>Ga0164307_10000813_pt1 | contig 13890 bp, 15 predicted proteins | sample Whisoiple_243_MG_FD_110214 | JGI IMG/M metagenome (GOLD analysis project Ga0164307, IMG submission 110214) | Soil microbial communities amended with fresh organic matter from upstate New York, USA - Whitman soil sample_243_MG | ecosystem: Environmental > Terrestrial > Soil > Unclassified >...
ATAAAAACGTTGGAGAAGCTGGGAATCAACGCTGAGCACGGGACTAGGCCCGCTGGGTTAAAAAGTCGAGTACACCCTGCTTGAAGGTTGCATCGCCGACCGCCTTCATGTGATCGCGTCCCGCGATATTGAGCAGCCTGGCGCCCGGGATGAGCGCAGCAAGCTCGGCGCCAGGCCCCCCGATCACGTCCTCGGTGCCGACTGCGACGAGCACTGGGACCCTGATGCCGGCGAGAAGCTCCGGTGTGATCTTCTCGCGCGGACCGCGCATGCAGGCGGCGAGCGCGGCAAGATCGCTTCGCGTGTGCTCGGCAAACGCTCTGAAGCTTCGTGCCGTATCATTGGTGACCTCATCGATGCTTCGTGCCTCGAGGGCCTTGGCGAGAGGCCCGGTGCCTACCATGCCGCGCACCATATTGATGCCGAGCCCAGCGAAGACAGCGCTGCGAACACGAGCCGGATGCTTGAGCACCAGGAAGGCGGCGATGCGCGCCCCCATGGAATAGCCCAGGACATCGGCGCGCTCGATGCCGAGATGATCAAGCAGGTTGCGCGCGTCCTCGGCCATGATCGGGGCACCATAACGCTCCGGCTCGTACAGCTTCTCGCTTTGCCCATGGCCGCGATTGTCAAAGCCGATCACACGGCGGCCGCCGGCCACGAGGGCTCGGACCCAGCCCGGATCGATCCAATTGGTTGCAACATTCGACGCAAAGCCGTGGATCAACAGGATCGGCTCCCCCTTCCCCTCGTCCCAATAGGCGATGCGCACGCCGTCAGATTGGAAGCTCGGCATTGCTCTATCGCTCCGGACGTTCGCCGACTATGCTCACGCGCAACCCAACCCTTCACCACCATATGACGCGACTACCATGGCTCAAACGCTAGTGCCTCATTTCGTAAACGACAAAGGCGTCGACCGCATCAAGATCGGCGTCAAGGAATTCCAATGCATGGGCGCCACGCCGCCCTTCGACCATCCGCACGTTTATCTCGATATGGGCGATGGGGCGGATCTGGTCTGTCCTTATTGCTCGACGCTGTACCACTACGATCCAGCCCTTAAAGCCACCGAGAGCGATCCTCAGACCTGCGTGTTCGTGGCGACCGCCCCGCCCGGCGCACCGGAGGCTTGAGCGCCCCCGCATGACAACGTTACGGCCGCAGGCTCGCGTGCTCGTCGTGGGCGGCGGCATCGGTGGCCTCACCACGGCCATCGCGCTTTCGCGCAACGGCATGAGCGCCACGCTTCTCGAGCGTTCGGTCTTCGCCGACGAGACTGGCGCCGGCATCCAGCTTGGCCCCAATGCGACGCGCGCGCTGGCCGAGCTCGGCGCCCTCGACGCTGTCGAGGCGGTTGCCTTCAGACCCGATGCGCTTCGCCTTTACGATGGCATTTCGGGGACAGCTCTTGCGTCCATGCCGCTTGGCGTCGTCGCGGAGAAGCGGTACGGCGCGCCTTACCTCACCCTGCACCGTGCCGATCTCCATGCTTGTTTGCTTGCCGCGTGCCGGCGGCTCGACTCCATCGAGCTCAGAGACGATTTCGAAGTGACCGAGGTTGAGATGCTCGCAGATCGCGTGATCGCGACGGGGGCGGAGGGGACGAAGGTTGAGGACGGGAGTCTCATCGCCGCCGATGGCCTCTGGTCGCGCCTCAGGCAGCGCATCGCTCCCCGCGCCGACTTGCGCTTCTCCGGCGCGACCGCCTGGCGTGCGCTTCTCCCTCGCGAGCAGGCTCCGGCGCCGTTCGATGCGTCAGAGGTAGGGCTCTGGCTCGGGCCACGGTCTCATCTCGTGCACTATCCGGTGCGCGGCGGGAAGGATTTGAACGTCGTCGCCGTGTTCGAAGGCGGTACCGCCAAGCAGGGATGGAACCGGCGCGCCGAGCCAGACGTCCTGCTCCCTGCCTTCGATCACTGGGCGAGCCCTGCGCGGAACTTGCTAAGGATGGTTGAGACCTGGCGCTGCTGGTCGCTGTTCCGGCTCGATCCTTTGCGCCGCTGGTCGCACGGGCGCATGACGCTCATCGGCGATGCCGCTCATCCCGTGCTGCCGTACCTCGCCCAAGGCGCAGCCCTTGCCATCGAGGATGCCGTGACTCTCGCGGCAAGCCTCAAGGCGTGCGACGGCGACCCGATGGTTGCCTTCCCCCGATACGAGGCGCTCCGCCGCGACCGTGCTGGCCGGGTGCAGCGCCAAGCGGCACGCAATCGCCGCCTCTACCATCTTCGCGGGCCGGTCGCGTTGGCACGGAACTTCGTGCTCAGGCAGCGGCGCCCCGAAGCTCTGCTGGTCGACTTCGATTGGCTTTATGGTGGGAAAGGCTCCTAGGCTGTCGGCGAGCGGCGAGTTCGCCGCGGCGAGGCCTAGCGAGGCGCTTGCCATCAACACATGACCGCCTGCAGCTTCGGACTCGACGAAGCGCTCGAACCTCGTTCGCGTGCGATGCGACGAGGACATGGTCAGGATCCCGACTAAAGGCCGTCGGCTCCTAGAACCGCGCCGCTACCGAGGGCCGGCTCACTCGTATCGTGAATCCGTGACCGAATGCGAGGGATAACGAGAAGCGAAGGAAAGCCCCTTGCCTAATGGCCGGGAGCCCCGCGGCGCCCCGCCTCGTAAAGAAACCACACGCGCCGCTCTGCTTGGTCGATCCACACCTCGATCAGGCTTGCTGTCGCCACGTCGTTCTCCTCGCCGCAAAGCTCGTGGGTCTCGCGCATTGCAGCAATCATCGCCTGGTTGTCGGATCTTAATTCGGCCAGCATATCGAGCGGATCGACATAGTCTGCGTCGTTATCCGGGATGCGCTGCAGACGCGCGATCTCGCCGATCGAGTGGGCCGTGAGCCCTCCAACTTTGCGCACCCGCTCGGCGATGTCGTCGGTGGTGGCGAAGATCTGGTCAGCTTGCTCATCGAACAGCAGATGATAGTCGCGAAAGTGCGGTCCGCTGACGTGCCAATGGAAGTTCTTGGTCTTGAGATAAAGCGCAAATGTGTCGGCAAGCAGCGCATTTAGCGCGCCCGCAATGTCGCGGCGCGCATTGGCGCCAAGATCGGTGGGGGTTTCCAGTGGCGCCTTGCGGCGGTCCTTCACGGTCTTGTCCATGGTGTGTGACTCCTCGGCGGGAGATGGTGCGATAACGCATATATATGGCAGGAAGTTGCCAATGCGTTTGTCTGCGCTTGCTGCATTCGCAGCGAAAATAGCACTCGCGGCCGATTTACGCACGGAATAGGACGATCGGGAACTCGGCCATGCGCGTTGAGGCCTCGGTTCGGGCTCCACCATCTTAGGCTCGCGGGCCGGGAACAGAATCCTTAGGCGCGCTCATGCTGTGCGGCGGACGCAGACCCTCGTCAGTTCACGCGGGTGACCTCGACCAGATTGTCGGAGAAGGTCGGTGCCCGGCCCAAGCCCGAATGGGCATCCGACGAGATCGAGTTGACCGATCCGTCCGAGCGGTTGAGCGAGCGCCAGTAGCCGAGCGTTGCCACCACGATACCGGGGTTCACGTCGTCGGTGACTCGTGCCACGCCCTCGAAATCGCCGCGTGCGTTGAACACCCGCACCGGATCGCCTTCGCGGATGCTGCGCTTGGCGGCATCGGCCGGCGAGATCAGCACGAACTGATCGCCCTGCCCTTTGATCTTGTGCGGCTCGTTGGCGTAGCACGAGTTGAGGAAGCCGTGGCTCTTCGGTGAGATGATGTTGAGGGAGTAGAGCTTCGCCTGCGCCGGGCTGGTCTCCGGGCTCTCGCGCATCGGCACGTAACCGGGCAGTGGATCGACCGGCTCGCCGCATTGGTCCCCGTCATACATCATGCGGAACGGACCCGCGACGAAGTTCTTGGCGTCCTTGAGCAGGAACTCGACCTTGCCTGACGGCGTCGGAAACTTCCCGTTTCTGTGCGGCGCGCGCGTGTCGGCCGAGCCGACGTCGATCTTGAAGAAGCCGTGGCTCTTGAAATAGTCCATGTCGACGCCGGCCATCTTGGGATCGTCCCAGTTGACGTAATAGGCGGCGAGCTCGCTGTCGGTCATTTTGAAGACCGGATCGTCGAAGCCCATTTCCTTCGCGAGCCGCCGCCACATCTCGGAGGTCGACAGGCACTCGCCCGGCGGATCGACTGCCTTCTGATTGTAGGTGAAGTAGAAATGGCCCCAGGACCACATCATGTCCTCGGCCTCTCCGGCCATGGCGGCCGGCAGAACGACGTCGGCATATTTCGCCGTGTCGGTGAGGAAATGCTCGGCGACCACGGTGAACAGGTCCTCTCGCTGCAAGCCTTGCACGATCTTGTTCGTCTCCGGGGCCTGTGACACCGGGTTGGTACAATAGATGAACAGGCTCTTGATCGGCGGATCGAGCTTCATCTCGCCGATCAGCGCTCTACCGAGCTGGAGGTTGTTGACTGCGCGCGTTCCCGGCCTGATCCAATCGCCGCGCGACACCTTCATCCAATCGACCGGAAAATCCCAGAGGGGCATCTGCAACAAACCACCGCCGACATGCCGCCATGACCCGACCAGCGCCGGCAACGAGCACACCGCGCGGATCGCCTGGCCGCCGCCGGCAGAGCGCTCAAGGGCAACGCCGAGACGGATCACGCTCGGCTGGACCGTGGCAAATTCCCTTGCGAATTTTTCGACGGCGGCGGCTTTGACGCCGGTGACCTTCTCCACATAGTCAGGCGTGAACTCTGCGGCGCGCGCTTTCAGTTCGGCAAATCCGAGTGAGTGATTGTCGACATAGTCCTGGTCGATCAAGCCTTGCTGGATAATCGAATTGATGAAGCCTATGGCAAGTGCGCCGTCGGTGCCGGGCTTGGGGCTGATATGCCAATCGGCGGCCTTGGCCGTGCGCGACCGGTAGGCGTCGATGACCACGATCTTGGCTCCGCGCTTCTGCGCTTCCAGCACGAATGGCCAATGATGCAGATTGGTCGAGATCGAGTTGCACGCCCAGATCACGATGAACCTGGAATGCACGAAGCTCTCGGGGTCGACGCCGCCGGTCGGGCCGACCGTCATCAGCCACGCAGTCGAGGAACCGGAGGCGCAGAACGTCTTCTCGTTGACCGTCGAGCCAAGGCGGTTGAAGAACGGGTCGCCAGAGTTGATGCCCTGCACCAGACCCATATTGCCGAGGTAGCTGTAGGGCATGATGGCCTGGCTACCCTGTTTGGCGACGACGTCGCGCCAGCGCCGGCCGATCTCGGCGATCGCCTCGTCCCAGCTGATGCGCTCGAACAGCTTGGAGCCTTTCGGGCCGCTCCGCCGAAGCGGATACATCAGCCGGTCGGGGTTCGCGTGGTGGTCGTGGAAGTCCTTGAGCTTCACGCAAAGCCCGCCCCGTGTCATCGGGTGGTCCTTGTTGCCACGGACCTCGACCAGCTTGCCGTCAGCGACCTCGTAGATCATGGCGCAGGTATCCGGGCAGTCATGCGGACATGCGCCGAAAAACGTGGTTCGCTTCAGCTGCTCGTTCATCCCGATCCTCCCTTAGGCTCTCAGGCGCCGGCTTTTGCGGCGGCCGGTCGTCTTCCCTCAGCCTAGGGACGAGAAACGCTGGTGTCGATCAGAATTCCAAATCGGCTGATCGAAACTGCGAGGAAAGGCGCCACTCCTTCGAGCGGTTTGCCCGGTCACACAACGTGGGCTACGGGCCAACAATTCAGACCGGACGAGAGGGCCGCGAGGAGACTCGAGTTGAACACGTCGATTGGAATCATGTCGGCGAGCAACGACGCCTCGTGGGCCAAGAGATCAACGGCCAAACTACCAAGCCCAATCACGAAGACGAGCGCGATGAGCAACATGTGGTCGGCGCTCCGCATCTCCCTCGGTCGCCACAGCAACAGCAATAGCGCAGCAAGCGCAGCCAACACGAAGGCCGCATGAAGGGTTCGGCGAAGAGCGCCTCGCTCTTGCCGCGCTCGCAATAGAGGAACAAGTGCTCGCTCAAGGTCATTATGCAGCTCTCCCCAACGCCCCTTGGAAGAGCTGGATGCGTTGGAAAGTTCCACACTCGCCGCCTCTCATTTCCGCTTTTCGCGTCTTATGTTGAACGCGACAGCACGGCGACCGCCTGGGGGGAAACACATCATCACGAACGGAGCGCGATCATGAAGCGAAGGCGCATCATCGCTGGTGCCATCTGCGCAAGCACCCTCATCGTCGCGCTTGTAGAGCCGGCGGCAGCGGACAGATGGCGGCACGCTCCGGCCGATTCCGCCTATCTGCACATCACGACCTCAAGCCAGTACGACCCATCCGACAGCATATCGGGCGCCGTGCGGCGCGACCCACGCGGCGATGAGGTGCGGCTCCCGGGCGGAACCTGGGTGCCTTGCGGCTTCAACTGTTATTTCACGCTCAGAAACGCGACGGTGGACTTCTGGCAGCGCTACGATGTGTTCCCGCAATAGGAAGGACATCCTCATGCTGAAGAGCTCGAAGAGCGCATCTCCTTCGAGACGGCCGCTTCGCGGCCTCCTCAGGATGAGGACCGGCCGCGCTTATTCGTCCTGCGGGATGTCTTCCTCGTTCGTGGGCGCTTCTTCATTGTCGTCTTGGCTCTTCGGCATGCCGAGGCTCACTTTGCACTCATCCTCGAAGCCTTCATTCTTCGCCATCAAATCTTCGAGCTTTGGAAAGCTTGTCGCGTCCTCGTCGGTTATCTCGTCCTTGTGCATCTTGGTCATCATGTCGACCTCGGCCTGGCTCATTTTCTTATCGTGATACTTTCCGACGACGCACTCGCAATACATTTGCGCGGTGACCTTGCTGCCCGCTTCAAGTCCCGGCTCGTCGGTGACGACCGGATCGGCGATGCAGGCCGCAAGGAACGCATCGGTGTTGAGCTTGCTCTCGGTCGCTTGCTTCGATGCTGCCTCGGCGCCAGTGGCCGTACCGATTAGAAGCCCCGCAAGTATGAAGCCGCGCATCAGACCATCGACCATGTTACCCTCCAATGGCGTGCAGCGCGGCTCTGGTGAGAGGGGCCGACTGCCGCGCCCAAGCATAAGAAATGAATCGATCTTCCGGCAACTGCCTACATGGCCAGAGCCGCGGTAATCTTAAGTTTTGGTTGAGAGACGTGTTTACTGCTCCTTGGGCGGCAGGGCGAGCCGGATGTGCAGCTCTTTTAGCTGTTTGTCGCCGACTTCCGAAGGGGCACCCATGAGCAAATCTTCGGCCTGCTGGTTCATCGGGAACATCACCACCTGCCGCAAATTCTCTTCGCCGCAAAGCAGCATCACGATGCGATCGATGCCAGGCGCGATGCCGCCATGGGGCGGCGCGCCATATTGGAGAGCGCGCAGCATCCCGCCGAAGCGCTGCTCGAGCACATCCTTCGGATAGCCAGCGATGGCGAAGGCCTTCTCCATGATCTCAGGCTTGTGGTTGCGAATGGCGCCTGACGAGAGCTCCACGCCGTTGCACACGAGGTCGTATTGGTAGGCGAGGATGTCGAGCGGATCCTTGGTGGTAAGTGCTTCGAGCCCGCCTTGTGGCATGGAGAACGGATTGTGCGAGAAGTCGATCTTTTCCCCCTCCTCGTTCCACTCATACATGGGGAAGTCCACGACCCAACAGAACTCGAAGCGGTCTTGCGCGATGAGACCCAGCTCTGTGCCAAGCTTGGTGCGCGCCCGTCCGGCGAAGTCCACGAACTCCTTGGGCAGGCCGGCGATAAAGAACGCGGCATCGCCACCCTTCAGCTCAAGCCGCTCACGGATCGCCTTGGTGCGCGCCGGCCCGAGATTGTTGGCGATGGGGCCCTTGCCGGCAGGATCGGCCTCTGCGGCTCCGCCTGCCTTCTCGAAGCTAATATAGCCCATGCCCCTCTGGCCTTCGGCGATCGCCCAGGCATTCATGCGGTCGCAGAAGGCGCGTGATCCGGCGCCCGGCGCCGGCAAGGCCCAGATGCGCGTGTTTACGTCCATGTCGATCATGCCGGCGAATATCTTGAAGCCGGAACCGCGGAAATGCTCGGTCACGTCCTGCATCTCGATGGGGTTGCGCAGGTCGGGCTTGTCGGTGCCATACTTCCGCATCGCCTCGGCGTAGGCGATGCGCGGGAATTTCGGCGTCACCGCCTTGACGCCGCCGAATTCCTCGAACAGCCCGCGCATGATCGGCTCGACGGTGTCGAACACGTCGTCTTGCGTGACGAAGCTCATCTCAAGATCGAGTTGGTAAAACTCCCCCGGCGAACGGTCGGCGCGGGCGTCCTCGTCGCGGAAGCAGGCCGCGATCTGGAAATAGCGGTCGAATCCAGCGATCATGATCAGCTGCTTGAACTGTTGAGGCGCCTGAGGCAGCGCATAGAACTTCCCCGGATGCACCCGGCTCGGCACTAGATAGTCGCGCGCGCCTTCGGGCGATGAGGCGGTAAGAATCGGCGTCTGAAACTCGAAGAAGCCGGCATCGCGCATACGGTTGCGCAATGACCAGATGATCGCCTGCCGCGTCATGATGTTGCGATGCAGGCTTTCGCGGCGAAGGTCGAGGAAGCGGTATTTGAGCCGCGTCTCTTCCGGATAGTCGGGCTCGCCGAACACCGGCAATGGCAGCTCATTCGCCTCCGACAACACCTCGATCGCCTTGGCCTTGACCTCGACCTCTCCGGTCGGCAGAGGAGGGTTGATCGTCTCGGCGGATCGGGCCACGACCTCGCCATCGACTCGCACCACCCATTCGGGTTTTAGCTTCTCTGCCTCGGCGAAGGCCGGCGAAGCCGGATCAACCACACATTGGGTGATGCCGTACTGATCGCGAAGATCGATGAACAGCAGGCCCCCATGATCACGTACGCGGTGCACCCAGCCGGAGATCCGGACGGTGATGCCGACATTTTCTTTGCGCAGCTCGCCGCAGGTCTTGGTGCGATAGGGATGCATCACTCGTAGGACAGAATTGAGGTGTCAGGATTGCGCCGGGAACAGCGCATGGGACGCCCCGGCTTGTCAAGGCGAGCGGCAACGCCGGAACAAAGCGCGGCGCTTTACGTTGGTTGCCCAACGGCGGAATGAGGGAGATTATTCATGCCCAGGATTGTTGAGACCCTTCCGGCAAAGACGCATTTGCCCCTTGAGGCTTGGGCGCTGACGGGACTCGTGACCCTGTTCTCGATCGTCTCCACGGTCGCGTACATGTCCCAGGCGACGAATGGCGCTTCACCCACGATCGAGCACGCGATAGAGCAAGAAAGTGCGCTTAACCAGGCACAGTTTGAGCGATCCGACTTAGGTTCGCTGCGGCCCATCGCCTCCCCTTCTCCCCTGAGCGCCTAGAAAAAAAGTGCGGAGTAGGTGCATCTGTTTCTATCGGCACTCTTGGCCTCAAGCCGTTCCTTAAGCTATATCGCAGCCGATGCATCTCATTACCCGTAGCGAGGACCTGGCCGAGGCCTGCGCGCGGCTTGGCGCTGCTCCTTTTGTGGCGGTGGACACCGAGTTTATGCGCGAGCAGACCTTCTGGCCGAAGCTCTGCCTCATCCAGATGGCGGCGGACGGCACCGAGATCTTGGTGGATAGCCTGACCCCCGGCATCGACCTCAAACCGTTCTTCGACCTGATGGTCAACGAGCAGGTGCTCAAGGTTTTTCATTCGGCGCGGCAGGACGTTGAAATCGTTTATCATTTGGCGCGCGTGATCCCGCATCCAATCTTCGATACCCAGGTTGCCGCCATGGTGTGCGGCTTCGGCGAAGCGGTGAGCTACTCCATGCTGGTGAAGCGGCTGTTGAGTCGCAACTTGGATAAGAGCTCGCGCTTCACCGACTGGAGTCGCCGCCCCCTCTCTGACCGGCAACTTACCTACGCGCTCGGTGACGTTGAGCATCTCCGCGACCTCTACCCCAAGCTCCAGAGCCAACTTGACCGCTCAGAGCGCGCAAGCTGGCTGAACGAGGAGATGGCGGTCCTCACCGACCCTGCAACCTACGAGCTCCATCCCGAGCACGCCTGGAAACGGCTCAAGATGCGCATCAAGACGCCGAAGTCTCTCGCCGTGCTCATAGAGCTTGCCGCCTGGCGCGAGCGCGAGGCACAAACCCAGGACGTGCCCCGCGCCCGCATCCTGAAGGACGAAGCGCTTTATGACATCGCCAGCCAAGCGCCGCGCACACCTGAGGATCTTGGATCGCTGCGCACCCTGCATAACGGATTTGCCCGCTCCATGCGCGGACGCGCCGTGCTAGAGGCGGTGTCCAAGGGGCTCGAGCGCGATCCGAAGACCATCCCGCCGATCGAGCGGGGCGAGCCGATGCCCCCGGAGGCACAGGCCGTGGTCGACCTGTTGCGCGTGCTGCTCAAGGCGACCGCCGGGCGTCATGGCGTGGCGCCGAAGCTGATCGCGACCAGTGACGAGCTGGAAGAGATCGCCCGCTCGGACGAGATCGACGTGCCGGTGTTGAGGGGCTGGCGGCGGAAGCTGTTCGGCGACGACGCGCTCGCTTTGAAGCGCGGCGAGCTTGCCCTCGTCATCAAGAAGGGCGAGGTGGCGGTGCTACCGATTGACCAGCCAAAGGAACAGCGAAAGCAGCAGGCTCACGAGGATTGAGGTGGTGATCGGCAGATAGAAATAGAAACTCCCGCGGTCGATCACCATGTCGCCGGGAAGCCTGCCGAGACCGAAACGCACGCTGGCAAAGGTCAAGAGACCCACCGTGGCCAGAAAACCAATCACCCCAAGAGCGTAGCGGTCCATCAGCGCGATTTCTTCGGTGTATTCTTGGTGATGCGCATCTTGACCGTCGCGCGCAGGTCTTCCGGCAAGTCCTCAAGCGCGTCGAGCATGGTCTTCAACTCGGCACGGAGCCCGTGGATCTGATCGATCAGATTGAGCAGCACCGGAACCTGATCCTCATCAAAGCCGAGCTTATCCTCTAGGTCGCGGATCAGAGCGGCGCGTGCCATGTCGGCTTCCGAGAAACCCTGCTCGGCCCTGGCGGCTGGCCTGATCCACCCCTGCCTCACCCAAACCCGAAGCCGCGTCACTGTCAAATGCTGCACGCGGGCAACGATGTCGCGCTCAGTCAGCATCAGGCCTGCTCTCTCAACTTCCGCCGCGGATCATAAGGGTGCTTGTCGCGCCACTGTTCCACGAAAGTCTTCAATTCGTCGTCGATGCGGTCCGGCATCACTACGATGAGCCTGACCAACTCATCGCCATGTTTGCCGTTCTTGCGCGTAATGCCGCGGCCCTTGAGTCGAAGCGTCTTGCCGGTATTGGTGCCGGCCGGAATCGTGGCCGACACAATGCCGGTGATGGTGGGCACCGCGACCTTGCCGCCAAGCACGGCCTCGTCGAAGGTGATCGGCACCTCGACGAGGATGTCGTCGCCCTCGCGCTTGAACACCGGGTGCGGCCTGACCAGGATTTCGACCAGCGCATCCCCCGCTTCGGCGCCGCCCATGCCCGGCATGCCTTTCCCCTTGAGCCGCATGACCTGGCCTTCCTCGACGCCGGCAGGAATGGTCACGTCTAGCGTCCCGCCATCGGGGAGCGTGATGCGCTTTTTGGCGCCGTTCACAGCCTCGAGGAAATCGATCTCGAGCCGGTATTGGGCGTCCTGCCCGCGCATGGCAAAGCGCTGACCGCCGGCGGGGCGCGCGCCTCCCCCCCTACCGAACAGATCCCCGAACAGATCGGAGAAGCCGCCGAGATCTTCGTAACCGGCGGTCGATCGGTAGCGCTCGCCGTCCTCGCCGCCGGCATATTCGCGATAGTAGCGCCGCTGCGGACGCTCCTGCCCGCTCGCGTCGATCTCACCGAGATCGTACCGGCGCCGCTTCTCGGTATCGCCGAGAATGTCGTAGGCGGCGGTGACCTGCTTGAACTTGTCTTCGGCCGCCTTGTCCCCCGGATTGAGGTCCGGATGCAGCTTCTTGGCAAGCTTGCGGTAGGCCTTGGCGATATCCTCAGCCTTCGCAGTACGCGCCACGCCGAGAACTGAATAGAGATCGTCTGCCATTCTTGAGTGCTTAGCGTTGATGCCTACGGCGTGCTTCGGGGAACTCCAAAAGCTGGCACCTTCCCTCATAGCACAATGATTTGGGAAAAGCGGCTTCGTCCAGCAAGTCGACGCTCAGCTCGCCGCGAGCTGGAAGGACGGTCCGACGCGGATTTCCGCGTCCCGGTCGAGCAGGTCCGCGAGCACCTTGAATCTCCGATCCACCCGCTCCCCTTCGAGATTGGAATAGGGCTCCGGCAAGGTCCATACCAGCCGATTGCCTTCATAGCTGATCGGCGTGTTGGTGAGCACCCCAGGCATCGAACCCGAGACCATATGGGCCGCGCGGAACGCAGCGCCGAGAATGCGCGCGCGCTTCAGCATGTCCTTGTCGACGAGCTCGAGCAGGCTTTGGCTGAGCTCGTCTTTGAGGGTGCCTTCATTGCGGTAATAGACGGTGAGCGCGAGGAACGCCCGGCCGGGATGATCGACGCCGACGAAATTGCCGTGGGCAGCGACGTTCAGGCTCTGAATGCCGCGATAATCTGGGTGCGCGTGCCAGCCGATGTCGGAGAGGAGACAGGCGGCGTGGCGCAATCTCCTTTGCTCCGGCGTCTCGACGGGTCCCGGAACGCGGAACAATGCGTCGGTCCAGAAGCAAAGCTCGTAGGCCGAGTCGATCGAGCGCGAGCGCCGCCTTGCCAGGTCCTCACAGGCGGCGAGCAGCGGGTCCTTACGGCGTTCCTCCTCGCTCAGCATGGTGCAAAGCAAGCCTTCGCGGATGCCGAACACCGAGATCACCACGGCGCGAGGCTTTACCACCCTGAGCAGCCGCTCGAGCACCAGAGAGCCATATGGGATGGTCTCGCGCCGGGCGCCGGAAATGTCGCGAATGCCGGCGAGCGAGCTTTGCGATTGCTGATCGAGCAGGCTGGCAAATTTGAGCGCGTCTGCTGCCTCGATCCGATAATTGTGCATGACGTTCAGCGGATAGTTGGTCTGAGCCATATGCAAGCGTGCCAGCGCCCGCCACGTTCCGCCGATGGCGTGAAAATCGCGGTCCTTGCCCTCGTCCAGCCAATCGACCTTGGCGAGCTCGGCATCGACAATTTCGCGCGCCCTTTTCAGGTTGCCGCCGGACGCATCGATCAGCCGTAAGCCGCCAAGCGGCAAAGTCGCGGCGTTGCCGAGTCTGCCCTTGCGCACATCGATCAGCTCGAGGCTGCCGCCGCCGAGATCCCCGACGAAGCCGTCGGAATCGTGAATGCCGGCAATGACGCCCACCGCGGCGAGCTCGGCCTCCTTGGTGCCGGAAAGCACCCTGATCGGCACGTCGATGATGCGCTCGGCCTGGGCAATAAAGTCAGGACCGTTCTCAGCTTCGCGCGCCGCCGCCGTAGCAATGGCCTCGACCCTGGTCACGCCCATCTGGTCGATCAGCGCGCGAAATCGTCGAAGCGCCCGGAGCGCGCGAGCCACGGCTTCGGAGCCAAGCCGCCCAGTGGTGGCGAGCGAGCGGCCAAGACCGCATAGCACCTTTTCGTTGAACAGTGGCGTCGGCGCCCGCGTGGCGCCCTCATAGACCACGAGCCGGACCGAGTTCGATCCGATGTCGACCACGGCGACGGGGTTGAGTCCATTTCTGCGGGCCATTGCGGGGACAGCTCGCCGCACGTCACTCTGACTCGACCAGGCGCGCAAACCGCGGCGGCATGTTCTCCTTGAGCGAGGTGCCACGCCCAGAGAGGCTCGGATTGGTCATGAAATAATCCTGTGCGCTGAACGGCTCCTGACCCTTACCTATCCGGATTCGCTCCGAGCTTCCATCCGGTCTGACGCGCCAGCTCTGCACGTTGTCCTTGAGGTTCGCGACCATGATCTGGTCGAGGATTTGCTCGTGCACCGTCGGGTTCTTGATCGG
>Ga0164307_10000816_pt1 | contig 13861 bp, 15 predicted proteins | sample Whisoiple_243_MG_FD_110214 | JGI IMG/M metagenome (GOLD analysis project Ga0164307, IMG submission 110214) | Soil microbial communities amended with fresh organic matter from upstate New York, USA - Whitman soil sample_243_MG | ecosystem: Environmental > Terrestrial > Soil > Unclassified >...
GCCATGTCGGAGCCCTCCGGCAAACTACACACGTGCCCACTCCGAAGACCGCTCCCGCTGCCGCCGCGGCACGGGCAGCCGCCGTCTTCCCCCGCGTCCGATGGATGGGGTCGAAGTACAAGCTCCTGCCACACCTGGCCCAGGCTTTCGACGACGTCGGCGGCACGACGGCGCTCGACGCGTTCTCGGGCTCGGGCGTCGTGTCCTACCTGCTGAAGCAGCAGGGCTTCAGCGTCCACTCCAACGACTACCTGCGGTTCCCCGGCGTCGTCGCTGCGGCTTGTGTCGTCAACCAGAGCGTCACGCTGACGGCCGACGACATCGCCACCATCACCGGCCCCGCTGCCGACGACCGTGACTTCATCCGGCGCACCTTCGAGGGCATCTTCTACACGCCTGACGACCTCGACTTCCTCGACTCGGCCTGGTCACATATTGCGACCATGCGCGGGCAGAAGCGGAACCTCGCCATCGCGTCGCTGTGCCTGGCTGCCGCACGCAAGCAGCCTCGAGGCGTCTTCACCATCTCGGGCGACCTGTCGCACTACGACGACGGCCGCCGGGACCTGAGGATGAGCCTCCGCGAGCACTTCGTCGAGCGCGCCACCGCCTACAACGCCGCAGTTTTCCGAGCGGGCACCCGTCACCAGGTCACGAGCTGCGAGGTGGCCGACCTGGAGTCGAGGCAGTACGACGTCGTCTACCTCGACCCGCCCTATGCGCCGCCAACCGATGACAACGACTACACGAAGCGCTTCCACTTCCTCGAGGGCCTGTCGCGCTACTGGGCCGGAGACACGATCATGGCCGGCACCAAGACGCAGAAGCTCCCCAAGCGCGTCACCAAGTTCTCGTCCAAACGGACCATCGAAGAGGGCTTCCGAGACCTGTTCAAGCGGTTCCACGACTCGACACTGGTGCTGTCCTACTCGTCCAATGCCCTCCCGGACCGGGAGACTCTCCTAGGGTTGATGGGTGAGTTCAAGGACGACGTGGAGGTTCGGGTCATTCCGCACACCTACCACTACGGCACCCATCGCACTGCTGCCCGCCGCAAGGTCAACGAGTACCTCTTCATCGGCCGCTAGCAGTGCCTGACAGCGCCGAGATGCTCGCGTACCTGGCGCGACTTCAGAAGCTCACCCAGCACGTCGACCCGCGCACTGCCACGCCCGCCAGCGACGAGATCCGGCATGCCGCCCTCACGCTTGGCGCCGTCGACCACCCCGTCACCCGGCAGCTGCTGGCCGAGTGGGCCGAGAAGTACCCCAAGGACGTGTACACGCTCGGCCTCGTCGTGGGCCTGTCGCAGGAGAAGCTGAAGAACCTCATCCGGGCCGAGTTCGACACGATGTCGTGGGCGAAGGCGGCCCGGGAGCAGCCTGCGGCGCTCATCGACTGGATGGACGACTCCTTCGACGTCGTGGCGTCGCTCAATGCTCAGCGGTACGCCGACTACACGTTCGCGGACGTGCTCGTGGCCCGGGGCACCAGTCGCACCGCTGCCACGTCGGCTGGTGTGGCCGGCAAGCTCATCGAGGACGCCGTGGAGGAGATCGTGGTGCGGCTGGGGCTGCCGTACAAGATGCGCGGCCGCTTCACCGGCCGGAACGGCGACACCGGTCCTGCCGACCTGGCCATCCCGGACTTCCCCCACGCGAAGATCACCGTGGCGTGCAAGGGCTTCGACTCGACTGGCTCCAAGCTGACCGCGGCGGTGACCGAGGTGGAGGCGATGGCGCAGGTCCGCTACGCGGACCAGTACGTGTTCGGCATCGTCGACGGCATCGGCTGGAATTCCCGGCGCGGCGACTTCCGGCGCATGTTCGCGCTCGCTGAGGCGGGCCGCATCGACGGCTTGTACACGCTCGAGGACCTGCCGCAGTTCGAGGTGGCCTTGGTCGCTGCTGCGCAGCGGACCGGGTTTCTACCCTGAGGGTTACAAGACCCCCTCGACGATCTCAGTGTCGTCGCCGAGGTTGAGGATGGCCGACCAGGTTCAGTCGTCGGCGACCCGGACCACCAGCGCGTTCGGCTGCAGCACGAAGCGGATGGTCGACGCCTCGCTCAGCACATCGCCGTCGACCTCGCAGAGCTGGGGCGGGTCGACCGCGAGCGTCACGTCGACACCGGCGGACCGCTCCAGCGCGGGGCCGTCGTCACGGTTGGCCAGGACGCGGGCCGCCACGCCGATCCACTGGGTCAGGCTCTCGGGGCTGACGATGGCTACGTCGAGCCGGCCGTCGTCGAAGAGCGCGTCGGGCAGCAGCACCATGCCGCCGGTGAGCTCGCCGCAGTTGCCCACGACTACCGTGCGGGCCTTGGTCGCGCCGGTCGGCACCCCGTCGACCACGAGATCGACGGAGAAGGGCGGGTCGGTCAGGTGCCTTCCCCCGCTGGCGACGTACGCCGCCCAGCCGACTCTGTCCTTCACGCCCTCGGGGGCGTCGGCCATCATCTGGGCGTCGAACCCCACCCCGGCCATGACCGTGAAGCAGTGCACGTTGTCTGCGGCCGCCGGGATGCCGTCCAGCTGGTCCGGTGTGGGGTCCAGGACCAGCCAGCCGACGTCGATGCGCTGATCGCGACCGGCGAAGGCGGTGCGTGCAGCGTCCTCCATCGCGTCGACTCCCCCGCCGACGTTGCGCGCCAACAGGTTGCCGGTGCCACCTGGCAGCAGTCCGAGCGGCACATCGGTGCCGACGAGCTCCTGGGCGACGGCGCGCACGGTCCCGTCCCCGCCGAGGGCGCACACCAACTCGGCGCCCTCCTCGACCGCGGCCCGGGTCTGCCCGAAGCCGGGGTCCTCCTCGGTCGTCTCGACGAGCCGCGGCTCGGGCAGGCCGGCCGCGCGGGCGGCCTCGGCCAGTGAGTCGCGGACCTCCTCGAGGTCGACCTTGGTCGGGTTGACGACGACCACGACCTTCGAGTCCTGAGTCACGACGCGTCCTCCTGTCAGACCCGCGCGTAGCGGGCGCGGGCGAACGAGTAGACGCCGTACGCCGCGAGGCCGAGGGCGATGCCGATCAGGATCACCGGGCCGGCGGGCAGGTCGCGCAAGGACTTGAGCCCGCCGTCGAGCCCGGTGGTCTTGCCGATGTGCTGCTGGATCGCGGCGGCGACGAAGAGGACGCCGACCGCGACGAGAGCGATGCCCTTGCCGATGTAGCCGACCCTGGCCGCGACGACGGCCCAGTGGCCGGGGTGCTCCTGCAGGTCGTCGAGGAACTTCTGCTTCCAGCCCTTGTAGACGTGGTAGAGCGCCACACCGATGATCGCGACACCGAGCGCGCCGACCAGGAATCGGCCCGCGGGAGCATCCATCAGCGTGTGGGTGAAGTCCTTGGTCTGCTTGTTGCTGGACGTGCGCCCGCCCAGCGCGAAGACGAAGCCGGTGTAGGCGAGCGCGGCGTACATCACCGCCTTGCCGGCCGCCTTGGCCTTGTCGAAGGCCTCCCGTGCCGTGACGATCTCGGTGACCTGCCACAGCGCCAGCAGCACGAAGCCGATGGCCAGCACCCACAGCAGGAACATCCCGAACGGCTGCTTGGCCACGGTGGCGAGCGCGCCGGACTGGCTCGCCTGGCCGCCGGACCCGGTCGCGATCTGCACGGTCAACCACGCGAGCACGAGGTGCAGCACGCCGCTCGCCGCGTAGCCCAGGCGTGCACCCCACTCGATGACCGGGTGGTCCCCGGCCTTGGCGGCAGCTCCCTTGGCAGCGGTGGACGCCCGGTCCACGTGTGCCGACATCTCGTGTTGCTTCATGGTCTCCCTCGTGTCTCCGACCCCTGGAGGGTCGTACCCTCCGTGCCGCACCGCTATGCCTAGGCCAGGGTCTGATCGGCGCTCCGGCCGGAGTCGACGCGCTCGTCGGTCGACTGGTCAGCCGCCTCGGCCCCCGCGGGGTCGCGACGCAGCCAGTTCCAGGCCAGCAGACCCGCGATCACTCCGTTGACCATCGCCACCAGCACGTCGCTGAGATGGTGCATACCGCGGTAGAGCCGGGCCGAGCCGACGCAGAACGGGATGGCCAGGCAGACCGTCACGACGACCGCGCGAAGTGCGGGGTGCTTGATCCGCAGCGCCATCAGCGCGAGCGTGAAGTAGAGGCCGGTGGCTGCTCCCGTGTGCCCGCTGGGGAAGCTGGAGGTCGGCGGCGAGTCGTCGAGCTTCTCGACGTCCGGGCGTTGCCGGTCGATGAGCAGCGTGGTGAAGAAGAAGACCAGGGCCTGAGCCGAGATCGCGATCAGCGGGATCACGGCGTACCACCACTGCCTGGTGCGCCACCACACGATCGCGACGACGACCACGCAGACCCCGATGATGCTGACGGTCGCACCGGTCCAGGAGAAGAAGAGCGTGATGCCGTTGAGGAGCGACGTGCGACCGGACGCCAGCCACGTGTTGAACCGCTCCTCCCTGATGCCGAGATCCTTGAGCGGCCCATCGGCGATCGACCAGCCGATCGCCAGGACGACCAGCCACCACACCGTCATCGGGAGGAGCACGCGGACCGCGAGGTCGCGCCCGGCCTCCTTCGCGGAGGGGCGCGACTGGTCGTCACGCCACCTGGTGAGCATCGTCATCAGCTGTCTCCTTCTCGGGGGTGGTGAGGTCGGATGGGCTCCAGCCCACGTAACCGGCGTACGACGCGAAGCAGAGCCCGCAGCCGAGCAGCACTCCGGCGATCACGTCGGACAGGAAGTGCGCACCCATGAGCAGGCGGTCGACACAGACGAGGACGACCCACAGGCCGCCTGCGACGGGCACCACGCGGCGGGCGGTGCGGCCGAGCACGGGCCAGAACAGCAGAATGACGGCCGTCACCACGATCGCGTTGTTGGTGGCGTGACCCGACGGGAACGAGTAGCCCGTGTGCGTCGCGAACGGGTCCTCGATCGCGGGCCTGGCGCGCTGCACCGCGAGCTTGAGCCCGGCCGCGACCACCCAGCCGGTGGCCATGGTTGCCAGGGCCCACAGGGTGCGGGTCCGCAGGTGCAGGTGGAACCAGGCGACCAGGCAGGCGGGAACGCCGATCACCAGGTAGACCACCCAGGGCTGGCTGATCCGCTCCCACGTCTCCGCGAGCGACCGGAGCCCGTCGTGGGAGCGGGTGACGTCGGTCGTGGCGAGGATGACCCGCTCGTCCAGGTCCACGAGCGGCGCGAAGTTGTGGTGGACCAGGAAGGCGAGCACGCCGAGCGGCACCGCGACGACGACGGCGTACACGACGGCGCGACTCAACCGTCGCGCTCGAGATCGGCTCCACTCCATCTCCGCATCCTGTGCTGCCGGAGCGGCGCGCAAACGCGCTGGCCTGCGGACGTTTGCGGAGCACAGATCTGACGCAGAATCTGCGCCGTGGATGTGAGGGAGTGGCTCCTCGTCAGCGAGGAGCGGGAGAACAGTCATGCCCGGATCGACGCCGTACGCGGCGACGGCACGGCGTGGAGCAGCGGCAACACCGTGCGGGCGTTCGTGCACGGCCGCGACTACTTCGCGGAGCTGCACGAGCGCATCTGTGCTCTCGGACCGGGCGACCGTTTCTACTTTGCCGACTGGCAGGGCGATCCCGACCAGCAGCTCACCGACGACCCGCGGGCCACCCTCAGCAACACGCTGGTCGACGCCGTACGCCGCGGGGTCGACGTCCGGGGGTTGCTGTGGCGGTCGCACTGGCACCGGCTCGGCTTCAGCGCCCATCGGCACCGCCAGCTGGGTGAGGAGATCGGAGAGGCGGGCGGCCAGTGCCTCCGGGACATGCGGGTCCGCACGCGCGGCGCCCACCACCAGAAGTTCGTGGTCATCCGGCATCTCGACGACCCGGCCCGTGACGTCGCCTTCGTCGGCGGCATCGATCTCTGCAACGGACGACGCGACGACGAGAAGCACCAGGGCGACCGGCAGCCGGTGGACATGGCACGCGCCTACGGCCCGAACCCCGCCTGGCACGACGTCCAGGTCGCCATCCACGGGCCTGCGGTCCACGACGTCGAGACGACCTTCCGCGAGCGGTGGGAGGACAGCACTCCCCTCACGCTGAACCCCGGGCGCTTCCTGGCCAGCGTGCTCCACCGGGAGGACCTGACACCCGAGCCGCTCGGCGAGCAGGCTCCGCCTCCGCCGCCCCGGTCTGACGGGCACGAGACGGTCCAGATCCTGCGCACCTTCCCGGTGATCTACCCCAAGTCCTACGACTTCGCGCCCGACGGCGAGCGCTCGGTGATGCTGGGCAACACGAAGGCGATAGCCCAGGCCGAGCGTCTGGTGTACGTCGAGGACCAGTACCTGTGGTCCGACGACGTCGGCGAGCACTTCGCGCGCGCGTTGCGCGCGAACCCCGACCTCCGGCTGATCGTCGTCCTGCCCATGGTCCCGGACCGCGAGGGCGCGACCGTGGAGATTCCCCAGCTCTACGGGCGCTCCTTGGCGATGCGGACGATCCTCGAGGCCGGGGCCGACCGGGTCGCCTTCTTCGGCCTGACCAACGAGCAGGGCCTTCCGGTCTACGTGCACTCGAAGACCTGCATCATCGACCACCGGTGGGCCAGCGTCGGCTCCGACAACCTGAACCGCCGGTCCTGGACGAGCGACAGCGAGCTCGCCTGCACGGTGCTCGACGACCGCGGCGCGCTGGGCGACCCCGCGCCGGAGGACTCGTTCCCGCGCGTGCTGCTGCGGACGCTCGTCGCCGAGCACCTTGGCTGCCACCAGGACGAGGTGCCCGAGGACCCGCACGCCCTCTTCGACGCGATGGTCGCCTCGGCGGACGCGCTCGACGAGTGGTACGCCGCAGGCGGTGCTGCCCGGCGTACGGGCCTGCGCGGCCTGGTCTCCGGTCGGCGACGTCCGGTGCCGGTGCCCCAGTCGCTGAGTCGCAGCGTCCCCGGGCACTCGCTCCGGCGACGCCGGGTGCAGGACCGGGCAGCCGCCTTCGCCGCCGCCGTCCACGACGGCCAGCGTCCGGCGGGTCGTCTACGGCGACTCGAGGTCCCCGAGCTCACGGCCACCCAGCTGCGCTGGGCGCCGCGCCTGTACGACCTGCTGTTCGACCCGGACGGCCGGCCGCGACCCGGAGAGGGCAACTGAGCATGGGCAAGCGACACGACGGCGGCTGGAGCGACGACCCGCGCGACCTCCTCAGGGCGGGACCGGGCTTCGAGCTCGATGACCTCGAGCGGGACGCCACGCCGGGGTGGGGCAGCGGCAAGAAGGCAGCGAGGACCTTCGGCCGCGAGCGGGGCGAGCTGCTCGGCGAGCTCCAGGAGCGGCTGTTCGCCGAGGGACGCGAGCGCGGCGAGCGATCCCTGCTGGTCGTCGTCCAGGGCCTCGACACCGCGGGCAAGGGCGGGGTCGCGCGGCACGTCATGAGCAAGGTCGATCCTCAGGGCGTCGCCCTGCGGTCCTTCGGCCCGCCCTCGGCTGAGGAGCAGAAGCACCACTTCCTGTGGCGGATCAAGAAGGAGCTGCCGGCGCCGGGGCTGATTGGAGTCTTCGATCGCTCCCACTACGAGGACGTCCTCGTGGCGCGCGTGGACGAGATCGTGCCTCCCTCGGTCTGGGAGAAGAGGTACGACGAGATCAACGACTTCGAGGAGTCCTTAGCCGCCGCGGGCACGACGGTCCTCAAGTTCGGGCTGATGGTGAGCGACGACGAGCAGGGACTCCGGCTGATGAAACGCCTCGACCGACCCGACAAGCGCTGGAAGTACAGCACGAACGACCTCCCGACCCGGCGTCAGTGGGATGACTACCAGTCGGCGTACGCCGACGTCTTCCGGCGTACTTCGACCGACGCCGCGCCTTGGTACGTCATCCCGGCGGACCACAAGTGGTACGCCCGCGTCGCGATCACCGAGATCCTCACCCAGACCCTCGTCGACATGGACCCGGCGTGGCCGACCGTCAGGTGGGATCCCGAGGTCCAGCGCCGCCAGCTCGCGGCGTCGATGAGCACCCGGGCGCTGCGCGCGTCTCTCGACGAGACCGACCGTCAGGTGAAGAAGGCCGTGAAGGACGACCGCAGGGTGCGGAAGGAGGCCGCCCGCGCCAGCAGCGTCGGGGCCGAGGATGACCCCCTTGCCACAGCCGAGGCCGAGGCCCGGGAAGCCGAGGCGGCCGCCACGACGGCCGGCGACATGCTCGACCTCCAGCAGACCCGCAAGCAGAAGGCCGCGCTCCTCGAGGAGCGACGCGAAGCGTGACCGATGTGGTGGGGCGGGTGGGGCTCGAACCCACGACCCAAGGATATGAGTCGGGTTCCGCTACGTCCGGCCCCGTCGTCTCCAGCCCTGGCTACGCCTGGACTGTGGACCATCACTCCTCCGCTATCCGGGCTAAATGCGGCCGTGCGCATGACCTCGTTCGACGACAGGCCGATCGACTACGTTCTCATCGACGCTGGCGAGACGTGCCTAGCGATCAATCCTGGGCCGCGGCGCTTTCCTCCTGACCCACTCCTACGACAGGTCGCGCTGCGTGGCGGAAAGGCCTCCTGCGGCTACGCCAAGGTTCGCCCGAAGAGAAAGGTCTCGAACGGGCGAAGCCCACCGGCACGGTCACCCGTAGATGCCGACGCACCTCGCGGTGTCCGTGCTTGGGCTAACCCTCTGGGACCTTCGGGACCTCTGGTCGCCCCGGAGAGGCGAGCCTCCGGGGCAGGGTCATCGGTAAACAACTAGCGTCCTATCGACGCCGCTGGAGACCCGACACTTCAGCGGGGTCCTCCACAGCGTGGTCAGCGAAGTGCTGCGGGGCGCACCTGATTCGTCCTACGCTCCCGGACATGATCTGCCGGCTCGCATTGATCGCCCTGACCCCCTTGTTCATAGCGGGCTGCAGCGGCGAGCCTGACCCCGACGCCGCACCCAGGGGTGGTGACGAGCTTGCATCGACCTCTGCCGCAGCTGCCCCGAAGATGCCCATGAAGGATGTCTGCCCGGCCGTTGAAGCTTCTCTGCCAACTGACATCATGGTGCCGACGGAGGCGCAACTCGCGGAGATCACGAGCAGCGTTCAGCAGATCCGCGAGCGGGCTGACCTCGAGTCGATGAACGCCCTCGATCTCTTGGCCGATGGTCTGGACGCTGCGACGACCGCCTACAACGACCCGGATGAGGTCATGCCAGGTCTCGCGGTCTCCGAAGCATTCGATGAGGGCATCCGGGCCTTCGCGAACCGGTGCGCTGCGGCTGGGTCGTCCGCGCTCCAGTAGTTCAATCGAAGGTCGACTCTGTTCTGGCCTGGTGGAAGCGACGTACGGCACCGGGGGCGGGCGGCCGCGACGAGCTGAGGCACCACCTGGTGCAGTTCGGGTCGTCGTTCTCCCCGGGCCTGATCCTCGGCCGGCGCCGCAACCGGCGCGGCCTGTGGAAGGCAGAGGTGATCTACGCCCAAGGCGACAGGAACGTCGAGGTCTCGGTCCACGTCCAGTGGCTCGCGGAGCCCACTTGAAGCCAGTGAATCGCAGCGCCTAGTCCCCGGCCCTAGTCATCGTCGACGTCAAGACCCAGGTCACCACGTTCCGTGAGCGGCAGGTGGAACGGCTGCCCGAACACCTTCGACGTGATCGACGCCACAGCCTCTCGAAGGTACGGATACAGCGTCATGACTGCGACTTCGTTCACAAACAACTGCAGCGCACGACCCCGAGGCTGCAAGTCCCGTGGCATGTCGTACTCACCCGCGACTAACGCCTCCGCCTGACCGTGTGGAAGGTTCAGGGTCCCGCGTAACCGCACCCCAAAACCGTCGTCGTCGGCGCGATACTGCACCTCGACGCTCAGCGTGCCCTCGTCGGGCACCTCTTCCGTTGCGTCAGCGTCGTACCGCCGAGCCGAGACCTCGTAGAAATCGATCGCGCGAAGTTGCGAACCGGCGATGATCTCTTTGACTTCGGCGACGTCCCCTTCACTCAGTTCGTAGGAAGCCATCGCGCTAGCAAGCTAGTGCGAAGGTGCGTCGGCTAGCCGTCACCCACATGCCTACCGAGTGCAACTCCGACAAGGGAGCCGCCGACACCTTGCGACTCGACGAAACGGCTGCATCCCACCGTCCTCCGGACGCCAGCGGCACCGACTGACCGACATCGGCAGTTACCCGGTGCTCGACGAGAGCTCCGATCGCGTTCGTGTATCGCCGCAGGGTCGACAGCTTCGGGTCCGAGTCGTACCGCTCGAACTTCTGAACCGCTTGCTGGGTCACTCCCATGATCTGCGCAACCTGGGCCTGTGTGAGGCCGGCCGCCCGACGAAGCCGAACGAGCTCCGCCTTCATCGTCCGGTCTGCGCGAGCGAGCACCTTGGCTCGCGCTCGAACCCGTTCCACGTCAACGGCGGGCAGGGCGGCTTCAACGGCGGGCATGCGGAGGATCATAGCCATACAACCTGAACGTTGTGCATTTTTCCACAGCCTTGCTAGCTCCAGTTGGTCGGGCGGCCGGCCGCATAGCGCAGCGCGGCCTGGTTGATCTCCTGCTGCTGCGTTGGACCGCCGCGGCCCTTGATGTGACGGTGAAGCGCCACGAGGCTGGTCGGGAGCGCCTGTGGCTCACCGTGGTAGAACCGCAGGTTCATGACGAGCGCCTTGCGTCGAAGCTCGAAGAGCTCGGGGTTTACGCGGATCGGCTTGATCGGCGTCCTTTCGTCGCCTGACTCCTCAAGCTCGCCTTGGGCCGCGGCCTCGAGCAGCTCGTCGATCTCGCCTTCCTCGTGGGCGCGCGCGAACGGAGCAAGGCTGTCGAGCCATGCCGCCAACCCCACCACCGACGGATGGGTCTCGTCGACGTACTCCACCCACGTGTACGGGGCCGCCTCTGACTGGCAGCAACGGGAGTCCCGTCCTGGTCGATTCATGGGCGCCACCCGACGGATCGTACTGGTGGTCGTCCTTCGAAAGCTGGCATTGCGAGACTTCGCGAGCTCGCGTATCTGGATCTCGCCGGCATGGTCGGGAGTCGCGACCAGCGCGACGCGGCTTGTCCGCGGTCGAATTGATCATCAGCGGTAGCGCCCCGTGGACCCTCTCCCGATAAACGGACTGAGGCCATCCGACAAACTCAACGAACCCCTGATCGACCGGTTGCGCGCGCTGCACCGGGACATGCCGGATGGCGCTCGGGTGGAGTTGGATCCCCGGCTCGGACGTCCGGGGATGAGGAGTCGTGACCGTGGGAGCAACGACTGTTAGCAGAGTCGTAGCAACGCACACGCCCCGGACATCCAACCGACGCTGAATTCCCAGTTCAAACGTGGTGGGGCGGGTGGGGCTCGAACCCACGACCCAAGGATTATGAGTCCTAGGAAAGGCAGTGCAGAGGGGGCGCAAACAGGGCCAATCACGCTCAACCACGCGGCAGAACAGTGCAATGCGATGCACGACTATGCGTCCGCGTTGCTCCCCGCGTTGCCCCCTGAACGTCGGTAGTCCTTGGTACCGTGATGCCAACGCGGGACACCCCCGCGAGCGCCGACCGACACGGGAGCAACGTCATGGCCGAGCACCCCAAGGATTCCGTACCGGAGTCCTCCGAGGTCGCGCGCCAGAGGCACCTCGATGCGATCGACGAGCACGCCCGCCGGTCGGCTCAGATCCTCGACGTCCCGCTCGACCTTCTCGCGGCGCACCTCGCCGAGTTCGACGGCTTCGCCTACGCCCACCAGGAGCAGCAGTGACCACCACGACCGGCGCCCGCGCCGAGCGGCCCGGGCTCGACGAGCACGACGTGTGGAGCTACCTCGACGGGACCCTGATGGAGCACAACGTCCGCCACGTGCTGGCAGACGGCACCATCGACGTCGTTCCGGCGCCGGCGTTCCGCACTGAGCAGATCTTCACCAGCGGTCCGCTCTGCCGCTGCTGTTCGTACGCGCTCGCCCAGAGCAACGGCTACGGGCAGCCTGAGACGATGTCCGTGACCTACACCGGCGGCACCAGCGACGATGAGGAAGTCCTCGTCATCCGAGGTGAGGCTGGCTTCCCGGTCACCATCGCGGCGTACGCGTACGGCCGGGCGTGCTTCGACCCCGGCGAACCACGGACCACGCCGTGCACGAACTGCGGAACCGAGACCCTCATCGACACAGAGGCGGCGTCGTGAGCAAGAACCGCACCGACGGCGAGGGATCCGTCTACCAGCTGCACACCGACGCGTGCCCGGCCGCTGAGAAGGTGCTCGGTGAGGACGGGAAGACGCGGATGGTCCGGCCGAAGCACGCCTGCAAGGGGAAGTGGCAGGCCGCGTTGGTCCTCGGCTACAAGAACGGGAAGGCGATCCGGAAGAAGCGGACCGCGGCCACGAAGTCCGGCGCCGGCCAGGCACTCCGCGAGCTCCGCGAGCAGCTGGCCGCCGACGAACTCCCCGTCGGGAAGAGCGTCACCGTCGAGCAGTGGATGAACTACTGGTTCAAGAAGATCGCCCCGCGCCGCTGCGGCGACCTCACCATCGCCGGCTACTCGACGAAGGTGAACCACTACATCATTCCGCTGCTCGGCCATCACCGGCTCGACCGGTTGACCCCGGAGCACATCGAGGATGCCTGGGACCGGCTCGCTGACACCGGGAACCCGGTGATCGACGACCCGATGCCGTTGTCGTCGTCCACCATCCACCAGACCCACCGGATCCTGGCCCGGGCGTTGAAGGTCGCGATCCAGCGGAAGAAGCTGAAGGTCAACCCCGCCGGAACCGACTCGATGGATGCCCCGTCGAAGGTGGAGACCGAGATCGTCCCCATCCCCCGCGACGAGATCGACAAGATTCTCGCGGCCGCGGAGGGCACTTACAACGAAGCTCGCTGGTCCGTCGCTCTCGGCATCGGTCTCCGCCCAGGCGAGGCGCTGGGTCTCCCCTGGTCCGACGTCGACCTCGACGCTGGAGTGATCCGTGTGCGGCAGACCCTGAAGCGGGTCACGGGGAAGGGGCTGATCTTCGGCACTCCGAAGAGCGCAGCCGGCAAGCGCGACATCGCCCTCCCGCCGGAGCTCCTCGAGCGGCTGAAGGCGCACAAGAAGTCTCAGACCGAGACGCGCCTCAAGGCTGGATCCGCGTGGTTCGACTCCGGGATGGTCTTCACTATGGAGGACGGCCGGCCGATCGACCCGTCGGTGGACTCCCGGCGGTGGCGTGCACTTCTGGTCTGCGCAGGTGTCCCGCACCACCGGCTGTACGACGCCCGCCACTCGGCCGCCACGATCCTGCTCGCCGAGGGAGTCGGGCTACGGACCGCGATGGATATCCTCGGTCACTCGCAGTCGTCGATGACGCTGCGTTACCAGCACGCGGTCGACGAGCTGAAGGTCGAGGCCGCGAAACGCGTCGGCGCCGCCCTCTGGGGTAGCTGACACGTTGGGGAGAAGCGGCCAAACTCACCGGCCTGGTCTAACGCCCCGCGTAGTCGCGCATCCCCCGGGCTAGTTGGCGCGGCGCTCAAGGAGAGCGCGAACAACCTTGCGCTCCTCGGCGTCGCCATGTTTTGCAATGTACTCAAGGAGCGACACGATAACGGCCGCGGTTGGTTCGCGCGCGTAGTCGCGCACGTATCGAATGAGATCCCGGCGGACTACGTCCGCGAGGTACTCGCCGTTGTCCTTCGCTGCCGCCAGGGCCGCCTTCCAAAGCGCGTCCGAAATGCGAATGCCCCTCTTGCGAGTTCCTGGTCCTGGCACGCGCGAAACGTTAGTGGGGGGTGTGCCCCCACCCGGGCATAACTAGTCAACGGGGGGAACCAGCATCAAGCCCCGGTCTCGCAGATGGTCGATCGTGGCGCCGACCAGTCGGTCAGCCTTCACCTTGTTTCGCTCGGCGTCAATCGTGTGCCTCTCGATCGCATAGAGGCCGACCGCGACAGCGCCGGTGACC
>Ga0164307_10000818_pt1 | contig 13852 bp, 12 predicted proteins | sample Whisoiple_243_MG_FD_110214 | JGI IMG/M metagenome (GOLD analysis project Ga0164307, IMG submission 110214) | Soil microbial communities amended with fresh organic matter from upstate New York, USA - Whitman soil sample_243_MG | ecosystem: Environmental > Terrestrial > Soil > Unclassified >...
AACCGCCGCAAGCACACCGTGATCGTCGTCGGCACCGGCCTGGCCGGCGGCTCCGCCGGTGCCACACTCGCCGAGCAGGGCTACCACGTCGTCCAGTTCTGCTACCAGGACTCGCCACGCCGCGCCCACTCGATCGCCGCCCAGGGCGGCATCAACGCGGCGAAGAACTACCGCAACGACGGCGACTCCATCCACCGGCTCTTCTACGACACCGTCAAGGGCGGCGACTTCCGCGCCCGCGAGTCCAACGTCCACCGGCTGGCGCAGATCTCGGTGGAGATCATCGACCAGTGCGTCGCCCAGGGCGTCCCCTTCGCCCGTGAGTACGGGGGCCTCCTCGACAACCGCTCCTTCGGCGGCGTCCAGGTGTCCCGTACCTTCTACGCCCGTGGCCAGACGGGGCAGCAGCTCCTCCTCGGCGCCTACCAGGCACTGTCCCGCCAGATCGCCGCCGGCAACGTCGAGCTGCACTCCCGTACCGAGATGCTCGACCTGGTCGTCGTCGACGGGAAGGCCCGCGGCATCGTGGCCCGCGACCTCGTCACCGGGAAGATCGACACCTACTTCGCCGACGCGGTCGTCCTGGCCAGCGGCGGCTACGGCAACGTCTTCTACCTGTCGACGAACGCGATGAACTCCAACGCCACCGCGATCTGGCGCGCCCACCGCCGCGGCGCCTGGTTCGCGAACCCCTGCTTCACCCAGATCCACCCCACGTGCATCCCGCGCACCGGCGACCACCAGTCCAAGCTGACGCTGATGAGTGAGTCGCTGCGCAACGACGGACGCATCTGGGTCCCGAAGGCCAAGGGCGACGACCGCCCCGCGAACCGGATCCCCGAGGACGAGCGGGACTACTACCTGGAGCGCGTCTACCCGGCGTTCGGCAACCTCGTGCCCCGCGACATCGCCTCCCGCGCGGCGAAGAACGTCTGCGACGAGGGGCGGGGCGTCGGCCCCGGCGGCCAGGGCGTCTACCTCGACTTCGCCGAGGCCATCGAGCGCATGGGCAGGAAGAAGGTCGAGGAGAAGTACGGCAACCTCTTCGACATGTACGCCCGCATCACCGCGGAGGACCCCTACGAGACGCCGATGCGCATCTACCCGGCCGTCCACTACACGATGGGCGGTCTGTGGGTCGACTACGACCTCCAGACCACGATCCCCGGCCTCTTCGCGATCGGCGAGGCCAACTTCTCCGACCACGGGGCCAACCGCCTCGGCGCCTCCGCGCTGATGCAGGGCCTCGCCGACGGCTACTTCGTCCTGCCGTCGACCATCAACGACTACCTGGCCCGCAACCCGCACACCGAGGAGATCGACGCCGGCCACCCGGCCGTCGCCGAGGCCGTCGCCGAGACCGAGGACCGGCTGAACCTGCTGCTCGCGGTCGACGGGGACCGGACCCCGGACTCCTTCCACCGCGAGATCGGCGAACTCATGTGGGAGTTCTGCGGGATGGCCCGCACGGAGGAAGGGCTGCGCAAGGCCCTCGGCCGGATCCCGCAGATCCGCGAGGAGTTCTGGCGCCGCATCAAGGTGCCCGGCACCGGCGAGCAGTTCAACCAGTCGCTGGAGAAGGCCAACCGCGTCGTCGACTACCTGGAGCTCGCCGAGCTCATGTGCCTCGACGCGCTGCACCGCGCGGAATCCTGCGGCGGCCACTTCCGGGAGGAGTCGCAGACCCCGGACGGCGAAGCCGCCCGCCGGGACGAGGAGTTCTCCTACGCCGCGGCGTGGGAGTTCAGCGCCACCGGCGACGCCCCCGTCCTGCACAAGGAAGACCTCGTCTTCGAGTACGTCCACCCCACTCAGCGGAGCTACGCATGAAGCTCACCCTGCGCGTCTGGCGCCAGCAGAACGCCGAGGCGCCCGGCGCCATGGCCACCTACGAAGTCGACGGCATCTCGCAGGACATGTCGTTCCTGGAGATGCTCGACACCCTCAACGAGGAGCTCATCCTCGGCGGGGACGAGCCCGTCGCCTTCGACCACGACTGCCGCGAAGGCATCTGCGGAGCGTGCAGCCTCGTCATCAACGGCGACGCCCACGGCCCCGAACGGACCACCACCTGCCAGCTCCACATGCGGTCCTTCGACGACGGCGACACGATCGACATCGAACCGTGGCGCGCCTCGGCGTTCCCGGTCGTCAAGGACCTCGTCGTCGACCGCTCGTCCTTCGACCGGATCATCCAGGCCGGCGGATACATCTCGGCGCCCACCGGCACCGCGCCCGACGCGCACGCCACCCCGGTGCCCAAGCCGGACGCGGACTCGGCCTTCGAGCACGCCGAGTGCATCGGCTGCGGCGCCTGCGTCGCGGCCTGCCCGAACGGCTCGGCGATGCTCTTCACCTCCGCCAAGGTCAACCACCTCAACGTGCTCCCGCAGGGCGCGCCCGAGCGGGAGACCCGGGTGCTCGACATGGTCGCCACCATGGACGACGAGGGATTCGGGGGCTGCACCCTCACCGGTGAATGCGCCACGGCCTGCCCCAAGGGCATCCCGCTGCCGTCGATCACCGCGATGAACAAGGAGTGGCTGCGCGCCACCCGCAAGGTACGCCGCTGATCCGGCCGCCCGCCGCGGGGAGTCAGCCCGGCCGCAGCGCCTTCGCCAGGTACGCGGCCGTACGGCTCCCCGCCGCGCGTGCGACCTCTCTCGGCGTGCCGGTGGCGACGATCCGCCCGCCCCCGTCCCCGCCGCCGGGCCCCATGTCGACGACCCGGTCCGCCCCGGCCACCACCGTCATGTCGTGCTCCACGACCACCACCGAGTTCCCCGCGTCCACCAGGCCGTGCAACTGCCGCATCAGGACCTCCACATCGGCGGGGTGCAGACCGGTGGTCGGCTCGTCCAGCAGATAGAGGGTGTGCCCGCGGCGGGCACGCTGGAGCTCCGTGGCGAGCTTGATCCGCTGCGCCTCACCGCCCGAGAGTTCCGTCGCCGGCTGTCCCAGACGCAGATAGCCGAGCCCGACGTCGAGGAGGGCACGCAGACTGCGCTCGGCCGCCGGAGTGCCCGCCAGGAACCCGGCCGCCGCCTCCACCGTCAGGTCCAGCACCTCCGCGATCGTGAGACCGCGCAAGGTGACCTCCAGAGTCGCCGGGTTGTAGCGCGCGCCGTGACAGTCCGGGCAGGGGGCGTACGTACTGGGCAGGAAGAGCAGCTCGACCGAGACGAACCCCTCGCCCTGGCAGGTCTCGCACCGCCCGCCCGCCACATTGAACGAGAACCGGCCCGCCCGGTACTTCCGGGCCCGGGCCGTCTCCGTCTTCGCGAAGAGCTTCCGCACGACGTCGAACAGCCCCGTGTACGTGGCCAGGTTGGAGCGGGGCGTACGGCCGATGGGCCGCTGGTCGACCTGCACGAGCCGGTCCACCGCGTCCAGGCCCTCCGCCGACGCGCAGCCCCGCGTCACCGGGACGGCCGGACCGTCGGCCGACTCCGCGGGCCGCCGGTCGGCGAGCACGCCCGCCAGGACCTGTCCGACGAGGGTGGACTTGCCGGATCCCGACACACCGGTGACCGCCGTCAGCACCCCGAGCGGGAACGTCGCGTCGACGCCGCGCACGTTGTGCAGGTCCACCCCGCCGAGGGTGATCCACCCGGTCGGTACGCGCGGTTCGCGCGCCGGAGCCGGGTCCTCGTCGAAGAGGAACCGCCGGGTCGCCGACCCGTCCACCCCGGCGAGGCCGGCCGGAGGGCCGCTGTGCAGGACCCGGCCCCCGTGCTCGCCGGCCAGCGGGCCCACGTCCACCAGCCAGTCGGCCCTTCGCACCACGTCCATCTGGTGCTCCACCACGAACACCGAGTTGCCCGCCTCCCTGAGCCTGCCGAGCACGCCGAGCAGCGACTCCGTGTCGGCCGGGTGCAGACCCGCCGACGGCTCGTCCAGCACGTACACGACTCCGAACAGCCCCGACCGCAGCTGTGTGGCCAGCCGCAGCCGCTGCAGCTCGCCGGAGGACAGGGTGGGGGCCGTCCGGTCGAGGCTGAGATACCCGAGGCCCAGCTCCGTCACCGGCTCGATCCTGGCCAGCAGGTCGGCCGTGAGTACCCGTGCCGTGTCGCTGCCGCCACCCGACTCCAGCAGCACCTCGGTCAGGGCCGTGAGCGGGAGCGCCACGAGCTCGGCGATCGTACGGCCGGCGAAGGTGACCGCCAGCGCCTCCCGCCGCAGTCTCCCGCCCCCGCACACCGGACAGGGCGCGCTCGTCAGGAACCGCTCCGCCTTCGCCCGCAGGGTCCTGCTCCTGGAATCCGCGAACGTGTGCATCACATGTCGCCGTGCGCTCATGTACGTGCCCTGGTAGGGGCGTTGGATCCGGCCCGCGTCACGCACCGGGTGGACCGTCACCACCGGCTGCTCGTCGGTGAAGAGGATCCACTCGCGGTCAGCCGTGTCCAGCTCCCGCCACGGACGCTCGACGTCGTACCCGAGGGCGTCCAGCACATCGCGCAGGTTCTTGCCCTGCCAGGCCCCCGGCCAGGCCGCGATCGCTCCGTCCCGGATCGACAACGACGGGTCGGGGACGAGCAGTTCCTCGGTGGTGCGGTGGATCAGTCCCAGGCCGTGGCACTCGGGGCACGCACCGGCCGCCGTGTTCGGCGAGAAGGCGTCGGAGTCGAGGCGCTCCGCGCCCGGCGGGTAGTCACCGGCACGGGAGAGCAGCATGCGCAGGGAGTTGGACAGGGTGGTGACCGTGCCCACCGAGGAGCGCGCCCCGGGCGCCGACCGGCGCTGCTCCAGCGACACGGCGGGCGGCAGACCGGTGATCTCGCCGACGTCGGGTGCCCCGACCTGATGGATCAGCCGGCGTGCGTACGGCGCGACGGACTCGAAGTAGCGGCGCTGGGCCTCGGCGTAGATCGTCCCGAAGGCCAGGGAGGACTTTCCCGAGCCCGAGACGCCGGTGAACACCGTGAGGGTGTCGCGCGGGATGTCGACGTCCACGTCGCGGAGGTTGTGTTCGCGCGCGCCGCGCACCCGGACGTACGGATCATGGGGGGTGGACATCGCGGTACGGCTCCGTGGGGGATCGGTGGGGTGAGCATGCTTCTGCCGGTGATCCTCCCTCACAGGTGAGGACCACCGGCAGCGTGGGCCGGACCTACACCATCGGGTCCATGCCGCGGTCGTTCATCGAGCTCTCCTGCTCGCTCTGCTCCCGCAGCCTGCGGGCCTTGTCCTGGAGCCGCTGCCGCTGCTCGGGATCGGTGGCGCGATCCGCGGCCTCGTTCAGTTCCTGCGCCTTGGCACGCAGCTGCCGCACACGGCCACCGGACTCACCTGCAACGCTCATGATCACTCCTGCATCTGTGGGGGAGCGGGACACCTTCAGCGAAACAGCGCGGGAGCCCCCCTGCATCTCGAACGGTCACGCCCCGCGACCGGTCCGGCTGCGCGCGCCGCCCCGTTCGGGCCTCCCGCCCGGCGCGCGGGGGCGCCAGGGTGTGGGGTGGTGGGTGCGGCGGTGCGTCACCGCCGTGTCCGACAGCGAGGAGGGACGTCATGCCGGCAGGATCCAGCTCCAAGCGGGAACGCCAGTACGAGCACATCAAGGAGGGTGCGGAGAAGCGCGGTACACCGACGAAGCGCGCTAAGGAGATCGCGGCACGCACCGTCAACAAGGAGCGGGCCCGCTCGGGGGAGTCCGGGACCGCGAGCCCGGCGTCGCTCCGGGACCCCAAGTCCTCGTCCGAGCGCGGCGGCCTGCGTTCCCACCGGGGAGCGCAGGGGCCGACGAGGGACCAGCTGTACGAGGAGGCCAGGAAGCGCAACGTCGAGGGCCGTTCGTCGATGAACAAGGAGCAGCTGCGCAAGGCCCTCGGCCGCTGAGCGACCGTGCTCCCGCCACGGGCACCCTGCTGCCCGTGGCCGCACGGGCCCCGCCGTGACGGACCGGGCGGGCGACGGGACCGGCCGCGGGCGGCCCGGGTCAGGCCTTCTCGTCCAGCCGGAAGCCGACCTTGAGCCCCACCTGGTAGTGGGCGATCCGGCCGTCCTCGATATGCCCGCGCACCTGTGTCATCTCGAACCAGTCGAGATGGTGCAACGTTTCGGAGGCCCTTGCGACGCCGTTCCGGATCGCCGCGTCGAGGCCCTCCTCGGAGGTACCCACGATCTCCGTGACCCGATAGGTGTGATTAGACATCTATTGTCTCCTTTCGTGATTCCACGGTGCCTCACTCCGGGGCGGGGCGCGAGGTGTCGGCCTTCCGGCCCGTGACCTGGGCCCGGAGTTCCGTGACCCGGACAGGGCTTGACCTGCCGATTGGTCCATACCAAACTCCCGTCCATACGCCCGTGCGAGCGCCGCCCGCAGTCCCCCCATCCGGGTCCTGTCATTCCGTCGTGCCGTTACGCAGAAGGTGACCCCCGTGAAGATCCGCATACTGGCCGGAGCCGTCGCGCTCGTTTCCTCCGTCGCGCTGACCGGCTGCGGCTACCTTCCCGGCGTGGACGCCGACAGCGGCACGGTGACGGTGTGGCTGATGAAGGGCAGTGCCTCGCAGGGCTTCCTCGACCGCTTCAAGGAGTCCTACGAGGCCGAGCATCCCTCCGTCGAACTGGAGTTCGTCCTGCAGGAGTGGGGCGGCATCGGTCCCAAGGTGCTGAAGGCACTCGACGGCGACGACGCACCGGACGTCATCGAGGTCGGCAACACGCAGGTCGCCCAGTACGCCCAGAGCGGTCAACTGCGCGACCTCACCCTGGAGTCGCTGCGTGACCTGGGCGGCGAGGACTGGCTGCCGGGACTCGCGGAGCCGGGCAAGGTCGACGGCGCGCAGTACGGAATCCCCTGGTACGCGGCGAACCGCGTGGTGATCTACAACAAGGACCTCTTCGCGCAGGCGGGGATCACCGAACTCCCCACGACGCGCGACGAGTGGGTGGAGGTCACGGAGAGGCTGAACACCACCGGTCAGCAGGGCATCTACCTCGCCGGGCAGAACTGGTACGTACTCGCCGGGTTCATCTGGGACGAGGGCGGCGAGCTGGCCGACGAGAGCGGCGGCGACTGGCAGGGCGCACTCGACTCGCCCGCCGCTCTGCGCGGCATGGACTTCTACAAGACGCTCCAGGCACTCGGCGACGGACCCAGGGACGCCGACGAGCAGACACCGCCCGAGACCGACGTCTTCGCCGAGGGCACGGTCGCCCAGATCATCTCCGTACCCGGGAGCGCCGCGCTCATCGAACAGCAGAACCCCGAACTCAAGGGGAAAATCGGCTACTTCCCCATCCCCGGCAAGAGCGCGAAGAAGCCGGGGGCGGTCTTCACCGGAGGATCCGACCTGATCGTGCCGGAGAGCGCCGACCGGCGGAGCGAGGGCGTCGAGGTCGTCAAGGCCCTCGCGGGGGAGGAATGGCAGACGGAGCTCGCCCGGGCCATGAGCTACGTGCCGAACAAGCCGGCCCTCGCCCGCGTCGTCGAAGGGCAGGAAGGGACCTCCGCGATGGCTCAGGGCGCCACCGAAGGCCGCGCCACGCCCAACTCCCCCTACTGGCCGGCCGTCGAGGCGGACAACCCGATCAAGCCCTACATGACGGCGGTGCTGGAGGGCGGCGACCCCGCGGAGGAGGCGAAGAAGGCGTCCGACCGCATCAGCGCGAAACTGGTCACCGGCTGACGGGGAGGGGCCGCACCCCGGACGATCCGGGGATTCAGCCGTCGCACATCCGCTCGCTCCACAGCGGTCATGTCGAATCAAGCCGGTCACGGAAGAAGTAGGGGACCGGGCTGTCGCACCCCCGCGGCGGCCCGGCAGCCGCTGCCGATCCGTACCCGGAGACCGTCATGACCGTGCTGCCCCTCGCCTCTCCCGCCTCCGCGCCCGCCGGCGTCCCCGCGCCCCGCCAGGCCGCCCCCTCGGGGTACCGGGTCGCCCTCGCCACCTGCCAGGACGACGTACGCGCCGCCCAACGGCTGCGGCACCTGGTCTTCGCCGGTGAACTCGGCGCCCGGCTCGACAGCGCCGAACCCGGCCTGGACAGCGACGCCTTCGACGCCCACTGCGATCACCTGCTGGTGCGTGAGGCGGCCACCGACGAGGTCGTCGCCACCTACCGGCTGCTGCCGCCCGAGGGAGCCAGGCGCGCGGGAGGCCTCTACGCCGAGAGCGAGTTCGACCTCGGGCGCCTCGCCCCGATCCGGGACGACCTGGTCGAGGTGGGGAGGTCCTGCGTCCACCCCGCCCACAGGGACGGAGCCGTCATCGCCCTGATCTGGGCCGGGCTCGCCCGCTACATGGAGCGCACCGGCCACACCTGGCTGGCCGGCTGCTGCTCCGTCCCCCTCGCCGACGGTGGAGCGCTCGCCGCCAGGAGCTGGGACACCGTACGCACCCACCACCTGGCACCCGAGGAGTACTGGGTCACGCCCCACCGGCTCTGGGACACCACCGGCCACCCCGGTGGCGGCGCGGGCGGGCGCGCCGCGCTGCCGCCCCTGCTGCGCGGCTATCTGCGCCTGGGAGCCTGGGTCTGCGGCGCCCCCGCCCACGACCCGGACTTCGGCGTCGCGGATCTCTACGTCCTGCTCTCGATGCGCCGCACCGACCCGCGCTACCTGCGCCACTTCCTCTCGCTGGCCCCGCTGCGATGAACGCCTGGCTGCCCGTCGCCCCCTGCACCCCACGCGACTGCGCGCGCCACGAGGGGGCGAGGCGCGCCCCGCTGCCCGCGGCTGCCCTGCTGCTCGCCGGCTGCGTCGTCACCCTCCTCGGCGTGCTGGCCGTCCCCGCGGTGCTGCTCCTGACGCCTGCCCACCGGGACCCGCTGACCCGCCGCTGGGCGTACACGGTGGTACGCGCCTTCGGGGTACGCATACGTGTCACCGGGCCGGCCGTGGAATCCGCTCGGCCGGAAGCCGGCGAACTCGTGGTCGCCAACCACGTCTCGTGGCTGGACATCCCCCTCGTGGCCGCGGTGCTGCCCGCCCGGATGGTCGCCAAGAGCGAGATACGGAAATGGCCCCTGCTCGGGCCGTTCGCCGCGCTCGGCGGCACGCTGTTCATCGAGCGGGACCGGCTGCGGGCGCTGCCCGGCGCGGTGCGGACGCTGGCCGGGGCACTGGCCTCCGGATCACGGGTCGCGGTGTTCCCGCAGGGCAGCACCTGGTGCGGCCGCGGAGGGGGCGGCAGATTCAGACCCGCCGCCTTCCAGGCCGCGATCGACGCCGGAGCCGCCGTCCGCCCGGTCCGCATCAGCTACCGGACGGCAGGGACGAACACGGCGGGAGCCGCCGCGTTCGTCGGCGACGACCCGCTCGCCGCCTCGCTGTGGCGCGTGGTCACCGCCGCCGGGCTCACCGCCGAGATCCGGATCCTGCCGCCGGTGCCCGCCGGTCGTGAGCCCGACCGGCGGGCACTGGCGCGGGCCGCTCAGTCGGCCGTCGCCAGCGACAGGGCGAACCTGCCCGCCTCGTCCGTCCACCACTGATCCAGCCGCAGACCCGCCGCGGCCAGTTCCTCCCGCACCCTGCGCTCACGGAACTTCGCCGAGATCTCGGTGCGGAGCTCCTCGCCCTGCTCGAACTGCACCACGAGGTCCAGCTCCCGGATCTTGACCGTCAGGGCCCGACGGGCCCGCAGCCGCATCTCCATCCACTCGTGCTCGGGGTCCCAGAGGGCGACATGGGCGAAGTCGTCGAGCGGGAAGTCCGCCCCCAGCTCGCGGTTCACCACCGCCAGGACGTTCTTGTTGAACGCGGCCGTCACCCCGGCCGCGTCGTCGTACGCCGCGACGAGGGTCGCCTCGTCCTTGACCAGGTCCGTGCCGAGCAGCAGACCGTCCCCGGGCGACAGCCGCGCGCGCACGGACCGCAGGAACTCGGCGCGCTCCGCGGGGAGCAGGTTGCCCAGCGTCCCGCCGAGGAACACCACGAGCCGGGGACCGGGGCTCTCCGGCAGCTCCAGGGCATGGGTGAAATCGGCGACGAGCGCGTGCACGGAGAGTCCGGGACGTTCGGCCAGCAGGGCCTCGGCGGCGCCCGCGAGGGCACTTTCGCTGACGTCCACCGGCACGTACGTGTGCAGCGCCGGCAAGGCGTCCAGCAGGTGCCGCGTCTTCTCGGAGGAACCCGAGCCCAGCTCGATCAGGGTCCGGGCCCCGGACAGGGCGGCGATCTCACCGGCGCGGGCGATCAGGATCTCCCGCTCGGCCCGCGTCGGGTAGTACTCGTCCAGACGGGTGATCTCCTCGAAGAGATCGCTGCCGCGCGCGTCGTAGAACCACTTGGGCGGCAGCGTCTTCGGCTGCTTCGTCAGACCGCTCAGCACGTCGGCGCGCAGCGCCGCGTCCGTCGCGTCCGCAGGCAGGGTGCGGGTCAGCAGGAAGGGACTCACGCGGTGGGCTCCTTGAGCGGGGTCAGCAGGACATCGGTGCGTGTCGCGGCCAGCAGAGTGCGGTCCGGGACCTCGCGCCAGTACGGATCGTCGTCGTACGGCTCCGAGGCCACCACTGTGCGGCGGCCCGGGTCGTGCAGATACCAGAGGGAGTCGCCCCATGTGGTCGCCACGATCGTGGAACCGTCCGTGAGCAGCAGGTTGAGGCGTGAGCCCGGGGCGGCGGCGCCGGCGTCGAGAACGGTGTCGGCGACCGCCTGCCCTATCTCGTCACCCTGCGCCGTGCGGTGCAGCACCAGCGCCCACAGCAGGGCCGAATCGCTCCGCGCAGCCAGGGCGAGCAGCCGCTCGGGCGGCAGCCCGGCCGCCAGTGGTGCCAGGGAACCGGGCCACCCCCGGACCGCGCCGTTGTGGCTGAACAGAAGACGCCCCTCGGCGAACGGGGCGGCGGCGGCCTCCCCGTCCGCCCCGGCGAACGTCGCGTCCCGGACGGCCGCCAGCAGCGCCGTGCTGCGCACCACGCGGGACAGGTCCGCGAAGGTCTCGTCGCCCCAGACCGGCCCGCTCCTGCGGTAGCGGCCGGGGACGGGATCCCCCTCCGCGTACCAGCCGACCCCGAACCCGTCGGCGTTGACCGTGCCGTTCCGCTGACGCCGTGGTTCCCAGGACTGGCGCACGAGCCCGTGAGCGGGGGAGACGAGCAGCTCTCCCAGCGGCACGGAGGGACCGAGGTACGCGATGTGACGGCACATCAGGCATCCCTCGCCGTACGGAATCCGGAGAAGATCTGCCGCCGTACCGGGAGGTCCCAGTTGCGGAACGTGCCACGACAGGCGACCGGGTCCACGGCGAACGAACCGCCGCGCAGCACCTTGTGCCCGGGGCCGAAGAACACCTCCGAGTACTCGCGGTAGGGGAACGCCGCGAAGCCGGGATACGGCAGGAAGTCGCTCGACGTCCATTCCCACACGTCGCCCACCATCTGCCCCGCGCCCACCGGGGACCGGCCCGCGGCGTACGCACCCGCGGCGGCGGGCCGCAGGTGGCGCTGGCCCAGATTGGCCCGCTCGGGCGTCGGGTCCTCGTCGCCCCACGGGTAGCGCAGGGAGCGCCCGGATCCGGGGTCGTGGCGGGCCGCCTTCTCCCACTCCGGCTCGGTCGGCAGGCGCCGGCCCGCCCAGCGGGCGTAGGCGTCCGCCTCGTACCAGCTGACATGGAGCACCGGCTCGTCCGCCCGCACGGGTTCGGTCACCCCGAAACGCCTCCGCAGCCACTGTCCGGCGTCACGGTGCCAGAACAGGGGTGCCGTCAGGTCGTGTTCACGGACCATCGCCCAGCCCTCCGGCGCCCACCAGCGTGCGTCGGTGTAGCCGCCGTCCTCGATGAAGGCCTGGTAGGCGCCGCAGGTGACCGGGGCCGTGTCGATGTGGAAGGCATCCACCTCGCGCCGGTGCGCCGGCCGTTCGTTGTCCAGCGCCCAGGGCTCCGTGGACGTCCCCATGGTGAAGGGGCCCCCGGGGACCAGGACTTCGGCGGGGAGCGGGACGGTACCCGTGGGTTCCGGAGGCTCCGGGGCGCTGAGCACCGCCGGTCCGGAGCGGAGCTGATGGGTGATCAGCATCGTCTCGTCGTGCTGTTGTTCGTGCTGGGCGACCATGCCGAAGGCGAAGCCCGCACGCTCCAGCGGGCGGCCCCCGCCGTGCAGCGGGGCGCCGCCGAGGATGTCCAGCGCCCGGCCGCGTACGTCGGCGGCGTACGTCCGCGCCTCGGCGGGTGCCAGCAGCGGCAGCGAGGGACGGCTGGCCCGGGAGTGCTCGAAGGCGTCGTACAGCCCGTCGATCTCGGGGCGCATCGCCTCACGGCCGCCCACGGCCCGCAGCAGCCACAGTTCCTCCTGGTTGCCGATGTGCGCCAGGTCCCAGACCAGGGGCGACATCAGGGGGGAATGCTGCGCGGTGAGCTCGTGGTCGTCGACGCTGTCGGTGAGCAGGGCCGTGCGCTCACGGGCGGTGAGGAGCGCGGCCAGGGCGCGCTCGCGCAGGGCCTCAGCGTCGGTTTCCTGGACGGTGTGCGGAGCGGGTGTGTCAGTCATCGGACCAAGCCCTTTCCGTGAGACTCCTGTACCGGGTCGGGAAGATCGTCGGCCGGACATCGGCCCCGGGCGACGTAGCGCTCGTGGAAGGCGGCGACCGTCCCGAGGACGTGACCGCTCGCCCCCATCCTGGGCAGAGCCTCCAGCGCTGTCGTGAAACAGGCCGCCGCCGCCGCGGCCAGCTCCGGGTCACGCAGCCCGTCACGGGCGGCAGCGGTCCACAGCGGGTTGCGCGGGGCGGGAGGGAGGCCGGCGGTCTCGGCCAGCGGTTTCACCGTGCGGTACACGGTCTCCGCCGCTTCCGGGTCGTCGAACAGCGCGGTGGTGACGGCCAGGGGAACCAGCCAGCCGTCGGTGCCGGACTGGGCGTCGATCATGCGCAGTTCCAGGTGCCCGCGCGGGCGCACCGGGGGGAACAGGGTGGTGAGGTGGTAGTCGAGATCGGCCCGCACCGGTGGCCTCGGTCCGCCGCCACGGATCCAGTCCCGGAAGGTCAGCGCCTCGGGCACGTCCCACGGGCCCTCGGCGTTGCGGACACACATCACGGGAGTGGCGAGCACATGGGCGGCCCAGGCGTCCCGGGGGTCGAGGCGGCCCTGTGGTGCCAGCGTCCTGGCCGGGTCCAGATCCGCCCACAGCGCCTGCCGGGTCGACTGCCAGCCGGTGCGCCGCCCCTGCCGGAACGGCGAATTGGCGAAGGCGGCCACCAGCACCGCGCCCAGCAGATGCCCGAGCTGCCACCGTCGTCCGTAGCCCAGCGGGCCCGGCTCCTCCTCACCGGCGTCCAGGCAGACCTGGACGGAGGCGGAGGTGCACATCATCGCGCGGCCGGCGGAACCCGAACGGTCCAGCGCGGCCTCCATGGCGTCGTAACGCGGTTCACGCAGCAGGCGACGGGGCGGATTCCACGGGTCGACCCCGATGCCTGCGAGGGTCAGCCCCGACCGGCCCAGGGTGTCGCGCACGGCGGCCAGATCCGCGGCCGTGGCGTCCACGCACTCCATCAGGGAGCCCTTGGGCTGCGAGCTCAGTTCCAGCTGGCCACCGGGCTCGAAGGTCAGCGCGGCGTCGAGCGGGGTCGCGCGCACCGCGTCGGCCGCGGCGCGCAGTCGGTCCTCGGGGACAAGGGCCTCGGGGTGTTCACGGTCGTGGACGAGCCATTCCAGCTCCACACCGACCGTCCGGGGCGGTCCCGTCTTGAAACATATGCCGCGGAGCAGATCCTCCGCCTCCTCCTCGCCGAGCGGTGCCGCGTCGACGGGCGGGCCGTGCTGACCGAGAGTGTCCGGGGGCATGCCGGGCCTCCTCCAGAGAGTGCTTCCTTCCCACCCAAACCCTTACCGGGAGTTCGCACAAGGGTGCCCCCGTACGACGGAAATATGGTTGCGTCCATGCCGCCGGGACG
>Ga0164307_10000819_pt1 | contig 13850 bp, 18 predicted proteins | sample Whisoiple_243_MG_FD_110214 | JGI IMG/M metagenome (GOLD analysis project Ga0164307, IMG submission 110214) | Soil microbial communities amended with fresh organic matter from upstate New York, USA - Whitman soil sample_243_MG | ecosystem: Environmental > Terrestrial > Soil > Unclassified >...
CCGCCGGCGGCTTCGGCCTCACCGTCAAACTCAACATCACCGATCCGAGCATACCGCAGGCCGAACTGCAGTCGCTCGCCAACGAGGCGCACGAGAAAATCTGCCCGTACTCGCATGCGACGCGCGGCAATGTCGACGTCGAGGTCAATGTGAAGGGCGGTTAGGCCGGGCGTCCTAGCGAAGGGTTCACCTTCGTTCCCGAATGCAAGTGCGTCGTCAGGCCAAGCTTGGTAGAGAGGCGCGATGACGTCCATGGATGACCCAGAGGTGCGCACCGCCGCCGCGAGCGCGCTGGCAGACACGCTGCTGGCGCACTTTGCCGCGGCCGGATATCCGCGTTGCGAGCCGCCGATCCTGCAGCCGGCATCGGTCTTCCTCGACCTATCCGGCGAAGACATCCGGCACCGGCTGTTCCTCTCGAGCGATGCCTCCGGCGCCGAGCACTGCCTGCGGCCCGAGTTCACCATTCCGATTTCCCGGGTCTATCTCGCCTCGGCCGATGCCGGGCGTCCCGTCGGCTATTCCTATTGCGGGCCGATCTTCCGGTACCGGCCGAACGCTTCGGGCGAGTTCGTCCAGGCGGGGCTCGAGAGCTTTGGGCGCAGGGATCGCGCCGCGGTGGACGCCGAGGTTCTGACCTTGACGCTGGAAGCCGCGGCGGCCGCCGGCCACGGTTCGCTTGCCGTGCGCCTCGGCGACGCGGGACTGTTCTCGGCGCTCTTATCCGCGCTCGATCTGCCGCCGGTCTGGTCGCGACGCATAGCGCGCGGCCACGCCAAGGGCCTGCCGCTTGTGGCCATCCTCGCGGCGCCCACCAATGGCAGCGCCAACGATCATTCCGGCGTGCTCGCTGCGCTTGCCGGCGCCGATACGCGCGGCGCCCGCGCGCTCGTCGAGGATGTTCTGTCGATCGCCGGCATCTCCTCGGTCGGCGGCCGCAGCGCCGCGGAGATCGCCGAGCGCTTTCTCGAACAGGCGACGGCGAAAAGCGGTGGCGGCATTCCGGCGGAGGCGCGCGCCTTGCTTGAGCGCTATCTGAAGATCGCGGGAAATCCCGATGAGACCTCGGCGGACCTGCGCGCTTTGGCGCAGGACGCCAATATCAATTGCACGCAAACGCTCGACGAATTCGACGCGCGACTCGGATTCATTGCGGCGCGCGGCATCGATCTTTCGAACGTGACCTTCTCGGCGGAATTCGCGCGCAATCTCGACTACTACACCGGCTTCGTCTTCGAAGCACGGCATCAGGGCCGCAGCGGCGATCATCCCGTCATCGGCGGCGGCCGTTACGATCGTCTGCTGCGTTTGCTCGGCGCGTCCGATGACATTCCCGCCGTCGGCGCTGCCATCTGGCTCGATCGCCTGAGCGGGCCTGAGACAGGACTGCTGCAATGAACGGCGGCAACGGTGCGGGCGCGCCGCTGATCCTTGCCGTGCCCTCGAAGGGGCGGCTGCAGGACAATGCCAACGCATTTTTCGCGCGCGCCGGTCTCGACGTCGTGCGCGGGCGCGGCGTACGCGATTATCGCGGCACCTTGAAAGGCCTCGACAATGTCGAGATCGCGTTCCTCTCTGCGGGTGAGATCACGACGCAGCTTGCCGCGGGCTCCATTCACATGGGCATCACGGGCGAGGATCTCGTGCGCGAGACTATTGCGGACGCCGACGAGCGGGTCGAGCTGTTGGCGCCGCTCGGCTTCGGCAACGCCAATGTCGTCGTGGCGGTGCCGCGCGCCTGGATCGACGTGCGCAGCATGGCCGATCTCGAGGACGTTGCCTCCGCCTACCGCGTCAAGCGCGGACAGCGCATGCGCGTCGCGACGAAGTACGTGAATCTGACCCGCCGCTTCTTCGCAGCGAACGACATCAGCGATTACCGCATCGTCGAGAGTCTCGGCGCGACCGAGGGCGCCCCCGCCGCAGGCCAGGCCGAACTCATCGTCGACATCACCACGACTGGCGCGACGCTGGAGGCGAACGCGCTGAAAGTTCTCGACGACGGCGTCATCTTGCGATCGGAAGCCAATCTCGTCGCCTCGCTCGCGGCGGAATGGTCGCAAGGCGCGCGCGAGAGCGCGCGGCTCATTCTGTCCCGCATCGCCGCGGAAGAGGAGGCACGCACGACGCGCGAAGTTCGCACGCGGCTGGAAGCAGACGAAGATGCGATCGGCGAGGAGGCGGGCCGGCTCTTCGATGCGCGGCTGCGCGGCCGAGGCCGCGCCGGGCTGATCGTGCTTACCTGCGCCAAGGAACGTGTGCCCGATCTTGCCGACTGGCTGATCGGCCGCGGCGCCGAGCACATCACCGTCGGCCAGCTCGATTATGTGTTCAGCGCCAAGAACGCGCTCTACGACAGGCTGGCGCGCCGGCTCGGTTGAGCTAAGCTTCCCCGGATAAGCAGAAAAGAACCGGGGAGGTTAGGTCGGATGATCAGAACTATCGTCCGTGTGGCGGCGCTCTTGTCGACGTTGGCATCGGCCTCGGCCAGCGCGCAAGACTTCAAGGTCACCCTCCTCGGCATCGGCTCGCCTTTTCCCGATCCCAACCGGTTCTCGGCGGCGACGTTGGTCGAAGCCGGCCAGGAAAAACTGCTCTTCGGCGTCGGAAGAGGCGCGACGATACGGCTGAATCAAATCGGCGTGCCGACGGCGCTATCAATCCGGTTTTCATCACGCATTTTCATTCCGATCACACCAGTGGTTTGCCGGACCTTTGGCTCACTGGCTGGATTCAGCGTTATTACGGGAATCGAGAATCATCGGGCCGAAGGGAACCGCGTCGCTCATGCAGAATCTCGAGCGGGCCTACTGGGACGACATACGCATCCGCTATCTCGACGAAAAGAATCCGATGGAGGGCATTGCGATCGCGCCCTCCGAGTTCGATACCCGACGGAGCCGTCTACGAACTTAACGGCGTCAAAGTCACTGCTTTCGAGGTTGACCATGGCGTGTTCATCAAGCCGGCTTACGGCTATCGCGTTGACTATGACGGCAGATCGGTCGTCATTTCCGGAGACACGCGGTTCAGCGAGAATCTGATCGAGCATGCCACCGGCGCAAACCTCATCGTGCATGAAGTGGCGATGGCAAACCAAGCCTATTACGATCAGACCCCTGTGGTCCGCTACATCATGGCGCACCACATTTCGCCAACGGAGGCGGGCGAGTTGTTCCGCAGAACCGCCCCCAAATTGGCGGCTTTCACACATTTTGTGTTTCTCGGCGCTCCGGGCTTCCCCGCGCCGACGCCGGACGACCTCGTCCCGAAAGTGCGCGAGAAATATTCCGGACCGCTCGCACTCGGCGTCGACCTGACCGCCTTCGAGATCGGCAAGGACGAGGTGCGGGTGATCCAACCGGCGGCGAAGTGATAGAGGTGTGCAATGATCACTGAAACAACAAATCCGTTTAAAATGCAGACCCGCGTTTGTGTTTAACAGGGTGAATGCGCTTGCAACTCGCGTAAGCCAATGTTTACTTGTTGCAGGGCGGGGGGAAAAACTATGGCGCTTCTCATTCTGGGCTTGGTGCTGTTCTTCGGCCTGCACACGCTGCCGATGCTGCCTTCCTTAAGAGAACCCGTTCACGCGCGACTCGGCGAGCGCGGATACAAGATGGCTTTTGGGATTCTTTCGGCGCTCGGGCTCCTTCTCATCATCGTCGGCTTCGCTCAATTGCGCGGCTCGGGGCAGGACGTCCAGCTCTGGTCGCCGCCGGGTTGGGCACGGCACGTCGCCTTCGCGCTGATGCTGCCTGCCCTCATTCTGATGGTTGCGGCTTATGCGCCCTCGCGCATCCGCGAGCTCGCCGGATATCACCCGTTGTTGCTTGGCATCATGGTTTGGGCGCTAGCCCATCTCATCGCCAACGGCGATCTTGCCGGACTGCTGCTGTTCGGCGGCTTTCTCGTTTGGGCCATTGCCGATCGCATTTCGACCGGCGAGCGCGGCGACCTTGGTCCGCTCGGCCGCAAGCCGGGTACGCTCACCGGCGATATTATTGCGGTCGTGATCGGCTGCGCGCTGTATGCGATCATCCTGAAATGGGGCCACCAGTTTATCGCCGGCGTCCCGCTGACAGGGTAAGCGTGGCAAAAATGCCACTATTCCGCCGTGCTTCGAGTCTATCCGACGAAATCAGCAGGTCAGGAAGGGTGGAAATGAAGCTCACCTACACGATTGCTTTTGCCGCGCTCGCCGCGTTTGTCGCGGTCCCCGCTTTTGCCCAAGGCAAGAAGCACAAGGGCGCGCCCGAGCAAAAACAGGAAGCGGCGCAGCCTGCCGGCGAAAAGAAATACGACAAGGAATTTCCGACCAAGGCGAATTTCAATTTGAAGGAAATCAACGGCAAAGCGCCGCCCGGCGACGCATCGCTGATGATCGACGGCGCGTTGCGCGGCTCCGGTTCGAGCGGCTGCAATACCTGGTCGGCGACGATTTACCCCATTCGCGGACAGAAGCTGGCCATGGGCCCGGTCGTCTTGACGAAAAAACAATGCGATCCGGCGCTCATGGCGTTCGAGAAGGAATACCTGACGATCCTCCACTCGGGGCCGACCTGGGAGACGCAAGGCGACACGCTGACGGTCAAGGGTGCGACGGGCACCCTCACGTTTCTCAGATCGCTTTAACCCGGTCCCTCGATACGTCCGAGCGAAGGGCGTATTCACAGCCGAACACGGCTGCGGTTTGGCTTAGCTCCACAAGCAAGGGGGCCGCACCGCGCGCCCATGTTCACGATTGCAGGTTGCGGCAATTGTGCTAGCGTGGGGCATACAAGAAGAAAACGGAGGGGTTTTTATAACACGCCGACTGCGCACGCGCAGCGGAATTAGGGAGTTTTTAAAATGCCCGCAACAGCAGCAGCGACAGCTTCAACTGCGAAACAGCCGAACTTTTTCGACCTCTCCGGCGGCGCCATCAAGGTAAGTTATTCCAGTACGAGCTTCGGTGGCCGGCCGTTGTTTCATTACGAAGACGGAAAAGTGAAGAAGGATTTTGTCGGCGGTGATATTCGTAAAGAAGAGTCCGAACTCGGCGCCTCGTGAGCGTCACTATCGATATCACGCCGGATCGGGGCAACACGACATTTACCCTGCTGATCCCCACCGTCAATTTACAGGATTCGCAACCTGCCAATGTCAGCACGCAGGGCATCACGACCGAGCACAAGATATCGATCGCGGGACCAACTATACCCGGGCAGACCGACACCTACACAGTGCAAGCCCTCTCCGAGAAAGGCGAGTTCAGGGTCGACTGAGCTGGTGGCGCGCTAGGATCTCGCGCACGCTTTCGACGAGCCGCTCTTCCGGCACGGAAATCTGTGCCGGACGCGCGGCTTTCCACTCCTCATTGGAGGCGATCGAGGCGGCGGCGCGCGCGCCTTCGACGAGATCTTTGATCTGCACTTTGCCGCGTGTGCGCTCGTCCGAGCCTTGAATGACGACGCAGGGAGCACCGCGCCGGTCGGCATAGCGCATCTGCGCTTTCATGCCGGCTCCTCCGAGATAAAGCTCGGCGCAGATGTTTGCGTTGCGTAAGGCGGTGACCATTGCCTGGTAGCGCGCGATCTGATCGCGATCAAGCACGAGCACGACGACGGGACCGCTCATGTCCGCACCCGAGACGATCGGGCTGTCGATCGCCTTCAGCGCCGCATAAAGCCGCGAGACTCCGATGGAGAAACCGGTTGCCGGCACCGGCTCGCCGCGAAAGCGCGCGACGAGACCGTCATAGCGGCCGCCGCCGCCGACCGAGCCGAAACGCACGGGATTGCCGCGCTCGTCTTTTACCTCGAAAGTGAACTCGGCCTCGAAGACTGGGCCGGTGTAATATTCGAGACCGCGCACGACGGAGGGGTCGATGACAATCCGATCTTCGTCCGCCGAAAGAAAGTCAGCAATGGTGCGCAATTCCTCCGCCCCCTCATAACCAATCGGCGTTGAGGCAGATTCATTTGCGAGACGCTGCACTGTTTTGGAATTCGACTCGTCCTTCGCGTTCAGGATTGAAAGCACCTTGCTTGTTTGCGCATTGTCCAGGCCTGCGCCCTTGGTAAAATCACCGCTTTCATCTTTGCGCCCCGGACCTAATAGCTGCTCGACACCGTTGACACCAAGTCGGTCGAGCTTGTCGATCGCCCGCAGCACCGTCAGCCTTCGCCCGACATTCTCCGGCCCACCAAGCCCGATCGCCTCCATCACGCCGTCGAGCACTTTGCGGTTGTTGACCTTGATCACATAGTCGCCGCGCTTGATGCCGAGCCGCTCGAGCGTGTCGGCGGCCATCATGCACATTTCCGCGTCGGCAATGACGGAGGGCGCACCGACCGTGTCGGCGTCAAACTGCATGAATTGCCGGAAGCGTCCGGGGCCCGGCTTCTCGTCGCGGAAGACGAACCCGACGCGATAGGAGCGATACGGTTTCGCCAGCCGGTCGAAATTTTCCGCGACGTAGCGCGCGAGCGGCGCAGTCAGATCATAGCGCAGCGACAGCCATTGCTCGTCATCGTCGCGGAACGAGAACACGCCTTCGTTCGGCCGGTCCTGGTCCGGCAGGAATTTGCCGAGCGCGTCGGTAAACTCGATGAACGGCGTCTCCACCGCCTCGAACCCATAGAGCTCATACGTCTCGCGAATGACGCCAAGCATACGCTCGACCGCGGCGATTTCCTGCGGTCCGCGATCGACGAAGCCGCGCGGCAATTGCGGCTTCAGGGAAACGGGTTTGCTCGGTTTATTCATAGCCGTGCTGCGCGTCTCCCGCGAAAGAGACTCAGCCCACCTTCTTCAGCACGTTGCCGAGCTTCTGCACGATCTCGTCGATCTGCGCCTCAGTGACGATCAGCGGCGGCGACACCGCGATCGTGTCGCCGGCGACGCGCACCATCAGGCCCTCGTCATGGAAGGCGCGCTCCATCGCCTCGAAGCCGCGCGCGCCGACCGCGTCGGGCTTGGCCGCAAGGTCGACTGCGCCGACAAGTCCGATCGTGCGCACATCGAGCACGTTCGGCAAGCCGCGCAGCGTGTGGAATTTGTCGGCCCAGACCGGCTCCAAATTCCTCGCGCGCTCGAACAATCGCTCGTCGCGGTAGACGTTGAGCGTCGCGACCGCCGCCGCGCAGGCAAGCGGATGCGCGGAATATGTGTAGCCGTGGAAGAACTCGATCGCGTGATCGGGCCCCGACATGAAGGCGTCGTGGATGTGATCGCGGACGATCACGCCGGCCATCGGCACCGCGCCCGACGTGACACCTTTGGCAAACGTGATCATGTCGGGCACGACGCCGTAGCGCTCCGCCGCGAACGCGTGTCCAAGCCGTCCGAACGCGGTGATCACCTCGTCGAAGATCAAAAGGATGCGGTACTTGTCGCACATTGCGCGCAGCCGCTGCAGATAGCCCTTCGGTGCCGGCAAGACGCCGGTCGAGCCCGACATCGGTTCGACAATCACGGCGGCGATCGTCGAGGCATCGTGCAACGCAACGATGCGCTCCAATTCGTCGGCTTTGTGGGCGCCCCAATCCGGCTCGCCGCGTGAGAAGGCCTGGTGCTCCCGATCGTATGTCGCCGGCAGATGATCGACGCCGGCGAGCAGCGTGCCGAAGAATTTGCGGTTGTTGACCATGCCGCCGACGGAAATGCCGCCGAAACCGACGCCGTGATAGCCGCGCTCGCGGCCGATCAGCCGCTGGCGCGCACCTTCGCCGCGGACGTTATGGTAGGCGAGCGCGATTTTCAGCGCGGTGTCCGCCGCTTCCGATCCGGAATTGCAGAAGAACACCTGGTTGAGATCGCCGGGCGCAAGTTCGGCGAGTCGAGACGCCGCCTCGAATGCGCTCGGATGCGCGTATTGAAAGGTAGGGGCGAAATCGAGCTCGGCCGCCTGTGCCTGGATCGCCGCGACGATCGGCTGGCGATTGTGCCCGGCATTGCAGCACCACAGGCCCGCCGTCGCATCGAGGATCGGCCGGCCTTCCGGCGTGTAATAATGTATGTCCTTGGCGCGGGCGATGAGGCGCGGCCGCTGCTTGAAGGCGCGATTGGCGGTGAACGGCAGCCAAAAGCTTTGCAGGTCGTTCGGCGCCGGCGAGGAGGGGCGGGCGCGCAAGGCTGAGCTCGACATGGGCAACTCCTGTTGCGCCTCTTAGACGCTGAGCCCGTCCGCTTTTCAAGTCGCCGGCCCGCCTGCCGTGCTGAGCCAGCCGCCGATCCCGCGGAGTCGCGGAGTGAATTGCGGGGATTGCCGCGAAAGCTTGCAGGCGGCCCGTTGCAAAACCGGCCGGGCTCGGGCATTCCGCTCGCTCGTCTCGTTTTTCATTTCACCGACCTTGCGATGCACGAAAAACGCATTGAGCTCGACGACAAGCGCTGGAGCTCGATCAGCTCGATCGAGGAGCGCGCCGATCGCGCCGCCGATGAGTGGTTCGAGAGCCATTCGCGCCCGCCACCTTTAAAGAAGCATCTGCAAGCAAGCGCTCGGAAACGCCGTGTCGCCCGCAGATGTGACACCGCCGAGGAGCCGGAGGCGCTTGCGGAGCGCTGACCGCAATGAGACCCTTCCCTGGGGAGGACATGCCGGGTGCTGAGGGCGATCAGAGGATGGTCGTTATGCGTCAGTCTGTTGTGCACGATTTAGGAAGCGTTCTCGAGCCGGAGAAACAAGGTTTAGCACGGGAAGCCTACTTTGCAGCTATTAGTCATTTGGGACTCGACGACAGCGACTTCGCTCACATCTGGCCGCCGCGGCTCGACACGCGGCTGGCGCGCCTGATCATCCGGCTTGCGACGAGCGGCCATGACGACCCGATCTCCATCAGCTCGAAGGCGCTTTCGACGCTGAAAGCGCTTCCCGCGGCGTGAGTCACGCTATGGACAACGTGGAAAGCGGGGATTTAAGACGCGCTGAATAGACAGCGGCATGAGCAACCGGCGAGGTGTCGCGTGGCCGAAGCGGCGAATTCTACGCTGTTCGTTGTCGTCCTTGTCGCGGTCGATTTCGCGATCACGCTTTGTCATACCCTGCAAGAATGGAAGGGCGCGGGCGCGCCGCTGTGGCGCAATTTCGGCGCGATCGTCGGGACTCAGCTTCCGGATCGCGTGGGCTTCGCGATATTTACTGTTCTTCTGACACTGATCCTTTTTGTCATCGGATTTGTCGGGATCACAGGTTTGCTTGAAGCCGGCCTCACCGCTTTCGCATTGGGCGCTTTGATTGGCGCACGTCTCTCCGAGACGCTCATCTCGCATGTGCTGCTCCATGCAATCGGCTATCGGCCGAATCCGGGACTCACGTCGACGCCCCTCTACATTGCTGAAGCGCTTTTCTTGGCTTGGTTTTTCTGGCCGCGCCTTGCCGCCGCTCCACCACCTGCCGGCTGGGGGTTCGGCATAGGGATCGCCGTTTTTGTGCTGGTCTTACCGCTGTTGTGGGTCGTGCGATTGATATGGCCCGGCCTGCAGCGGCGGCGATGGCAAGCGTGGCAGCCAATCCCCGCATGGGCGGCAACAAATCCCTGATTAGCGCATTGTTCGGCGCGAACTCCCTCGCGGGAGAGGGTGGGGAAGCCTTGCGCGCCGTTCGCCACATCCCCGGACGCACGAAGTGCGATCCAGGGTCCAGGGGAGACCCGCATTGCTCTGGGTTCCGGATGCCGCTTCTCGGCTCCGGGAATGTGGGGCGGAGAGCGCGCTGTCTACCTATTCTTCCCCGGCACCCAGAGGACGTCGCCGCCGCCTTCCCCCTCCGCCTTGTGGTTCACGTAGCGGGCGGCGACGAACAGGAAGTCAGAGAGGCGGTTCACGTATTTGAGCGACGGGGCGCCTACCGGCTCCGTGGCGGCGAGCGCCACCATCAGCCGCTCGGCCCGGCGCGCGATGGTGCGGGCGAGGTGCAGCGCGGCGGCGGCCGGCGTGCCGCCGGGCAGGACGAAGGAGCGCAAGGGCGCGAGATCGGCGTTGAGCCGGTCGATCTCGCGCTCCAGCCGGTCGACTTGGGTCTGCGTGATGCGCAGGGGCTCATAGGGCAGGGGGGCCTCAGCGGGCGGCGTCGCGAGGTCGGCGCCGAGGTCGAAGAGGTCGTTCTGGAGGCGGGCGAGCATCGGGTCGAGCTCGGGGTCGGCGGCGGTCGAGAGGCGGGCGAGGCCGAGCGCGGCGTTGGCCTCGTCGACCGTGCCGTAGGCGGCGACGCGCAGGTCATCCTTGCGCCGACGTTTCCCAGATGCCAGACCTGTCGTGCCGTCGTCGCCGCTGCGGGTGTAGATTTTGTTGAGCCGGACCAAGGGCTTAGCCGCGCAAATACAGGACTGTGAGGATGATGAGGAGGGCGACGAATTGCAATCCGACGCGCCAGCGCATGAACATTTGCGAGGCGTTGGCGCTGCCGCCACGCAGCATGTTGGCAAGCCCAAGGAGCAGCGCCACAAAGACGACGCAGATCGCGACCAGCACGACGACGTTCGAAGCCAGGTGCATTCTTGGCTTCTACGCCATCCGATGACGCCGCAGAAGCCGAAAGAAAAACGGCCGCCCTTTGAAGACGGCCGATAAGTCTGGGAGGATTGGGCAAGAAGCCCATGAGCACGATGCGGCCGAATCGGCGGGGAAGCAATGCGGGGCAAGCCATCTGGTGCAGTTTCACGACACCTGTGTCGCAGGAGTCACATTACGGCATCATTGTGGCTATCCCGTTCGTGGTAGAACAACCGAATGGTCGAACTCCTGCGCACCAACGATCTCGTGCTGATCTCGGCCGTGCGCGCGCTGCTCGCCGAAGACGACATCCACGTCTTTGTTGCAGATGAGCATATGAGTTCGCTTGAGGGCTCGGTCGGCTTTCTGCCGCGGCGGGTTCTGGTTCCGGATGAGGACCTTACACGCTCGCGGCGGCTGCTCGTGGCGGCCGGGCTCGGCCGAGAGCTTCGGGGTGGCTGACCTGGCGCCGGATACTGCGGACGCCTTTCTCGGCGGCCGCTTGCGTCTCTATCAGCCCTCCTCTGGGCACCGGGCCGGCACGGATACTGTCCTGCTCGCCGCCAGCGTTCCGGCGACCGCATCCGGGCTCGCCATCGACGTTGGCGCGGGAGTCGGCGCCGTGGGACTCGCGGCGGCTTTGGCCGCGCCCGGCTTGCGCATCGCGCTGCTCGAGCTCGAATCCGCGCTAGCGGCGCTCGCCCGCGCCAATGTCGCCGCCAATCGGCTCGACGGCCGCGCCTTCGTGGCACATGCCGATCTGCTCTCGCCGGATTCCTGCCGGGCGGCGGGCCTCGAGCCCGCGTCGGCTGACCTCGTACTCACAAACCCGCCGTTTCTCTCGGGAGACAAGGCGCGCATCTCGCCCGATGCCGGCAAAGCGAAAGCGCATGTGATCGGTGCCGGCGGTCTTGTGGCATGGATACACGCTTGCCTCGCTTTGCTTAAGTCCGGCGGCACGTTCTTGATGATTCACCGCGCCGATGCGCTTGCCGAAATCCTGCAATCGCTTTCGATCGCTGTCGGCGCGCTCGTGCTTCTGCCAATCCACCCGAGCGACAACCGTCCGGCGACACGCATTCTCGTCCGGGGATTAAAAGGCCGGCGCACGCCGCTTACGGTGGCCCCAGCGCTCGTCCTGCATGGCGAGAATGGCGCATTTACGCCGCAGGCCGAGGCTCTGCATCGCGGGGAGGCGCGCTTAGATTGGGACGCGTTAGCCGCCTCTTAAGATCACATATCTATCCCTGCTTCGAATGCGAAACCGTTTACTGCAGGTGCGCGTACTCCCGGCGAGTTCACGCACAGGCACGAAGTCGATGACCGACGAAGGAAGAGTCAAGAAGATCGCGCGGCAATTATGCCGCGCTGCGGGGGCGCATCCTTGACGCTGAACGTCGGCGGCTGGCAGGTGACCAAACTGCTGATGCGGCCGGCCTGACGTGAGCACACGCGCGAAGCACAGCGGATGTTCGGCGAGCTCTAGTAAATCCGCGCTATAGTATGAATCGGCTCAGATCCGCGTTTCTAGCAAGATCACCAATGCGCGATTCGACATAAGCGGCATCGACCGTCACCGTATCGCCGCCGCGATCCGGCGCGGCGAAACTGATCTCGTCGAGTACACGCTCCATCACCGTCTGTAGACGTCGTGCCCCAATATTTTCCACCGCCGTATTCACCTGCACGGCAATGCGTGCGATCGCGTCGATTCCGTCCGGCGTGAAGGTCAGCTTGACGCCCTCGGTCTCGAGCAGCGCCCCGTATTGCTTGATGAGACTTGCTTCCGTCTCCGTCAGAATGCGGCGGAAATCGTTTTCATCAAGCGACGCAAGCTCGACGCGAATCGGTAAGCGGCCCTGCAATTCCGGCAGCAGATCCGAGGGCTTCGAGACGTGAAAGGCGCCGGAGGCAATGAACAGGATGTGGTCGGTCTTCACCGATCCGTGCTTCGTCGCGACCGTCGTTCCCTCGATCAGCGGCAGGAGATCGCGCTGCACGCCTTCGCGTGAGACATCGGCGCCGGAGCGCGCACCCTTGGCGCAAATCTTGTCGATCTCATCGAGAAAGACGATGCCGTTATTCTCGACATCGCGAATCGCCTCGTGGACGACCTGCTCCTGGTCCATCAGCTTCTCGGATTCTTCGGCGACAACCGGCTCATAGGCGTCCTTCACCAGGGTCTTGCGAATTTTGGTTCGCGCGCCGAAAGATTTCGTAAAGAGGTCGTTGATGTTGATTGCGCCGATCGATGCGCCTGGCATGTTGGGCAGTTCGAACATCGGCATCGATGGGCTGGATTGCGCGACTTCGATCTCGATCTCTTTGTCGTCGAGTTCGCCGGAGCGCAGCTTCTTGCGGAAGGAATCGCGCGTCGCCGGTGAGGCATTCGGGCCAACAAGCGCCGTCAGCACCCTTTCTTCCGCTGCCAACTGCGCGCGTGCCTGCACATCCTTGCGGCCGCGCTCCTTGACCAGTGTGATGCCGACCTCGAGCAGATCGCGCACGATCTGGTCGACGTCGCGGCCGACATAGCCGACCTCGGTGAATTTCGTCGCCTCGACCTTGAGAAACGGCGCATCGGCAAGTTTCGCCAGCCGTCGCGAAATCTCGGTCTTGCCGCAGCCGGTTGGGCCGATCATCAGGATATTTTTGGGCAGCACCTCTTCGCGCATCGCGCCCTCGAGCTTCAGCCGGCGCCAGCGATTGCGCAAAGCCACCGCAACGGCGCGCTTCGCGTCATTTTGCCCAACGATATAGCGATCGAGCTCGGAAACGATTTCGCGCGGAGAAAAATCAGCCATTTTTGCTAGTGAGTCTTTCCTGATGATAATGAACGCGCCGCAAGCTCACTTCGAAGCGATTGTCTCGATGACGACGTTTCGGTTGGTGTAGACGCAAATGTCGGCGGCAATTTCCAGCGAGCGGCGGGCGATCGCCTCGGCGTCGAGCTCCATCGGCAGCAGCGCGCGCGCGGCGGCAAGTGCATAATTGCCGCCGGAGCCGATCGCCATGGCGCTGCCTTCGGATGTGGTCTCCGGCTCCAGCACGTCGCCCGTGCCGGTAAGCACCAGCGCCGCCTCGGGATCCGCGACCAGCATCATCGCCTCGAGCCGGCGCAGATACCGGTCAGTGCGCCACTCCTTGGCAAGTTCGACACAGGCGCGCAGGAGCTGCGAGGGGTACTGCTCGAGCTTGGCCTCTAGACGCTCGAAGAGGGCGAAAGCGTCCGCGGTCGCCCCGGCAAAACCCGCAATCACGCCGCCTTTGCCGAGCCGGCGGACTTTTCTGGCGTTACCTTTGATGATCGTCTGCCCGAGGCTGACCTGGCCGTCGCCACCGATGACAGTTCGGCCGCCCTTGCGGACGAGTAC
>Ga0164307_10000821_pt1 | contig 13843 bp, 17 predicted proteins | sample Whisoiple_243_MG_FD_110214 | JGI IMG/M metagenome (GOLD analysis project Ga0164307, IMG submission 110214) | Soil microbial communities amended with fresh organic matter from upstate New York, USA - Whitman soil sample_243_MG | ecosystem: Environmental > Terrestrial > Soil > Unclassified >...
AACACTTTCAGTGAGAGGAGGTCCGATGGACTTCATTCGAGTTGGTCAGAAGGAGAACAAGGATGGGACTCGCGAGTTCTTTCCCGCCTTTCTGGCACTCGAGAGTCAGGACCTCGTCATCCGAGGAGGTCAGTTCCAAGCGATCTGGGATGAGGACACCAGTCTATATTCCCGCAACCTTGCGCATGTCCCCGACATCGTGGACAGGTTCTTCGCTAAGGTGGTCGCTCCGGAAGTGCGCTCTGGGGACATCGTCAAGAAGATGCGGAACTTCGACAACCAGCTCTTCAACAAGCTCCTGTCACTCATCCGAGCAGTCGGAGACATGGGCCCTGAGCTGGATCAAACGCTGGTGTTCGCAGACCAGACTCCTAGCAAGTCTGATGCGGCCACCTTCAAGATGCCATATTCGCTGAGTGACTCCGAGTGTCCAGCATGGAACACCATCTGTGACAAGTTGTACGCACCGGAGCAGCGGATGAAGTTCGAGTGGGCGATCGGATCGATCCTCACCGGACGGGCAGCGCTGGACGTCCAGAAGTTCTACGTGTTCTACGGTCCCCCGGGTTCCGGAAAGAGCACCATCATGAACATCATCGAGATGCTGTTCGCCGGCCACACTGCGGCGTTCAGTGCCTACGAGATGGGCAAGGCTGACTCTCAGTTCAGCCTCGAGCCGTTCGCCAACAACCCGTTGGTCGCCATCGATCAGGATGGTGATCTCTCTCGGATCGAGGTGAACAAGAACCTCAACAGCATCGTGTCTCACGACAAGGTGCTGATCAACTCGAAGGGTAAGAACCTCTACCGCATCACTCCGAGGTCAACGCTCTTCATCGGCTCCAACGACCCCGTCAAGATCAGCAACCGTAAGTCTGGTCTGTTCCGACGACTGGTCGACATCCAACCGACTGGCGACACCTTCGAGGAGACGGAATACCACCGTCTCATGGAGCAGGTCAAGTTCGAGTTGGGCGCAATCGCTCAGAAGTGCATCTACCTCTTCGAGGATCACGGAGCCACATGGCTTTCGAGTTATCGGTCCACGGAGATGATGTACCGGACGAACGATATCTTCAACTTCGTGGAGGACAACCGTCTCATCCTCGCCAAGGGAATCACACTGAAGCAGGCTCACAAGCTCTTCAGTGCCTGGTGCGAGGAGACAGACACCCGGAACATCTACAAGCAGTTCCAGTTCCGGGACTTGCTCAAGGATTACTACGACGAGTTCCATCCCGAGATCATGATCGAGCACGAGCGTTACCGGTCATATTTCAAGGGGTTGAAGGAGTTGGAGAAGTTCAGTTGGAAGGGACTTGCACCGAAGGTCACACAGACTTGGCTTGAGCTCATCGATGGGCCCTCGCTTTTGGACGAAGCCCTTGCCGACATGCCCGCTCAGGTGGGACAGGACGATCCGATTCACCCGTTGAAGCACCCGTGGGACAAGGTCACTGCGACTCTGTCCAGCATCGACACGGGCAAAGAGCACTACGTCAAGGTTCCTGAGCACCACATCGTGATCGACTTCGATCTGAAGGACGAGACCGGTGAGAAGAACCTTGCACTCAACCTCGAGGCCGCTCGGAAGTGGCCGCCTACCTACGTCGAGGTCTCTCGAAGTGGGAAGGGACTCCACCTTCACTACCTCTACACCGGCGAAGTCGAGAAGCTTGCGGACGCCGATCCCGAAGGTGAGTACGAGATCAAGAAGCTGCTTGGCGGGTCTTCACTCCGTCGACGGCTCAGCCTTCACAACAACATCCCGGTCGCAACCATCACGTCCGGACTCCCTCTGAAGGAGGAGAAGGTGCTCGCACCGAACCAAATGCAGAGTGAGAAGGGCCTGAGAGCGGCCGTTCTCAAGGGGCTCCGCAAGGAGGTACACCCCTACACGAAGCCTTCACTGGACTTCATTGCGCACGTCATCAAGGAGGCTCACGAGAGTGGGCTCAAGTTCGACATCAGTGACATGTGGGATGACATCTTCGCCTTCGCGATGAGTTCGTCAAACCAGCGTGACACATGCATCACCATCGCCATGGGTATGAAGCTCGCCTCTGAGGAGGAGCCCGAGCCGGCACCCGATGACGACCTCAAACCGATCGCATATTTCGACCTCGAGGTTTACCCGAACCTCGTCGCGATCGGATGGATGAGGGACGCGGACGATGCACAGGTCGTCAAGATGGTGAACCCGTCTGCCCAAGAGGTGGAAGAGTTCATGACCCGTCTGCGTCTCATCGGGTTCAACAACCGCGTCTACGACAACCATATCCTCTGGGCTCTTTCGCTGGGCTGGGACAACCAGGCCGTGTACGAGCTGTCGAAGGCGATCATCGGCAACGACCGCAACGCGATGTTCGGTCAGGCCTACAACCTGGCGTACGCCGACCTCTACGACATCATCGTGGAGAAGCGTTCGCTGAAGTGGTGGGAGATCAAGCTCGGTCTTCCACACATGGAGATGGACCTTCCTTGGGACCAGCCGGTTCCTGAGGATCGGATGCTTGACGTTCTCGAGTACCTGGAGAACGACGTCAAGAGCACCCGGGCCGTCGCCAAGCACCGCGAGGGAGATGTCCGTGCACGCCAGATCCTGGCAGATCTCACGGGCCTCGCTGTCTGCAACACAAACAGGCAGCACACCGAGCGGTTGGTGTTCGGGGAGAATTCAAGGGACCCATCGCCGGATCTTGTGTACACGGATCTGCGTGAGATGTTCCCTGGGTACTCCTTCGACCAGTTTGCCCCAGGCAAGGAGAAGTCCACCTACAAGGGCCACAAGGTTGGTGAGGGAGGCCTGGTGAAGTCGAAGCCGGGTATGTACGAGAACGTCGGTCTTCTTGACGTCGCCTCGATGCACCCCACGAGCATCATCGAACTCAACATGTTCGGGAAGCACACCCCGAAGTTCAAGGCGCTGATGGACCAGAGGCTGGAAGCGAAGCGGTTGGGTAAGACCGACCCGGAGCAGAAGGCCTTGTCCGATGCGCTGAAGATCGTGATCAACTCGGTGTACGGCTTGACTGCCGCATCGTTCCCCAACATGTTCCGTGACCCCAAGAACGTGGACAACATCGTCGCGAAGCGCGGTGCTCTGTTCATGGTCGATCTACTGGAGTACGCGGAGCAGGAGGGGTTCGAGATCGTGCACGTCAAGACGGACTCGGTGAAGATCCCGAACATCACGCAGGAGATCATCGACAAGGTCACCATATTCGGAGCCAAGTACGGCTACGACTTCGAGCACGAGGCAACCTACGACCGGTTCTGTCTCGTGAACGACGCGGTGTACGTCTGCCGTGAAGGTGACAAGTGGTCGGCCACGGGGGCACAGTTCCAGCACCCGGTGGTCTTCAAGTCGTTGTTCTCCGGCGAGGAGCTGGTGGCACAGGACTACGTCGAAGTCAAGCAGGTCCAGAAGGGCGCGATGTACCTCAGGTCCGAAATCGAGGGCACTGACCAGTTCGTTGGTCGCTTTGGTGCTTTCGTCCCGGTCATGGGTGGTCGCATCCTGCTTCGGATCGACGGAGACAAGGAGTCTGCAGTCACCGGCACCAAGGGCCATCTCTGGGAGCTCGACGAGCTCGCCATCAACTCGGACACGTTCGACATCGACATGTCCTACTTCATCGAGCTTGTTGATGAGGGGCGCAAGACCATCGAGAAGTTCGGTGATCTGGCAGCTTTTACATCCCCTTAAATGAACAAGCACCCATCCTCTCTAAGGAGATCAACAATGCCCAATCACACCGATTCCCAGATCGTCGAGTACCACGACGATGGCAGCTGGACGACCACGACCGTCACCACCCAGATGCCCATGACCAAAGCCGACCAGGCCAAGGCATGGGCCATCCTCGGTGGCCTGACGCTCGCAACGTTCAGCCCCGTCATCGCCCTCGTGGCCCGCGACGCCCTGGAGCGCCGGCGCGAGAAGAAGCGTCTCAAGATCGTCCCCAACCCGGAGCAGTAACCGTTCAAGGCTCTGGCCCACTCGTCAAACAGTGGGTCAGGGTCTTGTCACCACGAAGGAGAATCAACGCAAATGGCAATCGAGATCAACACCAAGGTCAGCGTCGGAGAGACGTATGGCAAGAAGGTCGGGAACATCACGCTGGAGGACGCCAAGTTCTTCGGCCGCCCGAACTTCTCCGGGGTCGAGGACCGGTTCAAGGACGACCGCCGTAAGTTCACGGTGCTCATCCCGAACGAGGTCGCTGACCAGCTCCGCGAGATGGGGTGGAACGTCAAGACGAACATCCCCACTCCCGAGGAGAAGAAGGAGTTCCCCGACCGGGAGCCCCTGAGCCACCTGAAGGTCATGGTGGACGACGGCTCGATCGTCCAGATCCGCATGGGCGAAGACGTGGAGACCCTCACCGTGGGGAACTTCGGCGTCATCGACCGTTCACGCATCGAGACGATGGACATGGAGATCCGCGCCTGGGAGTACGACCCGGACGAGCGTCCCGGCAACTACTCGGCACGGCTCGTGGCCCTCGTCGCGAACATCCGTCCGAACATCCTCGAGCAGAAGTACGGGAGGCTCTGATGAACAACCACACCCTGGAGATCATCCAGACGATCTTGCTGATCGTCATCCTGATCCTGATGCTGTTGCCGTTCCGGCGCGGCTGATGGACCAGGACCTTCCGTCCACATCGATGGAGGGTCGCTGGGGAAGGCGGGTGTACGGGAAAGTCGTGAGGCAATCCACGTACACCCGCTTTCGTCTGGAGTTCTTGCTGAGGAATGGCGTGGTCATCCACGAGACCCATATCCTCCCGAACGACCAGGTGGACCAGTACCCCAACATCTACGGATGGACGCTGGACATGCTCTTCGAGCGACTCAAGAGGCGTGTGGAAGAACGCCTCACGTAGCAAGAAAAACACGCCCTAAAGTAGGAACCAACCACCGACTTTAGGAGCTCACATGAAGAACTTCATCGCCGCAGTAAACAGGATCAACACCACCGTGAAGATCTTCGTGCTCTGCTTCGCTGTCTACTTCATCTGCAACATCAGCAAGTAGGTAACAAGTCCCGCACCAACCCTGGCCACACAAGTGGTCAGGTTTCTGTCAACCAGATTGGATATTCCAATGAACAAGCAGTACTACTTCCTCTCGCCGGTCGAGGTCGTCAAGGTCACCAGCCAGAACCTCGAGGAGGTCGCGGAGTGGTGTGGTGGGTCGGTCCAGGAGACCGAGTCGCGTCGCGTCCCCGGGCGTATGGACAAGTACGTCCTCGTCCCGACCCCCAAGGACACGAACATCAGCTGGGCGTTCCCGGGCATGTTCATCACCAAGCGCCTCGTCGTGACGGTGAAGGACGAGCTCCGGTCCACCTACGCCGTCTTCCGCCGTGACTACTTCGAGAAGAACTACTTCGACACCCCGAAGGACGCCACCGACAAGACCTGGGAGCGCGAGCTCTCGGAGAAGTCCAAGCCGGCCAAGAAGGACGTCAAGGTCAGCTCCAACGTCGGCGACGCCCTCGTCGAGGCCCAGCAGAAGGTCAAGGAGCTCGAGAAGGCTGCCGAAGAGGCGCCGGCCGAGGAGACCAAGGAGCTCTACCGCAGTGCGGTGGACGGCACCTACGTCACGGAGGAGTTCGCGGAGGCCCACCCTGACACCACCGTCAAGGAGACCGTGAAGCTCCCCGCCGATGCGAGCCTCTGATGGAGGAGGTGTGGTGGAGACGACTCGGATGCCTCATCCTGCTGGCGTCGGCTGCATTTGCCGCCGGCTTCATCCTGCTGCTGGGGTGGGGGTTCGTCGAGGTCATCCAGTGGGTGACGTCGAAGTGACTCCACGCAACGAGTTCGCAGATCACGACCGTCTCGAGGGTCTCACCGATCTCATGATCGCGGACATGCTCAAGGCGGGCAAGTGCACAGTGAACGACGTACGACGTCACAGGGGACTACCACCGGTCACCGGGGAAGGTGCCGGCCCTGTGAGTGAAGCTGCTAATGAGAGATCCGCTCCCGTCGAGGAGGATCCCCACGCCTGGCCGGCCGCAACCAGGCCCGCGTTGGAGCAGCTTCGTCGTGAGCCAGGGTTGTCCACGACCCAGGCCCACATCGCAGAGAGGTACTCCAACGAGGACACATCATTGGAGAAGGTCATCGAAGACTGGAACGATCCGAACCACGTCTACGAGATCTGATTTCTGCGGGTTGGTCATCAGCCCCATGCTGGTGGCCTTCCCGGAGGAAACGCCTCCATGGTGAGGGATAAGATCCCAAACCAAACCACTTCCCGTGGTTCGTGCTGTTTCAAAACAGGAGGCCTTCCCATATCCTCCTGCGCTTCAAGATTGGGCATAGGCCTGGAAACCTGTGCCCTTTCTTGTGGCGTATCCCGTCACTCATCAAACAAGGAGATCAACATGCTCAAGAAGATCATCATCGGGCTCATCGCCCTGGTTCTGGTCGCGGTTGGCATCGGTTACGCCTTCGGGGGTACCGCCAACGCCTCGGAGGGCGACCAGCCCTGCGTGCCCAGTGACGCCTACGACGAGGTCATCCATCACGATGCGGTCACTCACGTGGTCCATCACGATGCCGTGACCCATGTCGTTCACCACGATGCTGTGACGCACGTCGTACATCACGATGCCGTCCCGGCCGGCCCCAACCTCTGGTGGAACTGGTCCCCGAACCACCACCAGGGTCCTTTCGACGGTCCTCCGGCCTTCCCGGTCGACGACCGTGGCACGTGGGAAGGTCCTCACGAGAACGGTGGGCCTTCGCAGGACACCTTCGGGACGTTCCAGCAGGGCGAGGGTCACGGATCCTGGTTCCATCGTGAGCATGGCACTCCCGGTGTCGACGCCTACGACGAGACGGTCGTGGATCAGGAGGCTTACGACGAGACTGTCGTGGACTCCGAGGCCTACGACGAGACCGTTGTCGACCAGGAGGCCTACGACGAGGTCATCCACCACGATGCAGTCGTCTGCCCGCCCAACCCGGGTGACCAGCCGCCGCCCATCATCACCACCACTCACACCGAGCACCACGAGAAGTGCGCTCAGTTCTACTCGACCGACGACATCACCACGACGATCAACTACGTGTTGTCCGAGGACGGTTCTGAGTGGGTTCAGGGCGAGCCCGTCGTCACCGACGTGTTCAACACCTGGGTCGACCCGAACTACGACCCGAGCAAGTGCGAGAACACGCCTCCGCCCCCGCATCACGACACGCCGACACCTCAGCCGGCGCCTCCCGTGAAGCACAGCGCCCCGACGCCGGTTCCGACCGTCATCGAAGCAGGGCTCTGACATGAAGTGGCTCTTGGTAGTTCTCACCCTGCCGGTGCTCCTTGGATCCTGCTCGCAACATCTGGATCAGGAGCCACTTCCCACAGCACCCACCACCTCAGCTGCCCAAGAACGGGTAGAATCGGGGCGGCAAGTGGATCGAAAGCCAGTCATCCCACGGCGATTCTGCAGTCGAAGGGTTGGTTGCGCGTCGGTCGTTCCCATCCGTCTGGAGGGGAACACGCTAGTGCCGCCCAGTGACCCGTCGGAGCTGGGGTGGTGGGGCCAAAAGGCCGGCAGTGACCAGGGGACAACTCTTCTGGTAGGACACACCGTCCACACTGGCGGCGGCTTCCTGAACGACCTCATGAAGGTCCCTGTGGGGGCCTCAGCGGCCGTTTCAGGGCATCTGTACACCGTGGTGAGCAATAGGGTGGTCGACAAGCGGAAAGTCGCTCAGATCGCCTCTAAGCTCTTCTCACAGACCGGCCCACCCAGGCTGGTAGTGGTCACATGTACCGGATACCACCCAGAAACAGGGCTCTATGACTCCAACGTGGTCATGGTAGCCCAGTAGGAGGCCCTATCTGGCTGATGGGGACATGTTCTAGGGATAATTCCCCGGAATGTGTCCCCATCATGCCTCTCGTTTTTTGTGGAGACGATCCTTGAGAATGCCTTGGTCCCGGTTTTTGAGGCCGATTCGCAAAAAATTCCCCGCGCTCCCCGAAAAAGGCGCGCGCTCAGATCGGTTAGATTTGGAGAAAGACAAGGCTCAATCTACGCTCATTACACATTTACACACTTTTACCCCACCTTTAGAGTAGTAAGTAGTAAAAAAGGGGTATATATTTGTAGCGGTGAAGTGGGTACCCCTAAAAACGGTAATTGTGTAATGCAAGAAAAACACGCGTTAGAGTAGAGATACACCCACCCTTCAACCATTGGAGAACCATCATGACCGTACTCATGAGCTTCATCGGCCTCATCGTGTTCGCAGTCAGCTGCTTTACCGCCACCTTCTCGGTGGCCTTCAAGCGCCTGCTGCTGTTCGCGGGAGCCGGTGTGTTCATCGACATGCTCATCATCGGAGTTTCACTCGCTGTTTCGTGCGTCATCTCTTGAACCCAACAGCCATTGTCCTAGACAGTGGCCTAGGGTTTTCTGAAAGGAGTCACCGTGAGCATCAACCAGCCTGTCAAGATCTACAAGTGCAAGCACTGTGGGGTGGAGGTCATGGGTAAGACCGACTTCCGTCCCATATTCACCAAGCAGCACAAGAAGAGCTGCCCGAGAGCAAGGAACCTCAACTGAGTTTCCAACTGCACGATCACCAGCGTGAGGCAATCGCGAAGCTTCACACTGGTAGCGTCCTAGTCGGCGATGTCGGAACTGGCAAGTCAATCGCTGCGCTAGCCTATGCACAGCAGACCCATCCAGGGAAGAAGATCGTCGTCATCACGACCGCGAAGAAGCGAGACAGTGGTGAGTGGTTCGCCGATGCGATGAAGATGTCGCTTCGCTCCGAGCTACATGTGGACAGCTGGAACAACATCAAACAGTACGTCGACTGGGATGGATTCTTCATCTTCGACGAGCAGAGGGTGGTTGGGTCTGGTGCCTGGGTGGATGCGTTCCTCAAGATCGCCAAAGCTCAGGACTGGATCCTTCTCTCTGCAACACCGGCCGACACTTGGGGTGACCTCGTCCCCGTGTTCCTGGCCAACGGCTTCTTCAAGAACAAGACAGAGTTCAACCGAGAGCACGTCGTGTTCAGCCGCTTCACCAAGTACCCGAAGGTTGAGCGATATCTTGACCCGTGGATCCTGGAGAAGTTCAGAGATGAGATCTACGTAGAGATGTACCTCGAGAGACACACCACCCGCGTTGAGCACATGGTGGACGTGGAGTTCGATCTCTCCGAGCAGCAACTGCTGTATCGAGATCGCTGGAACATCGAGGAAGAGGTACCGATCAAGGACGCAGGCGAGATGATGCGCTTGCTCCGACGCAGCACCAATCGACACCCCTCGAGACTCGAAGCTCTCAAGAAGATCATGCAGGATCACCCGAAGGTCATCGTGTTCTACAACCACGACTACGAGCTCGAGATCCTTCGTACCCTCATGACCGAGTGCGATATTCCGACAGCTGAGTGGAATGGTCACTACCACCAGGACATCCCATTGGTCCACGATCGATGGCTGTACCTAGTGCAGTACCAAGCGGGTAGTGAGGGCTGGAACTGTGTGGACACAGATACCATCGTGTTCTACAGCCTGCCATATTCCTACCGCAACTTCCACCAAGCCAAGGGTCGCATCGACCGAATGAACACGCCGTTTGATGTCATGCACTACTACATCTTCAAGTCTAGGTCCATCATCGACCAGGCTATCTGGCGCGCTCTCCACCGCAAGAAGAACTTCCAAGCCAGCGCCTTTGCGAAGAAGGCATGGCCGAAAGAGGAGGCACCAAAGCGACGTCTGAACTAGTCGCGAAGCTGTGTGTGGTACATCCACTCACAGTTTTGTCTCTGGGCAGTAAAAACACGTGTTATAATGAAGAGAGTACCATATGTCTACGCTGAAATCAGAGATATGTGATCACGTACTCCCTTTTTTTCTTTCTCCCAAGGAGGTGAGATGAAAGAACGCGACTATCAAGAGTACCTGGTCAAAGAGATCTACAAGCTCATGCCAGGGAAGAAGTTGGTGGACACCATCGTCATCATCAACGACCCGAACTACATTCAGGGAATACCTGACCTCACTGTGTTGCACCACTCCAAGTGGGCGTTCCTCGAGGTGAAGCTGTCGGAGAAGTCCAAAGAGCAGCCGAACCAACGGTGGTACGTAGGCAACTGGCGGCAGTACGTGTTTACTGCCTTCATCTATCCCGAGAATGAGAAGGAGGTGCTTCTTGCGCTTCAACAATCACTGGCAGGTTGAGGGCAAGCACGCTTTCCTCGGTGCCAGCAAGTACCACTGGATCCGCTACGATCTCGAGAAGATGAAGCGGATCTGGGAGAACAAGTTCCTGTCCGAACGGGGCACACGCCTTCACAATCTTGCCGCCTTCTGCATCAAGGAGCGCGTCAGGTTGGACAAGAACGGGACCACTCTCAGCATGTACGTCAACGATGCCATCGGGTTCAGGATGACTCCAGAACAGGTGCTCTTCATCAACGACGACTGCTTCGGTACCGCCGATGCGATTTCTTTCAACAAGGGCGTTCTTCGGGTACACGACCTGAAGACCGGAGTTCACCCTGGTTCGTTTGACCAACCCAAGATCTACTGCGCGATGTTCTGCATCGAGTACGACGTCAACCCATTCGACATCGAGATGATCATGCGTATCTACCAGAACGACGAGATCTTCGAGGAGATCGCCGATCCGGCAGAGATCGCAGAGATCATGGAGACCATCAAGGTCTTCACCAAGGAGATCGACGCTATGAGGGCGGTGATGCTGTGAGTGAGAGAATCAACCCCGAGCTGATGCACTACGGCATCAAGCGCAAGTCCGGCCGTTACCCCTGGGGTTCCGGTAAGGACGCCTACGGTCGTAGTCGCAACTTCTACGCGATGATCGATGACCTGAAGTCCGGAAACCCCAAGATTCCGGAAACCGAGATTGCCCAGGCCATGGGTCTTTCGGTTGCTGACCTCCGTGCTACCAAGACGATTGCGAAGGATGTGATCGTTCAGGAGCAGACCCAGCGAGCCGTACAGCTCAAGGAGAAGGGCGTCAGTCTCGATGCGATCGCCAAGGATCTGGGGATCCCACAGCCGACGGTTCGTTTGCGCCTCAAGAACGCGGACAACCTGAAGCAGTCGAAGCTCGCGAACACGGTGGATGTGGTTCGTGCAGCTGTGGACAAGCACAAGATCGTCGACGTCGGTAAGGGTGTCGATCTGCAGCTCGGCATCGCCGACACCAAGCTCAACGCTGCTCTTTCGGTACTTCGCGATGAGGGTTACGAGACCTACAACCTCCAGACCCGAAATGTCGGTACCACGCACTTCACCAACCAGCGAGTCATCGTTCCACCGGGAACCGGTTTCGGCGGAGCCAAGAAGATGGCAAACGACATCCACACGTTGGGTGAGTGGACTGAGAACGACGGATTGACGTACTTCGGGATTCACGACCCGTTGTCGATCTCGTCGAAGCGGATTCGGGTCGTTCCCGAGAGCTTGGAGGATGGAACGGTTTACGTTCGTCCTGGGGTCAAGGATTTGGACATGGGCAAGAACACTTACGCTCAGGTTCGGATCATGGTGGATGGATCTCACTACATCAAGGGTATGGCGGTCTTGAAGAACGACCTGCCCGATGGTGTGGACCTCGAGGTTCATTCCAACAAGCCGAAGGGCACCGCGAAGCTCGACGCACTCAAGCCGTTGAAGACCGTCAAGGATGCAAGCGGTAAAGAGGTCATCGACAAGGACAATCCGTTCGGGTCGATCATCAAGCGTCAAATCGTGGAGCTCGATCCCAAGGGCAACGAGCGTGTGAAGTCAGCACTCAACCTCGTGAACGAGGAAGGTGACTGGGAAGCATGGCGGAACTCGATTCCATCCCAGATGTTGGCTAAGCAGCCGCACTCCCTCATCAAGTCGCAACTGCAGACCACTCGTGACGACATTCGCAATCGTCTGGCCGAGATCGACAAGATCACCAATCCTGTCGTTCGTAAGGCGGCCTATGAGGACTTCGCCGACAAGGTGGACTCCGATGCCGTGGATCTTCGTGCCGCAGCGCTTCCGCGTCAACGTACGCAGGTCATCATCCCGATGCCGAAGATGAACAAGGGTGAGATCTATGCCCCGAACTTCGAGACTGGTGAGAGGGTTGTCCTTATCCGCTATCCCCATGGTGGCCGGTTTGAGATCCCTGAAGTCACTGTCAACAACAACAATCGCACGGCTAAGCGCCTTCTCGGTAATGCCGTCGATGCCATCGGGATTCACCCCTCTGTGGCAGAGCGCCTTTCAGGAGCTGACTTCGATGGAGACACCGTCGTCGTCATCCCCAACAGATCGGGCAAGGTCAAGGGAGTCGAGTCAATGGGCTCCCAGCGCAAGGTCTACGACGACGCTCTGAACGACTTCAACGCAAAGGACAAGTACGGCGGCTTCGTCAAGTCCGGTGTCGACAAGAACGGCAATGACATCGGTAACTTCAAGCTGATGCGTAATACCGGCCTCGAAATGGGGATGATCACCAATCTCATTACGGACATGTCCGTACAGGGTGCAAAGCCCGAACACATCGTTCGTGCGGTCAAGCATTCCATGGTGGTGATCGATGCGGAGAAGCACAAGCTGAACTACAAGCAGAGCGAGCTCGACAACAACATCGCTCAGCTGAGGGAGCTGTATCAGGCACACCCTGGTACTGACAAGAAGTCTGGTGGTGCATCAACCCTTCTGTCGAGGGCAACGGCTAAGGACCGGGTTCCTGAGTTTAAGGACAGGCCTGCTAAGGAAGGTGGCCGTATCGACCCGGAAACGGGGCGTGTCATTACGGTACCTACTGGTAGGACCCGATCTGTGTTCGACAAGAAGACAGGTACGTACCTCGACGAGAAGACACCCGTCATGACCGAAGCTAAGCGTCTGTCCCTCACGGATGACGCCCACACTTTGGTACGTGACAAGGCCGATCCTGTGGAGCGTCTCTATGCAGATCATGCAAATGAGATGAAGGCCATGGCAAATGCGGCCCGACTCAAGGCTGTTCGCACGCCGAATCCGAAGATCAATCCCAAAGCCCGGGAGATCTACAAAGACGAGGTGGCTAAGCTAACGGAGGACCTCAGGAAAGCACAGATCCTGAAGCCTATCCAGAGAAGGGCTGATGTCATAGCGGGTGCTGTGGTGAAGCAGAAGATGCAGGAAGATCCCACTCTGCGCTACGATTCCGATAGGAAGAAGAAGACAGAGCGACAGGCCAAGGCTGCAGCACGTGCACGCCTAGGTCTAGAGAAGCCCGTCATTGAGATCAGTGACAGGCAGTGGGATGCTATCCAATCAGGGGCCGTTAGCGCATCAAGGCTGAGGGACATCCTGACCTATGCAGACAAGAAGAGGGTTGCTGAGCTGGCCATGCCACGCACCAACCCTGTGATGACGAGTGCTATCAGTGCTCGTGCCAAGGCCATGCTTGCTGCTGGTAACACAACAGCAGATGTGGCTGCTGCATTGGGCATCCCTGCATCAACGTTGAGGGCTGCTGCCTTGAGAGGTGAGGTGTAATGGCTGAATTCATGTTGAGCTTGGCCTCCAACCCCTACGATCCCTTCGATGAGTACGACTTGTGGAAGAACTTTGACACAAGTGAAGGGTTCGATACACCTGGCCTTCTCGCTCGCACACTGAGCACATCAGATGACCTCTCACAAGACGACCAAGACCTGGCCGTCGAGCAAGCCATTGAGTCGATCCTCTCCAACGTGTCCTTCACTGGACTGTACAAGAAGGTCGAACGCAAGACGTAAACTCAAAATGTTTGATGGGGGGGAGGGGGTCGAAAAAAAATACCCCTCCTCTCCAT
>Ga0164307_10000824_pt1 | contig 13805 bp, 10 predicted proteins | sample Whisoiple_243_MG_FD_110214 | JGI IMG/M metagenome (GOLD analysis project Ga0164307, IMG submission 110214) | Soil microbial communities amended with fresh organic matter from upstate New York, USA - Whitman soil sample_243_MG | ecosystem: Environmental > Terrestrial > Soil > Unclassified >...
CCGCCCTCACCGCCCTGGCGTCCGAGGCCCAGGGGGCGCCGGCCGAGGTCGCGGGGCCGGGGGGCTGGGGCCCCTGGGTGAACGGCGGGGCGTGGCTGACCGTGGACGGTGTCGCCGTCGACTGGATCCTGCGCGACCTGGACCGGGTGGAGTCGGTGTGGTCGGACTGCCGGGCCGGCCGCTTCGAGGTGGGGACGCAGCCCGGCCACCCGTTGGGCTTCTGGTCGCCCTGCTACGTGGGAGAGGTCGCGCTGGGCCAGGTGCTCGACGACCCGCGGGGAGAGCTGACCGCCCTTCAGGAGGCCGTGCACACCTATCCCGAACCGCTGCGCCGCGCTCTGACCGGGGCGGTGTGGGAGGCGGACTTCTCCGTGGCCTCCGCGCGCAAGTCGGCGCCGTCCGGGGACACGCTCCATGTGGCGCTCTGCCTGTCGAAGGCCTTCGGGATCCTCGCCCAGGTCCTGCACGCCCACCACCGCGTCTGGTGCCTGAACGAGAAGGGCGCGCTCGCTGCCGCCGCAGCCCTGCCGGACGCCCCGTCGGACTTCGCGGGCCGGGTGTCGGCGGCCCTGCGCGGCCTGGACGCCGAGGCGGTGGAGGCGGCGGCGGATGTCGTACGCGAGGTGCGGGCCGTACTGGACGACGCCTCCTGACGGTACGACGGGGGCGTACGCCCGTCCGGGGCGGACGTCACCGCACGCCGCCACCGCACGGCGTCACCGCACCGCCATGAAGGCGGAAGCCTTTCGGTACAGGGCGATCAGGGCGGCACCGTCGCCGGCGCCCCGTGCGATCCACTCGTCCAGCGCGGCCCGGAAGACGGTGAGGGCCGTCGCGACCGTCACACGGGTCCGCAGCAGGTCCTCGGGACGGGCACCGTCGCGCTCGGAGAGGCGCCGCACGACCAGGTCCACGCACTCGGCGTCGTAGTGCTGCGCGATGCGGCGCAGGGCCGGGTCGTGGGAGGTGAGGCGTCGCACACGCAGCATCCGCACCATCCACGCCTCCCCGCACGACTCGGCCAGCAGGTGGGCGATGGCGTCCTCGACGGCGCCGGGTGTGAGGGGCCCGCCCGAGGCGCGCTCGCAGAGCGCGTCGCCGATGAGTTCGTCGAACCGCTTCGCGCTCCTGAAGGCCGCTTCCTCCTTGTTCACCCCGTAGCGGTAGAAGGTCCGGGCCGAGACGTCCGCCCCTGCGGCGATGTCGTCGCAGGTCGTCGCCTCGTAGCCGGCTTCCTCGAAGAGGTCGATCGCCGCTGCCTCGATCTCCGCCTCGGTGGCCTGTCGTCGCCTGTCTCGAAGTGTGGACACACGAAGTATTCTACCGCCGCCATTCTGGCAGTCGACTGCCATTATGCTGGGCACTGCCATATGGTCATCGATGTGCCACTGATGCCCGGGATGAGGCCGCTCACCCTCGCCCGACCTGGCGAGACCTGAACCCGATTCATGCGAACCGAAGCGAAAGAGGCGTGCTGTGACGACGGACGAACAGCGACAGGAACTGCTGGACCTGCGGTACGGCAAGGGCAACGGCCCGGACAAGATCCTGTGGAACGAACAGATCGAGGGGCTCCTCCGGCACCGGTCCGTACGCGCCTACCTGCCCGACCCGCTGCCCGAGGGTGCGGTCGAGACGCTGGTCGCGGCGGCCCAGTCGGCGTCGACGTCCTCGAACCTCCACCAGTGGAGCGTCGTGGCGGTCAGCGATCCCGAGCTGAAGGCACGGATCGCCGAGACGACACGGATGCACTCGATCGGCATGGGCAACCCGTACATCAACGAGGCGCCGGTCTTCCTGCTCTGGATAGCGGATCTCTCACGCAGCCACGCGATCACCACCGAGGCCGGCGGCAGGGCGGAGGTCCTCGAACACCTCGACGCCTTCCTCACGTCGTCCCTGGACGCGGCACTCGCCGCCCAGAACGCCGCGGTCGCCGCGGAGTCGCTCGGCCTGGGGACGGTGTACATCGGCGCCAGCCGCAACCGGGCCGAGGAGCTCGCCGAGCTGATCGACCTGCCGCCGTTCAGCTTCGTCGCGTTCGGCCTCGTCGTGGGCCGGCCCGACCCCGAGCGCCCCACCCTGGTGCGGCCGCGCCCCTCCCAGGACATGGTGCTGCACCACGACCGCTACGGGACGGGCGCGTGGAAGAGCGCGGCCGAGGACTACGAGACCGTGTTCCAGCAGTGGCGCGAGGACTCCGGGATGAGGGAGAAGACCTGGAAGGACGCGGTCGCCTTCTCCTCCGGCGACGTGGCCGTCATGGACGGCCGGGAGAACCTGCGGGCGACCGTCCAGGAACGCGGCTTCAAGCTCAGGTAGCAGGCGGCCGTCGTCCTCGCGGACGTGCGGCGGCGGCCCCTGGCCCGGCTCAGCTCTCGAGCCAGGCCAGGGAGGCCACCACCAGGGCGCTGACGCCGGTGTCGAGGGTCGGCTGCACGACGGGGGCGAACGTGGCGCTGTGGTTGACGGGGATGTCCTGGGAGACGGTCCCCTTCCTTTCGGCTTCGGCGTAGCGTTCCGGATCGATCCCGCCGATCGCCCAGTAGGTGAACGGCACTCCGAACGCCTGCGGGATCTCGCTCATGTCCTCGCTGGCGGTCTGCAGTTCGACGGTGTGCGCGTCGTCGCCGAAGTACGCGGTGAACGCCTCCCCGACGCGCCGGGTCGGTTCCTCGTCGTTGACGGTGGGAGGGAAGGACGAGATCCGCTCGATCTCGGGCTCCTCGGGTGAGCGCGACGCCTGGCACTCGGCTTCGACGATCCGCTCGATCGCGTCCAGGACCTGGGTGCGCGTGACGTCGTCGTAGGTGCGGACGTTGAGCTCGATGACGGCCCGGTCGGGGATCACGTTGGGGCCGCTGCCCGCGTGGATGCTGCCCACCGTCAGGACCGCGGGGGTGGTGGCGGCCAGTTCCCGGGATACGACGGTCTGCAGGCGCACGACGATCGTCGCGGCCAGCACCACGGGGTCGACCGCGGACTGGGGCATGGACCCGTGCGCACCGCGACCGTGGACGGTGATCCGCAGGCTGTCCGCGGCGGAGAGGAAGGATCCCGGACGTGTGCCGACGTAGCCCGCGGGATAGGGCAGGACGTGCTGCGCGAGCACGACGTCGGGGCGTGGCGCCTTGTCGGTGAGGCCGTCCCCGATCATGGCCTCGGCACCGTCGCCGTTCTCCTCCGACGGCTGGAAGAGCGCCACGAAGGTGCCGTGCCAGGCGTCCCGGTGGTCAGCCAGTAGCTGGGCGCAGCCGATCAGACAGGTCACGTGCACGTCGTGTCCGCAGGCGTGCATGACCGGTTGTTCGTCGCCGTTGCGGTCGGTGGCCGTCGCGGTGGAGGCATAGGGAAGGCCGGTCCGTTCGCGCACCGGCAAGGCGTCCATGTCCGCCCGGGCCATGACGACCGGGCCGGTCCCGTTCACCAGCACGCCGAGGACGCCGGTGCCGCCGATCCCTTCGGTGACGTCGAAACCGGCGTCCCGCAGGGCGTCGGCGGCCTTCTTCGCCGTGCGGTCCTCGCCGAGGCCGAGTTCGGGGTGCCGGTGCAGGTCCCGGTAGAGGTCCTCGAGGCTGGAGCGGATGCTGCCGAGGCCGTCCAGTACGGTCCGCGCGGGGTCGGCCACGGCACTCTCCTCGCAGGCGTGGTGGGGACGGTCCGTCGGGGTCCGAGCCACGCCGGAGCTCCGGGCACCCGAGGTCCGAGCCTAGTCACGGCCCCGCACCCGGCCACCCGGCCGGAGCCGGGAGGCCCTGGGAGGGGGTGCAGCGGAGTCACGTCGCCCGTGCGGCGGAAGGGCCACCTCACCGGTGCGCGACGGACCGCTCCCGATGGGCCGGGCGGACGAACCCGTGGGACCGGCTCACCCGCCGGCTTCGTCCGGCCCTCCGCGCCCGCGGGTCTCGGGAGGTTCCGGCGCGTTGAGACCGTAACGCAGGCCGAGCACGCGGATCAGGAAGCACAGGGTTGCCGCTCCCAGGGCGGCCGGCAGACCGTACACCCCCGTCTCGACCGTGGCGACGGTCACCGCGGCGCCCACCAGCGCCGGGATGGCGTACAGACCGGTGCTCAGCACCGTCGGAATCCGGCGGACGAGCACGTCCCGGATCGTTCCCCCGCCCACGGCGGTGATGACTCCCAGCAGGACCGCGGGCGCGAATCCGAGCCCGGAGTCCAGGGCCGTGCTCGCACCGATGACCGCGAAGGCACTCAGACCGACGGCGTCGAGCACGATGATCGGCGTCTCGATCCGGTGCAGGTGCCTGCTGAGGGCGAAGGCGAGCAGTCCGCCGACGGCGGCCAGGGTGTAGTAGCGCCAGTCCAGGAGCGTCGCCGGTGGCAGCGAATCGATCAGGACGTCACGGATGAAGCCGCCGCCCAGCGCGGTGATCATTCCGAGGACGACCACACCGACCACGTCCAGCCGTGCGGCACGCACCGCTGTCAGCGCCCCGTTCAGCCCGAACGCGAACGTGCCGGCGAGATCCAGGGCGAGCAACGGAGCGGGTTCGGAACTCATACCTGCCTGCATACCGCGCGCGGCCGCGGCCGTCGCGGCGGGAAGGCTCCGGCTCAGCCCTGACGGCCGGCCCGCAGCGCGTCGAGGATCCGCCCGGCGGTCGCCTCGTCCCTGGCGGCGGTGAAGGGCAGGTCGTTCCCGCCGGTGATGCGGAACGGGGCGCCGGAGAGCGTCGACTGGGTCCCGCCCGCCTCGGTGACGAGGAGCAGCCCCGCCGCGTGGTCCCAGGCGAACTCCCAGTTGAAGGCCACAGCGTCCTGCGCCCCGCAGGCGACGGCGAGGTACTCCAGGCCGGCCGATCCGCAGGCCCGGGCGTCGATGCCCTCGGTGCGCAGGCCGAGCAGGGCGCGCTTCTGGGCGTCGGAGGTGTAGTCGGGGTGGGACATGGCCACCTTGAGCACGGCGCCGGGGGCGGGCGAACCGCTGTGCAGGGCCGTGCCGTTGAGCGTGGCACCCCGGCCCCGCACGGCGACGGCGATCTCGTCGAGGACGGGCGCGTACGTCCACGAGGCGTACACCTCGCCGTGCCGGGCGAGGGCCACCAGGGTGCAGAAGCCGGGTTCGCCGCGGACGAACTGGCGGGTGCCGTCGACCGGGTCGACGATCCACACGGGTGCGTCGCCGCCGAGGGCGTCGTAGACGGCGGGGTCGGCGTGCACGGCCTCCTCGCCGACGACGACCGAGCCGGGAAGCAGCCGGGTCAGCGACGCGGTGAGGTGCTCCTCGGCGAGCCGGTCGGCGGCGGTGACCAGGTCGTGGGGGCCGCTCTTCTCGACGATCTCGTGCGCGGCCAGCTGGCGGTAGCGCGGGAGGATCTCGGCGGCGGCCGCCGCCCGGACCGCCCTCTCGACCTCGGCAGTCGCCCCGGCGTGCCCGGCGGTCCCGTACAGGAAGTCATCGATCATGGCTCCAGCTAAGCACGGTCCGCCGGGGCCGCCACGGGCAGGTGGTCAGCGGCCGACGGCGTACCCCTGCATCCCCCGGGGGTTCGCGGCGGCGGACAGGACACCGGTCCCGGGGTCCCGGGCGACCACGCACATACGGCCCTCGGACCACGGGTCGCCCACCGTGACGTCATGGCCGCGCCGGCGCAGCTCCTCGACGACTCCGGGGGCCATGCCCTCCTCGACGGTGACGCTCCCCGGACGCATCCCGCGCGGGAAGAAGGAGCCGGGGAAGCTGTCGTTGTGCCAGTTCGGGGCGTCGATGGCGCCCTGGAGGTCGAGGCCGCCGCGGACCCGCTCCCGCAGCGCCACGGCGAGGAAGAAGTGCAGCTGCCACTGGTCCTGCTGGTCGCCGCCGGGAGTGCCGAACGCCATGACGGGGACGCCGTCGCGCAGGGCGAGGGACGGGGTCAGCGTGGTGCGCGGGCGCCGGCCGGGGGTCAGTGTGTTCGGCAGGCCCTCGTCGAGCCAGGCCATCTGCAGCCGGGTGCCGAGCGGGAAGCCCAGCTCGGGTACCACGGGGTTGGACTGGAGCCAGCCGCCGCTCGGTGTGGCGGCGACCATGTTCCCCCAGCGGTCGACGACGTCGAGGTGGCAGGTGTCGCCGCGGGTCGCGCCGTTCTCGGCGACGGTCGGCTCGCCCGCTCCCGCCACCGGGATCCCCGTGGCGTCGAAGCCGGACGCGCCGGTGGCGACGGCCCGGACGTGCGCGGCGAGGACCGGGGCGCGCCCTCCGGGGCTGCCCGGGCGCAGCTCCAGGGAGGCGGTGTCCCCGACCAGGGCGCGGCGCTCGTCGTTGTAGGCGTCGGAGAGCAGGAGGCCCACGGGTACCTCGGCGGCGTCGCCGTACCACGCCTCGCGGTCGGCCATGGCGAGCTTGCAGCCTTCGACGAGCAGGTGGACGTACTCGGCCGAGCCGTACGCCGGGAGTTGCGCCGGGAGCAGCGCGAGTTGCTGGAGGAGGGCGGGGCCCTGGCTCCAGCCGCCCGCCTTGGCCAGCGTCCAGCCGTTCCAGTCGTAGGTGGCGGGAGCCTCGTACGTCGCGGACCAGCCCGCCAGGTCTGCGGCGGTAAGGGTGCCGGTGTGGCGGGTCCCGCTGGTGTCCATGGTGGGGACGGCGGCCTGGCGGACGAGCGCCTCGGCTATGAAGCCGGTGCGCCAGATCTCGCGGGCGGCCTCGATCTGGGCGACACGGTCCTCGCCGCCCTTCTCCTCCGCCTCGGCCGTCAGACGGCGCCAGGTCGCGGCGAGGGCCGGGTTGCGGAACAGGGTGCCGGGCTCGGGCGCCTTCCCGCCGGGGAGGTAGACCTCGGCGGAGGTGGGCCACTCGCTCTCGAACAGCTCGCGGACCGTCTCCACGGTGCGGCCGACACGCTCCACCGGGGCGTGGCCGTCCTCGGCGTATCCGACGGCGTACCGCAGGACCTCGGCGAGGGACTTGGTCCCGTGGTCGCGCAGCAGCAGCATCCAGGCGTCGAAGGCGCCCGGTACGGCGGCGGCGAGCGGACCGGTGCCGGGGACCAGGTCGAGGCCGAGCGAGCGGTAGTGCGCGGCGGACGCTCCGGCGGGGGCGGGGCCCTGGCCGCACAGCACCCGCACGTCGCCGTCCTTGGGCGCGAGGATCATCGGGACCTCGCCGGCCGGACCGTTGAGGTGGGGTTCGACGACGTGCAGGACGAAGCCGGCGGCGACGGCCGCGTCGTAGGCGTTGCCGCCGGTCTCCAGGACCGCCATCGCGGACTGCGAGGCGAGCCAGTGGGTGGAGGACACCATGCCGAAGGTGCCCTGAAGCGTGGGACGGGTGGTGAACACGGGTACTGCTCCTTGCTGCGGCGTTCCGGTGGGGCCTTGCGGATCGTGCGGACCGGGGCGGGAGAGGAGTCGGACGGCCGGCCGCGGGTGGTGCGGTCGTGGGTGACCGGGTGGCGGGAGGCCTCCCGGGGCATCTCGCGCGGAGTCGGGGCGATCGCCGCTCGCGGGCGCGCCGTCAGGGCGGCCCGGCGGATCCGCCGTTCTCACGGAGCCGTGAAGTACTCCGGGAAACGCGGCCCCAGCCACGGCCTGCGTCCCCACGCGAGGACCCGCCCGCGGGCCATGGCCCCCGCCGGTGAGCAACGGCCGAGCGCCATCAGCAGGAACGTCACGGGCTCGATGGAGATCGTGCAGTCCGGCCGGTCCGGGAACGCGTGGCCCACGGTCGCCGTACCGTCGGTGAACGTCACCCCGAACCGGCCGCCGCCCCACAGCCGGACCGCGTAACGGGCGTTGAGCCCTGCCGTGGCGGCGGCGTCGGTCACCCGCGGCATGGCCTCGAGAAGGAACGGCAGCGTCAGCCTGGCCCGGGCCCGGTCGACCATGTGCGGACGCTTCAGCGCGCGGGCCAGGTCGAAGCCGTGTCCCAGCATGTGCGTCAGGAGGTAGGAGCCGAGGACGACCCGGTTCATCGGGCCCATCGGCGTCAGCAGCGTCTCCTCCGCGGGGTGCGAGGCCACCGCCTCCAGGTACGCCTCGGTCCGGGTCACGATCATCGCGGCCAGGGGGTCCGCCCGCCGCTCGGCGAACGCGTCGAGGGCCTGCTCGTTGGCTGCGGCGATGCCTTCGGGGGTTCCGTCGCCGTGGCGCCGCGGCCGCCCCGCCGCCACGTCCGCCATCAGCTCGTTGGCCTGTGCGAGGTGCGCGGCCAGCTCCCCCACCGTCCACACCAGACCCGGCACGGCCGCACCGGTGTCCGGGGCACGACGCAACAGCTGCGCGATCTCCTCGGCCGTGGCGCGCAGCGCGTCGGCCGGCCCTTCGGGCAGGCGCCCGGGGCACACGCTCCGGTCGTCCCGCTCCTGCTCCGTCTCCGGGCCCATCTCGCCACCGCTTCCTCGCACGCGGCCCGTCACCCGGGCCCGCCGCCCGCGCCTGTGGCCTGCGGGTACACAAGAACAGTTCGAACAGCTCCCCGGCAAGGGGCGGGTGTGCGGAAGCGCGCCCGGGCCTCGTCCCGGCCACCGGGCTCACCCACGGCGCCGCGTGGCCGCCGGTCATGAGCGAGCGTTAAGGTGCGAGGCGATGTATGTGCGCGTATTTCCGGATCGCAAGTAACAGGCTCGGATCCCTGCGCGCGCACGGGAAGGGGACCGAAGCCGTGCATGGCGAGTACAAGGTGCCCGGCGGCAAGCTCGTCGTCGTGGATCTGGACGTACGGGAAGGCGTGCTGCGTGACGTACGCGTCGCCGGGGACTTCTTCCTGGAGCCCGACGAGGCGATCCACTCGATCAACGGGGCGCTGGAGGGCGCCCCTTCCTCGACGGACGCCGCGGGTCTGGCGGCCCGGATCACGGCGGCGCTGCCGGAGTCGGCCGTCATGCTGGGGCTCACCGCCGAGGGAGTCGGCGTCGCCGTTCGGCGGGCGCTGGCCCACGCGACCGAATGGAGCGACTTCGACTGGCAGTTGGTGCACGTGGGGCCGCAGGCCCCGGCCCTGCACATGGCACTGGACGAGGTCCTCACCGCCGAGGTGGCGGCCGGACGACGGGCGCCCACCCTGCGGGTGTGGGAGTGGGCCTCGCCCGCCGTGGTCATCGGCAGCTTCCAGTCACTGCGCAACGAGGTGGACCCCGACGGCGCGGCCAGGCACGGGATGACCGTGGTGCGCAGGATCTCCGGCGGCGGGGCGATGTTCGTGGAACCCATGAGCACCATCACCTACTCGCTGTCCGTGCCGGAGTCGCTGGTGTCCGGCCTCACCTTCGCCGACAGTTACGCCTACCTCGACGACTGGGTCCTGGGCGCGCTCGGCGACATGGGAATCAAGGCCTGGTACCAGCCCCTCAACGACATCGCCACCGACGCGGGCAAGATCGCCGGCGCAGCCCAGAAGCGGATGGTGGGACCCGACGGCGGCCCGGGAGCCGTGCTGCACCACGTGACCATGTCGTACGACATCGACGCCGACAAGATGCTGGAGGTCCTGCGCATCGGCAAGGAGAAGATGTCCGACAAGGGCACCAGGAGCGCCAAGAAGCGCGTCGACCCGCTCCGCCGCCAGACCGGCCTCGCCCGCGAACAGGTGATCGAGCACATGATCGCCTCCTTCCGCGGCCGCTACGGGCTGACCACCGGCCAGGTCACCACGGACGAACTGGCCCGGGCGGAGGAACTGGTGCAGACGAAGTTCGCCACGGAGGAGTGGACCGCGCGGGTGCCGTAGCCGACCGGCCGCGGGGCGAGCGGGATTCCGTCCCCGCGCGTCGTCGGCGGGGTCCGGGCGCGTCCGGACGTGCGACCGCCCCGGCGGGCGGGGTGCCTGCCGGGGCGGTCGTACGTGCGGGGTGCGGCCCGGGGATCAGCCCAGGGTCGCGATGGCCTTGTTGAAGGTGGCCGACGGACGCATGACGGCCTCCGCCTTCGCCGGGTCGGGCTGGTAGTAGCCGCCGATGTCGGCCGGCTTGCCCTGGACGGCGATCAGCTCGTCGACGATGGTCCGCTCCTGCTCGGCCAGCGTCTTGGCGAGCGGCCCGAACGCCTCGGCGAGCGCGGCGTCGTCGGTCTGCCGCGCCAGCTCCTGGGCCCAGTAGAGCGCCAGGTAGAAGTGGCTGCCGCGGTTGTCGATGCCGCCGAGCTTGCGGCTCGGGGACTTGTCCTCGTTGAGGAAGGTGCCGGTCGCCCGGTCCAGGGTGTCACCGAGCACCCGGGCGCGCGCGTTGCCCGTGGTGGTCGCGAGGTGCTCGAAGCTGACCGCGAGCGCGAGGAACTCGCCCAGGCTGTCCCAGCGCAGGTAGTCCTCCTTGACCAGCTGCTGGACGTGCTTGGGCGCGGAGCCGCCGGCGCCGGTCTCGAACAGCCCGCCGCCGTTCATCAGCGGGACGACGGAGAGCATCTTCGCGCTGGTGCCCAGCTCGAGGATCGGGAACAGGTCGGTGAGGTAGTCACGCAGCACGTTGCCGGTGACCGAGATGGTGTCCTCACCGCGGCGGATGCGCTCCAGGGAGAACGCCGTGGCCTCCTCCGGCGTGCGGATGGAGATGTCCAGGCCGTCGGTGTCGTGCTCGGCCAGGTAGGTGTTGACCTTGGCGATGAGGTTGGCGTCGTGGGCACGGCCCTCGTCGAGCCAGAACACGGCCGGGTTGCCGGTCGCGCGGGCGCGGGTGACGGCGAGCTTGACCCAGTCCTGGATCGGCAGGTCCTTGGTCTGGCACATGCGGAAGATGTCACCGGCGCCGACGGCCTGCTCCAGGAGGACGTCGCCCTTGCCGTCGACGACCCGCACCGTGCCGGTGGTGGGGACCTCGAAGGTCTTGTCGTGGCTGCCGTACTCCTCGGCCTTCTGCGCCATCAGACCGACGTTGGGCACGGAGCCCATGGTCGACGGGTCGAAGGCGCCGTTGGCGCGGCAGTCGTCGATGACGACCTGGTAGACACCGGCGTAGCTGCTGTCGGGGAGGACCGCGATGGTGTCGGCCTCGTTGCCGTCCGGGCCCCACATGTGGCCGGAGGTGCGGATCATGGCCGGCATGGACGCGTCGACGATGACGTCGCTCGGCACGTGCAGGTTGGTGATGCCCTTGTCGGAGTCGACCATCGCCAGGGCGGGGCCCTCGGCGAGCTCGGCCTCGAAGGACGCCTTGATCTCGGCGCCGGCGTCCACGGAGTCGAGGCCCTTGAGGATGCCGCCGAGGCCGTCGTTCGGGGTCAGGCCGGCCGCCGCGAGGACGTCGCCGTACTTGGCGAACGTGTTCGGGAAGAAGGCGCGGACGACGTGGCCGAAGATGATCGGGTCGGAGACCTTCATCATCGTGGCCTTCAGGTGCACGGAGAACAGGACGTCCTCGGCCTTGGCGCGCGCGACCTGGGCGGTGAAGAACTCACGCAGCGCGGCGACCCGCATGACGGCGGCGTCCACGACCTCGCCCGCGAGGACGGGTACGGACTCGCGCAGCACGGTGGTGGTGCCGTCGTCGCCCGCGAGCTCGATGCGCAGCGAACCGGCCTCACCGATCACGACGGACTTCTCCGTCGAGCGGAAGTCGTCGACGCCCATGGTGGCGACGTTCGTCTTCGAGTCGGCGCTCCAGGCACCCATGCGGTGCGGGTGGGCCTTGGCGTAGTTCTTGACCGAGGCGGGGGCGCGGCGGTCGGAGTTGCCCTCACGCAGGACGGGGTTGACCGCACTGCCCTTGACCTTGTCGTACCGCGCGCGGACGTCCTTGTCCTCGTCGGTCCGCGGGTCGTCCGGGTAGTCCGGAAGCGCGTAGCCCTGCGCCTGGAGCTCTGCGATCGCGGCCTTCAGCTGCGGGATCGAGGCAGAGATGTTGGGCAGCTTGATGATGTTCGCGCCGGGAGTCCTGGCCAGCTCGCCGAGCTCGGCGAGCGCGTCATCGATACGCTGGCCGGCCTCGAGACGCTCCGGGAAGCCGGCGATGATCCGTCCCGCCAGGGAGATGTCGCGGCGTTCCACCGTGACACCCGCGGTCGAGGCGTAGGCCTCGATGACGGGCAGGAACGAGTACGTCGCCAGGGCAGGGGCCTCGTCGGTGTGCGTATAGATGATGGTCGAGTCAGTCACCGGGTGCTCCGCTCCACGTCTGCAACATTGCTTGACATCAAGATATCTCCTGACCGGTCCCCTCTCCACAGTGGCCCGCGCTCATCGCGGCGGAACCGGTCACTCCTGTCAGGCGGGCCCCGGAGCGCCGGGGGGTCTGCTCGCCTCGACCAGCCCGGACTCGTACGCGAAGACGACCAGCTGGGCGCGGTCACGGGCGCGCAGCTTGGTCATGGCACGGCTGATGTGGGTCTTCGCCGTGAGGGGGCTGACCACCATGTGGACGGCGATCTCGTCGTTGGTCAGTCCCCGGGCGGCCAGCGCCGTGGCCTCGCGCTCACGCCGGGTGAGTGTCTCCAGGCCCGGGGCGGTGGCACGGTCCGGCGGCCGGGAGACGAACGCGCCGATGAGCCGGCGGGTGACGGCGGGCGAGAGCAGGGCCTCACCGCCGGCCGCCACCTCGACGGCGCGGAGCAGCTCGGCCGGTTCGGTGTCCTTGAGCAGGAACCCGGCGGCCCCGGCCCGCAGGGCGTCGAAGACGTACTCGTCGAGTCCGTAGTTGGTGAGGATGACCACGTGGACCCGGGCGAGGGCGGGATCGGCCGCGATCGCGCGGGTGGCGTCGATGCCCGTCATGACGGGCATCTGGACGTCCATGAGCACCACGTCCGGGACGTACGCGCGGACCAGTTCCACGGCCGCCCGTCCGTCGGCGGCCTCCCCGACGACCTCGATGCCCTCCTCGGCGTCCAGCAGGGCACGGAATCCGGCCCGCATGAGCGCCTGGTCGTCGACGATCCCTACGCGGATCATCCTGAGGCCGCCGTCCGGGGCGCCAGCGGCAGCTCCGCGCGGACCGAGAACCCTCCTCGGGCGGCGGGCGCCGCGTCGAGGGTGCCGCCGAGGGCGGTGACGCGCTCGCGCATGCCGGTCAGGCCGGTGCCGGGGGTGACCCGGTCACCGGGGAGGCAGGGGCCGTCGTCGTCGACCAGCACGACGAGCGCCGTGTCCGCGTAGGTGAGCCGCACGGACGTCCCCGCCCGGTCCGCGTGCCGGGCGACGTTGGTGAGGGCCTCCTGCACGATGCGGTAGGCGGCGCCGTCGACCTCGGCCGGGAGGCGCCGGACGTCACCCTCGACGTGGACGGTCAGCTCGATGCCCGCGGCCCTGGCCCGCCCGGCGAGCTCGTCCATCCGGGCGAGGCCGGTCCGGGGGTCCACCACGTCCGTGCGGAGCACCTCCAGCGTGGACCGGAGTTCCCGCATCGCCTCGCCGCTCGCCTCCTGGATGGCCAGGAGCGCCGGTTCCACCTCGGCGCCCCGCTTGCGGGCGAGGTGGACGGCGACACCGGCCTGGAGCTTCACGATCGAGATGGAGTGGGTGAGCGAGTCGTGGAGCTCGCGGGCGATGCGCAGCCTCTCCTCACCGGCGCGACGCAGGGCGGCCTCCTCCCGGGTCCGTTCGGCGTCCAGGGCGCGTTGCTCGGTCTGGCGCAGATAGGCCTGCCAGTTCTTGTCGATCAGGCCGGTGACACCGGCGCACAGGAACCAGCCCGCGAGGAGCAGCACGCGCTCCACGGTGTCCTGGATGCCGGGCACGGAGACGAGCAGCACCACGGAGTAGGCGACGAGGAACACCGCCCCCACCCCGGCCGCCTGGGCGCGGTACCCGTTGCGGGCGGCCGCGTGGACGGCCACCACCACGGGCAGCGCCACCCAGCTCCCCGGCTGGGCGTGGACGGCGTACCCGAACATGCAGAGCGTGGTGACGCCGAGCACGAGGCGCGGGGCCCGGCGGTGCGCGGCGA
>Ga0164307_10000825_pt1 | contig 13803 bp, 12 predicted proteins | sample Whisoiple_243_MG_FD_110214 | JGI IMG/M metagenome (GOLD analysis project Ga0164307, IMG submission 110214) | Soil microbial communities amended with fresh organic matter from upstate New York, USA - Whitman soil sample_243_MG | ecosystem: Environmental > Terrestrial > Soil > Unclassified >...
GAGTGCGGGGCCGAGGTGGTCACCTACACCTGGGACGGAGGGCATCCCCGCAAGAAGCAGTGGTGCCTGGAGAACGTCCGTACCGATCTGGACTGGATCCTGCTGCTCGACGGTGACGAGCGGCTCAGCCCCGGGCTGCTCGCGGAGCTGCGGAGGATCTTCGCCGACCGGGACGGCCCGAAACCGGCGGCGTACGACATACCGCTGGGTTACTGGTTCTCGGGAAAGCGGCTCCGCCACGGCTACACCATCCGCAAGCGGTCCCTGACCGACCGGACCAGGTGCTACTACCCGGAGGTCGGTGACCTCGCGGCCCCCGGCATCGGTGAGGTCGAGGGGCACTACCAGCCGGTCGCGTCGACGGCCGAGGCGCTGAGCAACCCCATCGAGCACCAGGACCTGGACCCGGTCACCGCCTGGTTCGAGCGGCACAACCGCTACTCGGACTGGGAGGCGTGGCTGGAACACCACCCCGACGTCAAGGAGCAGGTGCGGAGGGTGAAGTCCCGTCAGGGGCAGCTCTTCCACAAGGCGCCGTTCAAGCCGCTGGTGTCCTTCGCCTACATGTACGTCTACCGGAGGGGCTTCCTCGACGGGCGTGCGGGCCTGGACTTCGCCCTCGCGATGAGCTTCTACCGCTGGCAGATCGCCCTGAAGTCCCGCGAGGGCAGAGCGGGTTGAGTGTCACCTCCTCCGGCGGACCACGTCCTCGTAGGTCTGCCGGAGGGTGGCGGTGACGGCCTCGATGGTGAACTGGTCGTTGACGAGCTGCCATGCGGCCTTGCCCGCCTGCTCCGCGGCCTCCGGCTCCAGCAGCTCCAGGATCGCGTCGGCGACCTTGCGGGCGTTGGCCGCGTCCTCGCCGACGCGGCTGTCGATGACCCGGCCCGCGCCGGCCCCCGACACATCGGGGCCCTGCCCGCAGGTACGGGTGATGACGACCGGAGTGCCGACCGACATCGCCTCCAGGACCGAGACCGGGAACGGCTCCTCGATCGCCGGCAGCACGTACACGTCCGCCTCGCGCCCGGCGGCCAGCACCTCGTCGTGCTCCAGCGGCCCCACATGGTCGAGGGAGTCCGTGACGCCCAGCTTCCGGGCGAGGGCAAGGGTGCCGGCCAGCGCGCCGGTGTCCGGTCCGGCCAGCACGAAGCGGGCGTCCGGGTGGCGGGCCAGGACGTGCGGCATCGCGGCGATGAAGTCCTCGGGCCGCTTGCGCTCCTGGATGCGGGCGAGGTACAGCACGGTCGGTGGGCGCCCGGGTTCGCGGGCGGGCTTGCGCTCCTGCGGACGGACGCCGTTGACCAGCCTGACGGTGTTGGTGAGGACGGTCGGCGCGGCCACCGCGTTCACGTCGATCCGCTCCATCTCGGTGAGGTGCAGGACGGCGTCGGCCTCGCGCAGCACCTTGCGGACCCCGAGGACGTCGGTGAGCTGGGCGACCTTCTTCTCGGTGGGGTCGATCATGCCGTGGGTCTGGACGACCAGGGGCGTACGGGTCGCGAGCGCGAGGAGCGCCGCCGGAAGGGTCACCAGGTCCCTCATCAGATGGACGTGTACGAGGTCGGCACCGCGCATCATGCGGCGTGCGGTGCGCAGCAGCGCGGCGGAGGTGATGCCGCTGACCTCGAACATCGGGAGCAGATGCCGTGCCTGGAAGAGGTGGACGGGAACTCCCTCGACATGGCTGGGCAGTTCACCGTCGGGAAAGCCGTCTCCGAGGGCCATGACGCGCGCGTCGTCGCCGTGCGCCCGCTGAACCTTGGAGAGGTTGAACGCCACCCGGGTCGGCCCGCCGAAGGCATGGTCCGGAGTGTGCAGCGTGACGACATGCAGGACCTTCACCAGAGTTCCCCTCGACTGTGGCCAGTAATTCACAGGGTATCCATCGCACTCCTTCAAGTGGGCTGATTCGTTAGAGTGTTCAGTGGTTCACTGATCCCGGGGGGGCGCATGACGTCGGTGCACACATCGACGCAGGAGCAGGACGCCCGCGCGGTCGCGAGTCCGGAGTGGGCACGTACCCGGGGCGGCCTCCCGGAGCCGCCCGAGCGGCCTATCGCCTGGTCGATGCTGTCGCGGGCCCTGTCCGTGCCCCTCATCCTCGGCCTGGTGTGCTTCCTGCCCGCGGTGATCGCCGCCCAGCCCGGCAGCGGAGTCAAGGACACCGCGTACTGGCTCCAGTTGGTGCTGACCTGCTATGCGGGAGCCCGGCTGGCGACGATGATCCTCTCCACCAGGCGGCGGCTGCTTCAGGGCGTCTTCTGGATGTTCGTGTACATCGCCATGGGCGTGGCGCCCTTCGCCCAGGTGGTGATCGGGCAGACGCCGACGCCGATGGTGGGACCGCGCCAGGACCTGATCACGGCCGTCGCGCTGGTCCTGGTGGGGTGCGCCGCCTTCGACCTGGGGGCGCTGCTGGCCTCGCGGCGCCCGCTGCGGCGCCGTACGCCCTCGCCGCGGAGCCCGGGCGGGGGGCAGGCCGTGGCGCATCCGCTGCGGCTACGACTGCTGGTGCTGCTGGCGTTCGCGGCGAGCGCGTTCTACGTGATGAAGCTGGGCGGGCCCTCGGTCTTCTTCTCCAGCCGGCAGGAGATCAACGAGACCGTCGCGGCGAGCGGGGTGGTCTCGGAAGGGTCCAATGTCGGCTCGGCGTTCGTCAAGGGCTTCGGCCAGGTCCCGGCGCTGCTGGCGCTGCTCTTCTACACCCGCCGTCTGGCGACGTCCTACCGGGCCCGGCGCACCCCGTCGACCGCACTGGTGTGGGTGGCGCTGGTGGCACTGAACCTCGTGGTGAACAACCCGGTCTCCAACGCTCGTTACTGGTTCCTGACGGTGTTGATGGCCTTCGTGTTCACCGCGTTCCCGAGCAGTGCGGCGATCTACCGCGTGGTGCTGGCGACAGGGGTGGTGGGGGCTCTGGTGGTGTTCCCGTACGCCGACAAGTTCCGGTACGACGACGAAGCACAGCGGCCCGCACAGTCGGCCTCGGTCTTCGAGCCGCTGGTGACCAAGGACTACGACCAGATGGTGATGTTCGCCAACACCATCTCGTGGGTCGACACCCGGGGCCACACCTACGGCCGCCAGCTGAGCGGCTCCGCACTGTTCTTCGTGCCACGCGCGGTGTGGAGCGGGAAGCCGGAGGACACCGGGGTCCGGGTCGGGCAGTGGATGGGGCTGCGCATGACCAACCTCTCGGCCCCGCTGTGGACCGAGTTCTGGGTCGACTTCGGCGCCTCCGGGGTGATCGGCGGGCTCGCACTGATCGGCTACGCGGTGGCCCGCACCGACCGACGCTACGCGCTGGCCGTCACCCGGGCGGGGCCCGGCCCCGGGAGTGTGCTGGCCGTCGCCGCGCCGCTGATCGCCGGATACACCTTCATCCTGCTGCGCGGCCCGCTCCTGCAGGCGGCGGGGAAGCTGGCCATCGCCGCGCTGTGTCTGCTGCTGATCAGCACGTTCAAGGAGCGGAGGACAGCGCGTCGGCGGTGACGGCCTCCTCGGGCGACGGCTTCCGGCGCCGGACCCGGATCACCCGCGTCCAGGTGGCGGCGGCCTTGCAGACCGATCCCAGGCAGAGCCCCCAGGCGGCCCCGGGGACACCGCCGAGGGCGTAGCCGCCGGCCATCAGTGCCACGGCGGTGAGCGAGAAGACGACCTGGATGCTCAGCGTCGTACGCGGGTCGAGCATGCGCAGGGCGAGCAGTCCGCAGGTGCCGGCGGCCATGGCCGCGTACTGGCTGCCGGTCGCCGGGAGCAGGGCGGCGGCCGTCGGCCAGGTGTCGCCGAGGAGTTCCCGGCCCGCGCGCTCGGGCAGCAGCGCCAGCGCGGTGGCCCAGAGGGCGGCGGTCGCGGCGAGGACGGCCGCGAGCCCAGCGGTGGCCCGTACCCGGCGCCGCTCGTCGCCGATCCGGCCGAGCAGCGGCGGGCCGAAGGCCGTGGCGGAGGTGAACAGCACGTTGAGCGGCCCGAACAGGGTCGTCGCGCCGCGCAGCGCGCCGACCAGGAGCGGATTGCCGACGGCTCCGAGACCGAGGACGGAGAGCTGGCCGGCGGCGTTGCCGACACCGAACTCGACGACGAAGCGCTGCCCGAGGTGACCGCGCCGGAGCAGCGGACGCAGCAGCAGCGGGGCCCCGGCCGTGGTGCGGTGCAGCAGTGCGGCGGACAGCGCGAGGGCGGGTACGGCGGAGAGTCCCCAGACCAGGATCAGCCGGGCGGGGGTGGCTCCGTAGCCCTGGGCGGACAGGGCGCCGAGCACGCAGGCCAGCCTCAGCAGGTCGGAAATCAGGGCGAGATGAGGGCTCTGGAGGGTGGAGAAGGCGTAGCGCAGGGCGTCCTGCCCCAGCACGACCGGCAGGACGGCGCCCAGCATCACGAGGGCGCGTGCGGTGTCCCCCGGGACGAACAGGCAGACGGCGGCGAGCAGGCCGCCCAGGGCGGCTGAGGCCCCCACGGTGAACACGACGGCCGAGCGGCAGGCGCCCCGGACGTCCGCACCGGCGCCGCGCCGCAGGACCAGGGGCTGCCCGGTGTACGCGCCGGAGACGCCCAGCAGGACCGTGAAGACGAGGTAGACGGCGGAGAAGCGGGCGAAGTCGGCGACGGTGGAGAGCCGGGCTGCGGCCACGAGCACCAGGATGTTGGTGAGCGCCGCCACGCCCTGGTCCGCGACCGAGCAGAGGATCGCGGTGCGGGCTCTCACCGGCGCGCCCCCGGGAGGGTGAAGGTGCGCAGCCCCATGGTCTCGTCGGGGTTCCTGGTGAGCTCCGGTGCGTCCGCCTCGACGGCCGGGGCGCCCGGTCCGCCGCCTCCGCGCCGCCGGCCGGACCCGGAGCGGCGTTCGCCCCGTCCCAGCCTGCCCCTGCCGGTGTGGAGCAGGGCTCCGAGCACCTGTCCCCCGGAAGCGCTGATGATCTCCCGGATGCGTTCCAGGTCGCTGCGGTGGACCTCGCGAGGATCGCAGACGATCATGACGCCCTCGACCCGGTCGACGAGCGCGACGGCGTCGGCGTACGACAGCACCGGCGGGGCGAGCACGATGACCACGGCGCCGGGGCGGTCGGCCTCGGCCACGATCCGTGCGACGGACGCGGAGGTCAGGGCGCGCGGCACGTTGTCCGCGGTGGTCCCGGCCACCAGGGCGAACGCGCCGGATCCCGGCACGTCCACGTTGCATCGCCCGCCCGCCGGCCAGGTACGGTCGCCCTCCTCCGCCGCCCAGCTCGGCGGCCGGACCTCGTGGGCGGCCGGTCCCAGGTCACGGGCGAGGGACGGGGTGCGGAGGTCGGCCTCCACGAGCAGGACGTCGCGGCCCATCTCGGCGAAGGCGGCGGCCAGGTTGACCGCCGCGGCGGACGCCGCCGCGTTGTCCCCGCGCGGGGCGGTGACCAGGAGCCGGCGGCGCTCCGCGAACGACGGGTCGTAGGCGAGCCGGAAGGCCACCGCCCGGTACTCCTCGGCGAGCCGCGAACCGCTGCGCCCGATCGCGAGCAGGGCGCCCGCGGCGGCGCGCTCCCTGGGCAGGGTGCCGAGCAGGGGCGCCCCGAGGGAGCGGACGAGCTCCCGGGGTGAGCGTACGGCCGGGTCGAAGACGAGGCGCACCCAGGAGAGCAGCAGTCCGAGGGCGAGACCCACGACCGCGCCCAGCCCGAGGAGCAGCGGCAGCCCGGCGCCGGCGGGCTCGGTGGGCGCGACGGGCTTCTTGTTGAGGTAGCCGGGGGTGGTGTCGAGTGCCTTGAGCTCGGAGATCTTCCGGCTCAGCTCGGAGATGGAGACGATGATGTTGGCGCGTGCGCTGCTGACGTCGTCCGCGGCGTCGACCCCGGTGCGTTCCTCCAGCAGGTCGCGCTTCTCCTCCAGCGGATCGAGCTGGGCGCGGTAGCCGTTCGCCATGTTGTCGATGCTCTCCTGGGTCCGCGCCTTGCGGTGGGCCAGATAGGCGTTGGCCAGGGCCTCGGCGCGGGCCCGGGCCTGCTCGGGACTGGCACCGGTGTAGGAGAAACGCAGGGTGAGGGTGTTGGGCGGGTTCGTCACCTGGAGGCCGGCGAGCAGCTTCCGGGCGGTCACGTCGTCGCCCTTCTTCAGCAGGGTTCCGGCGGCCAGGTCTCCCACGGTGTCGCTCACCGCGGTCTGCCGCTCGGAGCCGATGTTGATGCCCTTGTCGGCGGACGCCCCGGTGGCGAAGGGGTCGGCGGTCGCGGAACGCACCTGCACCTCGCCGGTGGCCGTGTACGTGTCGTCGCCGCTGAGCGCGAGGAACCCGCCGCCGAGCAGCCCCGCCACGACACCGCCGGCGAGCAGGGCGCGGTAACGCAGGAGCTGGCGGAACTGGTCGCGCAGCAGCGCTGGTTCGTCCTGGTCGTCCAGGGGACGGATCTGGTGTGTCATCGGCTTGCTCCCCCTCGTGATTCCCCGGTGCGCGTGGCGCCGGCCGTCGCGTCCCCGAGCGCCTCGGCGAGCAGGGCGTCGAAGCGGGCGAGACCCGCCTCCCTGCTCAGATGCTGTGCGACGTACCGGGGGCCGTGTGCCCCCAGCGCCTCGGCCGCGACGGGATCGGCAGCCAGCCGGCGTACGGCGGCGAGGAGCGCGGCCGGGTCCTCGGGGGCGACCAGGACCCCGGCGCCCGAACGGCGCACCTCGTCGGCCGTACCGCCCTCGTCGGCCACCGAGGCGACGACGGGCCGCCCGGAGACGAAGTACGAGGTCAGCTTGGACGGCACGCTCATGTCGAGGACGGAGGCCCGCTGGGTCACCGCGAGGACGTCGGCGGCGGCGAGCACGTCGGTGAAGTCGTCGGCGCCCGCGGGCGGGAGGAAGTCGAGGTTGGGCAGGCCGGCGGCGCGCTCCCGCAACCCGTCACGCTGGTTCCCGTCGCCCATCAGGACGACCCGGATGTCCGGGGCCAGCCGCGCCAGGTCGACCAGGACGTCCAGTCCCTGCTTGAGTCCCATGTTCCCCGAGTGCAGCAGTACGGGGGTGCCCTCGGCCCACCCGAGCCTGGCCCGGGTGGCGGCACGGTCCGCCGAAGGGTTCTCCACATGCGTCCAGTTCGGGACGACACGGATGCGGCCGGGGTCCACGCCGAGGGCGGTGACGCCCGCCACGAAACTCTCGTGGATGACCCCGACGAGGGTGGCGCCGCGCAGTGCGTGGCGCTCGGCCTTCGCGGCGACCAGCGCCGCCCTGCCTCCCCCGCGGATGCCGCTCTGTGCGGCGGCGGCGCCCATCAGGTCCTGGACGACCGGTATGTGGGGAACGCGGTGGCGGCGCGCGAGCCGGGCACCGATCACCCCGCCCGCGAGGCTCGGCATCTGGGAGATCACCGCGTCGGGACGGCCGGGCGGTGGGGCGAGGACGCCGTGGACCAGGACGGACGCCTCGAACGCGGCTCTGCGCAGCGCGGTCTGGCGGGGCGGCACGTAGTGGCGCCGTCGGTGCACGCGGACTCCCTCGCGGGTCTCCTCCCTGCGCCACACCCCCCGGTAGCCCTCGTCCACGCGCCAGGCGGGGTAGTGCGGCATCCCGGTCAGCACCTGGGTACGCGCCCCCGACGCCGCCCAGTGCTCGGCGAGCTGGGTGGCGTAGGGCCCTATGCCCGTCAGCTCGGGGGCGTAGTTCGTGGAGACCACGAGAAGTCTGCGGTTTTCGAACGGTCTCTGATGCTCAGCAGCGGACAACGGATGATCGCCTTCCCCCCGGAACAGCCTCTTGTCCGAGCTTATCCGTTCACGGGTTGCACAAGTGTTCTTCACAGTAAGGTCGTTGGACCAGTTCCACCGTGGGGGGAGAGAACGGATGGTGCAGCACAGGGTCGGTTATGCGCCGGGGGTGTACGACCTGTTCCACGTCGGCCACCTCAACATCCTGCGGCACGCGCGCAGCCAGTGCGACTACCTGGTGGCCGGAGTGGTCTCCGACGAGATGGCCGCGCGGGCCAAGGGCCACACCCCGGTGATCCCTCTGGCCGAGCGGCTGGAGATCGTGCGCGGTGTGCGGTACGTGGACGCGGCGTTCGTGGAGACCGTTCCGGACAAGGTCGAGACATGGCAGCAGGTCCGCTTCGACGTCCTCTTCAAGGGCGACGACTGGCGGGGCACCGAGAAGGGTGAACGCCTGGAGCGGGACTTCGCCGCCGTCGGGGTGGAGGTCGTCTACTTCCCCTACACGGTGCACACGTCCAGCACCCAGCTGCGCCGGGCGCTGGACGTGCTGGTCAGCCGGCCCGGAGCGCTTTCAGCTCCCTGAACCACTTGACCAGGAACGCCACCAGGAACACGGCGTGCACGGTCGCGAGTGCGGCGTACCCGGCCCGGAAGGCGCCGGGTACGCCGAGCAGCAGGAAGACCAGGCAGAAGACCCCGTAGTCCGCGGGCAGCAGCGCCACCGCCCGCACCCGGGACACCGGAGCCGCGGGGCCCGTGGCCGCCGGCACCGTGCCGGCCGCCGCCTTGCCGAGCTGCTCACGGAGCAGTCCCGCGCAGAAGGTCAGCACGGCGACGAACAGGAAGCCGAGCGGCAGCAGGAGCCACCCCTCCCCCGGCAGCGCGCCGAAGCGGTCGAAGGAGATGAGGACGGCGCTGTGGACGAGGATCATCTTCGCGCAGTCCACGACGTGGTCGAGCCATTCGCCGTCCGGCCCGCCGCGTCCGGTCAGCCGGGCGAGCTGCCCGTCGGCCGAGTCGAAGGCGAAGCCGACGACGAGACCGGCGTACACAGCCACTCCCAGCCACCAGGACGGCTCGACGAGCGCGACCGCGACGATCGACGAGAACGTGAACAGCGCGCTGATCATGGTGACCTGATTGGGTGTCAGCCCCGCACGGTACGCACCCGCCGCGAGCAGGCGCCCGGCCGGGCGGTTCACGTACCGCGAGTAGAGCGAGACACCTTTGGACGACTTCTGTGCACCGCGCAATTCGCGCAGCACCGTACCCGTACCCGACATACGCCCCCCAGCGCCCGGTGGTTCCCCGCCGCATCATCGCAGAAACAGTGTGTGCGGCGTGGGGACAACGGGACGCATCACGTTCGAGAGACTGCACAACTTCCGTGACCTGGGCGGCCGTCGGGCTTCGGACGGCCGGTCCGCCGCGGGCGTGCGCCCGAGGAGGTCATCCGGCTGTTCCTGGCCGACCTGGGAGCCGCGCACGGGTCGGTCCGGGGGTACGTCACCGGCAGGCTCGGCATCACCGACGCCACGGTGGGCGCTCTGCGTGACAGGCTGCTCGACGGCTGACGGCCGGTGTCAGTCCCGCTCGGGCCCGCTGTCGGGCTCCGGCCGCTTCCCGGCTTCCTGCCCGGGCTCGGTGAGCTGCGCGTCCAGGTCGTCGAACAGCAGCTCGCCGCGCTCGATCTGTCCCGTCCGGTACGCCGACCGCGCCACGAGATGGGAGGCCACCGGACTGGTCATGAGCTGGAAGAAGCCGATGAGCGCGAGTGTCGCGAAGTCCATCCCGCCGCGCAGCCTCAGCGCGACCCCGGCCAGGACCAGGAGCAGCCCGAGGGTCTGCGGCTTGGTCGCCGCGTGACTGCGCGACAGGACGTCGGGCAGCTTCAGCATGCCGACCACGCCGAGAAGGCAGATGGCCGCGCCGAGGAAGACCAGCACCGCCCCGGCCGTATCGGTGATCTGGAGCCAGACGCTCATTTTCGCTCCTCCTTCCGCCTGGGCCCGCGCCGCGACAGCGGCTTGTCGCGGACGGCGATGAACCGGGCGATGCCGACCGAGCCGGTGAAGCCGAGGAAGGCGAGCACCAGCATGATCGGGAAGTAGAACGAGTCGCGGGCGAACGCCGACTTGGCGCCCAGTCCCGCGATCATCACGGCGGCGAACACGTCGAGCCCGATGGCCCGGTCCAGCATCGAGGGACCGCGGCTGATGCGGAAGAGCAGCAGCGCTCCGGCCACGACGACGAGCACGACGGCGGCGCTGATCAGCACCCGGTCGACGGTCTCGGGAACACTCATGCCCCCTCCTCTCCGGTGTCGGAACCTGTGTCGGGGCCCCCGTCGGGACCGGTGCCGGGAGCGGTGTCGGACCCTGGGACCGGTGGCGGCGGCTCGGACACCCGGGCGATCTCGTCGGAGGTGCCGAACGCCCGGACCGTCAGCTCCTCCAGCTTCCAGACGGAACGCCGGACCGCCTCCAGCTCGGCCGGCCGGTCGGCGTCCAGGACGTGCAGGAAGAGCGTGGCCGTGGCCCTGCGCACCTCGACGACGGAGCCACCGGGGACGTTGGAGACGGAGACGGCGGTCGCGGCGAGCATCAGGTCGCTCCTGCAGCGCAGCGGGACACCGATGACAGCGGGCCGGTGAGGGCGGTCCGCGAAGATCTGCCGGGTGACCTTCACCCCCGAGGTGTACATGTCGTAGAGCAGATAGGCGGCGAGCAGGAGGATGCCCCAGGGGTGCAGCCTCAGCCCGAGGTCGACCTGGGGCAACGGGAACGCGAGGCACACGGCGACCGCGACGACCACACCGGTGACGACGTTGGCCCAGGTCAGGGTGGACCACAGCAGCACCCAGATGAAGGTGAGCCAGGCGATCAGCGGGAGGTCGAGCACGCGGCGCCGCCGGCCCGCGAACCCGATGCTGAAGGGCGGCAGATCGGGGTCGCCGGACGACAGGGTGATCAGGCGCTTCACGGGCCGAGCACCTCCTCGACGTAGGGCCGGCGGGAGATGAGTTCGGCCGCCGAGCGGTCGGTGAAGGCCGTCAGCGGCCCTGCGAGCACGGTGAAGGCCAGCCCGAGCACGACGGCGCCCGCGGTGGCGGCGGTCATCGCCCGGGGCGGGCGGACCGTGGTGGTGACGGCCTGTCCCTGGAGGGTGGCGGCCACGGTCCGGCCGGCCGGTGCCGGCCCGACCCCTTCGTCGCCGGTGCCCGGGATGCGGTCGGGCCCGGGGCCTTCGTCGTCGTCGCTGTCGTCGGCGGTCTCCAGGACGGTGCCGTACGCGGCCTGGCCCGGTGGTTCGGTGCGCCAGAAGGCCAGGTTCCAGATCTTGGCCATCACGTACAGGGTGAGCAGGCTCGTCACGGTCGCTCCGGCGACGAGGATCCAGGCCCAGACACCGCCGTCCGAGACACCGGCCCGCATGAGTCCGAGTTTCCCGATGAAGCCGGAGAACGGCGGGATCCCCGCGAAGTTCATGGCGGGGACGAAGAAGAGGAGCGCGAGCAGCGGGGCCGACCTGGCCATCCCGCCGAGCCGGGTGAGTTCGTTGGTGCCGCCCCGGCGCTCGATGAGCCCCGCGACGAGGAAGAGACTCGTCTGGACGGTGATGTGGTGGGCGACGTAGAAGATCGCACCGCCGTACGCCTCGCGGGTGGCCAGACCGATCCCGAAGACCATGTAACCGATGTGGCTGATGAGGGTGAAGGAGAACAGCCGCTTCAGGTCGGTCTGGGCGACCGCGCCGAGGATGCCCACGATCATCGAGGCGAGGGCGACGGCCATGAGCAGGTCACCGAGCCGGTTGCCGGGGAAGAGCAGGGTCTCGGTACGCAGCATGCAGTAGATGCCGACCTTCGTCAGCAGGCCCGCGAAGACGGCGGTGACGGGCGCGGGCGCGGTCGGGTAGGAGTCGGGGAGCCAGGCGGCCAGGGGGAACACGGCGGCCTTGATGGCGAAGACGGTGAGGAGCATCGCCTGGACCAGGGTCTGCACACCGAGCGGCAGGTCGGGCAGCCGCTGGGCCAGCTGGGCGAAGTTGGCGGTGCCGGTGGCGGCGTAGGTCATGGCGATCGCCGTCAGGAACAGCATCGAGGAGAACAGCGAGATGATCACGTAGGTGGAGCCGGCCCGGATACGGGGTCCGGTACCGCCGAGCGTGAGCAGCACGAAGCTGGCGACCAGCATGATCTCGAAGCCGACGTAGAGGTTGACGAGGTCGCCCGCGACGAACGTGAGGGAGACCCCGGCGACCAGGATGAGGTAGGCGGGGTGGAACACGGCGACCGGCGTCTCCTTGTCCCGGTCCGCCATGCCCTGGCCGAGTGAGTAGACGAGCACGGAGAGGGTGACGGCCGAGGAGACGGTCAGCATCAGTCCGGACAGCCGGTCGGCGACCAGCGTGATGCCGAGCGGCGGGGCGAAGTCCCCGAGGTGGACGGACAGGGGGCCCTGCCGGTCCGCGGCGATCATCAGGGTCACCGAGAGCGCGAGGACGGCGGTGAGCACGGCGACGCTGATGAAGCGCTGGAAGCGTGCGAGCCTGACGCCGAAGGCGAGGCTGACCCCGGTGGCGCAGAGGGGCAGCAGGACCGGCAGCGGGACGAGCGCGTTCATCCGGCGGCTCCTCGGTCGTCGTGCGTGTCGTTCACGTAGTCCTCCGGATCGGCGCCCAGCACGTCGTGCCACAGGTCGCCGCCGGCGTCCCGGCCCCGGGCCTGCAGTGCGCGGTCGGCGCGCAGCCGGGCGCGCAGGCGGTGGCGTTCCTGCCGGTAGCGTGCGCGCTCCTTCCGTGTGCGTCCGGGCTCCGCCCGGTATTCCTCGCGCAGTTCGGCACGTTCCCCCAGCACCTCGGCGCGCAGGAAGATGCGCCGGTCCTCCAGGTCGTCGTGGACCTCGTCGGTGCCGGTGAGCTGGTAGCTGCGGTAGGCCATGGCGAGCAGGAAGGCCGTGGTGGCGAGCGTGATGACGATGGCGGTGAGCGCGATGGCCTGGGGCAGCGGGTCGGTGACCCGGCGCAGCGGCACCCCGTAGAGCAGGGGCGCCGCCCCGGCGGACCCGGTCGACGAGAGGACCAGCAGGTTGATGCCGTTCCCCGCGATCACCGCGCCGAGCAGGATGCGGGTGAGCGGCCGGGTGAGCATGAGGATGCCGCCGACCGCGCAGAGGACGACGGCGGTGGCGAGGAGCGAGACGCTCATGGTCATCGGTTCGGCTCCCCCGTCCCGGGATCCGTCGCGGGCGCCAGCGCGCCCGCCGCCCGCTCGATCTGCCGGTCGACCTTGGCTCCCAGCGCCCGCACGATGTCCAGGACGACGCCGAGGACCAGCAGGTAGACGCCGAAGTCGAAGAGAACCGAGGTGCTCAGGTGGTAGTCACCGAACACGGGCAGGTGTCCGTGGTAGGTCCAGGCGTGCAGCACCGTGCCTTCCGCGAGGCCGCCCAGGGCGACCGCCGTGGACACGAACAGTCCGAGCCCGGTGAAGAGGCCCGGCTGCAGGGGCGCGGCCTCCGCGAGCTCGAATCTGCCTCCCGCGAGGTAGCGGGTGATGAGGGCGAGTCCCGCCACCAGCCCGGCGACGAAACCGCCGCCCGGCATGTTCTCCGCGCAGAACAGCAGGTACAGGGAGAGCACCAGGATCGGGTGGAAGAGGAGGCGGCCCACCACCTCGAAGACGACGGACCGGTGCTCGGGCGCGAGAGTGGATCCGGCGGCCAGCCAGCTCCGTTCGGGTGCGGTGTCGTCGCCCTGCGGCAGTCCGGTGAGGCGTCGGCCCGACAGCGTCCAGGCGGTCTCCCCCCGCAGCTCCTCCCTGTTCATGGAGGCCTCGCCGCGGCGGTGCAGGTAGATGAGGCTGGTGACGCCGATCGCCGCCGCCGCGAGAACGGCCGACTCCCCCATGGTGTCCCAGGCGCGCAGGTCGACGAGGATGGTGGCCACGACGTCCTTGAGGCCGTGGTGGGCGACCTCCTCGACCATCGCGGCGCCCGCGGGCTCGGCGACACGTGCGGCGCCCGCCGCCCAGACGGCCACGCCGACCGTCGCCGCGGCTCCCAGCGCGACCGGGATCCGCAGCGCCCGCCGCCAGGTGCCGATGGACTCCTCGAAGCGCACCGGCAGCCGGCGC
>Ga0164307_10000826_pt1 | contig 13801 bp, 14 predicted proteins | sample Whisoiple_243_MG_FD_110214 | JGI IMG/M metagenome (GOLD analysis project Ga0164307, IMG submission 110214) | Soil microbial communities amended with fresh organic matter from upstate New York, USA - Whitman soil sample_243_MG | ecosystem: Environmental > Terrestrial > Soil > Unclassified >...
AGGGAACCGCGGGCATGGCGTGTCGGTGCGTAAAATGCTGATTACGTCCCTCGGACTTTTAGCGGCTGTGCTGACCTCGCTATCGTCCATTCCGCAGGTCAGCAAAGCCCGGCCCAGAACGCTCATCATTCTTGCCGCGGGGCTCGGGTAATGGATCCTCTACGGCGTGCTCAAGGGCGATTGGGTCATTGTCATGCCAACAGTTTCGGAGGCGCGCTGGTCGCCCTGCTGGCATTCAAATTCCGCGACATGCGCTATGTTTTTCGATGACGCGGATGATTTCGTCTCGCTCGAAAATCCCTCGCGGCTTTCCCCGTACAGTCACAGCGGTTGCGCTCGATGGGAACCGGCGCGACGCCGAACCGTTCTCACGGTAGACAGGAGCGTGCCAATGACGAGTAAATCTCTATGGATGTCGATTGCGGTGGCGCCTCAGGCCGTCCCGCTGCAAGGGGACGAGCAGTGCGACGTCGCGGTCATCGGTGGCGGAATCGCGGGGCTCTCGACCGCTTATGAGTTGAGCCAACTTGGCCGCTCGGTCGTTGTTGTTGACCGCGGACCGATAGCAGGCGGAATGACGGCGCGCAGCTCCGCCCATCTGGCGCCACTCTGCGATGACCTTATGAGCGAGATGCAAAAGATCAAAGGGGCCGATCTCGCAAGACTTTTCTATCAGAGCCAGGCGGCGGCCGTCGACCGCATCGAGGAGATTCAGAAGGCGGAAGGTATCGAGTGCGATTTCCGGCGGCTGGATGGCTACCTTTTCCTGGGTGACGATATGCCGGCGGACGTGATCGACCAGGAATTTGATGCCGTGCGGGCGGTCGGCGCACCGGTCGAGCGCCTGACGGGCGTTCCCCTCGTTGGCTGCGAGAAGCGCCAGGCACTGCGTTATTCCGGGCAGGCGACGTTTCATCCCCTCAAATATCTGGCCGGGGTGGTCGAGGCCTGCGCAAAGCACGGCGTGCGTTTCTTCGCGGACACGCCGGTCGATGAAGTCGTTGCGGAAAATGGTACGGTCACCGTAAAGACCGCGCGCGGCAATATTCGCGCGGGCCATGCTGTCGTCGCCACTAATTCGCCGATTGTCGATCGTGTCGCCCTTCATTCCAAGATGTCGCCGTATCGGACCTACGTCATCGGCTTTGCCATCACCAAAGACGCGCTGCCGGACGCGCTCTACTGGGACACGGAAGAGCCTTACCACTACGTCAGGCTGCAACCGGGCGATAATGGCAAGGATTTTGTGCTTGTCGGTGGCGAAGATCACAGGAGCGGCCAGGCGGACGATGGCGACAAGCGCTTTGACAAGCTTGAGGCCTGGGCCCGCCGCAAGATGCCGATGCTGCAAGACGTCACCCACCGGTGGTCGGGACAGGTGCTCGATACCATCGATTACGCCGGCTTCATCGGCAAGAATCCGGGCTCGGATCATGTCTACGTCGCCACCGGTGATTCCGGTCAAGGACTTACCCACGGTGTCATGGGGGCGATGCTCAACGCAAAACTGATTACCGGCGGTCAAAGCGACTGGGCCGAGCTTTATGCGCCGGATCGCAAGCCCCTCAAGGCCGCCAGGAATTGGGTGGTCGAAAACAGCACGGCCCTCAAGAATCTCACGGAATATTTGGCGCCGGGCGAAATCGACGACGCGGATAAACTGAAGCCGGGCGAAGGCGCTATCGTTCGCCAGGGTCTAAAGAAAATCGCCGCCTATCGCGACGCCAAAGGACAGCTTTACCAGCATTCGGCTGCCTGCACGCATCTCGGTTGTCATTTGCACTGGAACAGTTTCGAAAGCTGCTGGGACTGTCCTTGCCACGGATCGATGTTCGGTCCCGCGGGACAGGTGCTGAACGCGCCCGCAATCGCCGGGCTTTCAGAGGTTTAAATCTTTTGCGGCCCTCTTGGCGGGGTGCAAGCCGATTGGAGTGCTACGTGGATTATGTCATCCGATTTCTGGCTGGCGGAGCGGTTGTCTCGATCTTCGCCGTGCTCGGCGACCTGTTGCGCCCAAAGAGCTTCGCCGGCTTGTTTGGCGCCGCGCCATCGGTTGCCCTCGTGACATTGGCGCTTGCTTTCTCAAAGCAGGGGCCGGCCTATGTTGCGACCGAAGGTCGTTCAATGCTGTTGGGATCGCTCGCTCTCACGCTTTACAGCATTGTCGTCTGTCAACTTCTGATACGGCTGCGGGCTTCGGCGCTGGCTGCCAGCGTCTGCGCGATGATGGTGTGGTTCGCCGGCGCGCTGTCGTTCAAACTTCTATTTCTTGGATTGGCATGATTGTTCGCATCAAATGGTCAGCTTTGCAGCAGACGCACGGCTATGAATATCTTGTCCGATTTGCGCTTGGCGGGCTCGCGACCTTGCTTGCGGGAGTAATCGCCGACCGCTTTGGCCCCGAAACCGGCGGGCTGTTGCTGGCATTCCCCGCCATCCTCTGCGCGAGCGCCACGCTGGTCGAGAAGCATGAGCGCGATCGAAAAACCCGGCAGGGCTTGAAAGGAGCGGAGCGAGGCCGCAGAGCAGCTGCGCTTGACGCGACGGGTGCCGGTTGGGGAAGCCTGGCGCTAGCGACATTTGCCATCGCTATCTGGAGGCTGGCGCCCTATGGCATCCTTCCTGCGCTTGGTTTCGCCTCGATGCTGTGGCCTCTCGTTGCGGCAGGGCTTTTTTTCTTCCGGAGAAAGTTGCGGCGCGGCGGCCGAGGGCCGCGTGAGAGCTTGACATAGATCAAAGCGCGCCATCGCAACCGGCAAACTGTCGTAGCATCCGCGCGTTTCGTCAACTACGTGTTGCGATTCTCGCCGGCCAGAGCGCGCTGATATCGATGGAGGAAATCATGAGCGTTCTCAAGATCTCTCTCGCAACTGCCGTTGCGCTAACTGCAATGGCGGCGACCACGAGCCCGACCAAAGCAGCGCCGCTGCCGACCAGCGTCGGGACCTTCAAATCAATGAGTGCTAACAACGTGACGGAGGTGCGCTGGGTTGGCGGCTGGCGCGGAGGCGGCTTGGGCTATCGCGGCGTTGGCTGGCGCGGAGGCGGCTGGGGCTATCGCGGTGGGGGTTGGGGATACCGGCCCTGGGGTGCCCTGGCCGCGGGTGCCGTGGTCGGAGGCGCGCTTGCCAGCGGAGCCTATTACGGCGGCGGCTACTACGGCGGATATCCTTATTACGACAGCTACGCCGGCTACGGATATGGCGGCGGCGGCGGTTGCACATGCCCGTACTAGACGGTGTTTCTTGTTGAGACGATGAGCAGCAAGTAAGGTCTGTCTCCATAAGATGGCATCTGCACGGCCATCGGACGGCCCGGTGCATTGGACTGCACCGGCCAGCGCTCTCGCAATGTTTCTCGGATTGGAGCAGGGCTTTGGAGGATTGATCCACATTTCACCGTAGCCCTGCGCCAAATAGCCAAGAGCCTGGAAACTGCACGCCTGGCAAGGGCAGCGGCGCCTTTCCCAACGTCGCTATCGCGTCCGCATCCTCCGGTACGCCGTCGGTCACACTGTCATCGACGCTCCATTGTCTGTCGGGAACCGAGTCTGTTGGGAACTGAACCTTGCGTGCATCTCCGGGCTGGCTTTGGGTGGTATTGATCGACGTCGTTTTTAGCCGGGGGAATCGACTATGGGAGCGTTGGGCCGAGGCATATCCGCAATCCTCCTAGCTCTGACATCGTTGGGCGCAATGTCCCGACTGGCTCATGAACAAGGTGTGACCGACACGGAGATCCGGATTGGCAATCTCATGCCGTATACCGGGAATCTCGAGGCCTTTGGCGCTATCGGAAAGGCCGAGGCCGCCTACTTCAACATGATCAACGCACAGGGCGGCATCAACCGCCGAAAGGTGCGCTTCATCACGCATGACGATAATTCTGATCCTTCAATTGCCCTCGATCTCACGCGTGGACTGGTGGAAAGGGACGGAGTTCTCTTGATCTTCGGCTCTTTCGGAACTCCCGACAACCTTGCTGTTCGAAAGTACCTGAACGAGAGGCAAATTCCTCAATTGTTCGTTGCTTCAGGTGACGCGCAGTTCGGCAATCCTTCGGTATTTCCTTGGACGATGGGTTGGCGGCCGCCTTTCCGGGCGGAAGGTCGAGTCTATGCCAATTACATACAGGCATTCTACCCGAGGAGCAAAATCGTAGCCCTTTGGCAGAACGATCAGTTTGGTCATGACCTCTTCAAAGGAATGGTGGATGGTCTTGGAGATCTCGAGCGGATGATCATCGCCGACATCGGCTACGACGTCTCGGATGAACATCTGAAAACACACATATCGATCTTGAAAGATACAGGTGCCGACGTGTTCGTCTTTGCCGGAATTCCGGCTAACGCCGCGCAGGCGATTCGGATCGCGGCTGATTTGAACTGGCACCCTGTGTTTATTGTAAACTCCTTGTCAGCGTCGATTAGCGGAGCGCTGAAGCCGGCTGGGATAGAAAAATCCGTGGGCGTGATCTCGGCCACCTTCCTAAAGGACGTAGACGATCCTGCCTGGAAGGATGATGCCGCGAACAGGGACTGGCTCGCGTTCCGGGACAAATACTACAACGGCCCGGAGCGGGACGACAGCGCGGCTCTTTACGGCTATGCGGCTGCCGAGACACTGGCGCAGGTGCTTCGCCAATGTGGCGACGACTTGTCTCGCGAAAACGTCATGAGGCAAGCGGCGGCACTCAAAGCCTACCAGCCATCCTTCTTACTGAACAATATCAAGATCACAACCGGTCCCTGGGACTTTCATCCAATCAAGCAACTGCGACTGCATCAGTTCGACGGCCAAACCTGGCAGCCTATTGGCGATATTATCGATACGGCTTTTTCGGACGGAAACAAAAAATAGCTTACCCGACCGGGTCATAAATACCCGACCAAGCCACTGTTGGCTGCGATCGCGGTCTGAGACCAAGACGGCCACGGCTTCCAAATGAGCGCCTTAGAAGCCATGTTCTTGCGACCAGGAACCACATCGAACCTCGAACCCGCCGTTGGCGCCTGATTTCTCTCCTGTAAAAAAAGCGATATGGACCTCCAAAGGATGATTGCGTGTGCGAAAGCACACAATCGGGGGCGATGCAGTCCACAACTCGATCTCGATGCCTTGAGCATGATAGGTTCTGTGGACCAGGACTGACCATATGCCAATTTTTTGCGGTTGAGGCGGGTCGGCCGAAGGCCGTTACGAAGCCGCCGTGACGTGGTGTGAGAACACGCTTCCGTCGCGGGCCGGCTGTCAATGAGAGAACCCGGAATGCAGGCGACGATCACGAGCACCGATACCGAACGCGTCCCCTTTTGGTCGGCCCTTGTCACGGACAGGCGAATGGCCCCGGCCGTGGGGCTGGGCTTCACGTCCGGCATGCCGTTTCTGCTGACCTATTCCACGCAATCGGCCTGGCTGATCGATGCTGGGGTGCCGCTGGCGACAATCGGCCTGCTAAGCGAACTGACCCTCGCCTACAAGTTCAAGTTCGTCTGGGCGCCATTTCTCGATCAATACGACCCGCCTTTGCTTGGACGTGTGCTCGGGCGGCGGCGCGGCTGGTTGGTGGTGGCCATTCTCGCCGTCATGGTCATGCTGGCCGGCATCGCATTCGGTGATCCAGGCCATTGGATCTGGTGGACGGTCGGATTTTCAATCGCGCTCGGGATCGCGGGTGCAACGCTCGATCTCGTTCTCGACGGCTGGCGTATCACAAGTGTGCGCCCTCCGGAGAAACAGGCGGTGCTGTCCTCATGGACCGAGATCGGCTGGCGGGTCGGCAATCTCGCAGCCGGCGCCGGCGCGCTCTACCTCGCCGATCGTGTCGGCTGGAAAGGCGCCTATCTGTGCATGGCGGCCCTGATGCTGGTCGGGATCGTCGCGACACTATTCGCGCCCGAACCGGCCTCCGACCTGGAGCCCCACAAGCCGCATGCCGGCTTCGTCGAGACGATCTGGGCGCCAATCCGCGACCTCATCAAGCGGCTCGGCCCGATGGCGGTCGCGATCCTGCTGCTCGTCGCGGGCTTCCGCATGCCGGGCTACATCGCAAACGCGATGGCGGTGCCGCTTTTCAAGCACCAGGGCTTCACCAACACCGACATCGCGACCGTCACCAAGGTCTTCGGCTTCTGGATCGCGCTCGGCGGCACCTTCATGGCCGGGTGGCTGATCCCGCGCATCGGCATGATGTCGAGCCTCCTCATCGGCACGGTCGCGGGCTCGGCCTCGCATCTCGCGCTGGCGCTTCTTGCGGCGCATGGCGGAGATGGCGGCAAGGCGTTCTGGACCTTCACGCTGGCGGTCGGCGTCGAAGGCTTTGCTTACGCCTTCGCGTCGATCGTGCTCATCACGTACATGTCGACGCTTGCGTCAGTGGAGCATGCGGCGAGCCAGTTCGGCCTCCTGACGTCGCTTTGCGCCCTTCCGGGCAGCATTCTAGCCGGGCTCTCCGGCTTCGCAATCGAGCATACAGGCTTCGTCTGGTTCTTCATCTGGACCTCGCTCATCGGCATCCCCGTCGCGTTGTTGGCAGTCTTTGTATGGTACCGCGTGGGGATATCGGACGAGGTGCCGGCCTAGGCGAAGCAGCGACCGCCATCGTCAGGGCTTCGCGGCCGGCCAACCAAATATCCAGGTCAAAACCGGAAGAGGTGTAAAGAATTGCAACAGAAAACTAATTATCACGACGAGAGCCCCATATGACAATACTCCACGCACGATCCGGTGCCTCAGTGGCGGATAGGGCGAGCTATCGTTCGGCGGCCACGCAAACGTCTCTTCCCAGGCTTGCTGGGAGATGTTGGTGGGCCTGATTCGCTCAAGCGGCAACCAGGCACGGTAGGCGGCAATGCCGCGTTCACGCGCGATCGGATTTCTCAAATACAAGAAATTGCTTTGCCCCGCCAAATCGACGATGAAATTGATGACAAGACCCGCCAAAGCCAGAATCAGCAGACCGGCGAGGTAGACAAACGCAATCATGAACCCGGATATGATCCAGGCTTTGGTGAAAGATTTTATGGTGAAAAACTCGGACACCAACTGCACCGTGGCATCGCTGAGCTTGTCGAGCGCGTTAAACAACTGGCCAAAGATTGATTTATCATCGGCAGCTTGCAGCCAGAGGATTATGCCAATCACCATGGCGAGCTGAAATAGAGGAAATCTCACAACGCTTCGGATTGGCGCTGCAATCAACCTGATCATTCGCGGGTTCCCCATTGTGGGCTCAGCAAAGCCATACAACGCGGGTAGCACAATATCTAGTTGGCCGCATCTAATCGTCTATCGCCACCCATCCCAAGAGCGACATGATTCGCGTTCTTGATCAACGCTTCGACCCAACCTGCATTTCCATGACTGGTTGAATTGTGGTCTGACAGGCAGCGGCAAAGTAGGCCCAGAAATTGTTGCAGTTCGGGTTCGCACTTCGATAGGTTCAATGAAATTTATGCGCGATCCTTTCCGGTGGACTCACCGGCGCGCATCTTTCTGTACGTTTCTTCGTGACCCGGACCCTTAGCTCGATTCTGTCGCGGTATGGGTCAACCACGAACACCAATCGCAAAGCTCTGGCCGATCCAGAGTCGGCCGGAACGGCACTGGCATTTGCAACGTGTTTCGTATCGACGCTTCGAACGAGCGTTACTAAATGTCGATCAAGCCGCGGTAGACCGCCTGGACGGTCGCCTGCGTCTTGTTGGTGGCCCCAAGCTTGATCGTCGCGCTCTTGATATGCGCCTCCACGGTCTTGCGGCTCACATTGAGGATGACGGCAGTTTCGTCCGAGGTCTTGCCCATCCCGGCCCATTTGAGAACCTCTTTCTCCCGATCCGTCAGAGGAGACGCCTGAAGTTCGTTGAACTGATGGGTTCTGGTGCAGGCTTTGATTTCAACGGCGTGCAAATCCACGATCTTCTGGGCGAGGTAGAGCAGAACGACGTGCAGCTGCACGCTGTTGTGCCGGAGGTTCGCCAAAAAATGGGCGGCGGGATCCGTCCAGAACAGCGCGCAGACGCTGGTGTAACGCCGGCCCAGCGCGTCATTGTAGTGAACCGGGATGGTCAGCCCCTCATTGACGCCAAAATCGCGCGCGGCCTCCATGGTTTTGACCGCTCCAGGCTTGCGCTTGCCGGTCACTGCCGGCAGCGACACGCTCCCCCAATGAAAGGGTAGATTGGTCCGGCGGGCCAACGCCAGGCAGGGATCGGTGCTGAGGAAATTCTCCGCCCGGTAGGTATCGATCCACGCAGTATTGTGCGTGGAAACCAAGAGCGGATCGTCTTCCCATGGATGCGAAGCGTCCATGAACCCGAAGGAACTAAATCCGTAATCCTCGATAATGTGTTGAAACACCGTGCGAATCTCTGCGACTGACCCGCAGGCTTCGAGCGCGTTCAACTCCTCCTCGAGAACTCCCATCCGCTCAAACCCTAGGAAAATTCCTAATTCCAAATAGACGATCGATCCCATCATCTTCCCGCCGCCGACGCAATATGATTGGGGGCCCCGGAGGTGCAACTACCACGATATAAAGCGGTATTTTTCTCCGCTACGACGCGACCCGATCTGGCCCGATCGCTGTTCCGGATGCGTCACGCGCTGTTCGTGCGCGAACTCGGCTGGGCGCTGGCGACCGAAAAGGACCTGGAACGTGACGAGTTCGACACGGACGATGCGGTCTACTGCAGCCTCTCGGTCGACGGACGAATGATCGGTTGTTTTCGCGCCATCAGCTGCGATCGCCCCTATCTCGCGCGGACGATATTTTCGCACCTCGCCACTAACAGGCCGTTTCCGACGTCTGCCGACTACGTCGAGATCAGCCGCTTCGGCGTTCTTGGCGTCTACCGGCAGGCCAGCACCGTGCTCTACAGCCTTCTGGTCCGCTTCGCCTTGGAATGCAACGCGACCGCTTTGGTCGCGCTGGCCGAATTGTCCCACGAAAGGCTGCTCAACCGGATTGGGCTGTCCACATCGCGCTATGGCGGTGTCCAGATTGTCGGGTTCCGCGACGACGGAGAATGGATCCTTGCGGTGGCCGGAGAGATAGGGATCCCCGTAAATCCACCGCCCGCTTTTACGGCGCTGCTTGAATTGACCAAAACGATGGAGATTATAGATGAAGCATCCGTTTTCGGACGCGAGCGTCTTTCGGCATGATCCGCTCGAGCTGTTCAAGAAGCATAGCTCGCCCGATGCCGCGCCTCTTGTTCGGCTGAACCTTGGTCCGTCTCCGGTCTATCTGGTAACGGACGCGGCGCTCGGGAAGACCGTTCTCAAAGCCGACGAATCGTCGATTGACAAGGGCCGTCTTGTCCACAAGCTCCGCACGGTCATCGGTACCAGCTCGATCACGTTGAGCGGTAAGGAACATCAACGGCGGCGCGCTATCATTCACCAGCATTTGGCGCGCGGCATCATGAACGACTTCGTGCCCCAGATCGCGGGCCTCATTCGCCGGCAGGCAGCGCTCCTGGTCCGCGAGTCTTCGTTCGACGCTCATGAGGTCACGGCGCCGCTGGCGCTTCGGATAGTCGTGGCATTGCTATTCGGCGCGGGAGCTCTGACGCCGGCCGATGAATCCGCATTGATGGAAGCCGTGCATGTCGCGGAAGAGGAAATGGCCGATAGTCTGTTTCGAATCCTGCCGCGAACGCCCTGGCGCGGTCTCGCGAAGCGGCGGCAACTGCGTGAAAGCCGTGCAATCATGGGGGCGGTGGTGGATCGCGTGCGCAATCGTGCATGTTCGGGAACCCTGTTGCAGGCGCTGAAGGAGCTCGATCTGTCGCCTGACGACATGCGCGATGAAATTCTGCTGTTGTTGCTCGCGGGTCATCACACCACGGGAAACGCCGCTGCGTGGTTGCTTTACTATCTGGCGACGGAGCCCGGACTTGCAGCGCGTCTCGCCGAGGAAATGCAGGCGATCACGAGCGACTCAGGCGAGATCGATCCGCTCAGATTGCCGAAGGCCGAGCTCAGCCTTCGCGTCGCACGCGAGGTCCTTCGGCTCTATCCGCCCTTCTACTGGTTCTCGCGCGAGGTTCGTAAGCCTCAGGATCTTGGCGGGATACGGCTGAAGCGAGGAACCTCTCTCATCATCAGCCCGTGGCAATTGCAGCGCAACGACCGTTACTGGACTGATCCCGACAGCTTCCGGCTCGACCGCGCGTACAACACGCCCGCCTTCATGCCGTTCGGGCTGGGTCCGCGCGCTTGTGTCGGCATCGGGCTGGGATTGCTCGAACTTCAACTGCTGGCTTTGGAGCTATCTGCGTCCTGCGAGCTGCAGGTTCTATCCAGCGTTCCCGCCGGCAAACCGACACCTCAGGTCACGCTGTTGCCGCCGCGCATCGAACTGCGGTTGCGGCCCCGCCCCCAGGAAAGGACATGGCGGTACGTCGCCTGATCGAGAAGCATCTGCGCCGATCGCGGTGCGGGTTGGTGCTTAGCGATTCAGGTATTGTTCAACCCGTTCGATGATGTCGCGACGCTGATCGGATGAAAGCCTAGTGAACATCTTCAGCAACAGCAAACTTTCGACGGTCTCGGGCGAAGCTTCTCGCACTTCTTTTACCCGAAGCAATTTGGCGAAGCCGGAGTCTGTCATTGGTCCCTCCATCAGGAAATCAGCATGAAACCGTATGTAGCAATCGAGCACCTCCGCGGTGCTATTGACGAGGCAATCGGATGCGCCGAGCAGGCGGGCTTGCCTTTCGTGGTCCTTCTTCTGGACATGGCACGCCTGGAGGTTGATCAATCGACCGGAGATCACTCAAATATTGTGCCAATTACCAGGGCTCTCGGCAAGCGACCATGACATCTTCGATGCTCGGGTAACCGCACCGGTTTCGCGCCAGAAACGGCCTCGACAAAGCGGGACGACGCAAATCGAATCCAACGAAAAATCGAGTAAGTCAAAGAAGCTTTCGATATTCTGCCGCTCAGAACGGCTGGTTGCACGCTTGAGTTCTGCCGGGCTCACCCGTCAGCCCTGCCAATTCAACCCTTCTTCGACGGCTGCGAGACGCCTGCGAGAGTGCGGGCGCGCGCCTTCTTTTCCTCGACATTCATCGTGCGGGCAATCTGGATGCGCTGTGCCTGGGGAGAGCCGGCCCCGTGCAGGCTCTCGGTGAGGTAGCCCACCGCGTTGCGGCCGATGGTCATGTTCTCGATAAGCCGCAGGATCCGCATCCGATCGACCGGATCAACGCCGTCGCGCCCATGCAGAAACTTGCGGACCAGTGGACCAATCTCGTTGTGCTGCAAATCCTTTTCCGAAGGCATGGTGGCGACGAGGCCACCGGCAATGTCCTGCGCGAGCCGCGCGATTTCGAAAGGAAAGCGGGTCACATTGTGCTTGGCGACGTTGGAAAGCATCTCGTCGTTGAGATAGGCACCCGAAGCCTGCGGCTTCGAGCCGTGAGCACCGGCCATGCAGCTCGAATAGATGGTTTCGTTGAGATGGGTCATCTCCACGAGCTTGTCCTTGATGTGGGAGGCTCCCTCGACGCCGTTATGCGACGCCGCCTCAGCCGCCGCGCCGATCAGCACGTCGCCCAATCCGGTTTTGCAGACATAGGACGAGCGGTGATAGGTGGTGAACCGCTCGACCAGCGTGGAAGTGTACTTCCACTCTCCGTCCATGAAGACGTGCTCGTGGGGAACGAACACGTTCTCGAACACGATCAGCGCCTCCTGCCCGGCAAACCGCGCATTTCCGGCGTCGAGATCACCGCCGTCGACGGCGCGCGTATCGTTGGTCTGACGGCCGACGATGTAGGTGAGGCCGGGAGCGTCCACGCGCACCGCGCCGACCACCGACCACTCGCGATCCGCATCGGTCATCCGCATGGTCGGCATGAAAATCAGCCAATGCGAATTGACGGCTCCGGTCTGGTGCATCTTGGCCCCGGACACCCAGATCCCCTGCTCGTCGCGGCGCACGACGCGCAGGAAAAGATCGGGATCCGTCTGCTGATGCGGCGACCTGGAGCGATCACCCTTGGGATCGGTCATCGCACCGCCGACGACGATATTCGCCCGCTGCGCGCGCCGAAGGAAAGCCAGGAACCGGGCATGGTAGTCAGTGCCGTATTCGGCATCCATGTCGAAGGTGACGGAATGGCACGCGCCGATCGCATCAAGGCCGACGCAGCGTTGAAAGCAGGTCCCGGTTCGTCGCCCAAGCTCGCGCTGCATTTCGTGCTTGGTGACGAGATCGCCGGCCTTGACCGGCACGTGCAAGAAGCGGTTGATCTCGCAGCCGGCAATATCGCTGTTGACCCCTGCCAATTCGGGCCGCTCGACCGCCAGCCTGTAGGTTTCCGCCATGGCATTGATCGAGGGCCGAATGACAGGATGATCAACCGGCTCGGGCACGCGCTCGCCCATGAAAAAGACATTCATCGGTCGTCCGCGCAGGGAGTTGACGTAGTCGTCCGGCGCGACAATCCGCCGAGCGAAGTCGGCCCACAACGTTTCCACGTCAAACATCGCATTGTCCTCCTCTACCCTGAAACGCATGCCCCCCTCAGCCGTACCACACTTTGCGGTTTCGCCTGCGCCTTCCCTCGCACAACCCGTCGGGATTTTCGTTGATTTGATCGCAGCCGATCTGTGAACAGCCACCGGCGGGCCTTGTGCCGAAACGATGTAGTGCGGCAGATCGCGTGAGTGAACAGACGTTCCGACGTAGCTTCCCTGCGCTGTTCGGCGGCCGAAATTGGCGGCCGGCGCTTTATGGGTGCCGGGAGGCGCTGTTTCAGAACGGGTCAGATGAAGCACACCGCGAGATTTTCCGTTTCAGTCCCATCGCTTTCGCCTTAAAATGCGGATATCCTCCGAAACGCTTTCCATCGAGTACACATCAATGCACGAAATCTTATTGTCCCACGGATACGAACTGGTCGATGATGCGTGGGACACGCGTGGCCACCGGACTTACGTTCACAATGGCAAGGCCGACCGCGAACACCTGGTCAAACTGGAAAAAGCGATGCGTCCGGCAGGGTGGGTACGCGCTGCGGACCAAATGCGGATGTTCCGGCACAAGACCACAGCCGATATTATCGAGATCGAGCCCGGCGGATCAACAGTCGGCGGCCATTTTCTGCACCACATGAAGTGGGAAAGTATGTGACGGCTTGCTGATCCGGGCTTGATCGCCTCCCCGAATTTCGGAGCTTGTGCGGCGTGTGGATGTGCGCGCTGCTGTCGCCTCGCGCGCAGGGTCGCGTTGATAGCCCCTGACAGACGCCGGCCGGTTCGGTATTCTGCGACGCGGTTTTGCGCTTTTGCTGAACCGCAGCGCGCAGATTGACGCTGATATTGTCGTCGTGAGCGAGGTGGAATTGGCTGGCAAAAGAGTTGGCAATCGAGGAGTTGCAATCGAGGTAGCCTGACGAGAATCGCAAGCTGAAAACAGATTTTCCGGGTAGAGGTGTATCAGTGAATATTCTTGGAATTAATTCAGTCTATCACGATTCCGCAGTGGCCCTGCTCGTCGACGGCAAGCTCGTTGTCGCCGCAGAGGAGGAGCGGTTTAATCGCATCAAGCATGGAAAATTGCCTGACGTCGACAACCCGCACCAATTTCCCGAGCAGGCAATCCGCTTCTGCCTGGACTATGCCGGGCTCAGCGCCGATGACATCGATCACGTGGGCTATTCGTTCGATCCGGAACTGCGACGGACGCGCTTTCGCGCCGATTGGTGGGGGGAGAATCCACGGGTCGAGGAGACTTTCCTGCTGCGGCTCGGCCAGGTGCGCGGCATCGCCGACAAGATTTTTCGGCG
>Ga0164307_10000827_pt1 | contig 13800 bp, 10 predicted proteins | sample Whisoiple_243_MG_FD_110214 | JGI IMG/M metagenome (GOLD analysis project Ga0164307, IMG submission 110214) | Soil microbial communities amended with fresh organic matter from upstate New York, USA - Whitman soil sample_243_MG | ecosystem: Environmental > Terrestrial > Soil > Unclassified >...
AGCGGATCGGGCAGCACACCCCGGCACGAGCCGCTCGGGATCCGGGCACGCACGGGGCTGTCGCCGTACGGCATCAGCACGAACCCCAGCGGATGACCGTCGATCTGCACCAGCTGCGGGTCGTCCCCGAGGACGTCGGTCGGCTCCTCGAGCTCGCACGAGTCCTCGGTGTAGAAGTTGTAGCCGCGCGACTGCGACTCATAGACCCGGCAGCTGCGGTGGCTCGGGATCGTGTCCCCGGTGACGCCCTCGAAGACCGGCGGCCCGATGATCGAGCCGAAGACGTCGAACCGGTGGGCGCTTCCGACGTCACCGGCGACGGGGGCGATGTTGCGGGCGATGGTCGACGAGATGACGGTGGTCCGCCCGGCCGACAGGATGCCGCCGCCCTCACCCTCCGCGTAGTTCTGCGTGATCGTCGAGTTCACGACCGTGAGGTTCCCGCGCGCCCAGACTCCGCCACCGGCATGAGCGACCGCGAGGTTGCGGGCGATGTTGGAGTTGACGACGAGCACGTCGGCCTCGCCGGAGATCGCGCCTCCCCGATCGTCGGCACGGTTGCCGTTGAGCGTGGATCCGACGACCGCGACGTCTCCGTCCAAGGTGAAGATCGCGCCCCCCGGGCCGTCCGCGTCGCTGCCGTCGATGAGGGAGTCGATGACCGTCACGTCACCGTCCTCGTCGGCGTACAACGCCCCGCCGTCCCCGTCGGTCGTGTTGCCGTCGACCTTCGAGCGCACCACCAGGATGTCGCCGGTCGAGGCGATGGCGCCGCCCGAGCCGTCCACGAGGTTGTTGCTCAGGACCGAGTCGTAGACCTGCACGCCCCCGCGCCGGGCATAGACGGCGCCGCCGTCGTCGTTGGCGAGGTTGCCGTTGATGTGGCACCGGCGCACCATGACCCGACGCATCGAGAAGACGCCACCGCCCGGCTCCTCCGCGAGGTTCTGGGTGACCTCGCAGTCGGCGAGGGAGATCTCGCCGCGGGAGGTGAGCGCCGCGCCCGGGCCGTCGGAGCCGCCCCGGCTCAGGCGGATGTCGTGGACGAGGAGGAAGCCGGTCCCGTCCTGGCGGAGCACCCGCTTCTCGAAGCAGGACTGGCGGATCGAGTGTCCGTTGCCGTCCAGCTCGAGCTTGTACGGCGACTCGCGGATCGGATCGCCGATCGCGCAGTTGCGCAGCACCAGGTCGGCGCCCAGCGCGATGCGGCGTCGCACCGGGTTCGCCCAGGCACGACGGAACGCGGCCTCGGTCCTGATGCCCTTCGCGGCCCTGTCGGCCACGGCCGCGGCCGCGGGCTCGCCGCCCGTCACCGGTCGCGCCGCGCCCGCGGCAGGCAGGGTCGCGAGCGCCACGAGCAGCACGAGACACATCCGGATCCGCACCAGCTGCCCTCCCCACGAGGCCAGCCCCCACGATAGGCGCTCAGCCGGCCCGATCGGCGTAGGACGAGGCCGCGGCATAGACCGCGTCGACGTACGACTGGGCGTGGTTGTAGCCGAAGACGGCGTCGGCCCAGCCCGCACCGGTGGTGAGGTCGTGGCCGTCGGCGCAGAGGTAGCGCGCCGCCGTGAAGGCCGCGTCATCGAGGTCGTTGGGGTCCGCGACGCCGTCGCCGTCGCCGTCAGCGCCCCAGGTCTCCCAGGTGGAGGGAATGAACTGCAGCGGACCGACGGCGTGGTCCCATCTCGGGTCGCCGTGCCAGGCCGTGCTCTCCGGGGTGGCCGGGATCGCGGCGAACTTCTTGCCGTCGAGCGCGGGTCCGAGCACCGGCGTCGACGAGTGCCCGTCGTCGCCGAGGGTCCGGTCACCGATGGTGCCGTGCTGGGACTCGACCCAGCCGATGCCGGCCAGCGTGGTCCAGCCGACCTTGCAGCCCTTCGGCTCCGAGAGCTGGGCGTTGGCATAGGCGCGTACGGCGGGCGCCGGGATGCCCGCACGCTCGGCCATGGTGCCGACCCAGGCGGGGTCGACCTTCGTCGGCGCGGAGGGCGCGTCCGGCTGCTCGGCGAGCCGCGTCTCCGGTGCCGGCGCCTCGACGTACTGCGGCTGCTGCGCGACCACCAGCGGCTGCCGGCCGAGGACGGTCTGCGAGAGGGCGTAGCCCAGCCCCGCGACGAGCACCAAGGCGGTGGCGAACGTCGCGATCAGGCGACCAGCGGGGCTCAACCGAAGCGGCCGTGCACGTAGTCGCTGGTGCGCTGGTCCTGGGGGCTCTGGAACATGGCAGCAGTATCCCCGTGCTCCACGATCACGCCGGGGGTGCCCTGGGAAGCGAGGAAGAAAGCGCACGTGTCGGACACCCGCGCGGCCTGCTGCATGTTGTGGGTGACGATCACGATGGTGACCTCGCGGGCGAGGTCCTTCATGGTCTCCTCGATCACCCGCGTCGAGGTCGGGTCGAGGGCGGAGCAGGGCTCGTCCATGAGCAGCACGCGGGGCTTGATGGCCAGCGAGCGGGCGATGCACAGCCGCTGCTGCTGGCCGCCGGAGAGGCCGCCGCCAGGAGCGTCGAGGCGGTCCTTGACCTCCTCCCACAGCCCGCCCTTGCGCAGACAGGACTCGACCAGCTCGTCCTTGGCGGAGCGAGCGGCCTTGGTGCCGGTGAGCTTGAGCCCGGCCAGCACGTTCTCGCGGATCGACATCGCGGGGAACGGGTTCGGCTTCTGGAAGACCATGCCGATCGACCGGCGGGCGTCGATGAGCTTCTTCTCGGGGTCGTAGATGTCCTGGCCGTCGAGGAGCACCTCGCCGCCGAGCTGGGCGGAGGGCACCAGCTCGTGCATCCGGTTGAGGATCCGCAGGAACGTCGACTTGCCGCAGCCGGACGGCCCGATCAGCGCCGTGATCTGACCCGCGGGCATCGTCAGCGAGACGCGGTCGAGCACCTTGCGCTGGCCGAACCACGCGGTGATGTCCCGGGCCTCGATCTGGGCGAGGTCGGTTGATACGGCAGTAGCGGTCATCGTCGTTCCTGTACGTCGGTGGTGCATGCTGGGAGTCGTGCCGGTCCGGTGCCGGCCCACCGGGAGGGGTGGGCCGGCACCGGCGGTGCAGCGGGTGATCAGGAGGTCACTTGACGACCTTGATCGTGAACTTCTTCGTGCCCGCGAGGTGCTTCGCGTCGCCGGTGTAGGCGATGGTCAGCTTGTAGGTGCCCTTCTTGAGCTTGGGCAGCTTGACGCTCGCCTTGCCACCCTTCAGGGAGGCCGACTTCAGGGTCTTCTTGCCCTTCTTGACGATCACCTTGCCGGTGGCGCCCTTGACGGTGACGACGCCCTTGACGGACACCGACTTCGCCTTCTTGAGCTTCACCTTCGCCGGGAAGGACTCGGAGATCGCAGCCTTCGTCTTGGCGACGGGGGCGGCGACCGTGACGGTCGCGGTGCTCTCGGCGCCCTTGAAGTTCGCCTGACCCGGGGTGTAGACGGCCTTGACGGTGTGGCTGCCCGCAGCAAGCTTGAGCGGCGGGGTCACCGCGCGGCCGGAGACGATCGAGACCTTGGAGGCGAGGACGGTCGTGCCCTCGGTGAAGGTGACGGTGCCGACCGCGGTCGGGTTCGAGGTCAGCGTCGCCGTGAGGTTGTACGCCGAGGTCGTGCCCGCACCGGCGACCGCGACGGTCGGGGTGGTGATGGTGTTGATGGTGAAGTTGCTGCTACCGGCGCTGAGCACCTTGCCGCAGTCGCCGTTCAGGGCGGCACCGGCGAGCTGGTCGAAGCCGGCGGCCTTGATCAGGTCGTGGGCGGCCGCGGAGCACACGAAGCCGGTCTCACCGAAGAACGCCTGGATGTCGGCCCGGTTGGCCTCCTCCGCGCGCACCACGTTGTAGAGGTTGCGCTTGAGCGCGACCTCGGTGCCGCCGACCACCTTGACGGCGCTGCCGGCCAGGCCGGCCCGCCCCTGGGAGAAGGGCACGACCGCGGTCGGGTCGGCCGTGAAGATCGCGGGGTCGTGCTCCTGGATCACGGTGCCGCCGATGTTGTCCTTCACGCGGCTGCAGTACGAAGCAGACGCCGAACCCAGGATGGTCGTGTGGAAGAACTTCTCGGTGCCGGACCCGGACTTCGGCACGTAGGGGTTGATCGTCTGGCTCGGGTAGGCGGGGTTGACCTGGTTCCAGTTGGTGATGTCGCAGGTCTTGTAGATGCCCTGGAGCTGCGCGAGCGTCAGCACGGGGTTCGAGGCGGCGACCGGGTTGCTTCCGCTGATGGCCGGGACGACGGTGTCGAGCGCGAACGGGATCGCCCGCATGCCGGCCGTGAACTCGGTGGCGCCGGGAGCGTCCGAGGAGCGGGCGAAGTCGACGTTGGCCACGTGGCCGGCGCCGTACAGCGTGTTGCGTCCGGCCCCGGAGCCCGTCGGCCGGACGACGTCCCCGCCGTTGTCCGCCACCAGCGGCGCCGGCAGCGTGCCGCCGCCGAGCGCGGAGAAGCTGGCCACGTCGAAGGTCTGGCCGTAGTTGGTCCGCGCGCCCTGGTTCCAGGCGTCGGCCAGCAGCTTGAGGGCGTGCTGGGAGGTGTCCGAGCCGACGCCGACGAGGTCGGTGGTCGTGATCGTGGTGGTCTTGCTGTCGTCGCTGTCCGGGGCGTAGACGGCCGAAGCCGGTCCGGCGGTCATGACGAGGGCGGACCCGGCGACCACGGTCGCGAGAACTGCCCCGAAGGACTTGCGTGCAGACATCTGAAGGTTCACTTCCTGTGATGTTGAGCTGGGATCCTGCAGTTGGGTCGTACGGCTCGCCGCCCCGAGACGGCGATGTCAGAGGTCAGATCAGGTTGGGCAAGAGGCGCATCACCACGTCCGTGGTTGCCCAGGACAGCGCGTTCACCAGGGGGGTCGCGACCACCCAGACGAGCGCTGCCGACCATCGCTGACGGGCGGCGATGACCCCGAGGGTCAGCGCCAGGAGCAGGGCCAGGCAGAGGGCCAGCAGCGGCAACGCGCTGGTGTCCCGGGCCATCGACTGCTCGGACTCGGGCACCGCCGACGCTCGGCCGGCCGGTGCGGGGTATCCCTTCTTCGCGTCGGCGTCGACGTAGACGACCGACTCCGGAGCGAGGGCACCGAGGCGACCGCTGCCCTCGGCGGTGACCAGCGTGAGGCGCGCGGCGCCGTCCGCCGGTGGCTGGGGCAGCGGGTCACCGGCTCGCCGGACCCCGCTGACGCGGAAGACCTTGCGGCCTTGTCCGGCGTCGACCTCGATCTTGTCGCCGGCCCGCAGCTCGGTGAGGTCGGCGAACGGCCCGCCGTACGCCGCGGCGCGGCCGTAGACGACGGCCGTCCCGACCTGCCCGGGCAGCACCGTGTCGCGCCGGTGGCCGGGGCCGACCAGGAGGTCTCCGGACGAGGTGCCCTCGACGACGACCTGCTCCACGCCGATGCTCGGGATGGTGAGCAGGGCGACCGGGTCACCGGGCGGCACGATCGGCCCGACCGGCGCGGTCGCGCCCGCGAGGTCGCCACGGAGCTCGTTGTAGAGCAGGTCCTGGGCCCGGCTCTGCGAGATCGACGACAGGAAGAGCAGCTGGACGGCGACCCAGAGACAGACGATCGCGACCATCGTGAACGTCGACGACAACACCGCCGCGGTGCTCTCGGCGGCTCCCGGCGGGCCCGCCGTGGCAGACGTACGGCGAGCACGCTGCTGCGGCCTCTTCCGAGACTGTGCCGGACGCTTCGGCTTCGCACCACGTCGCAGCCACTTCGGTTGCGGCTCCAGGCCCGGGTCGGCGGTGTGGTCCATGGTGGCCGTCATCGACGTCCCCGGAGGAACGGCGTGGCGACCCGGATCAGGGCGGTTGCCACACAGCCGACGACGCCGAGGAGGATCAGCGCCGGGAGGAGGCCACCGGCGACATCGGACCCGACCGCCTGGGTGGCCGGCATCGGTGCGGCCTCCGGCGCGGTCGACGGCGTCGCCGACGGAGTTGCGACCGCGGACGGCTCGCCCCCGGTCGGTGCAGTGTCGGGCGGCGTGACGGTAGGACCGTCCGGCGTGCCGCCGCCGGGCCCGGTGGCACCGTCGGTCGGCTTGTCGGTCGCCTTCTTCTGCGCCTCGACGGCGTCCGCGACGTCCTGGGCGGAGGCGTAGTACGGCGCCGTGACGCCCTCGTCGGTGATGGGCAGGAAGCCGTCCGGCAGCTCGCCGTTGCCGCTGCCCTGCTTCTGGCCCTCACTCGTCGAGGTCCGGATGAACTGCGACACCTTGACCGCGTCGTCCTGGTCCAGGTTCTGCAACCGAGCCGCCGTGTAGACGACCATCGTGCCCGGGTACGCCGACCGGGACTTGCGGACGTCGGCCTGGTCCAGCACGAACGGGCCGAACTTCTTCTTCTGCGTGCTGAGCTTCAGGGCCGCCGCCAGCGACGAGTCGGTCGGCGCGACGTACGAGTCCTTCTTCGTCTCGAGCGCTGCCGACCGGAGCCCGTAGCGGGCCGCATCGCCGAGGCTGACGATGCCGAGCAGGAACCGCTTGCCGTAGGGCTGCCGGTCGACCCGGCCGAGCTTGAAGGTCGGCGGGTCGGTGCTGTTGTCCGCGTCGCAGCGGGTCTGGGTGTTCGGCCAGCCGTCGAGCAGGGCGTCGGAGACTTTGCGCAGCGTCGAGACCGGCGCGGCGATGTTGTTGAAGTAGACCTGCGGGTTCGCCACCTGGCACTGGGTGCTGCCGGCCGGGACGAAGTCGTCGAGCAGCGGCCACTCCGCCCGCGGCAGCTTGACCTTCTTGTACGCCGGGTTGACCTTCATGCCCGACGGGTCGGCCTTGCCGTTGATGAAGGCCATCGCGTCCTTGTCGGTCGCGATGTAGGAGGTCAGCTGGTCGATGATGTCGGAGGAGTTCGAGAGCGACAGCAGCGCCGCTCCCGCCTCGGTCCCCTCGGTCGACAGGCCGGGGTTGAGCTTCTGGAACTCAGGGTCGGCCGTGATCCCGACCGGGTTGTCCTTCATGCCCGGGTGCTGGGCACCGAACGTGGAGCCGGTGTACGACAGCGTCAGCAGCTTGGCCAGGAGGCGGGCGTTGAGCCGCAGCCGGGTGTACTCGCCGGTGTTGCCCGGCTTGTCGATGACGTAGCCGATCGCGAAGCCGGTGGCGGCCGTCGGCGCGTAGCCGACGGGGTCGGCACCGGCCGGGTGCTGCGTCGACACCAGTGCAGCCGCCCCACCGCCGCTGGCCATCAGCTGCCAGCCGGCCTCGTCCGGCATCTGGTTGAGCTGGAACTTGAACCGCTTCTTGTTCAGGCAGTACGCCGGCGACCACTGCAGCGCCGCCTGGGCGAGCAGCTCGGAGCCGTAGAAGCCCGTGGGTGCACGCGGGTCGAGGATGTCGCAGACGTCCGGCGGCGGGCCGAAGGTGATCGGGACCTCGAACCGGTTGCGCCAGTTGGACTCGGACCACCAGTAGACGGGCGAGACCGCCGCGTCGGGCGTGCCCAGGAGGTTGGACGACCCGGGCAGGAACTGGCCGGTCTTGCGGCACGCCTTCTCGACCGGGGTCAGGTCGGAGTCGCTCGGCGTGGACGCCTGGTCGCAGCTGAGGCCGGCGATGGGGATGACGACGATCGAGCACGGGGTCTTCTGGTTGCAGCCGAGCGACTCGTTCTCGATGTCGGTGCGCACCTCGAACTGCAGCGAACCGTTGCCGTCGGCGTCCGAGAACGCCGCGATCTCGGCAGGCGGGAACGCGGAGTCGATGGCCGCCTCCGGCGGCATGTGGGCGGCGTCGCAGGCCGGGTAGACCGTGCCCTTCGCGCTGATGAACGGCGTGAGGTGGGTGGCCAGCAGGCCGGAGCTGTCGATGCCCGGGCAGTCCGCGGCCGCCGGCATCGGCGACATCCCGCTGACGATCTCCTTGTCCCCGGCCTCGGCGTACTGGTCCTCGCGCCACACGGCCGACGACTGCGACACCCCGACCTGCGACCGCTGTCCGACGCTGGAGGTCCAACAGGTCTCGGGCGTGACCTCGGCACCCTGGCCGCGGCACTGCAGCACGACGACGGGGTACTCCTGGTTCATCCCGTTCGCGCCGTACGGATCGGAGCTGCGACCGGCGCTCTGCTGGGCGCCGGACCAGGACAGGTCGACGCGCTCGCGACCGCGCAGGTTCTGGGTGTGGTCGACCTTGACCGTCATCTGGTACGGCGCCGCGGTCAGCGGGTTGCCGAGCGTGGTCGTGGAGCCGTCGTAGTTGACGACCTCCCGGGCGAACGACTTCGTCTCGCTCCATGCCCCCGCACCGCTCGCGCGCTGCAGCTGCGCGCCGTCGCCGGCAAGCGGGACCGGTGCCGCCGACGCACCCAGCGGCAGCACCAGTGCGGCGAGGAACCCGGTGGCGAGCAGGAGGAAAGGCTGGCGCCGGTTCATGCTCGTGCCCCCGTCCGCTCGCGGCGACGCCGCATCGTCACGACGTACAGGCCGGGCAGCAGCACGAGCGCGAGCAGCTCGAGGACGGCGAGCCAGCCGAAGGTCTTGTCGTCGGACGTGCGGGCGGAGGCCAGCTCGGTCGGGTTGGCGTAGATCGCCGCGCCGTCCGTGGTCGCCGTGGTGCCCGATCCGGCCACCTCGCCGGTCGCGGGGTCGACGGAGGGCGGGGTGTCACCCGTGGGTGCGTTGCCCGGATCGGCGCCCGGCCCTCCTCCCCCGGTCCCGTCCCCGGTCCCGTCCCCGCCGCCGGAGCCGTCGCCGGCACCACCGTCAGTGGCTCCGTCTCCCGACGTGTCGTCGTCGGTGCTGGGCTTGCCGGTGCCGGTCTCGGTGCCACACGGACCCGCGTTGGCCTTGTCGCACGCCGCCGGCTGCGGCGCCTTGTCGGCGAGCACGTTGCGGTTGAGGTTCTTGCCGTCGAAGGTCGGGTTGTTGCACGAGCGCACGTCGCGCTCGGAGAGATCCACCTTCGGGTCGGCCTGCTTCAGCTTCGCGAGCTGTTCGAAACCGGCTTGCACCAGGTTGAGCGGCAGCGAGGAGTAGCCGTACGACCCGGCCTTGGTCTGGCCCGCGCACAGCGAGTAGTACATGAAGTCCGCCAGCGTCTGCCGCTTCGCGGTGCTCATCCGGGGGTCCTGGGACCCGGTCGGGATGATCATGTAGGAGTACGACGAGATCGGGTAGGCGCGCGGGTCCGCGTTGCCGTAGACGCCGTCGAGGATCTGGGTCAGGTAGAGTTGGCTGCTCTTATCCTGGTTGATCTTGGCCTTCGTCAGGGCGACCGCGGTGTTGTACTGCGTCGGCTCGACGAAGTAGCCGGCCTTGTTCTCGACCTTGACGACCGGGTAGTTCGCGTTGATCGGGTACGAGTACTCGACGTACCCGATCATCCCGTTGCCCGCGAAGCCCTTGATCGTGTTCATGACCTGGTCGGACCCCGCCTGGCTGACCATCCGGTCGCCCTTCTTGGGGTAGTAGGACGTGAGCCCGGACTGGCCGAAGTAGGGCCGCCAGATGTTCGGGTACTGCTTGTCCATCCACGTCGTGAGCTGCGCCGTCGTACCGGACCCGTCGGAGCGCACGACCGGGACGATCGGCACCGACGGGAACTTGCGGCCGTTGTTGTCCTTCGTGATGGCCGGGTCGTTCCAGTTCGTGATCTGGTTGGTGAAGATCTTCGCGAGCGTCTCGCCCGAGAGGCGGAGGTTGCGGACCAGCTCGTTGCCGACCTTCAGCTGGTAGGTGAACGCCGTACCGCCGGCCACGATCGGCAGGTAGGCGAACTCGCGCCCGTTGCTGGTGTCGGCCTGACCACGCTCGTCCGCGCCCTGGTAGGGGATCTCGGAGATGGCGAAGTCGGTGCTGTCCTGGGAGAAGTCCTTGCGGCCCTTCGTCGAACCGCCGCCGGTGTAGACGACCTTCATGCCGTTGGCGTCGACGTCGGCGATCCACTGCTGGACGATCAGCTCCGACCAGGTGGAGCCGGTGCCCTCGATCTGGGCGTAGACGGTGGCGTGGGCCGAGGTCGACGCACTGACCAGCAGGCTCATCGCCACAGCGGTGGCCAGCAGTGCTCGGGGTACGACTCGGACGGGGCGGATCACGGGTTCTCCTCGGGGCGTGCAGGCGGGGCGACCGGACCCATCTCGACGAGCGGGTCGGCCATGACCAGGTCCACGGCGGGACGGCGGGTACGACGGGACGACTTGGTGCGCTTCGGCCGGGCGATCAGGCGAGCGGTGACGAAGAGGACCATCACGACGGCGAGCAGCACGGTGGCGCCGGCGAAGGCACGCGCGACCGCGTTGGGCTCACCGGTGCGGACCAGGGAGTAGACGAAGAGCGGCAGCGAGTTCATCACGCCGTCGGTCGGGTTCACCACGACGAACTGCGCGTTGCCGGACGTGAGCAGCACCGGGCTGGTCTCGCCGATACCGCGGGCGACGCCGAGGATGCACGCGGTCGCGAGACCGGGACGGGCCGTGGGCAGCACGACGTGCCAGACGGTGCGCCAGCGGCTGGCACCGAGCGCGAGGCTCGCCTCGCGCAGGCCGCCGGGGACGACGCGCAGGACGACGTCGGAGGCGCGGGCGATGATCGGCAGCATCATCACCGAGATCGCCAGGCCGGCGGCCAGGCCCGAGCGCGGGTAGCCCAGCGCGACGATGAAGACCGTGTAGATGAAGAGTCCGGCCACGATCGAGGGCAGCGCCGTCATCGCCTCGACGACGGTGCGCACGACCTTGGCGAAGCGCCCGGGCACCTCGGTCATGAAGATCGCGGTGCCGATGCCGAGCGGCAGGGTGATCGCGACCGCGATGCCGACCTGGATCAGTGACCCGACGACGGCGTGCAGCACCCCGCCCCGGTCGAAGCCGTCCTTCGGGCCGACCCCCGACATGTCGTCGGTGAAGAAGTTGAGGTGGACGAGCGCCGACCAGCCCTTGACCGTGACGAAGACGACCGCGCTGACGAGCACGATGCCGACCAGGGCCGCACCCGTCGTCATCACGGTCGCGGCCAACCGGTCGCGGGCGTGCACGGCGCCGTCGGTCATCGCCGCGGTCACCCAGGTGACGGCCAGCGTGCAGACGAACGCGACGATCACGAACCAGGGCAGACCCTGCAGCGGCAGCAGCCGCTGGGTGATCAGCCACGCCAACGCGACTCCGGACACCACGCTGCCGATGCGGACGAACTTCTCGTCCACGGTCAGCCGACCGAGCGAGGAGCGGGCTACGACGGGCGCTGCGTCGTCGTCGTACCGGGGCAGGAACGTCTGGCCGACCGGGCCATCGCTCGAGGCGAGGTCGGTCTCGGGAGCGAGCGTCATCTCAGGCGTCCGTCCCAGCGCCCGAGCGGCTTCTGTTGACGATCGTCGCGGCGATCGTGTTGACGACGAGGGTGATCAGGAAGAGCACGAAGCCGGCGGCGAGGAGCGCCGAGAGCTGGCTGGAGCTGGCGTCGCCGAAGCGGCCGGCGATCAGCGCGGAGACGGTGTTGCCGCCGATCTCGAGGATGCGCGGCTTGACCTCGAACGACGGCGAGAGGATCAGCAGCACGGCGATGGTCTCGCCGAGCGCCCGGCCGAGGCCGAGCATCGCGCCGCCGATGATGCCGCCGCGGCCGAACGGGATCACGACGGAGCGGACCATCCCCCAGCGAGTGGCGCCGAGCGCGAGCGCGGCCTCCTTCTCCCCCTGCGGCGTCTGCGAGAACACCTGGCGCATCACGGCGCAGGCCATCGGCAGCACCATCATCGCGACCGCGATGCCGGCCACGAACATGCTGAAGCTGTAGCGCGAGAGCATCGGGACGGCCGCGTTCGGGTCGGCGTCCTTGACCTCGAAGAGCGGGATGAAGCCGAGGTTGCGGTCCAGCCACATCGCCAGGCCGGCCGCGTGCTCCATGATCAGGTAGGAGCCCCAGAGACCCCAGATGATCGAGGGCACCGCCGCCATCAGGTCGACCAGCGAGACCAGGAGCGAGCGCATCCGGGCCGGCGCGTACTCACTGATGTAGAGCGCCGTGATCAGTGCCAGCGGGAAGGCGATCGACATGGCGACCAGCGCGACCATCAGCGTGCCGGTGAGCACCGCGGCGATGCCGAGGACGTCCGCCTCGGGCTGCCAGGCGGACTCGGTGAAGAAGCTCCACCCGTAGTGCCGCAGGGTCGGCAGCGCCTGCCAGCCGAGGAAGACGCCGACCCCGCCGGTGATGACGAGGACGACGGATCCGACGACGCGGATGGAGGACACGAACACCTTGTCCGCGCCCGTGGCCTTGCGCGAGATCTTTCGCGGTGTGGCCTCGGCGGCGGACGCGTCCTGGATCGGGAGGGTCGTCACCTGGTTCTTTCTGGCGAGGCGCTCGGTCGAGCGCGCGGGCAAACGCCAGAAGTGTCAGGAGACCACCGAAACGAACGGCCCTCCGTGGGTGAACGACGGGCGAACAGCACCGCCTGCTTTCGCCAACTTCGTCGGCCCGGCGTTTCCGCCTAGCCCGAACGGGCCATGCTCGACGGCCCGATGCGCCCATCCGGGCCTCGGAACGGCATCGCTCAGGTGAACGACTGGAGGAGGTACCAGCCGGCCAGGACCAGGGCCAGGACACCGAGCAGACGCCGCAGACCGGCCTCGGGGATCCTCGGCTGCACCGAGGCACCGACCCAGCCGCCGGCCAGGCCGCCGATCCCGGCGGCGAGTCCGAGACTCCAGTCGGGCGCGATCGAGCCCTCGGCGTACGACGAGATGACGGCGTACGTCGCCACCCCCACGATCGAGGTGACCCAGGTGCTCGCCAGCGCGGCCGGCGCCGCCCGGGAGACCGCCATCCCGGTGCCGACCAGGATCGGCCCGAGCACCGAGCCGCCGCCGATGCCGTAGATGCCGCCGACGGTGCCGACGGCGAAGGCGAGCGCGACCACCGTGCGCGGCTGCAGGCTGCGATGCAGCGAGCCCGGCGCCGGAGGGCGGAGGATCAGCAGACCGGACGGGACCAGCACGACCACGGCCAGCAGGCGGAAGACCTGCGGATCGGCCACGACGTACACCCGGAGCAGGGCGCCGAGGACGACCCCCGGGACCGAGCCGGCGATCAGCTGCAGCGCCAACGACCGGTCGAGCTGCCGGCGGCGTGCGTAGCGGAGCAGGCCTCCCGGGCCCGACACGACGTTGAAGACCAGGTTGGTCGGCGTGAGCTGCGGGTTCGGGACGCCGAGGACCGACAGCTGGACCGGCAGCAGGAAGACCGCACCGGAGACGCCGACGGGGGTGGTCACCACCGCCACCAGGAATCCGGCCAGGAGCGCGACGAGGTCCCGCTCCACCTCAGGCCCCGGCCCGGTGGGTCAGGGCTGCGTGGGTCAGCGCTGCGATGCCGCGAGCTCCGCCTCCGAGCGCAGGATGCAGAACTCGTTGCCCTCGGGGTCGGCGAGCACCACCCAGCCGGAGCCCGGACCGTACTTCCCGCGCAGGTCCGCCACGATCGTGGCTCCGTGGGTCACCAGGGTCTCGAGCTCCTCGTCCTGGTCGGCCGACCGGGGACGGAGGTCGAGGTGCACCCGGTTCTTCACCGACTTGGCGTCCGGCACCTCGATGAAGAGCAGCCGGTGTCCCGTCTCGGGGTCGCGGATCATGCACTCCTCGTGTCCCTCCTCGTTGGGGTCGCCGTCGATGTCGACGTAGCCGAGCACCGGCTTCCACCACTCGGAGAGCTGGTAGGCGTTGCGGCAGTCGATGGTCGTGTGGGAGATGAACGCGGTCATGCCGTCAGCGTCGCGGTCTGCCCGGCCGAGTTCAACGGGTTAAGGGTCGGGGTGGTCGGCACGCAGGCAAGCACGCAGGCAAGCAAGCGAAGGTCGGGAGCAGGCCCGCCGGC
>Ga0164307_10000830_pt1 | contig 13782 bp, 13 predicted proteins | sample Whisoiple_243_MG_FD_110214 | JGI IMG/M metagenome (GOLD analysis project Ga0164307, IMG submission 110214) | Soil microbial communities amended with fresh organic matter from upstate New York, USA - Whitman soil sample_243_MG | ecosystem: Environmental > Terrestrial > Soil > Unclassified >...
CGGCGGCAGCTTGCGCATCGCGGCCATTCAGAGCCTGAGCGCGACGCTGCTGCCGCGCGTGCTGGCGCGGCTCTCGCGCGAGTACCCCGCCATCAAGCCCAGCGTGCGTACGCTGGCGGCCGAGAGCATCGCGCGCGCGGTCGCTTCGGGCCGCGCCGACGTGGGGCTCTTGGCGGGCGCGCCGCGCTCGTCGCTGCGCGGACTGCGCGTCAAGGCGCTGTTCGACGAGCCGCTGGTAGCGTTGGTGCGCCGCAGCGATCCGTTGGCCAAGGCCAAGACGCTGCGGCTGGCTCGGCTCGCCGAGCGGCCTCTGCTGCTGGTGCCCGACGGCACGTTCTTGTCCGATATCATTCACGAGGCGTGCGAACGTGCCGGCTTCACGCCTCGCGTGCAGCTGACCCTGGCGTCGGCCGAGGCGCTGCGCGAGACGGTGCGCGCCGGGCTCGGGCTCACCATCTTGCCGCGTGGCTACGCGTCGCCCGCCGATCGCGACTTGGTCGCGGTGCCGTTGACGCATCCGACTCCGCAGCGCGAGGTGCTGCTCGTCGAGCGTGACTCGAAGCAACTGGCGACGCCGCGCGCGGTAACGGCCTTTACCGAGTTACTCAGCGACGCCCACTGAAAGCTCGTTCCAGTCAGATTAAAGTCAGCGTGGGGGCTCGCCGCTAGGCGCCGATTTTTCTCGTGGGGGAACCGGTTCCAGCCATGTTAACGAGATGTCGGTGGGGCGCGGAGTGGCACGCCTCCGCCATCGCAATTCTCATGACGCAAATCTCCGCACTTCGAGCTTGGGGCTTCTACTTGTCACTGGCCGTGCCGCTCGCCGCCTCGTGCGCGCGCGAAGACAGCGCGATCGATCCCTCATTGGGCCTCGGCAATGGTGGCAGCAAGAACACTGCCGGCAGCAAGGGGAACGTCGCCGGCACGGGCACGTCAGGCAGCAGCGTCGTGGCGGGCACCACCGGCAACGCTTTCGGTGGCACCAGCGCGCAGGGTGGCAAACCCTCGGGCGATGCGGGAACGACCTCGAGCCCGCCGGAAGGTGGCGACGGCAACACCACGGCTGGCACCGCCAACGGCGGGAGCGGCGGCAGTGGCGGCGGTAACGGCGTGCCGCCCGACGTCTTGGCGCGGGCCAGCGTCATCGTCTACTACGAGACGAGCCACACCACCGCGAGCGACAAGACGATTCAGCTCAAGCTGCACATCAAGAACCAGTCGCCCGACCCGCTACCGATGGCGCACGTGAGCATCAAATATTGGTGCACGGCGGAGGTGGCGCCCACCTTGCATCAATATTACACGGGCCCGCAGGCGCAGCTGCCCGAAGCCGAGTACGTCAGCGCGGGCGCCGACAGCTACGCACTGATGACGTTCGGCGGCGGCTCCATCGTCAAAGACGGAGATCTCAACGCCAGCGAGATTCAGCTCGAGCTGGCCAGCAACTCCACGGCCTTCGACCAGAGCGACGACTTCTCGTGGGATCCGAGCGCGACGACGAGCAAGCCTAACGCCAAGATCACGCTCTACCTCGATGACGAGCTGATCTGGGGCTGCGAGCCTTCGGGCAAATGCTTCGACGATGCGGGCGGTGAAGGTGGCGCGGCTGGCGTCGGCGGTGCAGGTAGCGCAGGCGAGAGCGGCAGTGGCGGCACCAGCACTGGCGGGCCAGGCGGCGCCGGGGGCGATAGCGCGGCCGGTCAGGGCGGCGCGCCCTAGGCGTACTTCGTGGCGAGCTTCTCGACCAGCGTGACGTAGCTCTGCATCGAGCTGTCTTTGGTGCCGCCGCGCTTGCCGGCCCAGGCGTCGTATTTGGCGCGGCCTTTGAAGTCGAGCATGCCGGGGCGCTCGCCGCTGACGTCGCCGCTGGTGGCTTGCTTGTAGAGCGCGTAAAGCTCGAGCAGCTCCGAAGCGTCGGGCGTCTTCGAGAGTTGTTTCACGCGCACCTGCGCCGCAGCAAAATCATCGCTCAAGGCCATGCGAGCACCTTAGCGGCACGTGGCGCGAGTCACAACCGTCTCGCCGGCGAGCCTGCCAACGGCCAAGGCCGCTGACAGGGCTCGCCTCAATCGAGACGGCGCAGAGCTGGCTGCTCCAGCAAGCGTTTGGCTTGCGGCTACAGCTCGGCCGCGATGGCCGCGGCGTGAACGGTGGCCGCGATGCGCACCGCGTCGTGCACGTGATCTTCGGTCAAGCCTTGCTTGAGCACGGCCGCTTCGTGCGCGGCGATGCAGCTTTGGCAGTTGTTGATCGCGCTCACCGCCAGAGAAAACAGCTCGAAGTCGGCCTTGTTGCTGGCCACCTGCGCCAGGCGCTGCATGCGCAAGCGCGCGGGCTTCTTCTCGTAGTCTTCTTTGCCGATGATGTGCTTGAAGCGGTAGATCACGTTGTTCATGCCCATCAGCACGGCGGCCGCTTTGGCGTCGGCCACCACGCCGTCGCCCACGCCCGCGGCGCGCGCGTCGGCTTCGAGCGCGACCTTGAGCGCGTCGTTACGGGCGGCGTGCGCGCTCGCGATCGCGGTGCCCCAAACCTGGTCCGCGTTGAGCGTGCCGGGCTGCAGCACGCTCTGAAGGTTGATGCGGATGTCTTTGGCGACATCCGGAAAACCCTCGGCCAGCTTGGCCGTTTGCTCCATCAGACCGCCTTCTTGAGCTGCGCCGAGAGCGTCTCTTCGCCCTTCTTCCAGTTGCAGGCGCACAGCTCACCGGTCTGCAGGCCGTCGAGCACGCGCAGCACCTCGTCGACGTTGCGGCCGACGGACAGGTCGTTGGCTGCCGCGTAGCGGACGATGCCATCGGGATCGACGATGATGGTGGCGCGCAGGGCGACGCCCGCCTCGGGGTGCAAGATGCCGAGGGCGTTGGCGAGCGAGGGGCTGAAGAACAAGAGCGGGTGCTTGAGGCCCTTGAGGTCGGCGTGGTCTTTGCGCCAAGCCAGGTGCGAGTGCTCGTTGTCGGTCGAGCCGCCGAGCACCACTGCGTCGCGATCGGCGAAGGCGCCGAGCTTCTTGTCGAAGTCGACGATCTCGGTCGGGCAAACGAAGGTGAAATCCTTCGGGTAGGTGTAGATGACCAGCCACTTGCCGGGGTAGCTCGACGAGGACACGTCGGCGAACTCTTTGCCCTTCTCGATGCTAACGGTGGCGACGGTCTTGAACTCGGGGAGCTTGCTGCCGGGGACGATCATTTGGGAATTCTCCAGTGGTTTCGGCTGATTAGGTGCCCACGTTGGCACCGGTCAGACTTAATCTAGGCTTAGATATAGTCTAAAGGTGTCCCGCGTCAATGCTCTTCGCCGCCGGTGGCGAAGACCTTCGGCAGGCGCGAATAAATGAAATAGGAATACGCCGCGGCGAGCGCCATTCCTGGCAGCCACCAGCACAGCATGACCTGCAAGGTGCCGGCGTCAGCGGCGGCTGCCTCGAGCGTCAGCTCGCGCCCAGGGACGCGCGCGCTGAGCGCGTGAGGGAAGATGGCGAAGGCGGCGCTGCCCACCAAGCCGAGCACGAAGGCGCACGAGGCCAGGAAGGCGCGCTGGGCCGAGCGCGCCAAGAAGACTCTCATGCCGAGCAGGCCCGCGAAGGCGACCAGCGGGCATACTAGCCCGAGCGGGTAGCGAGACAGGTTCGTCAGCAACTGCGGCTGCACGGCGCCGCTGGCCAACGTGGTCAAGAGCGTGAGGACGACCAGCAGCGGCCACGAGCGCCGCGCGATCCGCTCTGCGCGTCGTTGGATCTCGGCGCTCGTCTTGAGCACCAGCCACAGCGCGCCGTGCTGTGCCAAGGCTGCCGTCGCGGTCAAGCCGACGAGCAACGTGAACCAGTCGAGGATGCCGGTCAGCTCGCCGACGCGAAAATCGGTCCACAGCGGCTCGAAGAAGCTGCCGGATTCGTTCAGCGGCAGGCCGCGCACCAGGTTGCCCAACGCGGCGCCGAAGAAGAGCGCGAGCAGCGCGCTGGCGGCGCTGAACGCGACGTCCCACGCTTGATGCCAGAGCGGGTGGTCGATCTGATGGCGAAGCTCGACGCCCAGCCCGCGGAACAACAAGAGCCAGAGCACGAGCATCAGCGGCAGGTAGAAGCCGGAAAAAGCCGCGGCGTACAGCGCCGGGAAGGCGGCGAACAGCGTGCCGCCCGCGGCGATCAGCCACACCTCGTTGCCGTCCCACACCGGGCCGATGCTGCGCAGCAGGGTGTCGCGCTCGGCCGGAGTTTTGGCGACCACGAAGTGCAACATGCCGACGCCGAAGTCGAAGCCGTCGAGTACCGCGTAGACGCCGAGCACCAGCGCCAACAGCCAGAACCAGAGCTCGGCCATCACGCGGCCTGCCTCTCGCCGAGCCCGCGCTGCAAGAGACGCGTCACCAGTAAGAAGAAGAGCATCGACAGCATCGCGTACAGGCCCATGAAGCCGAGCAGAGAGAACAGCGTGCTGCCCGAGCTGACGTTCTCGGAAGAGCCGTCGCGCGTGCGCAGCACGTCGTGCACCAGCCAGGGTTGGCGGCCAAGCTCCGCGGTCAGCCAGCCCGCGGTATTGGCGATGAACGGCAACGGAAAGGCGAGCATCAATAGCCAGAGCACGCCGCGCGTTTGGAACAGGCGCCGACGGTAGAGCAGAAAGCTCGACAGCCCCATCAAGCCGATGAACAGCGAGCCGAGACCTGCCATGACGTGATAGGCGTAATAGAGCAGGGGAATGTTGTCGGGCCAGCGCTCACGCGGAAACTCCGTGAGGCCCTTGATTTCGCTGTCCCAGCGCTGGTGAGTGAGAAAGCTGAGCATCCACGGGATGCGGATCGGGTTGTCGATGCGCAGCTGCTCGACGTTGGGCTGACCGACGAGCGTGAGGCCCGCGCCGACTTCGGTGTGAAAATGGCCTTCCATGGCCGCGAAGGCTTCGGGCTGGTAGCGGTGGACGAGCTTGGCTTGCTGGTCACCGGTCGGAAACGCCGCCACGCACGCGGCGACGGTGCCGACGAGCACGGCTGCCTTCAGCATCTTCTGCGCAACTTGCCGATCGCGCTCTTGCAGCAGGTAGAAGGCAGAGACGGCCGCCACCGTGAAGCTGCCGGTGATGGTGGCGCCGACCATGGTGTGCGCGTATTGAACCCAGGCCCACGGATTGAGCAGCAGCGCCGAGAACGACGTGAGGTGAATGACGCCTTGCGCGTCTTGCACGTAGCCTTGCGGGTGCTGCATGAACGCGTTGGTGCAGGTGATGAAGAAGCCCGATAGCCACGTGCCCGTGCACAGCGCGATGGTGGCGGCCAAGTGCAGGCGCCGGCCGAGCTTTTGCTCTTGAAACAGCACCAGATACAGCACCGACGATTCGAGGAAGAACGCGAACACGCCTTCCATGGCCAGGGTTTGGCCGATCACGCCGCCAGCTATGCGCGAAAATCGCGCCCAGTTCGTGCCGAATTGGAACTCCATCGGAATGCCGGTGACGACGCCCATGATGAAGGCGACGCCCAGCAGCTTGGTCCAAAACCGCGCCGCCACGTCGTAGTCGGCGTCGCGCGTGAAGTAGGCGAGCAGCTTCAGCACGACGAGCACCAGCGCCAGCCCCATCGTGAGCTGCGGGAACAGGTAGTGATAGGTGATGGTGAAAGCGAACTGAAATCGATGCAGACCCAGCGCAGTCATCGGCGGCGAGCCTAGGCCAGCTGCGTGGCCCGTGGTGTTGCCAGAATGTCGCAGCTCCTCAGATGCCGTATTGATCCGCGTCGCTGACGGGCGGCTTGGGCTTCGGAGGTGGCGGAGGTGGTGGCGGAGGCGGTTCCGGCGTCGCGGCCGGCTCGGGCGCCTTGACTGGCTCCGGCGCAGCAGGCGCGGGTGTTGGCGCGACAGGCTCGGGCGCGCTCGGGGCCGCTTCGTCGCGGAGCGAACCGCGAGCGGCGCCGCGTGAGGCGTGACCACGCGCGGGCGCGCCGCGAGCGCTCGCCGGAGCTGGCGACGTGGCGCTGCTCGGGGGCTCGGCGCTGCTCGGCGCTGGCGCCGGGGCGTCGGCTTTGGCTTCGGCGGGGCTGCTGGCCGGCGGCGGCGGCGCGGGATCAACGGGCGCTGGAGTCGGCTTGGCGGCGGCGACGGGGGGCGCGGCACCGTCAGCGGCTGCAACTTGGCGGGTCAACCAGGGTCGCGCTGCGAACAAGCCGCCACCCACGATGACCGCGGCCAGCAAGAGCCACCAGATGCCGCGACGCTTGGGCGGGTGCGGATACACCAGATCGAAGCTCGGCTCGAACGTAGCTGGGGCGCGCGGGGGCTGAGAGCGCGGCGGCTGAGATTGATGAGGCGCTGGCGGCGACCACGGCGCGGCACGCGGCGGTTCGACGGGCGCCGACGATGCGGCGACGGGCGGTGGCCAGGGTGCGGCGCGCGGCGGCTCGATCACGGGCGGCGCTGATGTCGTCGTCACCGGCGGCGGCCACGAAGACATCGTGCTGCGCCGGCTCATCATCACCGGTGGCGCGCCAGCAGGCGGGGCAGAGCCGGGCGGAGGGTTGATGGTGCGCACTGCCACCGGCGGAACGCTCGCGACGGGCGGCCGTGAGGTGACCGCGCGCTGCGGGTCGGCAGCCGGCGGCGGCGGTGGGATCGACGAGACCGGTGAGCGAAAATAGGGCGGCGTCGGGTGGTGTTGGGCGACTGGAGAGCTGGCGGGAACCGGCGCGGGCGCAGCCTTGGGCGCGCTCTTTGACGGCAGCGGCAGCGTGGTGACGGCCGGCGCGGGCTTCGACAGCGGGACGCGCGCGTTGGGCGTGGTGAGCTCGTCGCCAGGCGACGATTCACGATCGGTCGATGGAGCCTGCACGCCGCCGACCAAAGTGCTCACCAAGCTGCTTTGGTGCGGGATGGGCTCTGCCGGCTTGGGCTGCTTGAGCGCGGCCTTCGGCTTGCCCAGCGTCACTTTGGGCCGTGTCAGCTCCTCTTCGAGATCGACCGACGACAGGTGCGGTCGCGAGAGGCGCTGCGCTTGCGTCTCGAAAGCGCCTTGGCCGGGCGGCATCGTCGCTCGCTGGCTCTCCGGCGCGATCGAGTCGCGCGGACGGCCGCGCACGCGCTGCTCAGGATGCTGAAACAGCGCCACCATGCCCGGCGTGCTGGCGAGGTAGCGAGAGCTGGCCGACTCGATCGCGTCTTTCATCTCGGCGACGCTGCCGAAGCGGCGCCCCGGATCGACCGCGATGGCGCGCTCGGCGATCAGCGAGAGCGGCGCCGTCCACGCTTCGCCTTCGGGAGCGCGCGCGCGCGCGATGCTGCCGCTCATCAAGCGCGCGATCACGTCTTGTACGGTGAAGGCTTCGATCAGGCGCTGGCCCGCCACCGCCTCCCACAGTAAAACGCCGAGGCTGAACACGTCCGAGCGCACGTCGGCGCCGTCGCCCAGCAGCTTTTCGGGGGCCAAGTAGTAGAGCCGCTCGGGGGCTCGCCGCTCGCCGCGTACCCAATGCGCGCGCACCACGGGCACGAGGCGCCCGACTCCGTCTTCGCCCAGCACCAAGTTTTCGGGTTGCACCTCGCCGTGGACGAAGCCCTGCGTGCGATGTAGCAGCGTCAGGCCCGCCATCACGTCGAGCAGCCAACGGAGCGAGTACGGCAACGAGAGCAGCCCAGGGCCGCCCAGCACGTGCTCGACGTCGAGCAGGGTCTTCTGATTGGCGAGCGCGGCTTCGAAGCCGAGGCCGATGCGCGCCGGACGCACGAGCGCAAGGTGCGTGCTCTTGAGCGCGGCTATGGCACGCAGACTCGCGATCGACGGTAGAGGGAGCTCTTTGAACGACACGGGCCGGCTAGGCAGGTCCGGCCACAACCCGGGCCGGGCCGAGTAGCTTGCCACGCCTGTCGCCGTTATCGGTACCCGGCGCGCGCCAATTTGGGCGCGGCGCCGGATTTATCGGGAATTTGTCGCCAAAACGCCGAGCCGGCCTACATCGTGCCGGCTCACTTTTTTTCGTGGTGACCGCCGAACTCGAAGCGCATGGCCGAAAGCAAACGGTTCTGAAAATCCGCTGCGCCGCGCGAGCTGAAGCGCTGGAACAGCGCGGCCGCCAGCACGTGCGCCGGCACGCCTTCTTCGACCGCCGCGTCGAGCGTCCAGCGGCCTTCACCCGAGTCGGACACGTTGCCGGTGAAGCTCGAGAGCTCTTCGTCGCGCGCGAACGCTTGCGCGGTCAGATCGAGCAGCCAAGATGAAATCACGCTGCCGCGGCGCCACAGCTCGGAGATCGCAGACAGGTCGAAATCGTACTGAAAATATTTGGCGTCGCGCAGCGGCGTCGTCTCGGCGTCGTGCTCGCCGGTGTGGCGCTTGCCGACGTTGGCGTGACGCAAGATGTTGAAGCCCTCGGCGTAGGCGGCCATCAAGCCGTACTCGATGCCATTGTGCACCATTTTCGTGAAGTGCCCGGCGCCGTTAGGGCCGCAGTGCAAGTAGCCTTCTTGCGCGGTGTTCGTTACTTCGGCGTTGGTCGTCTTCGGGACCTCGCCGACGCCCGGCGCCAGCGTCTTGAAGATCGGATCGAGGTGCTCGACGACGTCGCGATCGCCGCCGATCATCAAGCAGTAGCCGCGTTCGAGGCCGAACACGCCGCCGCTCGTGCCACAGTCGACGTACTTGATCCCGCGCGCCGCGAGCTTCTCGGCGCGCTCCACGTCGTCGCGATAGAAGGAGTTGCCGCCGTCGACCAAGATATCGCCCGGCGCGAGCAGTGGGGCAAATTGCTCGATGGTGGCGTCGACGTTGCCGGCTGGCACCATCATCCAAAGAATGCGTGGCGTGCTCAGCTTGGCCACGAGATCTGCCGGCGACGCGGCGCCCGTCGCGCCCTCGCTCGCCAATTTTTCGATCGACGCCGGAAACACGTCGTAGGCGACGCACGTATGTCCGTTGCGCATCAAACGCCGCGCCATGTTGGCGCCCATCCGCCCGAGTCCAATCATTCCGAATTGCATCGTTTTCCGTGCTCCTTCCGAGGCTGTGCTACGCCGTGTGATCTTCGGTGAAGAATCGTCGAGAAGCCGCCCACGGGCTAGCCGAATGTCGTCGTCCGCTTTAGCTCGAGCATCATGTCAGTAGCCCGCCTGGTCGTGTTCACCGTCGTCATGGTGGGGGTGCTCGGTGGCATCAACGCTCAGGTCTTCCGTTGGGCGCGGAACGCTTTCGCCTTGGGGCAGGTTGGCCGGCGGCTGCTCAAAATGGTGCTGGCTCTATCGCTCGCGGGCATGGTGCTCGGGCGCGTGGCCGACCGATTTTGGCCCAACGGGGTCACGCACTTCGTCATCGCGGTCGCGTCCACCGCGCAGCTGGCGGCGGTGATCAGCGGCATACTGCTGCTCCTCGTCGATGCGGTGCGCTTCTCGTGGCAATTGCCCGCTCGCCTGCAGCGGCGCCTCGAGCCGGCCCGTTCTCATAACGAAGAGCCAGCTGAGCCCACGGACGCTGCGCGCCGCACGTTGTTGACGCAAGCCGTCGCCGGCTCCGCTTTCTTGATCGGCAGCGGCAGCTCGCTCTACGGCTCGCTCAAAGGGCGCTACGACTACTCGCTCGAAGAAGTGTCGGTGAAGATCCCCGGCCTCTCGCCTGCGTTCGACGGCTTCACCATCGCGCAGCTGTCCGACGTGCACATCGGCGTCTACGTGGGCGACGCGGAGCTGGCCGTGGCCGAAGAGCTCTTGCGCCAGGCCAAGCCGGACATGATCGTGCTGACCGGCGATCTGCTCGACAACGATCCGCGCCTGGCCGCGCGGCTCGGGCGCTTCGTGCGTCGCTTGACGCCGTTGGCGCGTCACGGCGTCTTCGCCATCTCCGGCAATCACGACTACTTCGCGGGCGTCGACGAAGTGGCGAGCGCCGTGCGTGGCGCGGGCGCGCGCATGCTCCGCAACGAGGGCCTGATCATCGGCGAGCCCGGCGCCGGTTTCGCGCTGCTCGGCGTCGACGACGTGTGGGCGCGCCGCGAAGGCTTGGGGCCCGATTTGGAGCGAGCGCTGAGCTCGCTGCCGCGAGTCGGCGGACGCGTCGCGCCAGCCCGCGATCTGCCGCGGGTGCTACTCTGTCACAACCCCTCGTTTTTCGCTGAATCCGCCGGCCAAGTGGCGCTTCAGGTATCGGGCCACACCCACGGCGGCCAAGTGAACCTGGGCATTCGCCCCGCCGACTACCTGCTGCCCGGCGGCTGGGTGGCTGGTCGCTACGATTTGAACGGCTCCGCCCTTTACGTGAATCGCGGCTTCGGTACGGTGGGCCCGCCAGCCCGCATCGGTGCTCCGCCGGAGGTGACGCGGCTCGTGCTGCGCGCGTAAGCTGCGCCGGCTATGTGCGGGCGCTTTTCGCAGGAGGCCGAGCTCAGCGAGATCAGGCTCGAGCTGAAGATCGAGCAGCTCGAGCTGTTCCGCGAATTTCGACCGCTCTACAACATCGCGCCGTCTCGCCGACCCGGCTACGAGCAAGCCTTCGTGCTGCAGGCGCGCGACGGGCAGCGCACGCTGCGGCTCGGTCGGTGGTGGATGATCCCGCAGTTTTGGAGCAAGCCGCTCGAGGCGCTACCGGCGGCTTTCAACGCGCGCGCCGAGGAGCTCGCGCAAAAGCCGTTTTGGCGTCAAGCCTTCAAAGAGCAGCGCTGCCTGGTACCGGCCACCGGTTGGCGCGAGTTCAAGCCGCACGGCAAGAAGAAGCAGCCGTATCATTTTCAGCTCGCGGAGCGCGTCTTCGCCTTCGCTGGTCTGTGGTCGCGTTGGACGTCGCCGGACGGCGAGCTCGTCGACTCGTTCGCGGTGGTGACGGTGCCGCCCAACGCCACCGCTGCCGCGTATCACGACCGCATGCCGCTGGTGATGCCGCGCGATCTTCGAAGCGCCTGGCTGGATCCAGCTGCAGATGCCGCACAGGTGCTGCTCGAAGCTCGGGGCACTGCGCTCGAGCTTCACGTGTATCCGAGCGATCCTCGAGGCAATAACGTGCGCTTCGAGGGGCCGGAAGTCGTGGCGCGGCTCGAGCCGTCGGCGCCAGAGCCGTTGCCGTTCAATGATGAGCGCGCGACGCGGGCGAAGCGGAGCCCACGCCGGAAGTGACGGTGGCGGGCGTCGTGCGCTCGAGCCCGCATTTGAGCAGCAGCCACTCGAGCTTGCGGAAGAAGCCGACGCGGTCGAGCGCGCCGTTCATCCAGCCGGTGGTGATGCAGTAGTGCGTGAGGTGAGGGCCGGCGTGGTGCTGCGAGTGATGGCGCGGCGACAGCACGATGCGCGCTTTTTGGCAGAGCCGCACCAGCCACGGGCGCTCCGCGCAGTGGGCCCACTTGTGGATCTGGGAGTTGGTGTAGCTACCGACGAACAGCCCCAAGATGCAGGAGAGCGCGAACGGATCTTCGACCAGGCACAGCAACGTGAAGTGCACCGGCGAGCTGAAGATGCAGACGTCGCCGTTGGTCTCGATGAAGTCGTGTCGGGTGATGTCGATTTGGTCGGCGTGGTGCTCGCGGAACGTACGCACGAAGCCGCCGAAGATTGGCGTCGTCGGCTGACCGTAGGTGTCGGCGCTCCAGTGCACGAGCCCCGAGATCAAGTCCGCCAGGCACAAGCCACCGAAGCCCGCCAGCACCGCCAACCAGCCGCTACCCTCGGGCAGCGTGCGCAGCGCGAGCGCGGCCGTCGCCGTGGTCAGCAGCGCGCTGACAAAAAGCCCACACACCTCCAAGATGCGGTGTGAACGAGCGTACGTGTACGTCGGCTTAGACTCGGACGGCAGCGTGAGCTCCGCCGCTTCTCCGGAGAAGGGAGGGGATGGTCCCAGCATCGGCTTGGTATCTTATACGAGTCCGACCGTCTCGCGGATGTTACGCGGCCGAGATTTTCGAGCCTATTTCGCCAGCGGCCTCGTGAGCGAGCCGACCGGATCGGCCACCTAGCCAAATCTGCTCCGAGCTCTAGTGAGGCCTGCTCGATTCGCCTGAGTCGTTCAGCGCGCGTCGCAGCTGCTCGGCGGTGAGCGTCGAGCCGTCGGGGCTCCAGCCGGGCGGGGCGAATAGGTAGCAGAGCCCCTCCTTCAAAGAGCTGGCGCGCCGCAGGTCGCGGCCGATGGCGACGAGCTCATGGATTGCGATCCGCAGCGGATTGTAGGTCGTGAGATCGGACGTGATGCCGTAGCGCACCCGCTCGTGCTCGCTCTCTGCGCTGAAGGTGCCAAACAAGCGATCCCAGACTATGAGCACCCCGCCGTGGTTGCGATCGAGATAGCGCACGTTCTTGCCGTGGTGCACCCGGTGATGCGACGGCGTGTTCAGCAGCCACTCCAGCGGACGAGGCAAGCGCCGCACCGTCTCGGTGTGGATCCAAAACTGGTAGATCAGGCTGATGGCCTGCGCGGTGAGGATCTGCGGCGCGCTGAAGCCCAGCAGCGCGAGCGGTAGCCAAAACCACGGGCCCGTGAGGGGCGTGAACCAGGGCTGGCGCAGCGCCGTCGAAAGGTTGAAGTATTGGCTGGTGTGGTGGTTGACGTGCGCGGCCCACAGCAACCGCACCGCGTGATGGCTGCGATGAAAGCAGTAGTAACAAAGATCTTCCGCCAAGAAGAGCAGTAGCCACGACCACCAGCGCGTCGGATCGCCGAGCGTTACGAAGCGGTGCTGATAGGCCCAGGTCCAGAGCGCGACCGCGCCGAGCGTGGTGAAGGCGCTGATGACTACGTTGCCGATGCCCATGCCCAGGCTGGCCAGCGTGTCGAGCTTGGCGTAGCCGAGCAGCCCGACGTTGGCGGCGTCGCGCAACAGCCGCCGAGTCCACAGCACTTCCAACACGAGCAGCGTGAGGAAGGCCGGAATGGAATAGATGAGAAGGTTCGACACCGCCGCGGCTCAGGCGCGGCCGAAGCGCTCAGCGGAGCGAGCCTTGGCCTTGGCGGCTTCTTCTTCGCGGTTCTTGGGCTCGGCGTTGGTTTCGAGCGAGTCGACCAAGCGCCGGGTCACCGCCGCGATCTCTTGCACGGCCTGATCGAAGGTGATCAGGTTTTTGCCGCTCGGCTTGCGCTGGTTGCTCACCTTCCGCACGAATTGCAGCGCGGCGGCGAACACTTCCTCGTCGGTAGCGGGCGGTTCGAAGTTGAACAGCGGGCGGATGTTCCGGCACATGGCCAGAAGCATAGCTTGCTTGACGCCGGCCGCAGGGGGAGTTGCTCTGGTGAAGAATGCCCGCCGACGCCCCCGCGCTGCTCGTGACTGCCGACAAGGCCCTGGCGGGCGAGCTGGCGCGGCTGCTGATGGCTCGGCGGATGGCCCTGCAAGTCATGGGCACCAAGTCTCCCGACATCGATCCGGGCGGCGCCGAGCTGGTGTTCATCGACGTGTCGACCGAGCTCGGGCTCGCGCTCGTGAAGAGCTTCTCGGACGCCCACGCCGAGTGCGCGGTGCTGGCGGTGGCGCCGACGGCTCAGCCGCGGCTCGGTTTGCAAGCCGCTCGTTCGGGGGCGACCGACTTCGTGCGCTATCCGTTCGACAGCGAAGAGGTCAGCTACGTGGTCGGCAAGGCGCTGGCCGCCTTGGCCCGCTCCGCCGACGAGCCTCCGCCTTCGCGACTGCTGCAGCACGGCTCGCAGATGATCGCCAGCGCGCCGACGATGAGTGTGTTGTTGTCGATGCTCAAGCGCGCGGCCAACGGCACCGCCACCGTGCTGGTGCGCGGCGAGAGCGGCAGCGGCAAGGAGCTGGTGGCGCGGGAGGTCCACGACTTGAGTCCGCGCAAGGCGGGGCCATTCGTGAAGGTGCATTGCGGCGCGCTGCCCGACAACC
>Ga0164307_10000837_pt1 | contig 13712 bp, 9 predicted proteins | sample Whisoiple_243_MG_FD_110214 | JGI IMG/M metagenome (GOLD analysis project Ga0164307, IMG submission 110214) | Soil microbial communities amended with fresh organic matter from upstate New York, USA - Whitman soil sample_243_MG | ecosystem: Environmental > Terrestrial > Soil > Unclassified >...
CGGCTTCGAGCGGGGCGAACTGATGGCCGTTCCGCGGCGCCGCCACGCCACTCCGGGCAGGATCGGCCGCGTCGGGCGCCAGGCCGTCCCCCGGCCCCGCGTGATCATGGCCCTGGTGCTGCTCCTCGGGCTCGTCTGCACGATGCTGCTGGACGGCTACCTGCGCGCCGAGGTCGGCAACGACCAGCGGGTGCGCTCGAACGCCTCGGCGGACACGGTGCCCGACGAGGTGCTGGAGGGCGGGCCCATCCTGAGCTTCCCCGGCGGCACCGCCCGCAGCCAGTCCGTACCGGACAAGACCATCGTCCTGACCTTCGACGACGGGCCTGATCCCGAGTGGAGCGAGAAGGTGCTGGACATCCTGGACGAGAACGACGTCCCGGGCACGTTCTTCCTCGTCGGCTCCATGATCTCGCGCTACCCGGACGTCGTCCGGCGGATGGTCGACGAGGGCGACGAGGTGGGGGTCCACACCTTCACCCATGTCGACCTCTCGTACCAGAGCGAGGCTCGCGTCAAGCGGGAGATCGCCCAGACCCAGCTCGCGCTGGCCGGCGCGACGGGCATCACGACGACGCTGTTCCGCGCCCCGTACTCCTCGCGCACCGACGCGATCGACGACTACAGCTGGCCCGTCTACCAGCGCCTCGGCGCCATGGGCTACACCAGCGTGTTCATCGACACCGACAGCGAGGACTGGCAGCTGCCGGGCGTCTCCAAGATCGTCGAGTGGGCGACTCCGGAGGACGGCGAGGGCGCCTCGGTCCTGTTCCACGACGCCGGCGGCGACCGCTCCGAGACACTGGCCGCGCTGCCCCGGTACATCAAGAAGATGAAGGCGAAGGGCTACACCTTCACCACCGTCAGCGGCGCGCAGCAGCAGGCCGCGGCCGCCGCCGGCGAGACCGGCGGGGGCGGGAACGGCCCCGCGCGGGCGGGCTCGGCGCAGGGCGACGCCGAGCAGGCCGCGCACCGCACGGCGGACACCGCGAGTGTCTGGGAAGGCCGCGCCCTGCTCGCCGCCGTCGCCGTGGCGGAGTGGAGCGTGCCGGCACTGGCCGCCGTGCTCGCCGTCGTCGGGGTCGCGGTCCTGGCGCGCTTCGGCATGATGCTCCTGCTCGCCCGGCGCCACCACCGGCAGCGGAACAGACGCGGATTCTCCTGGGGGCCCGAGGTCACCGGACCGGTCAGTGTGATCGTGCCCGCGTACAACGAGAAGGAGTGCATCGCCCATACCCTCAACTCCCTCGCCGCGAGCACCCATCCGATCGAGATCGTGCTCGTCGACGACGGTTCGACGGACGGTACGGCGGAGATCGCCGAAGCGCTCGGGCTGCCCAACGTCCGGGTGATCCGGCAGGAGAACGCCGGCAAGCCCGCGGCCCTCAACAACGGTGTGCGGCACGCACGGTACGACATCGTCGTGATGATGGACGGCGACACCGTCTTCGAGCCGGACGCCGTGCACCAGCTGGTCCAGCCGTTCGCCGACCCCGGAATCGGTGCCGTCGCGGGCAACGCGAAGGTCGGCAACCGGTCCACGATGATCGGCGCCTGGCAGCACATCGAGTACGTCATCGGGTTCAACCTGGACCGCCGCATGTACGACCTGCTGCGCTGCATGCCCACCATCCCGGGCGCCATCGGGGCGTTCCGCCGCCAGGCGGTCCTGGAGGCCGGCGGGATGAGCGAGGACACCCTGGCCGAGGACACCGACATCACCATCGCGCTCCACCGCGCGGGCTGGCGCGTCGTCTACGCCGAGCACGCCCGCGCCTGGACCGAGGCACCGGCCTCACCGGGGCAGTTGTGGCGTCAGCGCTACCGCTGGAGCTACGGCACCATGCAGGCGCTGTGGAAGCACCGCCGGTCCGTCACCGACCGGGGGCCCTCCGGGCGCTTCGGACGGGTCGGCATGCCGCTCGTCGTCCTCTTCCAGATCGTCACGCCCGTGTTCGCGCCGCTCATCGACGTCTTCACCGTCTACGCGATGATCTTCGTGGACTTCCGTGCCTCGCTGCTCGCCTGGCTGGCCGTCCTGGCCGTCCAGCTGTTCTGCGCGGCGTACGCCTTCCGTCTCGACCGGGAGAAGTACCGCTTTCTGCTGATGCTGCCCCTCCAGCAGCTCGCGTACCGGCAGTTGATGTACCTCGTGCTCATCCACTCCTGTGTGACGGCGGCGACCGGCGGCCGGCTGCGCTGGCAGAAGCTGAAACGCACCGGTGAGGTGGGCGCTCCCCGGACCGGTGCGTCGTAGTGGCGGGCACGCACCGCAGGACGGCGCCGGCGCCCTCCCCCGCGGCGTCGACCGCAACGGGCCGCGACCGGTACTTCGACGTGCTGCGGGCCGTGGCGCTCGTCCGGGTGGTGACCTACCACACCTTCGAATGGCCGTGGCTGGGCTACGTCTTCCCCTCCATGGGCGTGATGTTCGCCCTCGCCGGATCGCTCATGGCCCGCTCGCTGGAGCGGCCGGCTCCGGCGGTGCTCCGCAGCAGACTGCGCAGGCTGCTGGTCCCGGTGTGGCTGTTCGGTCTCGTGCTCGGGGTGGCCATGCTGCTGCACGGCTGGGTACCGGGGCCGGACGTCCTGCTCTGGGTCCTGCCGGTCGGCGACCCGCCCGGCGACGCCTGGGGTGAACAGGCCTGGGCGGTGCTCTGGTACCTGCGCGCCTACCTGTGGTTCGTACTGCTCTCCCCCCTGCTGCTGCGCCTCTTCAGGCTCGCACCGCTCCCCGTGCTCGTCCTGTCGCTGATGCCCGTCGTCGTGCTGGAGACGGTGTCGCGCGTACCGGACGGCCGGCTGGGGAGCGCGCTCAGCGACGCGTCGGTGTTCCTGTTCTGCTGGCTGCTGGGCTTCGCGCACCGCGACGGCGTACTGGACCGTCTGCGCGCCCCCGGGGCCCTGGCCGTCGCCGCGCCGCTCATGGCGGCGGGAGCCTGGTGGGCTGCCGGGCATCCTGCGGACGGTTCGTACGACCTGGACGACATCCCGCTCGCCCAGGCCCTGTGGTCGGCGGGTTTCGTCCTGCTCCTGCTGCGTTTCCGGCCCCGCTTCGACGGGCTCGTGCGTCATCCGGCGGCCGACCGGATCGTCACGGTGTTCAACGCCCGCGCGGTGACGGTCTATCTCTGGCACGAGGTGGCGCTGATGGCCGCGGTACCGCTGATCGATCTGATGTGGGAGGTGCCCACGCTGGAGCGGCACCTGCCGCTGGACAGCCTCTGGGTGCAGTTCGGCCTCGCGTGGGTGCTGATCGCGGTCGCGGTGGTGTCCCTCGGCTGGGTCGAGGACGTCGCGGCGAGGCGGAGGCCCCGTCTGCTGCCGTGAGGTGCGGAGGAGGGTGCGCGGCCGAGTCCGCGCACCCCCTTCCGCACGACCGCCCTCAGTCCTCGTGTCCCAGCTGGAGATCGCGTTCGGTCCGTCCTCCTCCGGGGAGCTGGAGCACGGTGGCGACCGGCGGGTAGCCGGCGGCGATCACGGTGTACTCACCGGTGGACAGGTCCACGAACCGGAACGCCCCGTCGGAACCGGTGGTGAGGGTGTCGACCACGTTGCCCGCGGCGTCGAGCAGCGTGACCCTGGCGTCCTCGACGGCACGTCCGCCGGGGGCGCGTACGATCCCGCGCAGCACGGCACCCCCCGCCAGCTCGATGTCCTGCCTGGTCTCCCGGGCGGCCTGCACGCTGACCGGGAGGGCCGCCGGGCGGAAGGCGGGGGCGCTGGCGGCCAGGGTGTACTCACCGGCCACCAGCTCGCTGATGACGTAGGCGCCTTCGCGCCCCGTCCGGGTGGTCGCGACGACGTCGCCCCGTACGTCGGTGAGCGTGACCGCGGCGTCGCGGACGGGCGCGCCGTCGGGTGTGAGGACCGCTCCGGCGAGCCGTCCCGCCCCGCCCAGGACCACGTCCAGCTCCACCGGCCGCTCGCCGACCGTGACGCTGACGGCCTGCGGCTGATGCCCGCCCGCGGCGGCGATCAGCACGTAGGAGCCGGTGCCGGGCGCGCTCAGCGCGTACCGCCCGTCGGCGCCGCTCGCCCCCCGTCCCACCTGCCGCCCCTGGCCGTCGATGAGCGTGAGCGCGGCCCGGCCGACCTCGGTGCCGTCGGGGTGCTGGACGCGTCCGCGCACCGGGGTCCCGGGGAGGGCGCCGGGCTGCGACGGGCCGGGGTCGGTGCGGGCCAGGGGGACCGTGGAGTGCTCCGCGGCCGGGTCGGGGGCCGTCTGCGGGGTGTGGTGGGACACCAGCGATTTCTCCTTGAGGAAGAAGGCGAGGAAGAGGCCGAGCAGAAGCACCGGCACCAGATAGAGGAAGATCCGCGGCATCGCGTCGGCGTACGCCTGGATGTAGGCGTCGCGCAGTGCGGGCTCCATGGTGTGGACCAGCTGCGGAGTGATCGACTCGGGGTCGGGCAGATCAGCGCCGGAGGGGAGCCGGACCGCGAGCGCGTCCGCGAGCCGCCCGGCGAAGAGGGTGCCGAAGATCGCGGCGCCGACGCTTCCGCCGATCTGCCGGAAGTAGTTGTGGGCGCTGGTGGCGGTGCCGAGGTCGGACGGGCGTACGGAGTTCTGCACGGCCAGCACCAGGATCGACATGACGAGGCCGATGCCGATGCCGAGGACGGCCTGCCAGAGGCCGTACTCCAGCGCGGAGGTCCCGGTGTCGAGGAGGGAGAGCAGCCACATCCCGACGGAGGACACGGCCGCGCCCACGAGGGGGTAGACGCGGTAGCGGCCGGTGCGCGAGACCAGTTGCCCGGAGACGACGGAGGCGATGACGATGCCGCCCATCATGGGCAGCATCAGCAGCCCCGACTCGGTGGCGGACACCCCCTCGACCATCTGGAGGTAGGTCGGCAGGTAGCTGGCGGCCCCGAACAGCGCGACCCCGATGACCGCGCCCACCAGCGAGGTGACGTTGAAGACCGGATCGCGGAACAGCCGCAGGGGGATGAGGGGTTCGGCGGCGCGGTGCTCGACGACGAGGAACAGCAGGGCCGTTCCGACGGCTCCCGCGGCGAGCCCCAGGATCGTGCGCGAACCCCAGGCGTACTCCGTGCCGCCCCAGCTGGTGAGCAGCACCAGGCAGGTCGAGGCGGCTGCCAGCAGCAGGGCCCCCAGCACGTCGAGGCGGGGGCGGACCGCGGGCTTGGGCAGTTTCAGCACGAGCGCGATGACGGCGAGGGTGACGACGCCGAACGGGACGTTGATGTAGAAGCACCAGCGCCAGGAGGCGTGATCGGTGAAGAATCCGCCGAGGAGCGGACCGGCCACGGACGCCAGGCCGAAGACGGCTCCGATGAGGCCCATGTACCGGCCGCGCTCCCTGGCCGGGACGATGTCGGCGATGATCGCCTGGACGCCGATCATCAGCCCGCCGCCGCCGATGCCCTGGACGGCCCGGAAGGCGATGAGCTCGTCCATGGTGCGCGACCAGCCGGCGAGGGCCGATCCGATGATGAAGACGATGATCGCGAACTGGAAGACGCCCTTGCGGCCGAAGAGGTCGCCGAGCTTTCCGTAGATCGGCAGGCCGATCGTGGAGGCGAGCAGATAGGCGGTGACCGCCCAGGACATCCGGTCCAGGCCGTGCAGCTCACCGACGATCTTCGGCAGGGCGGTGGCGACGATCATCTGGTCGAGCGCCGCGAGCAGCAGGGTGAGCATCAGCCCGAGGAAGACCAGCCGGACCCTGCGGGGGCTGATCCCGTCCGGCGGTGCGGACGGCCCGGCGGCGGCGGGGGGTGCGGGCGGCCCGGACTTCCTCACGGTGCCGGGCTCCCCCCGGCCGTGTTCCGTGCCTCCCGGCTCGTCCTTCACCAGAGTGATCCCACCCACCACGTGACGCTCCCCTCGTCGCACCTGCGCCGCCCATTTGTCGCACCAGGCGGCAAGGCGGGGCAAACGTGACCGGGCGCGCACACGGCGCACCCGGAGGGCTTATGCGCCGGTGGGAGGCACTGCGGCGCGCAACCGGCCGCCCCGGAAAACCACCCGTTCCGGTGAGGCCGGCCGCAACGCCAACAGCAGGAGGAGCAGGGTTACTTCTCGACCTCGGCGGCGAGGTTCCGGAGCAGCTCGTCGTAGATCCGGCCGAGCCCCTTGGGCGCGAAGGTCTTCTCGAAGAAGCCTCCGATGCCTCCGGCGCCGTTCCACACGGTGGAGACGACGGCCTTGGACTTCCCCTCGCCCGCGGGCGTGACCGTCCAGGTGGTGACCATCGAGGAGTTGCGGTCCTTCTCGATCAGCTGCCCGTCGGTGGGCTCGGTGACCTCGAGCAGGCAGTCGCGGACCCGCTTGCTCGTGGCCTGGAGCTTCCAGTGGACGAGGGTGCCCTCACCGTCTCCGCCCTCGCGGACCTCGTACTCGCTGAAGTGCCCGGTCAGCACCTTGCCCCGGACCTCCTTGTAGTCGGCCAGCGCATCGAACACCGTCTCTGCGTCCGCCGCGATGATCCGCTCTGTCGTGGCCTCGACCTGCGCCATGCCTGCTCCTCCAGCACTCGGTTGTTCGGGGTGCTGCTGAGCCAACCACCTCGGGTGGGGCCCCTCAAAATCGGGTCCCGCACTCCGCCGCACACGATCAAGGGAACACATGTTCTATTCTCTGCGGAGTGCTACCGAGGAGGCGTTCATGCGCTGGGACAATCTTGCGGAGAACACCGCAAAAGAAGGCAGTGGTGCGCTCTTCGCCGCGGACGCGGTGACGACGCGCACCTTCGACACCCCCGAATTCAGGGGGATCACCTTCCACGAGATCCGGGCCCGCTCGATCGTGAACCGGGTGCCCGGGGCTTCCCGCATGCCGTTCGAATGGACCGTGAACCCGTACCGGGGCTGCACGCACGCCTGCGTGTACTGCTTCGCCCGCAGGACGCACAGCTATCTGGACCTGGACACGGGGCTCGGCTTCGACTCCCAGATCGTCGTCAAGGTCAACGCCGCCGAACTGTTGAGCCGCCATCTGGCCTCCCGCACCTGGCACGGCCAGCACATCGCGATGGGCACGAACGTCGACTGCTACCAGCGGGCCGAAGGCCGCTACCGGCTGATGCCCGGCATCATCCGGGCCCTGCGCGACCACGCGAACCCGTTCTCGGTCCTGACCAAGGGCACGCTGATCCTGCGCGATCTCGACCTGCTGCGGCAGGCCGCCGAGGTCACGGAGGTAGGCGTCTCCGTCTCCGTCGGGTTCACCGACCAGGAGCTGTGGCGCACGGTCGAGCCCGGCACCCCCTCCCCCGAACGCCGGCTGGACGTGGTCCGCGCCCTGACGGACAGCGGGATCGGCTGCGGGGTGCTGATGGCGCCGGTCATCCCCTGCCTCGGCGACCGCCCGGATCAGCTGCGCGACACGGTCCGCGCGGTCGCCGCCGCCGGGGCGACCTCCGTCACCCCGCTCGTCCTCCATCTGCGGCCGGGCGCTCGCGAGTGGTTCATGCAGTGGCTCGGCCGCCGCCATCCGCACCTGGTGGAGCGGTACGAGCGGATGTACGCGGACGGGGCCTACGCGCCGACCTGGTACCAACGCGACATCACCCGCCGGGTCCACGAACTGGCGGCCGAGTTCGGCATCGGCCCCGCCGACCGGGGCGGCGCCCGCCGCATCACCCGCGAGACCCCGGCACCGGCTCCGGCCGTGGAGTCCTCCGGGCCCGGCCCCACCCAGCTGTCACTGCTCTGACCGCACGCCGCCTCCTCACCGAACGGGTCAACTCCGGACGCCACGTGTCCTCCCGCGGCCGGATCCGGGAAGCATGCGGCCGGGGCTGTGCCATCCACAGCCACGATCCCCGGCCCCGGGAGGCCCTATGACGAAACGTGCAGGAATTCTGGTCGCCGTCGGTGCCACGGTCGCGGGTCTGGTGACCGCCGCACCGTCCACCGCGTCCGCACCGTCCACCGTGTCCGCCGACGCGGGCACGCCGGCACCACGCGCCGCCGCGCCGCTCACGTGGACGAGCTGCGGGACGAAGTCGTATCCGAGGCTCCAGTGTGCGACCGTGCGGGCTCCGCTCGACCATGACAACCCGTCAGGCATGCCGGTCACCCTCGCCCTCTCCCGCATCCCGCACACGGCGAAGACCTCGCAGGGCCCCCTGCTGGTCAACCCCGGCGGCCCCGGCGGCAGCGGACTCTCCATGGCGGGCTTCGTGGCGTCCGCGCTGCCCGCGAAGCTGGCCGCGCAGTACGACGTGATCGGGTTCGACCCGCGCGGGGTCGGGAAGAGCACCCCCGCGTTGAACTGCCTGCCGAAGTACTTCGCCCCCGTACGCCCCGACTCCGTGCCGGACTCCTACGCGGCGGAGAGGACGGCACGCAACCGCGCGGCGTCCTTCGCCGCCGCGTGCGGCGAGAAGCACGGCGATCTGCTGCCGTACATGGACACCGTCAGCGCCGCGAAGGACCTCGACGTCATCCGCCGGGCCCTCGGCGCCCGGCAGATCAACTACTTCGGCTACTCCTACGGCACCTACCTGGGCGCGCTCTACGCCAAGCTGTTCCCCGAGCGCGTCCGCCGCCTGGTGCTGGACTCGGTCGTCGACCCGGACGGCGTCTGGTACGAGGACAACCTCGCCCAGGACCACGCGTTCGACGCCCGCCACAAGGCCTTCGCCGCGTGGGTGGCGAAGAACGACGCGACCTACCGGCTCGGCAAGGATCCCGCCCGGGTCGAGGCCGCCTGGTACGGGATGCGCGACGCGGTGAAGAAGCACCCCGCGGCGGGCAGGGTCGGGCCGGGCGAACTGGAGGACACGTTCCTGCCCGGCGGCTACTACGACGGCTACTGGCCGCGTCTGGCCGAGGCGTTCGCGGCGTACGTGAACGACAAGGACCAGGAGGCGCTCGCCACGGCGTACGACGACTTCGCCGCCGTCGACCAGGCCGGCGAGAACGGATACTCCGTCTACACGGCCGTGCAGTGCCGCGACGCCGGCTGGCCGCGGAGCTGGAGCACCTGGCGCAACGACACCTGGCAGGCACACCGCAAGTCGCCCTTCATGACCTGGAACAACACCTGGTACAACGCCCCGTGCGCCACCTGGCCGGTGGAGCCGCTGGAGCCCGTACAGGTCGGCAACGACGCGATCCCGCCCGCGCTGATCTTCCAGGCCACCGACGACGCGGCCACCCCCTACGAGGGCGGGGTCACGATGAGCCGCAGGCTCGAGGGGTCGGGCCTCGTGGTCGAGCAGGGAGGCGGCAACCACGGCATCACACTGAGCGGCAACGGATGCCTGGACGCGCACCTGGTGCGCTACCTCACCGACGGCAGCCTGCCGGCCGGGAGCGGCAGCGGTGCGGAAGCGGTCTGCGACGCCCTGCCCGAGCCGAAGGCCGCGCCGGCCGCGAAGGCGAAGGCGAACACGAGGGGAAGCGCGCTGCACGGGCTGCTCGGCTTCCGCGGCTGACGCATCGCCCGCCCCTCACCGGGGGCGTACGCCAGGATGGTCCGCATGATCACACGGACCGTCCCCGGGTACGCCCCCGGCGTGCGCATACGCGACATGGCCCTCGCCGACTGCGCCGCGGTGGCGGAGATCCGGGTGCGCGGCTGGCAACGCGCGTACGCGGGCCTGATCCCGTCGGCGTACCTGGACGCGATGGACCCGGCCCAGGACGCCGAGCGGCGGCGCACCCACCTCATGGCTGAGGGAGGGTCGGTGAACCTGGTGGCCGAGGCACCCGACGCCGAGCTGACGGGTTGGGCCTGTTACGGACCGTGCCGCGACGAGGGCGTCCGGCCCGGGAGCGCGGAGCTGTACGCGATCTATGTGCGCCCGGACCGCGTCGGTGCGGGCATCGGGCGTTCGCTGCTCGGCGAGGTGACGGCGCGGTCCCTGTCGGCGGGGTTCGACGCGATCACCCTCTGGGTGCTGAAGGAGAACGCGCGGGCCCGGCGCTTCTACGAGCGGGCCGGGTTCCGGCCCGACGGCGCGGAGGAGACCTTCGAGGCGGGCGGTGCCCGGGTACCGGAGGTCCGGTACACACGCCCCCTCACCCCTCCGGCAGCCGTCTGAGCGCCTCCTCCGCCGCCGCGCCGAGGCGCGGGTGCGGCAGGACCGCCTCCAGGACGGGGCGGGCCCTGGAGTCCTCCAGGCTCCCCAGCCCCTCGACGCAGGCCAGCGCGACGCGCCAGTGCGGTTCGCCGGGGGTCAGGAGCCGGTGCAGGGTGCTGACCAGGGCGGGCACCGACTCGGGTGCGCGCAGGGCGGCCAGCAGCCGGACCGGGTGCAGGGCGTAGCCCGTGCGCAGGCTGTTGGTGGCGAGCGCGGCAGCCGCCCTGGGGGTCCGGGGGTCACCGAGGAGGCGCAGGGCGTGCGCCGCGGACACGCAGCGTTCGGGATCACGGTGGTTGAGCAGCAGGACCAGCGTCTCGAAGGCGCGGCGGTCGCCTCCGCATCCCAGCCGGAACGCCGCGATCTCGCGGGCCCACAGGGGGCGTTCACGCTCGACGAGCACCAGGGCGAGCTCCTCGGCGTCCTCGGTGGCGAGCAGCCTCCGGAAGTCCTCGGACCCACCTGCCTCGTCGCCGAGCCTGTCCGTCAGTGAGCGGAACTCCTCATCCATGACGGTGAGTTTAGCGACGCGCACGCAGGGTGTTCGCCGAACTGTGTGCCAGTGCACAGGCGGCCAGGGCTGGCGCGCTCGTTACTCGCCGGTTAGTCTCATGTGAGCGGGACACACACCCGCCGGCTCCGGTGGCCTGGTGACGCAGCCACCCGGAGTGCTTGTCGGTTCGGCAGTTCGTGCGACGTGGCTCGGGACGGAGCCCGTCACCCTCACCCGAGCGCCCTGCGCGCCCGGGACCGTGTTCTCACAGCATCACGACACGCAAATTCCGCACACCGAGCGCCGGTTGATCCCCATCCACACGCGCGCCGCCGTGCTCCTCACAGTCGTCACTCACCCTGGAGTCCCGTGATGGACACCCCTCTCACCACCATTGCCGTCGTCGGCCTCGGCACCATGGGCACCGGCATCGCCGAGGTCCTGGCCCGTGCGGGCCGCGAGGTCATCGGAATCGACATCAGCGAAGCCGCGGCGCGTCAGGCCGTCGCCTCCCTGGAGGCCTCCACCGCGCGCGCCGTGCGCCGTGAGCGGATCACGGAGCAGGAGCGGCGGGACGTCCTCGCCCGGTTCCGTACGTTCTCCGACCTGCGGGCCGCCGCGGACGCGGAACTGGTCATCGAGGTCGTGCCCGAGACGTACGAGATCAAGCAGCAGGTCTTCCGCGAGCTCGACGCGGTGGTCTCCCCCGCCACGATCCTGGCGACGGGCACGAACGCCCTCTCCGTGACCCGGCTGGCGGCCGAGTCGCAGCACCCCGAGCGCGTCCTGGGCCTGCACTTCTTCAACCCGGCGCCGGCCATGAAGCTCGTCGAGGTGGTCTCGTCCGTGCTGACCGCGCCGCCCGCGGTGGAGAGCGTCACCCGGCTCGCCCGTGAGCTGGGCAAGGAGCCGGTGGCCGTCGGCGACCGGCCGGGTTTCGTCGCGGACGGTCTGCTGTTCGGCTACCTCAACCAGGCAGCCGCGATGTACGAGGCGAACTACGCCTCGCGTGAGGACATCGACGCCGCCATGAAGCTCGGTTGCGGGCTGCCGATGGGCCCCCTGGCCCTGCTCGACCTGATCGGCATCGACACGGCCCGCACGGTCCTGGAGGCCATGTACTCCGCGTCCCACGACCGGCTGCACGCCCCGGCGCCCGTGCTCGGGCAGCTCGGCGAGGCCGGTCTGACCGGCCGCAAGGCGGGCCGCGGCTTCTACACCTACGACGCCCCCGGCAGCCGGACCGTGGTGCCGGACGCCCTGACCCCGAAGGCGGGCGCGGACGCGGTCACCGGACGGACCGTGTCCTCGGTGGGCGTGGCCGGCTCGGGGACGATGGCCTCGGGCATCGCCGAGGTGTTCGCGAAGGCGGGGTACGCCGTGGTGCTCGCCGCACGCGGTCAGGAGAAGGCGGACACGGCCAAGACGCGTATCGCGAAGTCGCTGGGCCGCTCGGTGGCCAAGGGCCGGCTGACGGAGGAGGCCCGGGACGAGACGCTCGCCCGGATCACCGCGTCGGGTTCGCTGGACTCCTTCGCCGACGTCGATCTCGCGGTCGAGGCGGTCGCCGAGGACCTGGAGATCAAGCAGCAGCTCTTCACGACCCTGGACAAGGTCTGCAAGCCGGGCGCCGTGCTCGCGACGACCACCTCGTCCCTGCCGGTCGTGGCGGTCGCCCGGGTGACCTCCCGTCCCGAGGACGTCGTGGGGATGCACTTCTTCAACCCGGCGCCCGCGATGAAGCTGGTCGAGGTGGTCCGCACCGTGCTGACCGCCGACGACGTGCACGCCACGGTCCGCGAGGTCTGCGTGAAGGTGCGCAAGCACCCGGTCGACTGCGGTGACCGGGCCGGCTTCATCGTGAACGCGCTGCTGTTCCCCTACCTCAACAACGCCATCAAGATGGTCGAGGAGCACTACGCGTCGCTCGACGACATCGACGCGGCGATGAAGCTGGGCGGCGGCTACCCCATGGGGCCCTTCGAACTGCTGGACGTCGTCGGCCTGGACGTCTCGCTCGCCATCGAGAAGGTCCTGCACAGCGAGTTCCGCGATCCGGGGCTCGCTCCGGCACCGCTGCTCGAACATCTGGTGGCCGCGGGCTGCCTCGGTCGCAAGACGGGGCGCGGCTTCCGCGAATATGCCCGCCGCTGATACCGGCGCGGGGTGGGGCGGGTTGCTCGGGCCCACGGGTGACCCGCCCCCACGGGCGCGTCACCCTGCACCGATGGGTTACGTTCACCTCATGTCCCAACCCGCCAGGTCCCCCCGCTCCTCCGCCGCGACGGACGCCCCGGAAACCGCCGCCGGCACCCGGGCCGCCGCCCAACGGCTCAAGATGCGCCGCGAACTGGCCGCGGCGGCGATGGAGCTGTTCGCCACGAAGGGGTACGAGGCGACGACGGTCGACGAGATCGCGGGGGCGGCCGGGGTCGCCCGCCGCACCTTCTTCCGCCACTTCCGGTCCAAGGAGGAGGCCATCTTCCCGGACCACGACGACACCCTCGTCAGGGCCGAGGCCGTCCTCAATGCCGCCCCCGCGCACGAGCACCCGCTCGACACGGTGTGCCGCGGCATCAAGGAGGTCATGAAGATGTACGCGGCGAAGCCCGCGGTCTCCGTGGCGCGCTACAAGCTGACCCGCGAGGTACCCACGCTCCGCGAGGCCGAGATCGCCTCGGTGGCCCGCTACGAGCGGCTTTTCACACGGTATCTGCTGGGCCACTTCGATGAGCGCGACCACCATGTGGGCAATGACGACCCGCTGCTCGCGGAGGTCGCCGCCTCCGCCGTGGTGACCGCGCACAACCACGTGCTGCGGCGCTGGCTGCGCGCGGACGGTCAGGGTGACGTCGAGTCACAGCTCGACCACGCGTTCTCGATCGTCCGGGAGACCTTCGGCACCGGGATCGGGGCGGGGCGGACCGTGGGGGGCGAGCCCGCGAGGACGCCGGCCGCCTCGGTGTCCAGGGAGGGCGAGGTCCTGGTCACCGTGGCCCGCACCGACGCCCCGCTCGACGAGATCATGCGCACGATCCAGCAGGCCCTCAAGGAGCACTGAGCGGGGCCTCGGTCAGCTCGGTCCCGGCGACGGTCTCCGCGGACCCGGTCGCGTACCAGGGCGGCGACGCGGCGCCCTCGCTCCACGCGGTGAGCTC
>Ga0164307_10000839_pt1 | contig 13701 bp, 9 predicted proteins | sample Whisoiple_243_MG_FD_110214 | JGI IMG/M metagenome (GOLD analysis project Ga0164307, IMG submission 110214) | Soil microbial communities amended with fresh organic matter from upstate New York, USA - Whitman soil sample_243_MG | ecosystem: Environmental > Terrestrial > Soil > Unclassified >...
GAATCGATTGCGGCCTTTCCCTTCCTTGCCCGCGTCGAAGCCCCTGGTGGCAGCAGGGACCGTGTCGGCGGTGCGGACGGACTGCGAGTCGATCAGCCCGGCGCTCGGCTCCGCGTCGCGGCCGTCGGCTTCACGGACCATCGCTCACGGTGAGCTCAACGAATGCTTCAGTAAAGGGAAACGGCAGATCTCAAACGCGGTCTCAGGGAGCCGTCCGCAATGACGCCATTGCCATGTCGGTCATGGCTGGTCCCCTTCTCCGGGACCCTTACCGAGATGGTGGATCGCACCCCAAGGAATTCCTGGGCCTTTCAACCCTCATCCGGTGACCTCCCACTTGCAAACGCAGCCCACACGCGAAACATCTGATTCATGGACCAACTGCGATTTGTGGTGGAAGTAAGTTGCTCCCATGACCTCTCCGACTCCGAACGGGGCTTGAGCGCGCTCCGCCGGAGCCCAGGGCCGGGACGACGCCCCGGCATGACGCCGACGGACCGCCCGCATGGACGGCACGCCCACCATGTGCCGTCGCCATGGCATGAGGGTCCTGTTTGACATGAGGAGGTCGGCCGGCCGCGGGCGCCTGCTCCGCACCCCCACGAGGCTGCGCACCGGTATGCTCACGCAGAACCGGCCCACCGGTTCGCCTCCGACAGGGCCAGGCCCGCGCCGGGCGCACGAGCCCCGCAGCCCCCGAAACCAGCCCCGTACGGATCGATGCCCCACACGCCGGCCGTCTGACGGAGAGTGCTCGACTCATCTGATCGGTTGCGGGACACCCCTAAGATCCTGCCGAGGTCAGAAGCCCCGGAAGACACCGTTGTCGGCGACGTTCTCGAAGTCCTCCCAATCCATGTTGGCGAGGGAAAGATTGTTCTCGACCGACCACAGTTCTGTGGCTACGACCCGGAGCGGGCTGTGCTCCTGCCCGGACTCACCCTCCTCACGTTCGTCGTCTTCGTCGACTCCGTCGAATAGCGGGAGGGCCAGAAGCGGCATCTCCGGCGTCGTGAGGGCGGTCTTGTCGGCCACGATGAGAAGCTCGGTGTCCAGCTCGTGTGCCGCCGAAAGGATCTGTTCGGTCGTCAGGTCGCGATAGGCGGGATCATCCACGGGGTGGACGTTCGCGAGGAAGCCGTCCTGGTTCGGTGTCATGACGGTCGTGAGCAGGGCTTGCCAAGCGGTCGGGTCGGAGAAGTCGGTGCGGATCAGCAGGGTCTCGTCCACGTCCGGCAGGCTCTCCACGAGCCCTCCCCGTGCGGGCGGGTTCGGGGTGGCGGCCGGCTCGGCCACCGCCTCGCCGTCGCGCCAGACGACGGTGCCGTCGGCACGGCACAGGACCACTCCGCCCTCCTCGACACGCAGTTCGTCGGCCGGTCCGCCCAGCGGTGGGCGTTCGTCGCCGAGAACGCGCAGCATGCCGTCCTCGTCGAGCCGCAGTCCGGGCTCGGCCGCCTCGCCGAGGTGCAGATACCAGAGCCAGGTCTGGTCCGCCCCGAACAGCACGAGGCGGCGTTCGTCCCAGTGTCCGAGCACGGTGCTTCCGTCGGGGGAGGTGAGGGAGTGCCGTCCGAGCGTCTGTCCTCGGCGCAGCCCAGCACCCTGCGGGGCGTCGGCCGTGGGGCCATGGCATGCCGTGTGTGTGCCTGTTGACCACACCGACCGGCCGTCCACGTCACGCAGTTCGGCGCGGCCGTCATCACCGACCACGAGTCGGCGGGCCCCCGAACCGGACGGGCCGGAACTCCACACCGGGACACCATGGGTGTTGCGGACCGAGAGGACGCCGTCCTCGGAGAGCTCGGCCCACCCTCCGTCCACCCACCCGGTGCCGGTCGACCACACGGCACGGCGCTCGGTGTGGCAGTACAGAGTCAGGTCGCCGTTGCCCTGGTGAGTCAAAGTGTGCGTACCGGCGGGAGACGTCAGCGACTGGTTGCGCAGGCGCCCTCCCACCTCCAACGCGGGCCCACCGTACGCGTAGGGCTTTCCCGGGGGGACCGGTCCATGCGGGCGTTGGGTGCCCTCGTGCCACAGGACGGTCCCGGCGGAGTCGACCAGGCACAGCATCAAGGCTTTGGATTTCGAACCACCCGCCAGGTGCCGGCGCCAGGTGAGCACGGTGTCTTCCTGTTCGAACCAGTCGACCAGCGGACGGGTCAGCGCGTAGCTCATACCCCCGCCCTTCCCGTACGCGCAGACCCGCAGCCATCCGTCCTGCTCGCGGGCCACTGTCCGCCGCATCTTCCCCTCCCTGACCAGATACGTATCCCGGTTGATGGCAGCCGCAGGCGCCGCGTCCCCGAGCGGCACAGGGCGGGTGAGTCCGGTGCGTATGTTGCCCAGGCGGACGTGTGAGCGGTCAAGGAGTTCCAGCTCTCCGGCATCCGTGAGGACGAGGTACTGCGCGCTGGGCGCGGCGAAACCGGAGCGCCACACCGTGTCGTCGTCCTCCCCACCCTCGACGACGACCTCGTACCCGTGTCCGAGAAGCAGCTGTCCAGCTGCGCCCGCCCGCCAGACGACCTGACCGCAGTCGGTGTCCGTGACCACGGCGACACCCTCCGAGTCGCACCGCAGCACGAATCTCTCCGAGGGGGACGCCAGCTGGACATCGGGGTAAAGACGTTCGAACATGGGCAGTTCACGCACAGAAACCCTCTTCTCCTACCGGGTGACGCCAGGTCCTGGTGGCGTCGGTGAAGCAGATTTTGCCGGACGCCACTGACAACGCACCTGGTTGGCCCGTCGGCCCCCGCCCTGACACCCCCCACAGTCGGCAGTCTGGCGCCAGGCCCGCCTCTCCGCCGAGCCGATGCCAGCTCGACTCGTGGCACTGCCGAGCAATGACGGCACGTCACGCTCGGCGACGGGGTTCCCTTCGCCATCCGGGACACGTTCGTCCGCGCGCACACGGATGACGGCGCGTTGAGCCGCGCGTTCGCCTACTACCGGGCCCTGCCTCACAGCGCAGTGCAGACGGCGCAGGCTGTCAGCACGGCCCGACTGACAGTGCCGACCATGGCAGTGGGCGCCGTCCTGGAACGCCAGCTCCGCCCCGTCACCGACGACCTGACCGGACACCTCATCGAGGACTGCGGCCACATCATTCCCTTGCATCGTCCACACGCCCTGCTGGAGCCGCTGATTCGATCGTGGCGTGCGACGGCTTTCTCGGTGACCCCCGTGGTGCGGCCTGCTCACCTTGACCTCACGGTCGTCCGCACTGGCCTGGATGAACCAAGGCACGGGCCGGGCCCGCCCCACTCGGGGGCGCTTTCGGTGGCGGCCGCGAGGATTCACGGAGGCGAGCAGATGCTGAACGGCCGCGTCTACGGCCACGACCACAACGACCCCAACCCCGGCCCGCTCCCGCACCGGACCTACGCCGAACTGGTCGGCGGGCCGCTGGGCGGCCTGCTGCTGGACACGGGTGGCGGACCGTGGAAGTTGACGACGGAGTTGCTCTGGCCACCAAGCTCGGGCGGTTCCCCGGGGGGCCGCGTTCCCCGAACAGGCCGAACGCCTCGCCGCCTACCGGGCGCGAATCCTGGAGCTGACCACCCAGATCATCACGCACCCCTACTGGCGCACGCTGTCCGGACCGGACCGTGTGGAGGCCCGTACCGCGCTCGAGCACGTCCACGACACCCCGCCGACCCCGACGCGTAGCCATGCCCGACGACACCCCGACCCCCGGCGCCATCAGCGACCTGGAGAAGAACCGGGCCTCCTGGACTGGCTGCGCCGGCAGGTCGGACAGACCGAACCGGAAATCCAGGAAGCCCACGAACAGGCACGCCGCGAGCGGGCACGAGCCGAGATGGCGTTCAAGATCCAGCCGCAGCGCTCCTCGTCCACCGCACTGCTCCACCGCGGAGGCTGCGCCACCTACCCGAACCAAGTCGGCTTGATCTCCCGCGAGGACGCCCTGGTGGCGCTCGCAGAGCCGGCATCGAGCCGTGCGAGGTCTGCCGACCCTGTGCGCACGCCCGCCCCGCCACCCATTCCGGCTGATCGAGCAGTCGTTCCGGGTCCCGGGAGCCCGGGCGGCTCGCCGCGGGCGACTCTCCGAAGAAGGCGTTCAAGGCTGGAGCCCTCGGGCGCCGGGTCACGGTCACGGGTGTGGACTTCGTGTTCCGGCCGCAGCCGACGATCTACCTTCTGTGGGCGTTCGGGGGTGAGGAGACCCGTCTGGTGATCGAGGCCGCGCACGAACGGGCGATCGAGCGGGTGCTGGAGTGGTTCGAGGACGAGGTCGCGGTGATCCGGTACGGCAAGGACGGGCATCTACCGGGTGCGGCCGCCTGGCGGTCTGGTCGCCGCCCGCTTCCGCAACTACGAGGCGCGTTCCGGGATGCCGCTGCTCCAGGACCGTCTGCTGCTGCTGTCCGTGAAGGGGCAGCGCCTGGACGGCACGTGGGGCTCGATCCACATCACTGCCCCGCACGAGAGCTCCGTGGCCGCCTCCGCGCTGCTCGAGGAGGAGTTGGCCAAGGGGCCGGTTGCTCACGGATGGCCGGACCAGCGGTGGACGCTCGCCCGGATCAAGACGTTGATCGGCCGACGGTTCCACACGTCCATGACGCTGTCGGGGGTCTCCAGGATGCTGCGGTGCCGTGGCTGGAGCCATGAGGTTCCGGCCCTTCGTGCCGTCGAGCGACGAGGCAGTCGTCGCCGGCTGGGTGAAGGAGGTGTGGCCACACCTGGAACCGCCGCGGCGGCGCTCGGGGCTTGGATCGTCTTCGAGGACGAGGCCGGCTTCTCGATGACGCCGCCGACCACACACGGGGGGCAGAGGTGGATCCACCCCGGTCGTCCGTGCCCGGGGCCGTTCCCGGCGTCGCTTCTCCGTAGCAGGCCTTGTGCTGCTACCGGCCTGGCGAAGGCTCCCGCCTGATCTACGGCCCAAACGGCATACCGACCACAAGAGCGGCGGCCGCAAGGGCTTCGCCTGGACCGAGTACCGCGACCTCATCGCCGCCCACCAGCAGCCCGACGGCCCCATCGTCCTCATATGGGACAACCTGAACGTCCACAAAGACCGCCGCATGCGGGCCTTCATCGACGCTCAGGACTGGATCACCGCCCGCCGGCACGTCTGTGGGCGGCCCTTGACCGTCACCGTGCACGTGACCGGCCCTACCCCGGTCGACAGCGCGGCGTTCCGCCCCTCGAGCAAGACGTGGTCACCGGCACCTCGGTCGATCATCGACGAACACCACTGCTTCTTCCTCGCCCGCCCGAGCGGACACGCGCAGACAGACCCACATCCTGATGCGCAGTCCTCGGTGTTCCCGGCGGCGGCCTCGATTCGTGCGGCTCGCCCCTGGGGCCTGTTCCCGGGCCTGGACGGTGTCGCGGTGTGCGGTGGTGGCTTCCGCCGACCTTAGGGGCACGTACGGGGCCCGCCAGGAGCTTCGTACACATCGACCGCCGGACCGGCGGTGTCGCCCCGCCGCGGTGGCTGTGCCGGCAGGGAAGCGCGACAGCGCCGTCTCCCCGGGATGCGGGAGCGGCGCTGTCTCTGTCAGCGGCTACGGGTTGACGCAGCCGATCGAGCCGACCGGGAGATTGTTGCCGGTCGATGTCGCTGTGAATCCGAAGGTGACGCTGCCGTCCGGTGGGATGGACCGGTTGTAGTCGAGACTCCTGACCGTGACCGCGCCGTCGGATCCAGTGGTCAGCGCGCCGTTCCAGACGCTGCTGACCTTGGCTCCGGCGCCGGGTGTCCACTTCACCGCCCAGCCGTCACGCGCCGTCGTGCTGTGGTTCATCACTTCGACGGACCCCTGGAATCCACCACTCCAGTAGTTGGTCACGCGGTAGACGGCCATGCACCCGCTGTGCGGGTCGGTCGGCGTGGGGGTCGGGTCCGGGGTCGGCGTGGGCGTCGGGTCCGGGGTGCTGCCCGAACCCCGGATGCCGGTGACCTCGCCGTTACCGCCGTCGAAAACGACGTCGGAGCAGGAGAAGAAGTTTTCCTGGCTGTCGGAGCGCACCCACTGGATGAACATCACCGCGTCACCCGAGCGGCCACTGGGCAGGTCCAGATTCCAGTAGTAGTGGCCGCCGTCGGTGCCCGGCGAACCCGTCTGGGGCGGGTTGGTGACGGTCTCGATCAGCTCCAGGTCGTCCCAGCCCAGTTCGGTGCTGGGCGAGTAGCCGGGCTTGGACAGGTACACCCGGAAGGAGCCCGGATGCGCGGCCCAGTTGCTGTGCTTGACCTGGATCGTCCGGCCGGCCGTCAGGTGCGTCCGGGGCCAGTCGGAGCGGGCGGCGTTGTATCCGGTGAAGTTGTACGGCGACCGGTCGCCGGCACTGCACAGCTTTCCGTCCGGGACGTAACCGGCCCCTCGTCCACCCGCGTTGGAGTCGAGCACGGCGAACCAGTTGTACAGCGCATTCGAGCCGCTTTCGCTGAGCGCAGCCTTGCACGCCGGGTTGGTCGGGTCCAGGGAGCCGGTGCTGGTCTTGGCGTCCAGCCAGCAGAGGTAGGTACGCGAGCCTGGGGTCATCGTCACGCCGTGAGCCTGCGCGTTGCCCTGTCCGAACAGGGTCAGGGCGATTCCGCCGAGCAGGGTCGCGAAGACCGCTGTCAGAGATACAAGTAGTCTTTTGCCTCGAGCCATGGTGTCTCCTTTTCCTGTGTGGAGTTTTCTTCCGATTGAGCCTGTCTCCTGCTGTCGCCGTCCGGTGAGGGAAGCCTCGTCCTACGGTGGAGGCACCCGCCCTGAGGGGAGAGAGATCCGGGAGTCAGGCGTGTTCCAGGGAGGCTGTCGGGTCGCGGCGGTGAGGTTGGGCGGCCTGTGCGTGCGGGGAGACAGGGCAGTGGTCGTGCGCCGTACTCATGCGCAGCGGGCGCCGTTGAGACTGAATCCGGACGGCTTGGAGAACGTGCCGCTGTAGGTCCCCTGGAAACCGAATGTCTGGCTGGCCCCAGCTGCTACTTGGGCGCTGTGCGCGAGGCCGGTCGCCGTCACCGCTCCGGTCGGCCCGCTGACGGTGGCGTTCCACGCGTTGGTGACGCGTTGCCCGGAGGGCAGAGTGAAGGACAGTCTCCAGGAGTCGACGGGCGTCGAGCCGGTGTTGGCAACCGTGACGTCGGCGGTGAAGCCGTCGCTCCAGACGTTCGTCGCGTAGGCCACCTCGCAGGCTGTCACCGGTTCCCCGGGCGCCCCCGGGGAACCGGTGCCCGGAGTCCCGAGGTTCACGGTTGAGGAGAAGGAGTTCACCGCGAGTCCGGCACCGTTCTGCCACGGCTCGAATCCTGCCTGGACACTGGTGAGATACCAGTTGTTCTGCGCCATGCCGCGGGCGATGGTGTTCCGGACGAAGTCCATGACGTCGAAGCTCCAGCTGGCGACGGCCGAAGGGGCGACGAAGGAGATGACGTCGTTGGAGCCGTTGCTGCCCCTCCACACCTGCCAGGTGCGCCCGCCGACGGAGGCGGTGCCGGCCTGCGAGCCGATGGGCTGGATCGGGCCGACCTTGTTGAGCCAGATCATGATCTCGGTACGGTTCACCCCGTTCTTCTTGGGTGTGGGGTCCAGCCAGATGTCGTACGACGCGTTGTACACGGCGCTGCCGACAAAGCCGTAGGAGATGCTGCTGGGGGCGCTGGCGATACCGCTCACCTGCGCCGGGAGGTTCGTCCCGGGCGAGCAGTTGGTGTAGTGACAGCCGTTGAAGACCGAGGGATAGGACTTCGGGGCACCGTTCGTGGGGACGGCGCCGTCGGCCTGGGTCACCCGGAAGCCGCTGTCGGTAGCGGTGACGCACTGGGGGGCACTCGTGCCCCAGCGGTTGTTCTGGACCACATAGCGGCCCTGGATCGTCGTCGAACCGTACTGTTCGCAGACCAGGGTGTCCGCGTGGGCCGCCGGAGCAGCGGCCAGGACGGCCGCCACGGTGGCGAGAGCGAGGAGCAGCGCACCGAGCAGGCTGCGCGGAGTTCTGGGGCCGTGCGGTAACGCTCGCATGGGGGCCTCTCCAGGAGGGATGACCGGATGGGGCGATCAGGGAATCGGCAGCGCCCAGCCGTGACGAATCTGGGAGCGCTCCCACCCTTGGTTCGTAGGGACTGTAGGAGCGCAGACGTGCCCCTGACAACCCATCGGGGTGGAATGCGGCAAAGGGTTTTCAAAGGGGCAGGTCAGGCACAGGGGAGCCGGTCGGCGAAGACCACCGGCGCTTCGCACCGGCGCCCATCGCACGCCGCCGCAGCCGGGCTGCCCTCATGACCTTGTGCCGCCGGCCATGACACAACGGCCCGACCATGCAACGAGCCCCCCGCCACTCGGCCGCGATCAACGGTGCAGCGCTCGACTTCACCGGTGTCCGCATACGAGCTTGGTAAGAGCTGCCGCCATATTCGTGGAGCTCAAAAGGTTCGGGGTGTCGCGAAGGTGCAGGCGAGCGACCTGCGGTGCTGCCCCCGTGCGCAAGGTCATCAGTTGATGACGAAGGCGACGCGACCGCCGTCAGCCATGCTTTCTGCCCGCAGGGACGTGCCGAAGCATTGGGTATGCGTAACAGTGTCTGAATCATACCGATGGCATGCGCCTGGCTGAAGAACAAGCTCAGGAGGAGCGCCGGCCGACAAGGGTCCGCTCGACCACCCACGGCCTCGGGGGTCAGAGTCGCATCATCCGTGCCGGGCAGGGGGTTGCGAGGACTTCCGTGCCGCGCCGGTCGGCATTCCGGGTGACCGGGCGATCTCTTCCTCGGCGGCTTCGATGAGGGCCAGGACCGCGGCCGCCGCAGCCGAGGGATTGCGGGCCTCGACGGCACGCACGATGGCGCGGTGTTTCGGCAGTGAGGCTTCCACGGCGCCCGGCGTCCGGGTACTGACGAGGAAGCTGTGTTCCAGCGCGATGTCGACAGCGCGGCCCAGTGAACCGAGAAGACGGTTGCCGCTGGCATCGAGCAGGGCCCGATGAAAGGTCATGTCGGCCTCCACGTAGCCGCTGCGGCCGGGTTCCGCCGCTGCGGCTTCCATGGCCGCGAGGCAGTCGTACAGGACTCGTACAGCGTCGGGGTCGGCCCGGTCGGCGGCGAGCCGGGCCGCCTCGGGTTCGACGATCCGGCGCAGTTCACCCGTGTCGCGAAGCAGGGAGGCGGCGTCCCCGGCCTGTTTCCAGCGCAGTACGTCACGGTCCAGGTGGTTCCACTGCTCCGGGGGCAGCACGCGCGTGCCGGTGCGTGGACGTACGTGGAGCATCCCCTTGGCCACCAGCGCCTTGACCGCTTCACGCAACGCCCCTCGGCTGACACCTGTCTCGGCGGCGAGCGCCTCCTCGACCGGCAACGGGTCGCCCGGCCTCCACACGCCGGCCACGATGCGCCGCCCGAGTTCGTCGACCACTCGCTGATGCATGGTCAGGTAGTGCACCACGATCTCCGCCCGCCCCCTGGACACCATTCATCGAATCATCTAATGATTGCCTCACAGGGTAGGGCCCACGGGTCCTCATCCGGAAACGCCCCATCGCGAAGCGACGACGCCAGAGCAACGGGAGTGCCTCCATGACCGACGGTCGGAAGACGAGTCGCAGCCAGGCATGGTTCGGTGCACGGGGCCGCAGCGGGATGCTGTACCGCTCCTGGATGCGCAATCAAGGTCTCGGGCACGAGGTGTTCGACGGGCGCCCCGTCATCGGCGTCGCGACCAGCGCCTCCGAACTCGCCCCGTGCAACGCCCATCTGACACATGTCGCCGAAGCCGTCAAACGTGGCGTGTGGCAAGCAGGCGGCCTACCGCTTCAGTTTCCCACGATGGCCACCGGCGAGACCCTCATGCGCCCCACCGCCATGCTGTACCGCAACCTCATGGCCATGGAGGTCGAGGAGCTGATCCGGGCCAATCCGCTCGACGGTGTCGTACTGCTGTCCGGCTGCGACAAGACGACGCCCGCTATGCTCATGGGCGCCGCCAGCGTCGACCTGCCTGCCGTCATGGTCACCGGCGGGCCGATGCTCAACGGCAAGTACCGGGGCCAGGACGTGGGGTCCGGCACCCACGTCTGGAAGTTCGAGGAGGACCTGAAGACCGGTCGGATGACCGAGGAGGAGTGTTTCTTCGCGGAGGGGTGCATGGCCCGTTCCCACGGGCACTGCATGACGATGGGTACCGCTTCGACCATGGCCTGCATGGCCGAGGCGCTCGGGATGCAGCTGCCGGGCTCGGCGGCCTGGCCCGCGGTCGACTCCCGGCGGATGGAGACCGCGCAGGCGGCGGGACGGCGCATCGTACGGATGGTGGACGAGGATCTGCGCCCGTCTCAGATCATGACCCGGGCGGCGTTCGAGAACGCCATCCGGGTCAACGCGGCCATCGGCGGCTCCACGAACGCCATCATCCATCTCACCGCCATCGCCGGACGGCTCGGCGTCGAACTGAGCCTGGAGGATTTCGACGCCCTGGTCCGCGCGGTTCCTACCCTGGTCAACCTGATGCCCAGTGGCAGGTATCTCATGGAGGACTTCTGCTACGCCGGTGGCCTGCCGGCCGTCATGGCCGAGCTGCTCGGCGGCAAGCTGCTGCACGGCGAACAGACCACGGTGACCGGACGCACTGTCGCCGAGAACACCGAGAGTGCCGAACGCATCATCTCCGATGTCATCACCGGCCTCGAAGCCCCCTTCCAGCCCGCGGGTACCGGCATCGCCGTCCTGCGTGGCAACCTCTGCCCCGACGGCGCCGTGATCAAGCAGTCCGCCGCCTCACCGCACCTGCTCACCCACCGCGGCCCCGCGCGCGTCTTCGACTCACCCGAGGCCTATCACGAGGTGGCCGACGACCCGGACCTCGACGTCGACGAGAACACCGTCATCGTCATCCGCAACGCCGGCCCCAAGGGCTACCCCGGAATGCCCGAAGTCTCCAACGTCCCGCTGCCCGCCAAGCTGCTGAAAGCCGGGGTCAAGGACATGGTGCGCGTCTGCGACGGCCGGATGAGCGGCACCGGGTACGGGACGGTGATCCTGCACGTAGCGCCCGAAGCCGCCGTCGGTGGGCCTCTCGCCCTGGTGCGCGACGGGGACCCCGTGATCCTCGACGTCCCGAACCGCATCCTGAGTCTGGAGGTCGACGAGGCCGAGCTCGCGCGACGCCGGCAGACATGGAGGGCACCCGCCGAGCGGTATACCAGCGGCTACACCTGGCTCTACACCCAGAACGTCGAACAGGCGGACCGAGGGGCCGACTTCGGATTCCTGCGCGGAAGCCGTGGTCACGAGGTCCCCCGCGACTCCCACTGATCCCGTCCAGGGCGACCCGCCAGTCCTCGAACCCAGGAGAGCAGCGATCGTGGAACCGGCAACGACGCGCACCCGCCAGACCCTGACAACCGGCTCCGTACTGCCCGAGGACGCCGATCGAGCGGCGCTCGTCGCGCGGGTGTACGACCCGGAACGGGGCGGACCGTGTGTGGCCGCGGTCCGCGGAGAGCACGTCGTCGACCTGACGGCCCTCGTACCCACGGTCGCCGACCTCATGGAACTCGACGACGCGACGGCGGTCGTCCGCGAGGCCGACGGCGGACGCGTCTGGAGGCTGGCCGAACTGATCCAGGCACCGGCCGACCGCCGTGAGGCTCCGCATCTCCTCTCTCCCGTCGACCTGCAGGTGATCAAGGCGGCGGGTGTCACCTTCGCCCGGAGTCTGCTGGAACGCGTCATCGAGGAGCGTGCGGGCGGCGATCCGGCGCAGGCGCAGCGGGTACGCGCCCGCATCGGGCAGGCGGTGGGCGGCGCACTCGACGGAATCCGCCCCGGGTCGCCGGAAGCCGGCAGGGTCAAGGAGCTGCTCGTCGCAGAAGGACTGTGGTCGCAGTATCTGGAGGTCGGGATCGGTCCGGACCCGGAAGTGTTCACCAAGGCGCCGGTACTGTCCTCGGTCGGCACCGGCGCCGACATCGGAGTCCTCGGTGCCTCGGTGTGGAACAACCCTGAGCCCGAGGTCGCCCTCGTCGTGGACTCGCGTGGCAGGGTGCGCGGTGCGACGCTCGGTAACGACGTCAACCTCCGCGACATCGAGGGTCGCAGCGCCCTGCTGCTGTCCCGGGCCAAGGACAACAACGCCTCGTGCGCGATCGGCCCGTTCATCCGCCTGCTGGACGAGGGCTTCGACCTCGACACCGTGCGCGGACTCGAGGTCGGCCTGCGGATCGACGGCCCGGACGGCTACGTACTGCACGGCAGCAGTTCCATGCGTGAGATCAGCCGCGACGTGCTGGAACTGGTGGCCGCCACATATGGTCCGCACCATCAGTACCCGGACGGCCACGTCCTGTTCACCGGAACGCTGTTCGCCCCCACGGAGGACCGCCGGGCGCCGGGCGAGGGCTTCACCCATGCGTACGGCGACATCGTGCAGATCTCCAGCCCGCGGCTCGGCACTCTGGTCAACACCGTCGTGCCCAGCGAGCAGGCCGCGCCCTGGACCTTCGGTGTGCGAGCGTTGATGCGCAACCTCGCGCAGCGTGGCGTGCTGTGAGGGCGGCCGGGAGCCCTGGGTCGGACACCTGACGGCGGAGTTCCTGCGCTCACGGAGTACCGACCCGTGCCCGGTGGGACCCGGGTCCGGACCTGCGCGTGTCCGGCCCCGCGGCCGGTGTGCGCAGCGGCGCCACACCTGCGACGTTCGCTGCGCCCCTCGGTTCACGCCTGATCGACCGGATCCTGCTCGATCGTGGCGTGCAAACGGCGTGTGTGGTCCACGTGGCGCACGGCTCCGGTCAATGTGACCCTGGCTGTCAGCCGCGGATCCACGCTGGACGCCGCCAGCCTCACTTCCAGCTCGCCAGGCTCGACGACGCGCCGATGGTCGCGTCCGGTGAAGGAGGCGACGTCGGCGGGGACGATGACACGCAGGCGCCGGGCCTCGCCCTGTTGCAGTTCGACCCGGGTATAGCCGACGAGGCGCTGCACCGGCTGGACGACGGAGGCGACCGGGTCGTGCAGGTAGATTTGGACGACCTCGGTTCCGGACCGACCGCCTGTGTTGCGGACGGTGAAGGTGAGGACGAACTCACCGTCCGTCGGGGCCTCTTCGACGACGATGATCAGATCCGTCCAGTCGAACCGCGTGTAGGACAGACCGTGGCCGAAGGCGAATGCGGGTGTCGGGTCGCTGCTGGACACCTCGCTGACGTGCGCGAGCCGCGCTCCTAGATACGTGGCCGGCTGGGAACCCGGTACGCGCGGCACACTGACCGGAAGGCGGGCGGAGGGATTGGTACGGCCGCTGAGCACCCCGGCGATCGCTCGGGCGCCCTCCTCGCCCGGGAAGAAGGACTGCACGATCGCGGCTGACTCCTCCACGGCGCGGCCGAGGGCGTAAGGCCGTCCCGCGAGCAGCACGGTGACCACGGGTGTCTCCAGGTCGAGCAGGGTGTCGAGTAGTTGCTGCTGTACGCCGGGCAGCGCCAGCGTCGCGACGTCGCATCCCTCACCGCTGGTGCCCCGTCCGAAGAGCCCTGCTCGGTCGCCGAGAACCACTAGGGCGATGTCGGACTCGCGTGCCAGCCGGGCGGCCTCGCGGATGCCGGAGAGATCTCCGTCGTCGATTCCGGTGCCTGGGGCGACCGTGATCTCGGCGTCGGGAAACTCGTGGGCGAGAGTGTCGCGCAGCGTGGGCAGCTCGATGCCGAGTGGAGTCCCGGGATGGCGGACGCCGATGTGCTGGGGAAAGGA
>Ga0164307_10000840_pt1 | contig 13699 bp, 11 predicted proteins | sample Whisoiple_243_MG_FD_110214 | JGI IMG/M metagenome (GOLD analysis project Ga0164307, IMG submission 110214) | Soil microbial communities amended with fresh organic matter from upstate New York, USA - Whitman soil sample_243_MG | ecosystem: Environmental > Terrestrial > Soil > Unclassified >...
CGCGGGGGAGACCCCGTGCGCCGAGAACACGACCCGGGAGCCCGCGGGAACCTGCTCAACCTCGTCGACGAAGACGGCGCCGCGCTGCTCCAGGTCGCGGACCACGTGGGTGTTGTGAACGATCTGCCGGCGGACGTAGAGCGGCGGCCCATAGCGCTCCAGCGCGCGTTCGACGACGCGGATCGCCCGCTCCACGCCGGCGCATGACGCGCGCGGGCTCGCGAGCACCACCCGGCGCTCGCCGGTCGCGTGGCTCCACTGCCTGAGGGCTGCGGAAACGCGCGCCAGAGCCCGGTAGGCGCGGAGCGCTCCGGTCATGGTGGCGATCGGGCGGTGCAGGCCGCGGTCGTGGGTGTCGAGCACCGTCCGCACGACCGCCCACGGGCGGCCCGCGCAGCCGCGCGCGAGCCAGGCCGACTCCATGTCGACGGCGATGGCGCCGGTCGCCGCCAAGCGCTCGCGCTCCGCTCCGAAGACGATGCGGGGGACCGAGACGATCGGCCCGGTGTGGACGCGAAGGCCGGCCCGGCGCAGCATCGACGCGACGAGCTCGGTCGCGGCGCATTCGACCGCTTCGTCGGCGCCGCGGACCTCCGTGGCAACGACGACGTCTCCCGGCTCGAGTTCCGGCGACAGCCCGCCGGCGAAGCCGGTGAGCGCCACCACGTTGCCGTCAACGTGGCCGAGCTGCCCCGCAGCCCGGCGAGCGGCCCGCCGGCCGACACCGGTGCGGATCACGTTCGCGCCGGGAGCCCCGCGGCGAACCGCATGGGCCTCGAACCGCATCGGCGCGGCCACCACGAGCCCCTCGCCGCGCACCGGGCTCACGCGGTCACCTCCACGCGCTGGGAGGCCGGGCTGCCCCTTAGCGCCTCGCGGGCGGCCGCCAGGCCGCTTCGCACCGCGCCCTCCATCGTGGCCGGCCACCCCGTCGCCGTCCACGCCCCGGCCACCGCGAGCCCTGGGAGTCCCGTGCGCTGGCTCGGCCGCAGGGCTCCGGCGCCGGGGGCGGCCCGGAACGTCGCGTTGTGCTCGCGGACGACCTCGAAGCGCTCGACCCGGGCGTCACGGGCGCGTGGCAAGAGCTCGCCGAGTGCCGGCAGGAAACGCTCCCGCAGCTCGTCGCGACTCATCTGCGCCTCCCGCTCGGCTCCGGACAGCGAGACCGCGAGGTGCTGGCCGTCGGTCAGCCCGCTCTCTCCGGTGCGGTCGAACAGCCACTGGACGGGCGAGCGGATGCCGGCGGCGAGGTCGAAGTCAGTCACGTGCCGGTCGTAGACGACATGGAGGTTCACGATCGGGGAAGTCCCGAGCCGCTCGAGGCGCGACGGGTGTTCGAGGGCGCCGTCCGGGAGCACGCCGGCGGCTCGGGTGTGAGGGAGAGCGACCACTACGCCATCGGACTCCACTGTCTCATCCGCGCCCGACACCGTGAATTCACCGGGCCTCGTCGCCTCGACCCGCTCGGCGCGCCAGGCGGTGCGGACGTCCACACCCGCGGAGCGGAGCGCCCGCGCGCTGGGCTCCCCGTGGATCGCTGACAGGGGCAGCCGCGCGTAGCCCACGTCGCCCGCCGCGGAGTCGTTCAGCAGCCCCGTCTGGAAGACGAAGGCGGCCATCGCCAGCGACGCCTCGCCCGCGTCGAGGTTGAGGGTCGGCAGCGCAATGAGGTTCCAGAGCGCGTCGACGGCGTTCGGCGACTGACCGTGGTCGGCGAGCCAATCGCCGAAGGTCCGCGAGTCGAGCGCGCCGTCCGCGAGGTCGAGGCGCGAGAGCTCGAGCGCGGCGCGGGCGGCGCGTGCGCGCTCCCGGAGCGAGAGATGCCCGTAGCGCGCCAGCGACCCCGTCAGATGGAGCGGGGCCGGCAGCGAGGAGCGCCGCAGCCACTCCACCCGGCCTCCCGGTGCGATGACCGGGATCTCCAAGCGCGGCTGAAGGGTGGTGGCGGAAGCCGTTCCGAGCCGGTCGAGCAGGGCGCGGTACGCGGTGCAGCAGCGGAGGAAGACGTGCTGGCCGTTGTCGAGCACCATCCCGTCACGCTCGAACGAGTAGGCGGCGCCGCCGAGCCTCGGGCGGACCTCCACCAGCGTCACCTTGGCGCCGGCATCGGCGCAGGACAGGGCGGCCGCGATCCCGGCGAGGCCACCGCCGACCACCGTGACGCGACTCATGCGCCAGCCCCCGCGAGGCTCCGGGCCGCGACCCACGCCTTCTCCCAGGCCGGCAGCGACACACGCCGGCGAAGGACCTGCTGTGGGTCACGGTCGATCTGCCCGAGGATGCGGCGGTAGATGCCGGTCATCGCCCGCACGCACGCCTTTGACCGCGCGTCGAGGAGGGGAAGCAGCTCGAGCCCCCGCGCAAACCACTCGCGCCCCCGCGCGGTCTCGAACCGGATGAGGTCTGCGGTCGCGTCGGCGGGCGAACTCGAGAGGTCCTCCTCGCAGCCGAACCGGCGCAGGTCCTCGGCCGGCAGGTAGACGCGCCCTCGCTCGAAGTCCTCGCGCACGTCTCGAAGGACGTTCGTGATCTGCATCGCGACGCCCAGGTCGTCAGCCAGCGGGATGGCCCGTTCCAGATCCGAGGCCCCGAAGATCCCGACGCAGATCCGCCCGATCGACCCGGCGACTGCCCTCGAGTAGACGAGCAGCTCGTCGAAGGTCGTAAAGCGGGTGCCCTCGACGTCCATCTGCACCCCGTCGAGGAGATCGGTGAACGCCTCGACCGGCAGCGGGAAGCGGGACCGCGCGTCGGCGAGCGCGACCATCACCGCGTCATCCGGGTCGCCCTCCGTGAGCGCCTTGCGGGTCGCTGCGAGGTCGGCGAGCTTGCGGGCGGCGGGGAGGGTGCCGTCGCCGATGTCGTCCACCCGGCGCGCGTAGGCGTACGCGGCCGACATGGCGCGGCGCTTGTCGGCGGGCAGGAGGCGGATGCCGTAGTAGAAGTTGGCGGCCGCCTTCCTCGTCACCCGCTCGCAGATTCGATAGGCCTCCCTCGTCTCCATGCCTAATGCGGGCGCGCCGTTCGAAGCAGGGCAGCGATGCGGTCGGGCCATGAGTGCCGCGGCGGCCGGTCCTCGATCGCGAATCCGGCGCGCTCGATCCCCGCGAGCGCTGCGCGGCCACCGGCGACGAAGGCCGTGACTGCGAGGCGCTGGCGGCCTCGGAGAGTGGCGATGAGTGGCTCCCCGCGATCCAAGAGCCTGCGGGCTCGCTCGACCTCGAACGCGATCAACGTGCGGACCCGCTCGGGCGACGGGGAGATCGCTAGATCCTCCTCGCTGCAGCTGAAGCGCTCCAGGTCCTCCTGCGGGAGGTAGACGCGGCCGTCCGCCAGGTCCTCGCGCACGTCCTGAAGATGCTCGGTCACCTGGAGGCCGCTGCAGATCGCGTCGGAGAGCTCGATCCGGTCGTCCGTGGCGGCGCCGAAGACGTGGAGGACCATGCGGCCGACCGGCTCAGCTGACAGGGCGCAGTAGGAGAGGAGGTCGTCGAAGGTCGCGTAGGAGCCAACGGTCTGGTCGATGCGATTGGCCTCGACCAAGCGGTGGAGCGGCTCGGCCGGGATGTCGCACTCACGGACGACCGCCGCCATCCGCTGCAGTGCCGGATGGTCTGGAGTCTCGCCCGCGTAGATGCGGTCGATCTCGGAGTCGAGCCAGTCGAGCAGCGCGAGCCGGTCGCCGGCCACCTCGTCGCCGACCTGGTCGACCAGGCGCGCGAAGCCGTAGATGGCCAGGAGCGAGTCGCGGAGCCGCGCGCCGAGCAGGCGGCTCGCGACCGGGAAGTTCTCGCCCCCCGCCCGGGCCATGACCTCCTCGAGACCGGGCACCCCTTCGGGAGTGCCCGGGCGTGGCTCCGCCGGGTTCGCCACCGTCCCGGCGGATGCCCCTCCGCCCACGCCCTAGCTCCGCTCGCCGGCCGCCGCCCAGCGCCCCAAAGCCATCACCGGGAAGCTCAACCGGTACAGGTGGTAGTTGATGTAGAAGTGCCCCGGGAACCCCGTGCCCGTGTACTCGGGCTCGTCCCACGTCCCGTCCTCCCGTTGGTTCGACACCAGCCAGGCCAGGCCGCGCTCCACTGCCTCGGTGCGGTCGCCGAGCGCGTGCAGCGCGATCAGCGCCCACGCCGTTTGTGACGCGGTGCTGGGACCGCGGCCGATCCAGGCCGGGTCGTCGTAGGAGCGGCCGTCCTCGCCCCAGCCGCCGTCCGGGTTCTGGATCCGCTCCAGCCAGGCCGCCGCGCGGCGCAGCCGTTGGTCGCTCCGCGGGACGCCGCAGTCGACGAGCCCCGGGACGGCCGCGCCGGCGCCGTAGACGTGGTTGATGCCCCATCGGCCGAACCACGAGCCGCCGTCCTCCTGCTCGGCCAGCAGGTACGAGATGCCCGCGCGGGCGGCCGGCGCGTCCGCCAGACCCTCGCCGCCGAGCATCTCGAGGACGTGGGCCGTGACGTCGGCGCTGGGCTCGTCGATCACCTCGCCGAAGTCGCAAAACGGTATGTCGCGGCACATCTCCCGCACGTTGTCGGCGTCGAACGCACCCCAGCCGCCGTTCTGGCTCTGCATGCCGACGGTCCATTCGGTGCCGCGGCGGATCGCCTCGTCAACGCGCTCGGGTTGCGGGTGGCGGACCCGACGGAGTGCCAGCACGACCTCGGCGGTGTCGTCGATGTCCGGGTAGTGGTCGTTGTCGAACTCGAACGCCCATCCGCCCGGGGCGAGCTTCGGCCGGCGGACCGCCCAGTCGCCCTTGATCCGTACCTCCTCGCCAAGAAGCCAGTCGGCCGCTTTGACGAGCGCGGGGTCGTCGCTCGGGACGCCCGCGTCGCTCAGTGCGATCATCGCCAGCGCCGTGTCCCACACGGGCGACTGGCATGCCTCCAGGCGCCGCATATCGCCCTCTTGGATGAGGAACCGCTCGATGCCGTCGAGCCCCTTCTTCACCGCCCTCTCGCTGACGTCGTGGCCGCGCAGGGAGAGCGCCATGAGGGAGTAGACCCAGGGCGGCTGGATGCCGCCCCAGGACCCGTCGTCCTCCTGGCGCTCGAGCACCCACCGCTCGACCAGCGCCAGCGCCCGGCGCCGGAGCGGCTTCAGCGGGTGCCGCTCATAGACGCGGCCGACGCGGTCGAGCCACAGGAGCACGCGCCCGCGGAAGGTCCGGGGCCGCGGCTTGACCGGGCGCCCGGTTCGCAGCTCGTCGAGGCCGAAGGGCAGTGGGCGCACCGGGCGCTCGGCGCGGACGATCGTGAGCGCGGCGATCGTCTGCCGCGCCCAGCAGGCGAAGTCGTAGATGTTGAGGGGGAACCAGGGCGGCAGGAAGATCAGCTCGGGGGGCAGCGCGGGAACGTCGTCCCACTCCCAGAGGCCAAAGAGCGCGAGCCAGATATGGGTGAAGACGCGCGCGTTCTCGATGCCGCCGGCGGCCAGGACCGACTCGCGCGCGGCGGCCATGTGGGGCGCCTCAGGCTCGTCGCCCGCGAGCCTGAGCGCGGCGTACGCCTCCACGGTCGTGGAGAGGTTGGCGGGCGCCCCGTAGAAGTTGGCCCAGCTGCCGTCCTCGCGCTGCTGGGAGCGGATCCAGTTCGCCGCGCGCCCGATCGCCGCCGCGTCGCCGATGCCCAGGAACTCGCGCAGCAGGAGGTCCTCGGCGTCCATGGTCACGTTCGTCTCCAGCTCCGCCTTCCACCAACCGGCCGAGTCTTGGAGGGTCATCAGGTGGCGGCGTCCGCGTTCGAGTGCCTCTTCAAGAGCGTCCTGGGGGAGGGGAGCCGGTGCGGCCTTGTCGATGACCTGGGCTTCCGCTTGAGCTGTGGACGCAGGTTGCACTCGTTGACGCCTACCCCTCGGGCGACGCGAAGCCTACTCGTAGGCGTGGTCGAAAAGCCCGCTCGTGGCGCTCGAAATCAGGCTCCGAGCACGTACAGCCGGTAGCGGCCGATCTCGAGCTCGTCCCCGTCGCGAAGCGGGGTCCACTCGACGCGTTCGCCGTTGACGAAGAGCCCGTTGAGACTGCGGTCGTCGAGCGCGCGAAGCTCGTTCTCGGGAGTGCGCACGAGGAGCGCGTGGCGGCGGGACACGGTCGCGTCGTCAAGTCTCAGGTCGGCGGCGGTGCTGCGGCCGATTCGCGTCCAGCCGGTCGGCAGGTCGACGATCACCGGCTCGCCGTCCTCCTCGTAGGCAACGTGCCGCCCGGTCGGGTCGAGACCCTCGCGAACCTCGTCCAGCCAGGTCGGGAGAGTCGTGGCGGTGGAGATGGCCTCGGTGTCGAGGGTCCGGGACTCGAACAGCGATGCCCGCCGGAAGCGTGTCTCGCCGCATGCGGGGCAGCGCGGCACATCGTCGTCCAGCTCGAGCGCGACCGAGTACCCACAGCCGACGCAGACCAGTGACCCTGCGGATAACTCTCCGGACTGGCGAACTTTGAATCCTTCGTCTACCGGCAAAACCCTCCTCTCTGCTCGTCGCAATTTTAACTACGCTCGATTGGTGCCCCTTCGCACAAGGCCCGAAACGGTCGCAAATTGGAAGATTGCTGACCGGATCTGGGCAATAGAATCGCGCGCCGTGGACTCGCCCGCTCTGGACCGCGCGCTGGCCTGATGGGGCCGATCTCGGTCACCCGGACGATCGACGCACCCCGCGAGCGGATCTATGACTGCCTCGTTGACCTGGCCAACCGTCCCGCGTTCACCGACCACTTCATCGCCGACTTCCGGCTCGAGCGGTTCGAATCAGAGGGCGTGGGCGCGGCGGCCCGCCTGCGCATCGAGCGTGGCGGCCTCTGGATGGAGACAGTGATCGTCGAGGCCGAGCGCCCGTACCGGATCCTCGAGCAGGGCAAGGGCGGGCGCCTGGACCGCATCCCGATCATGACCGCATGGGAGCTCGTCGAGGGACCGAGCGCGGCAAGCTCGGAGGTCACGCTGCGGTTCGGCACCGAGCCCACGCACCCGATCGACCGTCTGCACGAGCTGCGGCGGGGGGAGCGCTACTTCCGGCGCCAGTGGTCGGTCGCGCTGTCCCGGCTCAAGGACCTGATCGAGTCCGGGCGCTCGGGAGAGCGCGTGTCGATCGCCGGGGGTGCCCGGCTTCCGGTGACGTAGCAGGACGGCCGGGATTAGACTTCCGCCGCCATGCAGCGCGCTCTCAGCTCCATGACGCGACTCGGTGCGGTCGCCGCCGCCGTCGTCGCGATCGCCGCGGGCGTCGTGCTCTCCGGCTGCGACACCGCTCCCGAGAACGCCGACCAGGTGACCGAGGGCATGGGAATCAAGCTCGACGACCTGCTCTTCAACGTCCAGATCACGCGCCAGCTGAACCCTGGGGACACCGAGGACAAGGCCTACCTGGTGGGACAGAAGCCACTCGGGCCGAACCAGTACTTCCTCGGGGTCTTCATGCGCGTCCAGAATGAGGGCGACACGTCGGCGCAGGTCCCCACCGACATGAGCGTGGTCGACACCGTCGGCGACAGCTTCAAGCCGCTTCCGAGCGACAGCCTGTTCGCGCTCAAGCTGGGCGACACCCTTCACGGGGGCGACGAGCTGCCGGAAGCCGAGTCAGTGGCCGCGAACGGCCCGATCCAGGGATCGATGGTCCTCTTCCGGATCACGACTTCGGCGATTCAGGACCGGCCGCTCACCCTTCACATCACGACGTCGACGGGCTCGGCAGGCGAAGTCGAGCTTGACCTCTGACGCCGCACTTCGGGCCACCCTGGGCTCCTCGATCGAGGAGTAGCTCGACGCGCACGGCGGGCAAGTAGGGCGGCCTCATCGCGCTCGGTGGGCCGAGAGAAGGATTGACCACGCTATACGTGGTCAATCCTGCTCTCGACGCCAAGTTCCGGGATCGGCTCGCGCAACTGGCTCCGTAGCTTGCCTCACGTGCTGCCTTTTTACGCCACCCCGAACGCCGACGCCATCACCTGGCGGACGATCGGTGCCGCCACCGTGCCGCCGTCGCCGCTCGCGTTGACGACCATCGCGGCGACTGCGAGCTTCGGGCTCGTTGCCGGCGCGAATGCCGTGAACCAGGCGTCGATTCGCTGCTGGTCAGAGCCGGTGGCGCCATTGCCTGTCACCGGGCCGAGCTCGGCGGTGCCGGTCTTGCCGGCCACCTGGATCCCGGGCAGCGCGGCCACAGTGCCCGTCCCGGTCGTGACCACCCCGATCATCAGGCCGCGGAGCGTGGTCGCGATCGAGGTTGATGTGACCCTCGACGGCTTCACGTCGGATTGCAGCGAGTGGTCGGTCACGAGCGACGTCGGGTCGAGCACGCCGCCGTTGGCGATCGTCTGGGCCACGGACGCCATCTCGAGGGGGGTCGCGAGCACCTCGCCCTGGCCGATCGCCGTGACCGCGAGGTCGACGTCGCTGGGGATGCTCTGGGGCAGCGTGCTCGAGGGGATGCCGGCGGCCTTGACCGCCGATTCGGTGTAAAGCGTCGGTGGGGAGTTGAAGCCGTAGCGCTCGGCGGTGTCGACCATGCCCTTCGACCCCACCTTGGGCCCGAGCGGCGCGAAGACGCTGTTGCACGACTCGGCGAACGCCTCGGAGAATGTTCCGCCGCAGGCCTCCTGGTGGGCGTTGTCGATCTGCCTGCCGTCGACCGTCGTCGACGTCTCGATCGGGAACGTGTCGCTGACCTTGACGTCACCGCTCTCCAGCGCGGCGGTCGTCGTCACGAGCTTGAAAGTCGAGCCCGGCGGCTGCGGCGCCGAGTACGCGATCCCCGCGACCGCCCGGACCTCCCCGGTGCGGGCGTCGAGGGCGACCACGCCGCCGTAGGTGCTCCCGAGGGCGGCGACGGCTGAGCGCTGGAGGTCCGGGTCGATGGTCGTGTGGACCGCCTTGCCGGGGATCGGCTTACTCGACGCGAGCATGCGGCCGCCCGCCGACGGCGTCTTGCCGCCGGTCGGGACAGCGACGAGCTCGCCCCCCGGATGGCCGGCGAGCCGCTGGTTGAATGCCAGCTCGAGGCCGCTCGTCCCTGTCGGGCTCCCCGCCGGGAACCCGAGCTTCGTGAGCTCGGGCTCCTGCTTGGGTTTGGGCGTGGAGACGGTCCCGGCGACTGCGGTGGCGGCGCCTGCGAGGGGCGAGGTCCGGGCGTCGGCCGGGCCCTCGGCCAGCGGCGTTCCGTCCTTCGCCAGGATCGGAGCACGCTTGGGGACGATCGTGTGGCGGACGAGTCGCTCGTTCGGCCGGAGCCCCGGAAAGACGAGGTTGGGCGACCAATCGACCTTGCCGCCGTCGAGCGGCAGCGCCAGCTCCCGCGTGATGTTCCCGAATGCGTGCGTGTGGAGGGTGACCGGCACAACGGCCCCCGAGCCCGAGTCCGAATCCGACACCTCCCCGGTGTCGACCCGCTGGATCGTCGCGGTCTTCTCGGCATCCTCGTAGTCGGCAGTGAAGCTCTTCAACGAATATTGGCGCGCGGCAGCGTCGGAGATCTCCGCGTACATGCCGGAGAAGCTCCGGCTCTGCCAGGCGTCGGCAAACCTGTCGGCGCCGGCCAGGTCAGTGCCTCCTGCACCCCTGATCAGACCGGCCGCGAACGCCGCCAAGGCCAGCAAGGCGATCGGTAGCGCTCGCGTGAAAAGACGACGCCTCCGGGTCGCCTCGGAACTCATATTGCTCAAGCGGGTAGAACGTTAGCCGCCAATGAACTACGTCGACCTAATCATCGCGGTCTTCGCGGTCGCCTTCGCGGTGATCGGTTACGAGCGTGGACTGGTCGCAAGCGCCCTCCCACTGGCCGGGTTCGTTCTCGGAGCCATCCTGGGCGGACGGCTCGGCCCCGCGCTCCTCTCGCAGGGCGGTGAGTCTCCCTATGCCCCGCTGATCACGGTCGTATGCGGGTTGCTGGTCGGAACCGCGTTCGCGGTGCTGATGGAGGGCGTCGCCGAGGCGGTGCGGACGCGGGTGCTGCCCCGAGGGGTGGTGGTGCGCCGCATCGACGGGGTCGCGGGGGCGCTGCTGCTCGGTGCCCTGGGGCTGCTGCTCGCCTGGGCATTCGGCGCCGCGGCGCTGAACGTGCCGGGGCCCGGCGAGCGGGGAGTCCGCGACCAACTTCAGCAATCGACGATCCTCAGCACCCTCAACGGCGTCCTCCCGCCGAGCGGGCCGATCCTCAACCTCCTCCGGCACATCGACCCGGTTCCCGCGGTGACGGGCCCCGAGGCGAAGGTGGGGCCACCGGAGCCCGCGATCGCCCATGACGCGGGGGTGAGGCGCGCCGGGGCGAGCGTGGTGAAGGTGCTCGGCTCGGCGTGCGGGCTCGGGGTCGAGGGGTCCGGCTGGGTGGCGGGCCCCGACCTGGTGGTGACCAACGCCCACGTCGTCGCGGGCGAGGACAACACGACCGTGACGACCCGGACGGGCACCGAGCTGAGCGCGACGGCGGTGCACTACGACACCCACGACGACCTTGCGATCCTGCACGTGGATGGCCTCGGCCTGCGGCCGCTGAGCATCGTGCCGGAGCCTTCGTCCGGCACCGCCGGCGCCGTGCTCGGCTACCCGGAGAACGGCCCGTTCCACGTGGCCCCCGCGAGGGCCGGCACGACCGAGACGGTCATCAGCCAGGACTCCTACGGCCGCGGCCCCACTCAGCGACGGATGACCCCGTTCCGCGGCCAGGTGCGGAGCGGCAACTCCGGCGGCCCGGTCGTCGACGGCTCGGGCCACGTTCTCACGACGGTCTTCGCGTCGGCCAAGGACAAGGGGCCGCCCGGCGGGCTCGGCGTCCCCAACGACGTCGTCAGCCAGGCGCTGCAGGGTCCGCTTCGCTCGACCGGGACGGGGCCGTGTGCTGCGTAGCCCACCCGAGCCCTTCTGTAGTCTGGATCGAGGGTGGAATCAGGGGTTTCGCAAGCCGAGCGCCAGCGGCCCCGGCCGCGGGGAAAGCCGGTGCGCGTGTCCCCGGATTTCCATCAGGCAGTGGAGTTCATCGGCAAGCGATGGACCGGCGCCATCCTCTGGGCCCTCTCGGAGCGGGCTCACTACTACGCCGAGCTGACCCAGGTCGTCCCCGGGCTGTCGGATCGCCTGTTGTCGCGCCGGCTTCGCGAGCTCGAGTCGGAGGGGCTGGTGGAGCGAAGCGTGCACGCCGGGACGCCAGCGCGCGTCTCGTACGCGCTCACGGACAAGGGCAAGGCGCTGCGCCCTGCCATCCGCGAGCTGCGGGCCTGGGCGCAGCGCTGGAACGGCACCCACTCCTGATCTGATCTACCAGTCCCGAGGGTTCCCCGATGGGATCTCGTCCCGGACGAGGACGGCCTCGACCACCTCGACCGGAGGCGGGCCGGTCGTCTCGTGGAAGAGGTTGAGCTGGTCGGCTCCGAGAGTGCCGAACGCGGTCTGCACCGCACTTAGATAGGCGGCGAGGATGACGGCGCCCGGCGGCAGGGTTGGGGCGAAGTTCTCGGACTTGGCGGTGAAGGTCACGACGCGGTCGAACGCCGCTGCGGCCTCGGCGGCAGCGGAGTCCGTGACGTCGATCCGGTCGTAGCGGATCTCGCGGACCGCAAGCCGGTCGAGCTCCGGCTCCGTGACCGCGAGCATGACCCCGTTCGGCCCGGCGCCGCCCGGGTCCGGCTCTAGGTTCAGGCCGACGCAGTGTGGCGGCACGACCCCGGTCCCGGCATCCGCGAAGGTCTTCTCGGTCGCGAGGTTGTCGCGCACCTGCGACCAGCGGCGGCGCCAGCCGGCGAGGCGCCCGATCGCGAGGGAGTCGATGGGACGACCGAGCGTTCGCTCGGCGCTCGTGGCGCTCACCAGCGACCCGTAGGCGAAGAGTGCGATCCGTTCGCTCACGACGCCCACTGCGGCTTCCACGCGGGCGCGCCGCACAGGCGCGCCGCCGCGGGACAGCCGTGGCACAACGATCGGTGGGGAGAGGCGGTGCGCGCGAAGTCGCCGTCGCGGATCCGCAGGATCAACCCCTCCAGCCGCTCGCGCGCCGCGCGGATGCCGTCCTCGTCGTAGCGCTCGAGAACGGTCCGATCCGGCTCCTCCAGAAAGCAGTACGCGGCGCGCACCGGAGCCGATCGGCCGCTCGCCCGGTGCACCGCCAGGGCGTAGAGGTCGCGCTGCGTCTCGTACCGGCTCGCCAGCTCGGCCGGGTCGGCGCCGTCGACCGCGTCCGTCTTGTAGTCGACGACGAGCGGGCCCTCCTGCGTGTCGGCCAGCAGGTCGATCTTCCCGCGGACGATCGCGCCGCCGAGCTCGAGCATGAATGGAACCTCCGGTCGCAGGCGCGCCCCGCTGGAGGCAAGCTCCGAGCGCACGCCGGACCGGAGCCAGTTCTCCACCAGGCTCGCGACCCGCTCAGTCGCATCCCGGTCGCCGGCGAGGCCCTCGCGGGCAACGACGCGTTCGAGCTCCGCCGACTGGACCGCGTCCCAGGACTGCCGGGCGGCGGCCTCCAGGAGTGCGTGCACGGCGTTGCCGACCGCCAGCGAGCGCTCGCGTGGGCCGAGCTCCGGGTCCAGGAGCTCGTCGCTCTCGGGTTCGTCCGGAGCGCTCGGCTCGCCGTTCTGTGCCGGACGATCGAGGGGCGAAGCGAGGCCGAGAACCCGCTCGGCGTAGAAGCGATACCCGCAGTCGGCATACCGCGCCAGCGCCGAGTAGGAGAGATGCCCGGCACCCGCGCGGCGGGGCGACTCCGGCAGCAGAGGCTCCCTCGGCTCGATTGGGTCCTGCGGCGCCGGCGCCTCGGCGTCGTGCCGAGCCCGCAGCTCGGCTGCGCGCTCGGGGCCGGCGCGCTGGATGCGGATCCGGACCCGTGGCTCCGGACCGCCCGCCTCGCCTCCGCCCACCGCAGGGGCCCGCGGGAGGGCAACGTCGCCGTCTTCGCCCGACCAGCCGCGCGCGTGCAATGCCGGCAGGAGGAGCTGAAGAGCGGTGTGCGAGCCCCGCAGCGACTCGGGCGCCTCGTCGGCGGGGAGCCGGCACCTGCCACTGAGTATCAGGCGCTCCTGTGCACGGCTCGCCGCGACGTACACGAGCCGCAGGGCCTCCTCCACCTCCGCGTCGGCCTCGGAGTCGCCGAGCTCGACCAGCTCCCAGAGCCGCAGCGGCTCGGCCGCGGCGACCGGGACGCGCATTCCGAACCGGGCCCCGCCCGGGTCTCCCACCTGGCCCGAAAGCCGCCCGACGACCAGGTCGGGATGGGCGAAGGCGGCACCCAGCCCGCGGCCCATGTCGGCGACCGCGACGACGGGGAACTCGAGGCCCTTGGCCGCGTGGACGGTCATCACGCGAACCCCATCGTGCCCCTCGACCCGCAGCGCGGCCATCCCCTCGCGCTCGTCGCGGCTGGTCCGCTCCTCCGCGAAGTCGAGGAAGCCCCGGAGGTCGCGGCCGTCGTGCTCTTCGTACTCGGCCGCGAGCCGCATCAGCTTCCGCAGGTTCGCCATGCGCTGCTCGCCGCCCCGCATCGCGAGGATCGCGATGTCGTAGCCGAAGGCCGTGATCACGCGGTCGATGAGCGAGTCCAGGGGACGCAACGGGGCCTCCGCGCGCAGCTCGGCGAGCACCCGGCGGAAATGCTCCAGGCGCTCGACATCGCCGTCGGGAAGGTCGTCAGGCCACTCGCCCTCCCTCACGGTCGGCCAGACATGGCGGGGGCCTCCGTCCGGATGACGGGCGGCGTCACGCAGAAGCCACAGGGCGTCCGCCGACACGCCGCAGGC
>Ga0164307_10000841_pt1 | contig 13697 bp, 8 predicted proteins | sample Whisoiple_243_MG_FD_110214 | JGI IMG/M metagenome (GOLD analysis project Ga0164307, IMG submission 110214) | Soil microbial communities amended with fresh organic matter from upstate New York, USA - Whitman soil sample_243_MG | ecosystem: Environmental > Terrestrial > Soil > Unclassified >...
GCCCAGGAAAGCGGAATGGGGCCCGGCCATCTGGCCGGACCCCCCTCGCTTTCCCCCTCCGTCGGGCTTCCCGATCCCCCCGGACCCCTCCCCGGAAGTCCCGACGCAGAGTACGACCGGGGAAGGTACGCAAAGGTTGCACGCCTTGACGATCTCTTTACCTTCGCGTCCCGGACCCGCTCTCAGCAGGCGTGTTCCAGGTAGCGCGCGGCCACTTCACCGATCACTTCGGCGCCGTCACGCGCCCAGAGCCCCTCGTTGAAGATCTCGACCTCGATCGGCCCGTCGAAGCCGGTGGCCTCGACCTGGCGGCGCATCCCGCGGAAGTCCACGCATCCGTCGCCGAGTTGGCCCCGCCCCACCAGAACACCCGCCGGGAGCGGGGTGATCCAGTCCGCGAGCTGGAAGGAGTGGATCCGGCCGCCGGCGCCCGCCCGGGCGATCTGCGCGGCGACCTGGTCGTCCCACCAGACGTGGTACGCGTCGACGACCACCCCGACCTGCTCGGCCGGGAACCGCTCCGCGAGGTCCAGCGCCTGGGAGAGCGTCGAGACCACGCAGCGGTCCGAGGCGAACATCGGGTGCAGCGGCTCGATCGCGAGCCGGACGCCCCGCTCGTAGGCGTACGGAGCCAGCTCGGCCAGGGCGTCGGCGATCCGCTCACGTGCCGCGTGCAGGTCCTTCTCCCCCGCGGGCAGACCGCCGGAGACCAGGACCAGGGTGTCGGTGTTCACCCCCGCGGCCTCGTCGACGGCCGCACGGTTGTCGTCCAACGCGCGTGCGCGCTCGCCGGGTTCGGTCGCGGTGAGGAAACCGCCGCGGCAGAGGCTGGTGACGGTGAGACCGGCGTCCTCCATCAGCTGCCCGGCGCGCTCGACGCCGTACTCCTGGACCGGGGCGCGCCACAGACCGACGCTGCCGATGCCCGCCTTGGCGCAGCCCTCGACGAGCTCGGGCAGGGACAGCTGCCGGACCGTCTCCTGGTTGAGGGAGAGGCGGGACAGTTCGGCGGTCATCGGCTTCCTCCGTGGACGGTCAGCAGGGCGCGCATCCGGGACTCGGCCAGCTCCGGGTCCGGGAACAGGCCGAGCCGGTCGGCCAGTTCGTACGCCTTCGCCAGGTGCGGCAGGGAACGGGCCGACTGCAGGCCGCCGACCATCGTGAAGTGGTCCTGGTGGCCCGCCAGCCAGGCGAGGAACACCACGCCGGTCTTGTAGAAGCGGGTCGGGGCCTGGAACAGGTGCCGGGACAGTTCGACCGTGGGGTCGAGGAGGTCCCTGAACCCCTGTACGTCCCCGGTGTCCAGGACCCGCACCGCGTGCGCGGCCAGCGGGCCGAGCGGGTCGAAGATGCCGAGCAGGGCGTGGCTGAAGCCCCGGTCGTCCCCCGCGATCAGCTCGGGGTAGTTGAAGTCGTCACCGGTGTAGCAGCGCACCCCGCTCGGGAGTCGGCGCCGTACGTCGATCTCGCGCTCGGCGTCCAGGAGCGAGATCTTGATGCCGTCGACCTTGTCCGGGTGTTCGGCGATGACCTTGAGGAAGGTGTCCGTGGCGGCGTCGAGGTCGGCACTGCCCCAGTAGCCCTCCAGCGCCGGGTCGAACATCGGGCCGAGCCAGTGCAGGACGACCGGCTCGGTGGCCTGGCGCAGGAGGTGGGCGTAGGTCTCCAGGTAGTCCTCGGGGCCGTTCGCCGCGGCGGCCAGGGCGCGGGAGGCCATCAGGATGGCCTGCGCCCCGCTCTCCTCGACCAGGGCGAGCTGCTCCTCGTACGCGGCGCGCACCTCGGGCAGGGTCGCGGGTCCGGTGAGCTGGTCGGTGCCCACACCGCAGGCGATCCGGCCGCCCACGGATTTCGCCTCGGCGGCGGAGCGGCGGATCAGCTCGGCCGCTCCGGCCCAGTCCAGGCCCATGCCGCGCTGTGCGGTGTCCATGGCCTCGGCGACGCCCAGGCCGTGGGACCAGAGGTGGCGGCGGAAGGCGAGGGTGGCGTCCCAGTCGACGGCGACGGGGTCGTCGGGGCTGATGTCGGCGTACGGGTCGGCGACGACGTGGGCGGCGGAGAAGACCGTGCGGGAGGCGAGCGGCGCCCCGTCCGGCGTCAGGTCGAGCGGCGTGGTCCGGGGTTCGTACGGGCCCTGTGGGAGGTGGATGGTCACAGGCTCAGCTCCGGTACCTCGAAGCGGCGGCCCTCGGCCGAGGACTTGAGGCCGAGCTCGGCGAGCTGGACGCCTCGGGCGCCCGCCATGAGGTCCCAGGTGTAGGGCTCGTCGAGGACGATGTGGCGCAGGAAGAGCTCCCACTGGGCCTTGAAGCCGTTGTCGAACTCCGCGTTGTCCGGGACTTCCTGCCACTGGTCGCGGAACGGCTCGGTGACCGGGAGGTCGGGGTTCCAGACCGGCTTGGGTGTGGCGGAGCGGTGCTGGACACGGCAGTTGCGCAGTCCCGCGACGGCGGAGCCGTGGGTGCCGTCGACCTGGAACTCGACGAGTTCGTCGCGGTTGACGCGGACGGCCCAGGAGGAGTTGATCTGGGCGACGGCGCCGCCGGCCAGCTGGAAGGTGCCGTAGGCGGCGTCGTCCGCGGTGGCGGCGTAGGGCTTGCCCTGCTCGTCCCAGCGCTGCGGGATGTGCGTCTGGACGTGCGCCGAGACGCTGGTGACCTGGCCGAACAGCTCGTGCAGGACGTACTCCCAGTGCGGGAACATGTCGACGACGATGCCGCCGCCGTCCTCCGCGCGGTAGTTCCACGAGGGCCGCTGGGCGTCCTGCCAGTCGCCTTCGAAGACCCAGTAGCCGAACTCGCCGCGCACGGAGAGGATCTCGCCGAAGAAGCCGCCGTCGATGAGGCGCTTCAGCTTGAGGAGGCCCGGGAGGAAGATCTTGTCCTGGACGACGCCGTGCTTGATCCCGGCGTCGCGGGCGAGGCGGGCCAGGTCGAGCGCGCCCTCGACGTCGGTGGCGGTGGGCTTCTCGGTGTAGACGTGCTTGCCGGCGGCGATGGCCTTCTTGATCGCCTCGACGCGGGCCGAGGTGACCTGGGCGTCGAAGTAGATGTCGATCGACTCGTCGGCGAGCACCGCGTCGAGGTCGGTCGACCACTCGGTCAGGCCGTGCTGTGCGGCGAGCGCCTCCAACGCGTGGGCGCGGCGGCCGACGAGCACGGGTTCCGGCCAGAGCACCTGGCCGTCGCCGAGGTCGAGGCCGCCCTGTTCGCGGATCGCCAGGATCGAGCGCACCAGGTGCTGCCGGTATCCCATGCGTCCCGTGACGCCGTTCATGGCGATGCGCACTGTCCTGCGTGTCACGAAAGTTCCCTCCATACAGCCGTAGCAAGCGCTTTCTATTCGGTATGACGCTAGCCTGCCGACAGCGGCCCGGACAAGGGGGCCCGCTCCACAACTCCTCGGAGGAGAGCCATGACAGTCACCCTGGCGGACGTCGCGGCCCGCGCCCGGGTGTCCCCGGCCACCGTGTCCCGTGTCCTGAACGGCAACTACCCGGTGGCGTCGTCCACCCGCGAACGGGTCCTGCGCGCGGTGGACGACCTGGACTACGTGCTGAACGGCCCGGCCAGCTCGCTCGCCGCCGCCACCTCCGACCTGGTGGGGATCCTGGTCAACGACATCGCCGACCCGTTCTTCGGCATCATGGCCGGGGCCGCGCAGAGCGAGATCGGCGGGCCGGGCGACGGATCGGGCCGCGGCGGCGGGGAGAAGCTCGCCGTCGTCTGCAACACCGGCGGTTCCCCCGAGCGCGAACTCACCTACCTCACCCTGCTGCAGCGCCAGCGCGCCGCGGCCGTCGTCCTCACCGGCGGCGCACTGGAGGACCCGGCCCACCAGGCCGCGATGGCCGCGAAGCTGGCCAGGCTCGCGGACGCCGGGACCCGGATCGTCTTCTGCGGGCGCCCCCCGCTGCCGGACACCGACGCGGTGACCGCCGCGCTGGCCTTCGACAACCGGGGCGGCGCCCGGCGGCTCACCGAGCACCTGATCGGCCTGGGGCACCGCCGGATCGGCTACGTCGCCGGGCCCCTGGAGCGCACCACGACCCGGCACCGGCTGGAGGGCCACCGCGAGGCCATGAAGGCGGCCGGGCTGTACGGCGACGAGGAGAGGGTCACCGTGCACGGCCCCTACGACCGCGGTTCCGGCTACGACGCCACCCTCGAACTCCTGCGCCGTGAGCGCGAGGTGACGGCCGTCGTGGCCGCCAACGACACGGTGGCCCTGGGTGCCTGCGCGGCGGTCCGGGATCTGGGGCTCCGCATCCCCGAGGACGTCTCGGTGGCCGGCTTCGACGACCTGCCGTTCTCGGTGGACGCCGTACCGGCTCTGACGACCGTGCGGCTGCCGCTGTTCGAGGCGGGGGCGCGCGCGGGCCGGCTGGCCATGGGCAAGGAGACACCGCCGCCCGGCGGGATCGCGACCGTCGCCGCCGAGCTGATGGAGCGGGGATCGACGGCGGCTCCGGCCCGCTGACCCGAGGATCCCGTGCCCCCGGGGACCCGGCGGGCCGCGGTTCCCCCACGTGGGGGCCCGGCTGACCTGGTGTTTCCGTACGGGCCGGGCGCCGCACCCCTAAAGATGGGGGCGACTCCCCCATGTGCGTGACCCGGGGGGCCCTCCAGGATGGGGCACGGGAGAACCGCTGGGGCCTCCCTGGACCGGGGAGGTGAACGCGGTGATGGAGAAGGAAGCGATCGACGGTACGGCGTCGTCGGACGGCACGGCCGACGAGGACCACGCCCCCGTACCGGACACCGACGGCCTCTTCGGACTCCGGGAGCACGGCGAACCGTGGTGGGTTCCCGGCACGGTCGGACCGCGCCCGGCTGCCGAGCCCGAGTGGGCCGGCTTCGCCCGGGAGGCGGTCGCCCGGGCGCCGCGCTCGGCGCGGATCGCGGACCGGGCCTACCCGGACCTCACCGGCTTCGTCCTGGTGGTCGCCCCGTTCGCGGCCCGGGCGGCCGACCGGGTGGTGTGCGCGGTGTCGGGGGACGGCGGCACGCGGCCAGGACCGGCCGCCTGCTCCGCCGGTGTGCTGGACGGCTTCCGGCGCGACGTGCAGAGGCGCCTGGCCGTGCTGGCCGCGCGGACCCTCGTGTCGGAACTGCACGACGCGCGGGTCGGCGGCAGGCTGACGGGATCCGGGCCGCGTGAGCGCTTCCGGGACTTCCTGCGGCTGACCGCGAGCCGGGCGGGCTTCGCCTCGCTGGTCACCGCCTACCCGGTCCTCGCCAGGGTCCTCGCGCAGACGGCCATGAACGCGGCGGACGCCTTCGCCGAGATGCTCGGCAGGCTCGCGGCGGACGGCGGACCCCTCGCCTCCTCCCCGGTGCTCGGCGCCCCGGGCCCGGGGCGGCTCACCTGCTACGGGCCGCACACCCTGACCGAGGTCGAGGCGGGCACGGGCGACAGCCACCGCGGGGGCAGGTCGGTGATGCTGCTGCGGTTCACCGACGGCACCAGGCTGGTCTACAAGCCCCGCCCGCTCGCCGCGCACCGGCACTTCGACACCCTGGTGCAGTGGTTCAACTCCCTGGAGGGGACACCCGGTCTGCGGGCGCCCCGGGTGCTGGACCGGGGTGCCTACGGCTGGGCCGAGTTCGTCGAGGACGCCCCCTGCCGCACGGCGGACGGGACCGCGCTCTTCTACCGCCGCCTGGGTGCGCTGCTGGCGCTGCTGCACGTCCTGGACGGGACAGACCTGCACCACGAGAACCTCATCGCCTGCGGGGCGCATCCCGTCCTGGTCGACGTGGAGACGCTGTTCCATCCGCCGCTGACCCAGGTCCCGCCCGCCGATCCGGCCGCCCGCGCCCTGTACGGCTCGGTGCACCGGGTCGGCCTGCTCCCCCAGCTGCTGGTCGGGGACACCACCGCGCTGGACATGTCCGCCGTGGGGGGCGGCCGGGCGGCGTCCTCGCCGCTGGAGACGGCCTCCTGGGCGGCGGCGGGCACCGACACCATGCATCTGGTGCGCACGACCGGCCGGTTCGCCGGATCGGCCAACCGGCCCACTCTGGACGGGGCCCTGGCGGAACCCTTCCGGTTCACCGACGCGCTCTGCGAGGGTTTTCGCTCCGCGTACACCGCCGTCAGCGACTCACGCGACGAACTCCTCGGCCCCAAGGGGTTGTTGCGGATCTTCGCGGACGACGAGACCCGCTTCGTACCCAGGCCGACCTGGACGTACGCCACCCTGCTGCACGAGTCCACCCACCCGGATCTGATGCGGGACGCCGCCGAGCGCCAGCAGGTGTTCGCGCTCCTGCGCACCGGCGCCCTCGGCGCCCCCGCGCTGGCCGGTCTGGAGGACGAGGAGATCGCGGAGCTGTGGCAGGGCGACGTTCCGGTGTTCACCACGCGCCCGGACCTCACCGACGTGTGGAGCGGCACCGGGCTCAGGATGCGGGGCCCGGCCGGGCCCACCGGGCTGGCGCGGGTGGAGGAGAAGGTCCGGGCCCTGGACACCGTGGACCGGCTGGACCAGGAACGGATCATCCGCACGGCCATGGTGAGCACCTCCACCGAGCCCCCGCACGCCTCCGCGGGTTCCGCGCGCCCCAGGACCGAGGCCACCGCGCCGGAACCGGAGCGGCTGCTGTCCGCCGCCCGTTCGGTGGGTGACCAGCTCGTCTCGCTGGCCTACCACAGCGGCAGCCGGACCAACTGGATCGGCCTGGAACTGCTCGGCGAACGCTACTGGCGCCTCACGCCGCTGGCGGCCGACCTCGCGGGCGGCTACACGGGGCCGGCGCTGTTCCTCGCGCAACTGGCGTCCGTGACCGGGGCCGCCCGGTACGCCGACGCGGCACGGGCCGCGCTGGCCCCCCTGCCGGGTCTGCTGGACGCGCTGCATCTGCGCGGGGACGACCTCGGGGTGCTCGGTTCCGGCGCCTTCGCCGGCCTCGGGGGCATCGCGTACGCGCTGACCGAGGTCGGGACGCTGCTGGACGACAGCCGGATCCTGGACTGGACGGGGCCCGCCACCCGGCTGGCCTGCGCGGCGAGTTCGGCCGAGGAGGGGCTCGGGGTGCGCGGCGGCGCGGCCGGAGGGCTGGTGTCACTGCTCGCCGTGCACCGCACCACCGGCCGGACCGAAGCCTGGCGCGGTGCCGAGCGGTGTGCCGAACGGCTCGTCGCGGCGGCACCGCCCTCCTCCGCGGGCTTCGCGGACGGGGCGGCGGGGATCGGCTGGGCGCTCCTGCGGTTCGCCGGGGCGGGGGGCGGCCCGCGCCACCGGGACGCCGGACTGGACGCCCTGCGCGGTGCCGTACGGGGAGCAGGCGCCGGCCGGTCCTGGTGCGAGGGGACGTCGGGGGTCGCGCTCGCGGTCGCCGACAGCCCCGAGGCGCTGGCCGATCCGGAGCTCCGCGACTGGCTCGCGGAGCGGGCCGGTGACGTGGCCACGGCCGAACCGCAGGCGGACGACAGCCTGTGCCACGGCGAACTGGGCGTACTGGAACTGCTCGGTCACGCCGCCGTGCCCCGGCTGCGCCCCCACTGGCTGCGCCGGACCGGCACCCTGCTGGCCGCCGCCGACCGGGCGCAGTCGCACTGCGGGACGCCCGGACACATACCTCACCCCGGGCTGCTCACCGGCCTGTCGGGCATCGGACACGGGCTGCTGCGGGCGGGTTTTCCCGACCGGATCGGCCCGGCACTGCTCATGCGCAACTCCACGGGGGCCGACCGGACCCACGTGCCCATGACGTTCTCGACCAACGACCAGAAGAAGAGGCAGAGATGACGCAGATCAGCGAGTCGGCCGGATACGTGGACGTCACCGCGGCGCACGAGGGCGCCTTCGAGCACCCCGCGGGCCGGATATCGCTAGGCAGCAACGGAGGCCTGGGTCTGCGGAGCAGACTCCTCAGCGCCTCGGACGGGGACGCCGTCAACGGCCCCGACCTGCCGTGGACGACGTTCACCGTGCCGATGTAACCCTTTCCCGCCCCGTGCACGTCATGACGGTAATGTGCCTACTGCCGCACTCTGTACGGCTCCAGTAGCCTGCGGCCATGCGTGCGAATTCGCCGGTCGTCGTCGGCCGCGACGAGGAGATCGGTCTGCTGAGCAGCGCCCTGGACGCCGCACGACGGCGTTCGGGGCGCGCGGTGTTCCTCGTCGGAGAGGCGGGGATCGGCAAGTCCCGGCTGGTGGGCGAGTGTGCCTACCGGGCCTACGGGCTGGGGATGCCGGTGCTGCGCGGGCGGGCGGGCTCCACCGGCCTGGTCGTGCCGTTCCGTCCCCTGGTGGAGGCCCTGTCCTCCCACTTCCGTGCCGCGGGCACGCCGAAGGATCCGGAACTCGCTCCGTACCACCCGGCGTTGGCGAGGCTGGTGCCGGAGTGGCGGAGCAGCGCGTCGGCCGGTTACACGGAGACCGTGGTCGAGCTGGCCGAGGCCCTGCTGCGGCTGCTGTCGGTCCTCGGCCGGGACACCGGCTGCGTGGTGCTGCTGGAGGACCTCCACGACTGCGACACGGAGACCGTCGCGGTCGTGGAGTACGTCATCGACAACCTGGCGGACCTTCCGGTCCTGCTGCTGGGCACCCTGCGCCCGGAGCAGGGGACCGCCCTGGACCTCGTACGCTCCGCCGAGCAGCGTCACACCGCGACGGTGGTGGAGTTACGCGGGCTCGACGACGCGGACGTGCGGACCCTGACCGGGGCCTGCCTGGAGACACCGCCCGAGCTCATACCCGAGGCGGTCCAGCGGCGTCTGGCCGAGCGCGCGGCGGGCAACCCCTATCTGGTCGAGGTGCTGCTCGACGACCTCCTCGACACCGGCAGGCTGCGGCGCACGGAGACCGGCTGGGAGGCGGCGGACCAACCGGACGGCACCCTCCCGTCGCGCATCCTGCGCAGCTGGGCCAACCGGCTGGACCGCATGGACGAACCGGTGCGTGACCTGCTGCTGACGGCGGCGACCCTGGGCGGCCAGTTCTCCGTGGCGGTGCTCCAGACCGTCACCGGACTGGAGGACCGGGCCCTGTTCACCCATCTCCGGTCGGCGGTCGAGACCGGTGTGATCGCCCCCGACGGGGCGGCCCCCGACCGCTACACCTTCCGTCACACCCTCACCGCCGAGGCGCTGGTCTCCTCGCTCGCACCGGCCGAGCGCGCCGCACTCGCCCGGCGTGCCGCCGCGGCGGTGGAGCAGTCGGGGGAGCCGCTCGACGAGGACCGACGGCAGCTGGTGGCCTCGCTGGAGCTCGCGGCGGGCAATCGGGCGCGGGCCGCGCTCCAGTTCGCGGAGGCGGGCCGGCGGATGCTCGCGTCGGGGTCGCACGGTTCGGCCGTGGTGCTGCTGGAACGTTCCATCTCCCTGGCGGCGGACGCCGATCTGGCTGCCGTCACCGAATCCCTGGCGGTGGCCCGGGCCGAGGGCGGCGACCTCGACGGGGCCCTGGCGCTGGCCGACGGCCTGCCGCCGCTCCCCGCGCGCTCGGAGGCGGCCGCCCGGCGCGGGGACGCCCACATCAAGATCGCCTGGGTGGCGGTCATGGCGGAGCGCGCCGAGGACACGGCACGTCAGATCGCCGCCGCACGCGCCCTGTTCGGGCCGGAGCCGTCCCCCGCCCGCCGGGCCTCGCTCGCGGTCGTGGACGGGCATCTGTCCCTGCTCCCCGGGGAGGACCGGCGGGAGCCGGAGGCGGCCGAACGGGCCGCCCTGGAGGCAGCCGGGACCGCCGAGGCGGAGGGGCTTCCGGTCGTCGCCTGCCAGGCCTGGCAGTTGCTCGCGCTGCTCCACCGGGAACGGGGCTTCGACGCCGCGGACGACTGCCTGGAGCGGATGCTCGCCCTGTCAACCGAGCACTCCCTGTCGCTCTGGCGGGTGGAGGCACTGGTGCGCCTGGGGGTGAACGCCTTCATGCGGACCGGTGACGCGGCCCGTCTGCACTCGGCGCGGGCGGCCGCGGCGGAGCTGGGTTCCCTGCTGCTGGCGCAGACCGTCGACGGGCTGCTCGCGATGAACGCGGTGATGTGCGCCCGGTGGGACGAGGCGGAGGAGATCACCGCACGGTCGGTGGAGGCGAGCGCCAGGATCGGCAACCACGGCGCGCACCGTTATCTGCTGCTGGCCGGAGCGGCCGCCGCGGCGCACCGGGGACGGCGGCGGGAGACGGACCGGGCCCTCGTCGCGTTCCGCCGGGCGGGCGGGGAGCAGTCCGCACTCGTGCCCCTGCGGCTGGGTTTCTGCGGGGCGATCGGGGCGCTGCTGGAGGAGGACCGCGCCGCTGCCGTGGAGGCGCTCGACGCCGCCCTGGCCTGGGAGCGCGACCACCCCAGCTACTACTACCTGAGCGGCCGTTACGGACTGCGCCCGCTGCTGCGGGTGCTGTCGGGCGACGCGGCGCGCGGGGAGTACGAGGAGGTGGCCGGGGCCTCCGGCGCCGCCCTGGCCTGGAACCGGCAGTTCCTCGAACTGACGGAGGCGGTGCTGCTCGGCAGGGAGGGCGACCCCGCCGGTGCCGCGCGGCGGATGGAGTCCTTCCACGCCCGGTCCGAGACCTTCCCGGTGGCCCGCCATCTCGGTCTGCGGCTGGTCGCGGACGCGGCGCTCGCCGACGGATGGGGTGAGCCGGTCGTGTGGCTGCGCACCGCCGAGGAGTTCTTCCACTCGGCCGGGGTGCAGCCGGCTGCCGCGGCGTGCCGGGCGGCGCTGCGGCAGGCGGGGGTGAGCGTGACCCAGCACCGCGACGGACGGGACCGGATCCCCCCGCCGCTGCGGACCAGCGGGGTGACCCCGCGCGAGTACGAGGTGTTCGTCCTGCTGGCGGAGCGGCCGGGCAACCAGCAGATCGCCCGGCGGCTGTCCATCTCGCCCCGCACGGTGGAGAAGCACCTGGCCAGCCTGCTGAGCAAGACGGGCCGGGCGAACCGTACGGCCCTGTGCGAGTTCGCCGCGGAGTGCGTGGTCGACCTCCCCTGAACGGGCGGTCCCCCGTCCGGCCGGCGGGCTCGCCCCCGTCCGGCCCCGCGGATGGGGGGACAGCCCCTCAACATGGGGGCATCGGGCGGCGGGGGTCGGGGGCGTCACCCGGAAGATGCGGGGCCGTCACCGATGTGCCCCCTGCCGGATCGCGGCAGCATCGGCGGAGTACGGCAGCTCGTCGCCCCTCCCCCGGCCAGGAGGCCCGCTGATGCCCCTCACCCCCGTCCGCCCCGGCTCCCCCGGCACGGTGTACTTCTCCCTGCTCGGGCCGCTCTCGGCAGTGATCGACGGCAGGCCGCTGCCGCTGGGACCACGCAAGCAGAGGCTGGTCCTGGCCATCCTGCTGTCACGGCCCAACACCCCCGTGCCGGTGGACGTGCTCACCGACGTGGTGTGGCCGGAGGCCCCGCCACGGACCGCGCGCAAGAACCTCCAGGTCTACGTCAGCGCCGCCCGGTCGCTGTTCGGGGCCGGCGACGACCGCGGCCGGGTGGTGCACGACTGCGGCGGCTACCGGCTGCGGGTGGAGGAGGGCGAGCTGGACACCCTGCGCTTCCGGACGCTGGCCCGGGCGGGCCGGGCGGCGGGCGAGCGGGGCGATCTGCGCACCGCCGCCCGGCTGCTGCGCGAGGCGCTGGACCTGTGGGGGGAGCGTCCGCCGCTGCACGACCTCCGGGACTCCGCCGGGGTCGCGGAGGAGGCCGAACGCCTGGAGGCCCGCTGCCTCACGGTCTACGAGGACTGGGCCGAGGCCGAGATCGAGACGGGCCGGGCGGGCGTCGCGGTGGACGGACTGCGGGACCTGGTCGAACGCCACCCCTTCCGCGAGCGTTTACGGACCGCGTGGATGAACTCCCTCCACCAGACCGGGCGTCAGGCGGAGGCGCTGGCGGTGTACGACGACTACCGGCAGCTGCTCGCCCGGGAGCTGGGCCTGGAGCCCAGTCCGGCGATGGCGGGCCTGTACCGGGCGATGCTCGGCGAGGGCCGGGCCGCCCGGGCCTCCGCTCCCCGGAGCGCGGCGGGCGGTGCGTCGCTGCCTGCGGACAGCAGGCACTTCACCGGCCGCGAGGACGAGTTGGCCCGGCTCCTCGACGTGTCGGGGAGCCCGGAGGGCGCCGTGCTGGTCGTGTCCGGTCCGGCCGGTGTGGGGAAGTCGGCGCTGGCCGTCCGGGCGGCCCACCTGCTCGCCGGCAGCTTCCCCGACGGACGGGTCCACGTCCGGGCGCGCCGGGAGGACGGGGCTCCCCGGACCCGGAACGACATGCTCGACGAGCTGGGGCGGCTGTGCGGGGTGAGCGGTCCCGGCAGGCCGGACCCCGCGCAGGCCGGCGACGCCTGGCAGGACTGGTTGTCGCGGCACCGGGCGCTGATCGTGCTGGACGACGTGGCGGACGAGGCTTCGGTGCGCGGGCTGCTGCCCCGGACCGGGCGGAGTTCGGTGCTGCTCACCGCCCGGGGCCAGCTCGCCGGTCTCGAGGCCGTGCACCGGACGGCGCTCGCCGCCCCCGGCGAGGACGAGGCGCTGGAGCTGCTGGGGACGCTGATCGGCGGGGACCGGCTGCGGACGGACCGGGCCGCCGCGGTGCGCATCGTGCGGGCCTGCGGGAGCCTGCCGCTGGCGGTGGCGGTGAGCGGGATGCGGCTCGCGGTGCTGCGGCACCTCCCGCTGGCGGAGTACGCGGACCGGCTCGACGACCCGGCGGCGGCCCTGGACGAACTCGTGGCCGGGGACGTGTCGGTACGCTCCCGGCTCGCCGCGGGCTGGCGGGACCTGGGGCCCCGCGACCGGGGGGCCCTGGCCCGTGTCGCGGGGCTCGCGTGGGACGGCGGATTCACGCTGGAGCGGGCGATGGCGGCACTGGACCGCGACGAGCGGGGCACGATCCGCGCGGTGGAGTCACTCATCGACACCGGTGCCGTGACCTCGCCCTCCGGCGAGGTCACCGCACACGCCGCGCTCTACGAAGTGCCCCGGCTCCTCTGTCTGTACGTCCGCGAGGCCGCGGGCCCCGAGGAGACCGGCCTACGGGAGCCGGCGCTCTCCTTCGGGGGCGGCGCCCCCCGTCTCCTCAGCCGAGGGTGAGCAGGTCCAGCAGGCCGTCGTGGCTGCGCCCCGGAGCGCCACCGTCGCGGCCTCCGGACAGGAAGTGCAGGGCGAGCAGCAGACCCGCCGCTCCCGTGCCGAGGTCGGCGGAGAAGCGCCGCAGCGTCGCCCCCGGGACGAGCAGCCGGTCCTCGTCGGCGACGAGGTGCCAGGTGAGGTTGCGTACGGAGGCCAGGACGCCGGGCCCGGTCCGGGTCACCGGGTCGAGCTGGCCGGCGGCGGCCGCGAGACCCGCGCGGCCGGTGAACAGCCCCGGTTCACGGACGAATTCCATGGCGCAGCCCTGGGCGACGCCCGGGATCAGCGCGCTCAGTTCCTCGTCCTCGTACCGGCCGGTGTACGCCTGGGCGACCAGCGCGACGCCCGAACTGCCCTGTCCCAGGTAGAGCAGATGGCGCCGGCCGTCCTTCACCTGGAGCGAGCCGTCGTCCATCGTGACGAGGTGTCCGGCGTCGCGTCCCAGGGCGGTGCGGGCGGCCCTGCGCAGCCACTGTTCACCGGTCAGCGCGTGCAGTTCGAGGAAGAGCAGGGCGACTCCGCTCAGCCCGCGCAGCAGTCCGGCCGACTCCGGCAGCCGTATGCCGTCCACCTGTTCGCCCCGGACCAGCCGGTCCAGGTCCCCGGCGGTGCGCAGCGCGCTGCCGCCC
>Ga0164307_10000845_pt1 | contig 13660 bp, 14 predicted proteins | sample Whisoiple_243_MG_FD_110214 | JGI IMG/M metagenome (GOLD analysis project Ga0164307, IMG submission 110214) | Soil microbial communities amended with fresh organic matter from upstate New York, USA - Whitman soil sample_243_MG | ecosystem: Environmental > Terrestrial > Soil > Unclassified >...
AAAGAATGCTCATCACCAACGATCGCGCGGACCAGTTCCAGGCTTTGAGCTTCCGGAAAGATCAACAGCGCCCGGCCAGCGAACGGCCCTTCAAAGGACTGCTGCACGGCGACAAGCCTTTTTGCGTTATTGCGCTCCACCAGCTTCGATGCGGCCTCGCGCGTGACAATCGTGACCGCGGGTACTGACAGCAGCACTTCCTCGCCGACCATTTGTCGCAGGCTGTTGGCCGCGCGGCTGACGCCCATATTGGCGATTTCCGCGAGCGCGTCCTGCTCGATGTCGGTGAGTTGCTCCACATCATCCATCATGTCGCCGCCTTCTTCAGGCGAAGCGTGGCGCCTGAAAGAAATGCGGCAAGGGCCTCATCCGTCAAAGGCTTCGGAATAAACCCGGCGTTCAGCTCCCGGGCGCGCCCGATAATCTCATCCTGGATGTTCGCGGAGACCACGGCGAGGGGCATGCCCGGATGGCTCTTGCGTATTCTCGCGACCAGTTCCAAGCCATCGGTCCCCGGCATATTGAAATCGATCAGCGCGATGTCCACCGTACCCACGGCGGCGAGCGCCTCATCGGCATTGGCAGTTTCGACCAAGGACCATTCCGGTCGGATCCGCCGGAACGCGCCCGCCATCACCATCCGGGCAAGCTTGCTGTCGTCGACAACCAGAACTTTGTAGGACATAGCGGCGTTTCTCTTGGCTGAACGGCAGTCCGGGTATGGCAGGCTGCGGGCTTGAACGGATTTCCCGTTAGGTCTAACGCCTTGTCACAAGAGGGTAAATGCTGTCTGCCCGACTTGTTCCATTGGCCGGCGCCCTTTCCACCCGGCTCAGCTCCCAGCCTCGTTTTGTGGCAGTTTCGGTACCAGCCATTGCTCTACCCAGGCGTCGCCACACGGCCCAATCGAGGCCTTGCCCGACGCCAGCACAAGCTGGAGCACCGCAGTATGCAGCTGGCCGCATTGTCTCCAGTCGACCTCGGCCGCCGGCATTGTCTGCAACAGCTGCAACAACGGCTCGGCATGTTCGACCGTGCAGACGCCGTCGAGCACGATCAAGCCGTCGTCGCCGCGGCGAACCGTCATGGCAGTAGTTCCTTCACATCCAGCACCAGCAGGACCTGTCCATCGCCCAGAAGAGTGGTCCCGGCATAGCCACGGGCGTTCTCAAGCAGCCCCTGCATCGGCTTGAGGACGACATCGAGGCGATCCCGGATGGCGTCGACTTCAAACGCCGTTATCCTGCCGGCAGCTTCCATGACGACGAAAAGTCTCGCCGCAGCGTCCTCCTTCGCCCGTTCGGGAAGTTTCATGAGTTCGGCCAGCGAGACGATCGGCACGAGACGCTCCCGCAGCACAAAACCAAGGTTGTTCTTGATCTGGCTGATTCGATCGGGCGTAAGGCGCACCGTCTCGGACACCGCATCCATCGAGATGCCGAACAACTGGCCTCCCGCCTCCACCACCATGACGCGGGACATCGCAATCGTCATCGGCAGATCGAGCCGCACCGTGGTGCCGGCCCCGACCCGGCTTGAAAGCGAAACCCGACCGCCGATCTGTTCGACCACCGTTCGCACGACATCCATACCGATGCCGCGCCCGGAAATATCCGAGACTTCGGCCGCGGTCGAAAATCCGGGAGCAAAGACCAGATCGACAACCTGCTCGTCGGTGAGCGCGGCGAGCTCATCGGCAGGAACCAATCTTTTCTCGGAGGCCCTCCGCCGCACCACCGCCGAGTCGATGCCGCGGCCGTCATCGGTAACCTCGATCAAGAACCTGTCCCCGATCCGGGATGCCTCGATCGAGATCGCCGCGGTCTCGGGTTTTCCGGCCTCCCGGCGCTGCGCGGGGCTTTCGATGCCGTGATCCAAGGCATTGCGCACGAGATGCACCAATGGTTCAAACAGGCGATCCACGATGGTCTTGTCGGCTTCCGCGGCTTCACCTGACGTCATCAACCCGACATTCTTTCCGAGCTGGCGCGACACATCGCGAACCAGGCGGTGGAGCGACCGGAACACTTGCGCTACTGGCACCATCCGCAACTGAAGGATGGTGCCGTGCAGTTCGACGACGAGGCGATCGATGGCATCGTAGTCGCGTCGGATCGACCTTGCCGCCTCTTGTCCGCCAAAATCCTGTTCGACGCGTTTTGCCGAATGCGCCAGCGCATTTTTCGCAACGACGAGTTCGCCCGCCAAATTGACGAGCGCCTCGATTTTCGCTTCGCTGACGCGAAGCACACGCTCGGCCGGTCGTTCGGTTGCGCTGGGCGCTCCGGCGCTCAACCCGCTGAAATCCTCGGCGGCCGCCGTTGATGGCGTCTCGATGAGCGCAACCAGTGCCTGTTCGAGCGCCGTCAGTAACGGCCCGACGTCCCGCTGCACCAATGTCATACTGCCGGCGCGCCGCACGGTGTCCGCCAATTGCGAATGATCGGCGTGACGCAGAGCATTAGTTGCGACACGTGCCGCCGCGCCGGCGCAACCGGCGAGATCGTCGGTCCTGTGGGAAATCCGCAGCAGTTCGCACTGTGCTTCGATCACCGACCGGATCAAGGTTTGATCGGCATCGCCAGCCACCGACGGGGTGGCCAGAATCGCATCCGGCGGAATGCCGGTGATCTGCACCTGATCCGGCACCAGCCGGAAAATCCTGGCAATTTCGTCGCGGTCACCGGCGGAAATCGCCTGCAGGCGCAGATTGCAGGCATAGGGATCGATATCGGACAGCGGCGCAAAGGGCTCAACCGGCTCGATGTGAAATGCCAGCAGGTCCGGCACCTGCCGCATCAGTTGCAGGGGATCGTCGCCGTTGTAGAAACAGCCCGGGATCGGCTGGTAAGAAATCGCCCACAGGGCTGACGCATGTTTTGGCATCCGCGACGCCATCGCGTCGCGCTCGGCCGCGATCATGCGCGCCGCCCAATCCGGCAACCCGGCTGCCATACCCGCCGTGGATTGCCGGACGGCTGATCCCGGCTGCTGCTGACTGGCCTCGGCTGGCAGATACGACCGCATCCGTTCCGCCAGGATACGGCTATCCTCGCCTGCCCGCGCGGGCATTGCACCGGCGGCCTCAAAGTCGTCGACCCATCGCGACACCTGATCGAGACACGCCAACGCGGCGTCAATGATATCGGGACCGCCGGCGAGTGTGCCCTGCCGCACGCCGGCGAGCAGATCCTCGGCGGCATGCAGCATGATGCTCATGGCCGGCAGTTCGACCACGCCCGCGGAGCCCTTGAGCGTATGAAAAGCGCGGAACACCCGGTCGACCCGCTCGGGCGAAGCGCCGTCGCGTTCCAGCACAATCAGGTCGTCCGTGGCCTGGCGGATCAGTTCGCGGGCCTCGGTGACAAATTGCTCCTGGAGGGCGCTCACGATACGGCTCCCGTGAGAACGCAGACATGTCGAACCAGTTCGGCTTCCGCCACCGGCTTGACCAGGTAGAAATTGGCGCCGGCTGCCCTTGCGGCGGCGACGTCCTGCGTTTCCGATTCAGTCGAAATCATCAATGCGGGCAGCACCGCGACATCGGCCGCGCTGCGGCGAAGCGCGCGCAAAAAGGTAAGGCCGTCCATTCGCGGCATGTTGACATCGACGATCACGAGATCGAATGGCTTCGACAGCGCTCTTTCCATCGCCTCGATGCCATTGATCGCCTGCTCGACCTCGAATCCGGCACTCTCCAATGCCGATCGGTAATAGAGCCGCACCACCGACGAATCGTCGACGACCAGGACCCGTACTTTGGCGGGCGCGCCGATATCAACCATGATCCGCCTCCGGCCTTTGGTAGACGATCGCGTCGGGAAACCGACGAACGTTGAAAAGCGGCGATATCCGACTCATGCTTTCCGAATGCCCAAGACATATGTAACCGCCGGGCCGCAGACAGTCATAGAGATTTTCCGCCGCCTGACGCCGGGACGCATCATCAAAATATATCAGAACGTTCCGGCAAAAGATCAGGTCGAAACCGCGGTACCGCCCCATGTCCTGGGCATCGATCAGGTTGGCGCGGGTGAATTCAATGGAGCCCCTCAGCCCTTCGTCGATCTGATGATTGCCATCGGCGGTGGGCTTGAAATAACGGGTGAGGATGTCGCGCGATAATCGCATCAACGAACGTTCACCATAGATGCCCTCGGCAGCGGCCTTGAGCGCCCTTGTATCGATGTCCGACCCGACAATCTCGATATTATAGTTGTCGACCTGGGGCCAGTTTTCCATAAGCCAAAGTGCGATCGAATAGGGCTCTTCGCCGGTCGAGCACGGTATCGACCAGATGCGCACGGTGCTTCCCGGCGGCTTGAGAACGACGATGCCGCCGAGCAGACTGGAGGTCATGCAGCGGAGCTGGTGATCCTCACGATAGAAATATGTCTCGTTGACGGTGAAAGAATTGATCAGATGCTCGATTTCATGGTCGGCATCGGCGCGCAGCAGCGAAAAATACGCCTGGAACGATGACGAGCCGGTCGCAGCGATGCGGTCCTCGAGACGGCGATCGATGAAATATCGCTTGCCCTGCGTGAACGACATGCCGGTGCGGCGGTAGAGAAATTCGCAGAATCGCTCGACTTCCTCCGGCTTGATATGGACAGATCGCGGCTCCGAGCCTTCTGAGCCGCTCATTTCGGTTAACCTTCCGCGCCAGAAATGCGCGCAATTGCGACCAAGACGGCGAACGGGAGGAACGGCGTTCCCGCAAATCGCGCCGCGCATTTTTCCAGCGCCGGAATGGCCTCCGGCGTCCCGACCTCCATCAGCACATCGATCGCGGCAGCGCAGACATTGGGGTGCTGCTCCCGCTCGATCAGGTCACACAGCAGGCTGGAGGCTTCGGACGCCTTCATGTTGCGCGCCAGTTCAGTCGCAAGCAGGCGTACGTCCGAGTCGCGGTCGCCGAACAGCGACTTCATGAAGGGCGCGATCACTTCCGGCAGCGCCTGCAAGGATTCGATTGCGGCGGCGCGGAGGCCTGCGTCCTGCGAGCGCAAACAAGGCAGTATCGCCTCCACGCTGGCGGTATCGCCAATGCGCATCAGTGCCGTCATGATGGCTTCGCGCACCCGCGGCACTGTCTCGCGGTCCAGCGCTGCGGCAAGCTCAGGCACGGCTTCCGCGTGACCGGCAAGTGCGCGGGCCGCGGTCCATCGGCTTTCGGCGTCGGAACTGTCGAGCGTGGGCCGTTGCGGCGTCGGATCGCCGCTGACGCCCGAGCCTCTGGCGCCGCCCTTAACCAGCGGCATGGGAGTTGACCATGTCGATGATCGTTGCGGCGATATCCTCCAGCGGCCGCACCATTTCGGCGCCGCCATTCTTCACCAGTTCGCCCGGCATGCCCCAGACGATCGCGGTCGATTCCGCCTCGGCAATGGTGCGGCCGCCGTCCTCTCGCAGCCGCTTCATCGCCTCCGCGCCATCGTTTCCCATTCCGGTCATCATCACGCCAATCATCTTGGGGGCACTGAAATGTTCAAGCGCGCTGGCCACCATGCGTTCCACGCTCGGATGCCACAAATACTGGGCTTTTGCCGGCACCGGCATCGCGATCAGGCCGGTCGCCCGCGGCGCCACCATGACGTCGGCGTCGCCCTTGCCGATATAGACAGTGCCGGGCTTCAGCGGCATCGGCTGGTCCACCTCGACCACATTCAGATGACATTCCCGGTCAAGCCGCTTGGCAAACGCGCTGGTGAAACTCGCTGGCAGGTGCTGGGCGACCAGTACCGGCCACGGAAAGTCCGGCGGCAGCTGCGGCAGCACCACGTCGAGCGCGGCCGGGCCGCCGGTCGAGGTGCCGATCAGCACCAGACCCGGCAAGGCGCCATTCCTGGCGTTGACCGCGCCTGTACCGGCCTTGATCGGCTTGACGACCGCTGCGCCGCCCGTCCGGGCTCGCATCGTCAGTCCGGCGCCGCGAATCCGATGCCGGACGCGCTCGGTCAATCGCAACGTGCGCCGGATGCGAGCATTGGCCGCGGCCCGAACCTTTTCCACCAACATGGGCCGCAACCGGTCGATCTCCAGCGAGACCGTGCCGCTCGGCTTGGCTACGAAATCAACGGCGCCGAGTTCAATCGCCTCCAACGTCGCCTCCGCGCCCTCCGCGGTCAGCGAAGAGATCATCACCACCGGACGCGGCGCCTCGATCATGATCTGGCCAAGGCAGGCCAGCCCATCCATGCCGGGCATCTGGATATCGAGCGTGACCACATGCGGATCGAACGATCGCACCAGTTCGAGCGCCTGATTGCCGTTGCGGGCGAGACGGATGTCGAAGTCGCCCTCATCGAGAAAAATGTCTTGGAGCAATTTGCGCATCAGGGCCGAATCATCGGCGATCAAAAGCTTGATCACGGGACGGTCACCGGCACGTCGCGTTCGGAGGGCCTGAATTTGGCGAGAACGTCGGCTTCGACCTGGTCGAGCAATTGCGCCGGATCAACCAGCAGCACCATTCGTCCCTTGTTCCTCGAATCCCAGGCTTCCAGATTGATGACCCGGGAGATCAGGCGCATCTGATCCGCCGACAATTCGGGCGCCGGCTGGATGGCATCGGTCTGCACTTTCATGATTTCGGAGACGCTGTCGACGAGGAAACCCGTGATGACCGCGCCAATCGTTACCATGAGAATACGCTGGGACCCCGCATGTTCCGTCGTGCTCAGATCAAACCGGCGGCGCAGATCGACGATCGGCACCACGCTGCCGCGAAGATTCATCACGCCGTCGACGAAGGCGGGCGCCTTCGGCAACCGCGTGATGTGATCTGGACGCCGCGCAATCTCGCTGACCGCAGCGATGGGGATACCGTAATCCTGATCGCCCATGCGAAAAATGATGAACTGCTCGTCTGCCATGAGGTTTGCTTCCGATTGCGGTTCAGTTTCGCCCGCACTGGCCTGCTCGGAAAGAATGCGACGAACCAGTTCCGACCGGAAAAGTCGGTCCGGCGACAGCAGCGCGACCAACCGTTGGCCGTCTTCAAGCCGGCAGATGGAGGTGATTTCGGCATCCCCATCGCCGCGGGTGAGCAAGGCCGGCGCCGGTTCGATGATATCAGGATCGACCCGGAGGATCTCCCGGGTTGCGTCCACGACCACGCCGACTGCGCCATCGCCCAATGACACCACCACGACCTTGCCGCGGGGTCCGAGCCCGCTGTCGGCCGCCATCCCAAGCAACGCGCGGAGCGACACCAGTGGCAGCAACCGATCCCGCAGCGTGATAACGCCCAAGACAGCGGTTTCCGGCCGAGGCAAATTCGAGACATGGCCCGGCAATGGAAAGATCTCCCGCACGTGATCGAGCGGAAGCGCATACTCCTGCTCGCCAAGGCGGAAGCTCAGCAGCGAAATCAGCGTCTGGGCCGGCGTTGCAGCCGAACTGCCGATGGCAACCGCCGACCTGGTCGCGGCGTGCGGCGTGGAGACGCCGAGCCGGCCGAATTGCCCGCTCAACAGCCGCGATGGATTCAATAGCTTGATCGTGCTCTGGCCTTCCGAGCCCTTGATGGTACCATCCAGCAGCGCCGGATCGGTGGTGCCGGCGCCGGCAACGTCTTGTTCAAGCCGGTGCGCGGCAAGCGCCAACAGGCGGTCGATCCGATCGACAACAAAGCCAACCGCGGCATCGCCCCTTATGACGACCACACGCGTCTGCTCATTGGTTTCAACGCCCGGCAGTTGCAGCAGCGCTCGCAGGCTGATGACCGGCAAGACGATCCCGCGCAAATTGGCGAGCCCGAGCAGGCTCGGCGGCACCAGCGGCATATGGGCCAGATCCGGCAGCCGGATGATTTCGGCGATCGAGGCAAGCCGCAAGGCGAACGATTCTCCCGCAAGCTGGAAAATCAGCAGATTCTCGGAGGCGGCATCTTCCCCTCCCGCAAGAAGCGGGTCAGCGGCCGCCGCAAGATCGGCCGTTTTGCGGGATTGCTGACGTCTACTGGCCATCGCGACGCTGAATAGTTTCCGCGAGCGAGGCGATTTCCTCGATCGCCGCCGCGAGATCCTCGGCGCCCCTCGCCTGCTGCTTGGCCGCCGCCGCAGCCTGCGCCGATGCGCCGGCGGCCTCCTCGGCGACCGAAGCGACCTGCCTAGCGCTCTCAGCGACGTCCTTCATCGAGGCCAGAATGGCTTGCGCGCTGACGCCTATCTGATCATTGACGGCGGCGATCTGGGCCACGTCCCTTTGCACGACATCGAAGCTTGCCAGTACCGTATCGGTCTTCTGGTTTTCGGCCTCCGCGCCGGCGATCACGCGCTCGAGCTCGCGGCGGACCGCCGCGATCTGACTCTGGATCGCGAGCACCGTGTCCTTGATGCGCGCGGCGTTCTCCCCGGAATCGCGGGCAAGGCTGCGGATATCCTTGGAGACGACGGCGAACCCTTTGCCGAACTCACCGGCGCGCGCGGCCTCTACCGAACCGTTCACCGCCAGCATATTGGTCTGAATCGAGACAATTCCGATGCTGTCGACGATCTTGTCGATGTTGCGGCTGATGTTTTCGAGGCCGGCGATCAGATCCAGACTCTGACGCGTCGTCTCGATCGACCGCGTCACGCCTTGCGACAGGCCGGCGATCTGCAACCGGCATTCGCCAAGCATAGCGTCCATTCGCCTAATTCGTTCCAGGGATTCGGCAGCGCTTTCCCGAAACGATTGCGCGGTCTTCTCGACCTGATTCATCGCCGCGCTGGCTTCCTGCGTCGCGGCAGCCTGCTGCTGGGCGCCACGGCTGATCTGATCCACCGCACTCATGATCTGCGCGGCCGAGCCCGACATCTCCTGAACGGCCGTTGAAAGCTGCTCGGCGGCTGAGGCGAGTTGATCGGCGCTGGCATCGCTGGTTGAAATCGACTGAAAGTCCGTGGCGAGCACGGACAGGGATCGGGATGCCGCCTGACTTTCATCCAATACACTGGCCTGCTGTTCGACGCTGCGCAGCGCCTCAGCGGCGGCCGCGGCCTGTTCCTCGGCCGCGGAGGAAATGATCTCGGCGCCCTTCTGCGCCTCGCGCGCGGCCGATTCGGCTTCCTGCGTCGCTACCGCGATCGACTGGCTGCCCTCCGCCAGGACTCCAACTTCCTTGCGCAATTCGCCTAGCGCGAGAACGACGGTCTGGCTCTTCTCAGCCTCGCGCACGGCCGTCTCGGCCGCCGTCCTGATAATGGAAGACATCGAGCCGACCTGGGTCTCGATCTGCGCGGCGAGATTCTGCACGTCGCGCGCGCTCTTGTCCGATATCTCGGCCAGCGCTCTTACCTCATCGGCAACGACCGCAAAGCCGCGTCCGTGGTCGCCGGCGCGCGCCGCCTCGATCGCCGCGTTGAGCGCAAGCAGATTGGTCTGGTCCGAGACATGGCTGACGGTCTTGGTGACATCGCCGATGCTGGCCGCCTGCTGGCTCAACTGCGCCATGATTTCGACGGTCCCGGCCTGCCGGTCGCCATTGTGCTTGATATTGCTGGCCCACAGGCCGATCTGATTCGAGGTTTCGATCAGAAGCGTTTCCAGCGTGTCGGTCCGGCGCCGCGCGCCCGCGGATCGTTCGCGTGCCTGCACCAGCGTTGCCGCGGTGGAGGTGGCGACCCCAAGCGTCTCCTGAGCCGCGCTGGCAGCTTCCTCGGCGCCGCTGGCGATCTGCTCCATCGAACGGCGAAGTTCCTCGGCAGCCGATGCCGCCTGGGTGATTCCCACCGAAAGCTCCTCGGTCGCCGCCGCAATCCGCTCCTCGATTTTCTGCTGGCGGGACCCCGAAATATTGCCCGGCGCAGGTTTGCGGCGCTGGGCCGGAATGGAAGCGGAACCCGGCGCGGGCTGGACGGCGGACCGGCGCTCAGCCGCCCGCCCGGCGCCGAGGGCGGAGGTTTTCATCAGGGATTTCGGACCGCTCGCGGCGAGCGTTTTCGAAGGGGCGGAGCCGGTGCCATTGGGGCCGTTCGGGCTGATGACCGGCGGCTTCCCCGCCGTGCTCGGTCGCCGGGGCTTTGGCGTGGGTCGCTCAGTCGTGCCGGGGAGCTTTTTCCGCATCGCAAAATCCGTATTCTCAAAGATGGCCAGTAACTTCGGCGGGAGGGAGATCGTATTTGGCCTCAAACTACGTGGTCTGCGCAAGCCGATACAAGCGAAACAAAGGTTCCCATCGAACCTCTCTTGTATCAGAGTGAAGGGACCGAACCGCCCTGCCCCCTTCGCGAGAATGTCGTCAGAGCCAGCGAGGCGCAACAGACTCCAAGAGAGACCAGAAGTCCAATGACATCCGAGCGCTTTGTGCCTTTGACCGAGCTTGAGCGCGACGCCCTCGCCGAACTGTCGAATATTGCGATGGCCAAGGCCGCCAACAGCCTGCGCAAGATGATCCAGCACGAGGTTCTGCTGGCGGTGCCTTCGGTTGATATTCTCAGCAGCCAGGCGGCCGCAAATCTGGTGGCGAAACCCGACAACCCCAAGCTGGTCGCGGTGCGCCAGGATTTTGCCGGTCCGTTCTCCGGCCGGGCGCTACTGATCTTTCCGGAAACCAACAGTCTCGAACTGGTGCGCGCGGTGGTGGGTCGACAACTCGCGCTCGAAGATATCGTGGATCTGGAAGACGAAGCGCTGGCGGAAACCGGCAATATCATTCTCAACAGCTGGGTCGCGACAATCGCAAACCTTCTGAAGAGCGCGTTGAAAATGTCGCTCCCGATCGTCATTCGCGGCGACGGGAAACGCATGTTTGAGAGCGCAACCTCAACCCTCGTGCTGTTTTTGCATATCAAGTTCGAGATTCATCAAAAGCACATTGGCGGTTACGTCGCGCTACTGATGGACATTCCGTCCATCGATGAATTGCGGTCCCTCATCGCCGGCTTTGTCGAATCCCTCACGCAGGACGAGAATGCCAGACCGGGGATAAGCAAAACGTGAACACCTTATCAGTCAGCGGACTGACTCGATTTTTGCCGTTTCTCATCAGCTATCGAGCTGACTCCATTTTCGCTCGGTCACCGTGAACGGCCGCTTTGCGCCAGAAGGGGCCGTACCTTGCCCGTCGGCTATCTCATGCCGCGCGCGCAGTCAGCCTTGGGCGTCGATCGGGGAATCAAAGGCCACGCCGATTCACACTGCAGAGCAACGCAGCAGCGGAGACAACTAAAGACGCCTTGCAAAGCCGGAGCCAGCGCGGACTTTGCTCCAACCAAACTGGTCCAATATTTCACCGCCTCGGTGCCCAGATGGTCCTGCCTTTCCGTGCCTGCGCCTCGCACTTCGGTCAGAGACAGCCGTCCTGAATGACGCCAGCCGCCCGCCCATAATATCCCACGGCCGTCGCGTTCATACCTAACGAGTCATAGAAGTTGCCAAGTGAATTATACACTGCCTCATCGGTCTGCGCATTCTTGCAGGTCATTCCGCCAACGATCTGCTCCAGATCGTCGTCGGTCAAGGCGTCAAGACGCGGTTCGTTATTCATGAGCCAATCTCCTTGCTTGATGACGGGATCGCCCGTTGCAATCCGATGGTGCGAGGATGCTCGAGGCCGCAATCGAGGTCGGGGATGTGGATCACGCACAGCAATGTTGTTGTCTGGTCGGGGATGCCGGGGAAAGGAAAAAACCAACACACCAGAGCATGCTTATCGGAGCCGCCGTTGCGGTTGGTTTGTGTCTCGGTGGGTAGCGTTGCGGTCGCAATGCTTGGCGTGACTCGGGTATGCCTATGGCGATGACCAAAGCATTACGGAGGGTTCGGCACTACCCCCATAGCCAAGCACTGGCGCAAGGCGTCGGGCCGCGTGATGCAGATCACAGCGAGAGGAGGTTGCCTCCAGTATCCCTGCAAACAAGAAAGGGAATGGTCTCTGAAAACACACGGAGAGCGACAATGACCAACGAAATTTCTGTTCTGACCCACAGTGAACTCGATGCGGTTTCGGGTGGCGCGACATTCGCCGTGCATCTGAGCGTTTTCGGTACCAAGATCGGCATCACCGTGACGGACACGCCCAACGGCCCGCAGACCTGTACCACCATCCGCGACTCGTCGGGCAAGGGTAGCCACAACTGCACGATGCCGGTCTAACTGCGGGTACGGCGAAATGATGGAGGCCCCCATTGGCGCGGCTGACGCAGCTTTGGCGCTGTGTTCTCGGTACAACATCTCTTTTGTTCCTCGCGAGGGAACGCAATTTTGGTCTCCCACTCGGACCCGCTCCATGCAAGCTTGTAGAAAGATCGGGGGCTGGTCATTCGGTAAATAATCGATTTGAGGCCACCGGCGCGGGTCCCGCAGAGCGCGAATGCTCTGTGGGACACTTCTTGTAGGGGGCATCACATGCCAGGCTCTCTATCTCAGTCCACCGGCCCGTCTCTCCTGCCCATCGAGCATCCGCACTGCCCAAATGCGCAGACAGGATGCACCTGGCCCGCACTTGCCGCATTCAAAGCTGCGAAGATCGAACCCTTTCGGACCGGGCATGATCCGGTCACAAGGTCACCCTGACGGCCGCCACAGACCCAATGAAGTCGGACAAGTTTGGCTGCTAACGGGGGAACTAGAACGGGCCAGAGTAAGGCCGCCTCAAACCACTTAGCGAGCCGAAACAACACGAACTGCCGCTATTCTTGCGACCGGGCTACTGAAGTAGCCACGATCAGCCACGGCCTTCGAGCGTCTCGGTCTTTAGAACAGCCTTCACCTGTTTGGCCATATTGGCCAGTTGTGCCCGATCTGAGCCGCTGTTCGTCACCTCGTGTGTGAATCGGCACAGAGTCAGATCGCTGCAGGTGCCGGCAGTAACGCCATAAAGACAATCAAAAAAGTCGATCGGAGTGGGGTCACGATCGGCGCCGATCATGACCCCACCCAGCGCGAATTCCGTCACTGCGACAAGGAATTGTGGCCGTTAGTTCAAGGGACCAAGTTCTGCGCCGATTAACAGTCGAACACGGCCACGCAGCTTGCGCCGCAAAACGCGTTCTCAGCTTCAAGCCGCAACTTCGACTTGAATGGCGAGGCCAGGACGGCCAGAACGAAACAGAGCAGCCCGATCGTTCCGCCAGCTTAGGCGATTCCATCACGTCATCAACTCGGATAGGGTTTCGGTACACACAGGGGTACGCGCGACGGCCCCCTTTCAAGATATTTGCGCGGGCGGTTTTCCGGGTTGCGTTGCGGATCGGTACAAATTTGGGCGCTATCAATTGAGCTTCTTGCGGAGCTTCTTGATAATTTCCCGCAGGTCGCTGGCGTATTCCTCAGCGACTTGCCGCGCCAGATCCGTGCGCGTCGGGCACGGCTTCTCTTCGGTCAGGTTCGTGGCCTGCCTGGTATCTGCGATCCAAAGGCCATTCTCGATCAAAACCATCACGGGTCGGAGCCTTAACCGCGTCGCTGCATGGCGTTGCTGGGATTAAGTGTGGGCACTCCGAACGAGAAAAGCTGGTCAAAATTGAACAGAGGGGCATTGCAACGTTTTCTGGACAAGGATCACCAAATGGCTGGATCGAACTTGGCACGGCACATCGTGGACCGATTTGAGAAACGTTGGGCGCAAAAGCTCGAAGTTCAAGCGCGTAACTGGCAATCGGTAAAGCCCGACGGTCGGACTTCGACCGATCGGGGCGTGCCGGTGGTCTGGCGCCGCAAGCGGGTGAAG
>Ga0164307_10000846_pt1 | contig 13656 bp, 11 predicted proteins | sample Whisoiple_243_MG_FD_110214 | JGI IMG/M metagenome (GOLD analysis project Ga0164307, IMG submission 110214) | Soil microbial communities amended with fresh organic matter from upstate New York, USA - Whitman soil sample_243_MG | ecosystem: Environmental > Terrestrial > Soil > Unclassified >...
GACGTTCGCGCTGGAGACGCTCACCGGCAAGAGCAACGACGCCCCTCGCCTGCCCTCCGGCATGACCGAGCTCGATCGCGTCACCGGCGGCGGTTTTGTCCGCGGCTCCGTGCTGCTGGTCGGCGGTGATCCCGGCATCGGCAAGTCGACGCTTCTGACGCAGGCCACCAGCCTGCTGGCGCGGGCCGGGCATCGCGCCGTCTACATCTCGGGCGAGGAAGCCGTGGCACAAGTGCGGCTGCGCGCCGAACGCCTGGGCCTTGCCGATGCGCCGGTGCAGCTCGCGGCCGAAACCTCGGTCGAGGATATCGTCTCGACCCTGTCCGAAGGCGCCGCGCCGCGCCTGATCGTGATCGACTCGATCCAGACCATGTGGACCGACACGGTGGAATCCGCGCCCGGCACGGTGACGCAGGTCCGTGCGTCGGCGCAGGCGCTGATCAGATTCGCCAAGAAATCGGGGACTGCAATCATCCTGGTCGGCCATGTGACCAAGGACGGCCAGATCGCCGGGCCGCGCGTCGTTGAGCACATGGTCGATGCGGTGTTGTCGTTCGAAGGTGAAGGCTCACAGCAATTCCGGATCTTGCGCGCGGTGAAGAACCGCTTTGGTCCGACCGACGAAATCGGCGTGTTCGAGATGACCGGTCTCGGCCTGCGCGAAGTCTCCAATCCGTCAGAACTGTTCCTGTCGGAACGCGATCTCGGCAGCCCCGGCACCGCCGTGTTTGCTGGGATCGAGGGTACAAGGCCGGTGCTGGTGGAGTTGCAGGCCCTGGTGGCGCCGACCACGCTGGGCACGCCGCGCCGGGCGGTAGTGGGCTGGGATCCAAGCCGGCTCTCGATGGTGCTGGCGGTGCTGGAAGCGCATTGCGGGGTCAAGCTGTCGGGCTACGACGTTTACCTGAACGTCGCCGGAGGCCTGCGTATCCAGGAGCCCGCAGCCGACCTCGCCGCGGCCGCCGCGCTGGTATCGTCACTGGTTAATGCGCCACTGCCGACGGACGCGGTCTATTTCGGTGAGATTTCGCTGTCGGGCGCGGTTCGACCGGTGGCGCAGACCTCGGCCCGGCTGAAGGAAGCTGCCAAACTGGGATTCGGTCGCGCTGTGCTGCCCGAATCGGCACGCGGCGAAACCGGCGGCGATTCAGGATTGGTCCTCAACACCGTGGGCGGATTAACCAATCTGGTCGCGGAAATCGCCGCACGAGGCAATCCAAGGGGAAACCGACAGGCGACTCCAGACGAGAACCGCGAACACTTGTCTGTGAAAGAACACTTGTCTGAGAAAAATGCCACACCTGCCAGATTCCGACGCGAGGGACGCTAGAGGCGCGTGACCTTGCCGAGCCTCGCCGGTATACAACCCGCGCGGGGCGGACCGGGTAGTTCCGGCCTTGCGGAACATGCCAAATGCCCTTGCGAAGGGCGGCACCGACAAACCGATTCGCGGTTTTGAATGTACGAGCTGACCAGCCGATGCCGATAACGATACTCGATCTCGTCCTGCTCGGCGTCATGCTGATCTCCGGCCTGCTCGCGATGGTCCGCGGCTTCATGCGGGAGATCCTGTCGATCGCGGCCTGGGGCACCGCCGCTCTGGTCACGCTGTACGCCTTCGGCAAGCTACTGCCGACGGCGAAGACCTATTTCAACAACGATACGGTCGCCAGCGTCGTGGTGGTCGCCGGCGTGTTCATCGGCACCCTGATCGTGGTATCCATCATCACGGTGCGGATTTCCGACATGATCCTGGATTCCCGGATCGGCGCCCTCGACCGCACCCTTGGCTTCTTGTTCGGGCTGGCCCGCGGTCTCCTGATCGTGGTGGTTGCCTTCATGTTCTTTAGCTGGCTGGTTCCGGACAAGCAGCGGCCGGATTGGGTGACCGGGGCGAAGTCCCGGGTGGTTCTGCAGGGAACCGGGGATTGGCTGATGTCGCTCTTGCCGGACGACCCGGAGAACACCATTTTAAAGAGATTCAAGAAGAATAAGCCGGACGACGAACAGACTGATACCGATCCGGCGGCGCCGGCTACGGGGGATGGCTATAGCAAACCTGCCCGCGACAGCCTCAAAAAGCTGATCGAGAAACCCGCAGGTCATTGACAGCGAGGCCAGAGAGAGGCGCGATGGACGAGATGCAGAGCCGCTCCGACGACGCTGGCCAGTTCGAGCTAAATACTGGCCCAACCTGTGGACCCCGTCGCGAGATCGAAACGCAGAATGACCTCGAAGGCGACACGTTACGCGAGGAATGTGGCGTGTTCGGTATCTTCGGCCATCCGGAAGCCGCCGCGATCACCGCGCTGGGATTGCATGCCCTGCAGCATCGCGGTCAGGAGGCGGCTGGCATCGTCTCCTTTGACGGCGCCCGCTTTCACAGCGAACGCCGGCTTGGCCTGGTCGGCGATACGTTCTCCCGCCGCGATGTGATCGAACGCCTGCCTGGCAACGCCGCGATCGGCCATGTCCGCTATTCCACCACGGGCGCCACGATCCTGCGCAACGTGCAGCCTTTGTTCGCCGAACTCAACGCCGGCGGCTTCGCGGTCGGTCATAACGGCAATCTTACCAATGGCCTGACGCTCCGCCGCGAGCTGGTGCGAAACGGCGCCATGATGCAGTCCACCACCGACACGGAAGTCATCCTGCATCTGGTCGCGCAATCCAAGCGTAGCCGCTTCATCGACCGCTTCATCGACGCTTTGCGCACGATCGAGGGCGCCTATTCGTTGGTGTCGCTGACCAACAAGAAACTGATCGGCGCGCGCGACCCGCTCGGCATCCGTCCACTGGTGCTGGGCGAACTCGACGGCTGCCCGATCGTGGCGTCGGAGACCTGCGCCCTCGACATTATCGGCGCAAAATACGTCCGCGACGTCAATCCCGGCGAAGTCATCGTGTTCGACGAGCGCGGCACGCAAAGCCACAAGCCGTTTCCGCCGATGGCGCCGCGGCCCTGCATTTTCGAATACATCTATTTTGCCCGCCCGGATTCCATTGCCGGCGGACGCTCGGTGTATGAGGTTCGCAAGGCATTCGGCGCGCAGCTTGCGCGCGAAAGCCATGCCGATGTTGACGTGGTGGTGCCGGTGCCGGATTCCGGCGTGCCCGCCGCGGTCGGTTACAGCCAGTATTCCGGCGTGCCGTTCGAACTCGGCATCATCCGCAACCACTATGTGGGTCGCACCTTCATTCAGCCGACCCAAAACGTGCGCGAACTCGGCGTGCGCATGAAGCATTCGGCCAACCGCGCCGCGATCGAGGGCAAGCGGATCATCCTGATTGATGATTCACTGGTGCGCGGCACCACGTCCAAGAAGATCGTTCGCATGATGCGCGACGCCGGCGCCCGCGAAGTGCATTTCCGCTTGGCCTCGCCGCCCATTCTTTATCCCGACTATTACGGCATCGACCTGCCCGATCGTGGCGGATTGCTGGCCGCGACCCATTCGCTCGAAGAGATGCGCGAGATCATCGGGGCGGATTCACTGGCTTTTCTGTCGATCGACGGCATGTACCGCGCGATGGGCGAGCCGGGCCGCGATCCCGCCAATCCGAAATTCGCGGATCATTGTTTTACCGGCAATTATCCGACCTACCTGACCGACCAGAGCCAGACCGAGCAACAGCCCCGGCAATTATCCCTGCTTGCGGAAGCGAGCTGACGCGAGGCGTCGCACAGGCGAACTGATTTTTTCGTTGTCGTCGGACTTGTCCCGGCCATCCACCCCTGTAAAACCCGCCGCAAAGACGTGGATGTCTCGGGGCGCCAGCCGCGAAAGCGAGCTTGGCGCCGGCTCGGCGAAAGCAATACCTGATGACCCCTCCCCTCGCCTCCCGCATCGCTCTCGTCACCGGTGCCTCGCGTGGTATCGGCAATGCCACGGCACGCGCACTGGCAAAGGCCGGCGCCCATATCGTCGCCGTGGCGCGCACGCAAGGCGGCCTTGAAGAACTGGATGACGAGATCCGCAAGGAGGGCGGCAGCGCAACGCTGGTGCCGCTCAGTCTCACCGATTTCGAAGGCATCGCCCGGCTCGGCGCGGCGCTGCACGAGCGCCATGGCAGGCTCGACATCCTCGTCGGCAATGCCGGCATCGCCGGCCCCTCCTCGCCGCTCGGACATATCGACCTGAAGCCGTGGAGCGATGTGATGGCGATCAACGCGACCGCCAACTTCCAGTTGATCCGTTGCATGGAGCCGCTGCTCCGGCAATCCGACGCGGGCCGCGCCGTGTTCGTCACCTCGGGGGCTTCCCACAAGGCACCGGCCTATATCGGCCCTTATTCAGCCTCCAAGGCAGCACTCGAAGCGCTGGTGCGGGTATGGGCGCATGAGACGCAATCGACGCCGATTCGCGTCAATTTATTTGACCCCGGCCCGATCCGCACCCGCATGCGCGCAGCCGTATTCCCCGGCGAGGACCCGACGACGCTCGACACGCCGGAACAGGCCGCAGAATTCATCATTCCGATGTGCGCGCCATCGTGGGTCGAGACCGGCAAATTATACGACTACAAGACCCGCGAACTGATGAGCTTTCGGCCACCGGCGTAACGATCGGCGATCATGTCCCGGGGGCCGGGCAGCACCGTTTCAGCGGTTTGTTTCCCCACGATCCGATGTCTCCTATCGGCAACAGAATTGCCCAATTGTGCGGCGACAGCGCCCGTCGCTGCTATGGCGCCACCCCCGTCAGCGATCAGGCACGGCGCGCCGCAGGCAAGAGATGAATAGCCGAAAGATTATTCGCTTAGCGCAGCGGCGGCCGTCTGCGCCGCGATTGCCAATGCGACCAGCAACAGCAAAGACGCGAGCAGGAACGGCGCACCCGGCAATATCAGCGGCGTTTGCGGTCCGATGAAATAGGCGAAAGTCCACGTAAACAGAATCGGCCCCAACAGTTGGGACACGCTCTGCACGCTGCTGGTCGCACCCTGCAGCTGACCCTGCTGGTCTGGAGCCACGAGCCGCGTGGTCAGAGCCTGCGTCGCTGAGCGCGCAACGCCCCACAACGCCATCACGGGTATGCCAACCCAGAATAAGGGGCCGCTTGGCGCCGCCCCGAAAATCAAGAAACCGATGATGCCGCAACCGAGCGCTAGCAATAACGCCCTATGTTCTCCGAAACGCGTAACGATCGGGCCAATCGCCAGCCCCTGCACCGCCATCGCGCAGATGCCTACCAACGCCAGCGTCAGCCCGACGGTCGCCGCGGTCCAGCCATAGCGATAGGTCGCATACAACACGAACGTCGAGGGCAACACCTCATGGGCGATCTGGCCGATGAAGGTCACCACGGACAAGCGCGTCAGCACCGGATTGGAGCGCAGCAAACGCAGCGCGCCGAGCGGATTGGCGCTCTTCCAGCGGAATGGGGAGCGGCGATCCCGCGCCAGCGATTCCGGCAAGATGAGCAATCCATACAGCGCATTGGCGAAGCTTAACGCGGCGGCGACCCAGAACGGCAGTCTTGGATCGAAACCGCCAAGCAGGCCGCCGACCGCCGGACCGATAATGAAGCCGGCGCCGAACGCCGCGCCGACCTTGCCGAACATGGCCGCGCGCCGTTCGGCCGGCGTGATATCCGCGATATAGGCGAACGCGGTCGATACACTTGCGGACGTGATGCCGGAGATCACCCGGCCAACGAACAGCCAGGACAACGATGGCGCCAGCGCCATCAGGACATAGTCGGCCCCGAGGCCGAAGTTCGATAGCAGCACCACGGGCCGCCGCCCGAACCGGTCCGACAGGCTGCCCAGGATCGGCGAGAAGATAAATTGCATCAGCGCCCAGGCGGTGCCGAACAGACCGAAGATCCGTGACGCGCTCGCCGTATCGTTGTCGACGAAGCTTTCGACGAGCTTCGGGAGTATCGGCATGATCAGCCCGAGCGCGAACATGTCCAGGAGAATGGTAACAAAGATGAAGGCGACGGCACCGCCGCGCGCGGGCGCCGTCCGGGTCACGCGCGCCGGTCCAGTCGCCTCGCTCACGAAGGCCGCCTGCGCTTGTGGGCGAACGGATTGGCCTTTTCACGCAGCGATATCCGCATCGGCGTGCCCGGCAATTCGAAATATTCGCGCATGGAGTTGACGAGATAGCGAAGGTAGGATTGCGGCACGGCATCGGCCCGCGAGCAGAACAGGACAAAGCTCGGCGGCCGCGCCTTGGCCTGGGTGATGTAGTTCAGCTTCAATCTGCGGCCCGACACCGCCGGCGGCGGATTGGCGTCGACCGCCTGCTCGAACCAGCGATTGAGCGAGGCGGTCGGCACCCGCTTGTTCCACACCGCATAGGCCTGCTCGATCGCGCTCATCAGCCGGTCGATGCCCTGCCCCATCAGGCCGGACACCGCAACCACAGGCGCGCCCTTGATCTGCGGCAGGAGATGGTCGAGGTCGGTGCGCAGCGCGGAAATCAGGCTCGGCTGCGAGCCCATCAGGTCCCATTTGTTGGCGGCGACCACGATCGCCCGGCCTTCACGCTCGATCAGGTCCGCGATCCGCAGATCCTGCTCCTCGAATTTGTTCTGCGAGTCCATCACCAGCACCACGACTTCGGCGAACCGCACCGCGCGCAACGCATCGGCCACCGACAGTTTTTCCAGCTTCTCCTCGATCCGGGAGCGGCGCCTGAGCCCTGCGGTATCGAACACGCGAAATTCACGGCCCTGCCAGGTGATCTCGACGGAAATGGAATCGCGGGTCGTGCCGGCCTCGGCGCTGGTCAACAACCGCTCTTCGCCGAGCAAGTGATTGATCAGCGTCGACTTGCCTGCGTTGGGGCGACCGACGATGGCGACGCGAATGGGCCGATTGGCAAGCTCCTCATCGGTGCCGACGACTTCGTCCTCGTCGCTCTGCTCGGACTCGTCGACCGGTTCCGGCATCAACGGGCGTAGCGCGTCATAGAGATCGCTGAGGCCCTCGCCGTGTTCGGCCGAGATCTGGATCGGCTCACCGAGGCCCAACGCGTAGGATTCCATCGCTCCGATTTCGCCGTGCCTGCCCTCGGCCTTGTTGGCGACCAGCACCACCGGCTTGTTGGCGCGGCGTGCGAAATCGGCGAAGGCGCGGTCATTCGGCGTCAAGCCTGCCCGCGCGTCAATCACGAACATCAGCGCATCGGCAAGGCCGATCGCGGTCTCGGTCTGCTCCTGCATCCGCTCGGTCAGCGAACCTCTGGCGCCCTCGTCGAGACCGGCAGTGTCGATCACGGTGAATTCGAGATCGCCCAGGCGTCCCTCGCCTTCACGACGATCACGGGTCACACCGGGTTCGTCGTCGACCAGCGCCAGTTTTTGCCCGACCAGACGATTAAACAGCGTCGATTTCCCGACATTCGGCCGGCCGATAATAGCGATCGTGAAAGACATAAAGAATCCCAGCGCACTTCAAACGCACATCTCGCAAGTGTTGCGCGGTTTGTCCGCAATCAAGTTGGCAGCAATGGCGTAAGGCCAGTCAAGCTCGATGCATCAGGCTAACGGATTGCCGCGCCCGTCAATGCGATAAAACCGGATCAACGCTGAAAGCTGGCGCTCGGCAGCGGCGCCGGGAATGGCGTCGCCGATGGCTGTTGCGCCGTCGCAGTCGGCTGCTGCGCCGGTTGTGCGGCCTGCTGGTCCGGCGGCGGCGCGGTAGTACGCTTGCGGACGATTTTCTTGGGCTTCGGAGGGGGCGGGGCCGCGGCGGCGGCGCCCTCTTCCTCGGATACCGCATTGGGGTCGGGCGCCGCGTTTGGATCGACCGCTGCTGCGGGTTCTTGCGCGGCATCCGGAGCCGTGCCGGCGGCAGGCGGCTGTTTGGTCTTCTTGCCCCTGGATTTCTTCGCCTTGGGTTCTTCGGCCGCAGGCGGCGGGGCAGCGGTCGCAGTCTGGGCGTTCTGCTGATCGGGTTGTTGCTGTTCCTCGACCGAACCCTTGTATAATTCCTTGGGAACACCCTGCTCGAGACCGGGCACGCCTTCGGGGAAAACCGGCTTGCGTTCGCCCGGCAGCTTTTTCTTGGTGTCGAGGAAATCCAGCAGATCGCTCGGATCAAAATTGCCCCCGAAATTGCCGGAGCAGCCACCGAGCACCGCTGACAGCGCAAGGAGAACGGTGGCAGCGATCAGATGTTGCGACAGGCGCATGGGCGATTTCCCGGTCAACTCTGTTCCGTCGTCAGCTTTTGGCGACCGACGGCAGCAAGGCCTGCAACGCTTCGGCGCGCGAGCGCAGACCCGGCGGCGTCTCGCCGTCGTTGGCAATCATATCCAGCCATTTGCGCGCCGACGTCATGTCTTTAGCGCGCCAGGCTGACAGCGCCAGCAATTCGCGCACGGTATGCCGAAAGGTTGCCTTCGGCGCGGTCTCGGACTCAATCCGCGCCAGCAGGTTCGGATAGGTCGAGCTTTCCACCAGCAACTGCGCGGCGCGAACCTTGGCAAGTTCCTGATCGAGCGCCGCAACGCTGCGGTCGGCTGCGATGTCGTCGTAGAGTTTCACGGCGGCTTGCGGATCACGGATTGCAACTTCGCCGGCGACACGCAACCGCGCCAGCATGCGATAGCCGGACGGCGCGGTCGCCGCCAGATAGTTGAAGGCCGCCTCGGCCTCGGAATGCTTGTTCTGCTCGGAGAGTTCCACGGCCTTGTCGAAGGAGGTGCCGGCCTCGGCTGCCTTCTTGGCTTCCAGATATTGATAGCCGCGCCAGCCACCCACGGCCGCGATGATCAGAAATGCGGCGGCAACGATATAGAGCGAATACTGGTCCCACAGCTTTTTGAGCTGTTCGCGACGCACGTCCTCGTCGACTTCGTCAAATAATTCAGACACTTACAGATATCCAATCCCCGCTGGGCCGCTTGGGATCCGAAAATCCCGGAAATCCCGATCCCCAAACTGGCGGCGGCGATACCCTAGCGATATGGCGGCGGCAAGGCAAAGCGCGACGCCTGCGATTTCAACGTTTTCTTCGTTAATTCAAGACGATGCAAGCACCGGGCGCAGATAGCGTCGAAGCGGGCCTGCAATTGCAGCGCCGGAATTGGGAAGCGCGACCAGTCCATTGTCGTGTTTCCTCCCGATCTTTCGGTGCTGCAGCCGACTTTTTGCCAACCGCCGTAGCTACGTCTTGGTTTTCATCCCGTAAACATGCTCCGGACCTGGAAATTTGCGGGCGCGCACATCGGTTGCATAGCCCTCGATGGCGGCTTCGATCATCGGGCCGAGATTGCCGTAGCGACGGACGAACTTCGGTGTCCGCGACGACAGCCCCAGCATGTCTTCCAGCACCAAGACCTGACCGTCGCAGGCAGCGCTCGCGCCGATGCCGATCGTGGGAATTTCAATGGTTTCGGTGATCTTGCGTGCCAGAGGCTCCGCAACCGCCTCGACCACCACGGAGAATGCGCCGGCTTGCGCGATCGCGCGGGCATCGTTTTCGATCGGCTGCCAGCTACCTTCCTCACGGCCCTGCGCACGGAAAGAGCCAAGCGTATTGATCGATTGCGGCGTCAGCCCGATATGACCCATCACGGGAATGCCGCGCTCGGAGAGAAAGGCCACGGTCTCCGCCATGCGTTCGCCGCCCTCGAGCTTCACGGCTCCGCAATGGGTCTCCTTGAGAATTCGCGCGGCCGAATGAAACGCCTGCTCTCTCGATGCCTCGTAGGAACCGAACGGCATGTCCACCACGACCAGCGCGTGTTGCGAGCCGCGCATCACCGCATGCCCCTGCAGGATCATCATCTCGAGCGTCACCGGCACCGTGGTCTCGAAGCCGTGCATCACATTGCCGAGCGAATCTCCGACCAGGATGACGTCGCAATAGCGGTCGACCAATGCTGCGGTATGAGCGTGGTACGATGTCAGCATGACGATCGGTTCGCCGTTCTTGCGGGCGCGAATTTCGGGTGCGGTCTTGCGCTTGACGGTTGATTGAACAGGCACGTTAAACTCCGAACACGGCAACGCCGATGACGACCGGATGAAACACCAAACCAAGCGCGAGATACACGAGGACGCCGGCCACGACCGCGATCGCATCGTTGCTTACGCCACCGACCGGTATCGGTGGCGCGCCGCGGTCGGCGCGACTTTTCAGCGAGATGCGGTCGAACACCGCCCAGCCCAGGAATGAACCGAACAGGATGATCGAACCGAGATCGCCATTGGCGATGAGATGCGCCGCGGCCCACAGTTTGACCCCCGCCAGCATCGGATGTTTCAACACGGTATAGATCCGGCCCCGAATGTAGGAAGCCACCACCAGGATCACGGCCGGGAGCATCAGCACCGCCGTGACATACTTGAACACGGCCGGCGGCCGCCAGATTTCGATCTGCCCCGCGGCGCGATAGTCGGCAAAACCCCAAGCGATTAATACAAGACCCGCCAGCGAGACCAAAGCATAGCAGATCTTGTAGCCGCCCTCGCCGACCGACGCGATCAAGCGCGCGCGCAGCTCGCGCCGGGTCGTCAGCGCATGGACGCCGAGGAACAGCGCGAGCCCGAGGATCAATGTCGTCAGTCCCAAGATCTCCTCCGTGCCAAGGCCAGCTTTTGCTCAGTCCCGCGTATCACTTTAAGCCGCCACACCGCAATCGGCCAAAGGTACGCCGGTCTCGGCTTTAACGGCCATTTGCGTGTTATGGCTTGCCCGATTGCCGTTGCGGCTCGCGATTATCGACATAGCGGATCGCAATCGGGCGGCCGGCAAGCGCAGCGCCGAGACCGCCGGTGAATTTCAATGGCGCGCAGGCATCGAGCGAGGCGTTGATCGCTTCAAGATAGGTATCGCGGATCTCAGCCGAAGTCCCCACCGTGGCAAAAGTCAGGCGCGGCGCGGCGATGATGCCGCCATCGCGCTTGAAGCTGAAGCGCACCGTCATCTGCATGCCCGGCTCCGCGGCGGCGACCGGCGGCGGCGACCAGCAGGAGCGCAATTGCGCGAACAGATCGGCGATGCTGTCGAGGTCGTGGTCGGGCCGGACATACTTCGGCTTGTCGGCGTCCGGCGGCACGGTTTCGATGGTGAGCTGCAGGTTCTCGCCGTAGGGATAATCGATTTCGGGAATGCACGGTCCGTGACTCAGCACGCTACAGAATGACGGCGTGCAAGGCCGTCCATACAGCACGCTGCATGGCGAATGGAAAAATGGCGTGGCATTGATCTGATGCCGCCACCGCCACGCCTCGGCCGGCCCGGACGCGATCATCCCAGCGACAGCAACAACCAGAAAAACGGCAAAACGCCAGAGCATCCACTAAGCCCTCGACCGCTGTAGCATGAGATTGATGCGCGCAGCGGACAGGTACAAGCCGGGCTTCGTTCACATCCGCGCGTCTGACAATCGCCGGCTCTGTAAACCGGCGGGCGCTACGTTCTTTTCTTCACGTCCTTGATGCTGGAAAAGACGATGCCCTCGGCACGTTCCTTGGTATAGCCCAGATAGAACTCGTTCCTGGCGAGAAATACCGGATCGCCGTCGACATCGTCGGCGACGCCGGAGCCGTTGGCAGCAATAAAGGCGTCGAGCTTCTTGCGGTCGTCGGAGGAAATCCAGCGCGCCAGTTGAAACTCGCTGACCTCGAATTCCACCGGCAGCGAATATTCGGCATCGAGGCGGGCCTTGAGCACGTCGAGCTGCAACGGGCCGACCACACCGACCAGCGCCGGTGCACCGTCGCGTGGCCGGAATACCTGTACCACGCCCTCCTCCGACATCTGCTGCAACGCCTCTTTCAGCTTCTTGGCCTTCATCGCATCGGTCAGCCGGACCCGGCGGACAATTTCCGGCGCGAAGCTGGGCACGCCGACAAAGCTGATGTCCTCGCCTTCGGTCAGCGTGTCGCCGATCCGCAGCGTACCATGATTGGGAATGCCGACGACATCACCGGCAAAAGCCTCATCTGCCAGCGCGCGATCCTGCGCGAAAAAGAATTGCGGGCTGGAGAGCGACATGTTCTTGCCGGTGCGCACCAGCTTCGCCTTCATGCCGCGCGTCAGCTTGCCGGAGCACAACCGCGCAAAGGCGATGCGGTCGCGATGATTCGGATCCATATTGGCCTGGATCTTGAACACGAACGCGCTCATGCGGGGCTCGGCGGCTTCCACCTTGCGCACATTGCTGTCCTGTGCGCGCGGCGGCGGCGCGAACCGGCCCAGGCCCTCCAGCAAATCGCCGACGCCGAAATTGCGCAGCGCACTGCCGAAATAAACCGGCGTCAGATGACCCTCGCGAAATGCTTTGAGCTCGAACGGCTGGCAGGCCTCCGATACCAGGGCCAATTCATCCTTGATCGCACTGACGTCGAGGTTGGCGTTGCGGCCGGCGAGATCGGCGATATCGATCTGTTGCGCGGCACCGGTCTTGGCGCCACCCCCCTCGAGCAGCCGCACGCCGCCATTGGTGACGTCATAGGTGCCGAGGAAATCGCGGCCGCGGCCGACCGGCCAGGTCATTGGCGTGGTATCGAGCGCCAGCGTCTTCTCGATTTCATCGAGGAGCTCGAAGGTATCGCGGCTCTCGCGGTCCATCTTGTTGATGAAAGTGATGATGGGAATATCGCGCAGGCGGCAGACCTCGAACAGTTTTCGGGTCCGCGCCTCGATGCCCTTGGCGGCGTCAATCACCATCACGGCGGAATCGACCGCGGTCAGCGTGCGGTAGGTATCTTCGGAAAAGTCTTCGTGGCCCGGCGTGTCCAGCAGGTTGAACACAAGGCCCTCGAATTCGAAAGTCATCACCGAGGTGACTACCGAGATGCCGCGCTCACGCTCGATTTTCATCCAGTCGGAACGGGTGTTGCGCCGCTCCCCCTTGGCCTTGACCTGGCCCGCGAGGTTGATCGCGCCGCCGAACAGCAGCAGCTTTTCCGTCAGGGTGGTCTTGCCGGCGTCAGGATGGGAGATGATCGCAAAGGTGCGCCGTCGTTCGACCTCGGTCGTGAACGGCGGCTGGACAGGCTTTTCGGTCGATAGGGCAACGTCAGACATCAACGAGCCTGTGGCAGGGAAACCCGGCCGGATCAAGGAGGATTAAGGTATGGGGCTCATATAAGGATTGCGCGGCCGAACTCCAATCGAAGGAAGTGCCTAGCGAAGCGCCGACACAAGCCAATACGCCAGCGCGGCCACGATCGCGGCGGCCGGAATGGTGATGATCCAGGCATAGACGATCGAGCTCGCCACGTTCCAGCGCACCGCCGAGAGCCGTCGCGCCGCGCCGACGCCGACAATAGCCCCGGTGATGGTGTGTGTCGTCGACACCGGAACCCCGAGAAAGGTCGCGATGAACAGAGTCGCCGCGCCGCCAGTCTCAGCACAAAAACCTTGCATCGGCGTCAGCTTGGTAATCCGTAATCCCATGGTGCGGACGATCCGCCAGCCGCCCAACAAGGTGCCCAGCGCCATCGATGCCTGGCAGGCCAACACAACCCAGAACGGCACCGAAAACTCTTCGCCCAGATGTCCCTGTGAGTAAAGCAGAACCGCGATGATGCCCATGGTCTTTTGCGCGTCGTTGCCGCCATGCCCCAGCGAGTACAGCGAGGCGGAGGCAAACTGCAGGATCCGGAACGCACGATCAACCGCGAACGGCGTCGATCGCACCGAGGCCCAGGACACGATCGCGACCAGCACCAGCGCCAGCAGGAA
>Ga0164307_10000852_pt1 | contig 13617 bp, 11 predicted proteins | sample Whisoiple_243_MG_FD_110214 | JGI IMG/M metagenome (GOLD analysis project Ga0164307, IMG submission 110214) | Soil microbial communities amended with fresh organic matter from upstate New York, USA - Whitman soil sample_243_MG | ecosystem: Environmental > Terrestrial > Soil > Unclassified >...
CCACGACCCACGCGTGGGCGATCCCGTGGGCGCTGCTGGTCCTCCTCGTCGTCGTGGTGGGGCTGGCCGTCGGCGGGGTCGTCGTCACCCGACGGCGTCGCGCGGACGCCCAGCGCCGCGAGGACGCGCGCGTGCGCGACGCCGTCGCCCAGGCGGTCCGTGAGAGTGCCGGAGCCGCGCAGCAATGACACGTCGCAGTCGCTGGGCAGCCGGCCTGTTCACGGCCACCCTCACCCTCTCCGGGCTCACCCAGCTCGCCCTCGCGGCGCCGGCTTCCGCCGCCGACGGCGGACCGTGCTCGTACGACGGCGCCGGCTCGGTCGCCCTCGACGGCACGTCCGCGGTCGGTGCCCCGGTCACCGCGACCGTGGTCGGCGCGGGCGCCGGTCGTGCCCGCTACACCTGGTCCGGGACCGGCTTCGGTGGCCCGGTCCACGGCGCGACCTTCGTCGCGCGCCCCGACGTGGTCGGTGCGGCGGTGCACCTGGCCGTCCAGGTGCGCACCACCGGCGGGCGCACGTTCGCGGCGAGCTGCGACCTGCCCCGGGTCGACTGGGGCCACCTCGCCCGCCCGGTGGCACCGACCGTCGCCGGCGACCCGGTCCTCGGCGGCACCCTCCACGCCTCCTCGAGTGGCCCGCTGCCCGCGGGCGCGACGTACCACTACGAGTGGTTCCTCGGCGACAGTCCGAGTGCCTTCGCCACCGGTGCCGACCTCGTCCTCGGGCGCAGCCACGTCGGCAGCACGCTCACGGTCAAGGCGATGGTCACGGCGCCGGGCCGCCGCGACTCGGAGTGGTCGCCGGTCACCGTCACCGCACCGGTCGTCGAGGACACGCTGGGCCGGCCGGGTGCGCCGTCCATCGGCGGTGTCGCGGCGATGGCGGGCACGTTGACCGCCAGCCCCGCCGCCGGCGACGACTTCCCGGACGGCACGACGTACGACTATCGCTGGTTCGCCGACGGCGACCAGTTCGCGACCGGCGCCCAGGTGATGCTGACGGCCGCGCAGGTCGGCCACAGGATCACCCTCCAGGACCGCGCGACGGCGACCGGCTTCGGCGCGTCGGAGTGGTCGGCGTCGTCAGCCGCGACGGCCTCGGTCGCGCCCGGCGAGCTGGCCGTGCCGTCGGCCGTGTCGATCGCGGGTACGCCGACGGTCGGCTCGACCCTCACCACCGTCGTCACCGGCGGCTGGACCGACGGCACGCAGGTCGCCTTCTCCTGGAAGGCCGACGGCGTCCCGTTCAGCACCGCACCTGGCGCGGTCACGCTGACCGGCGCCGAGGCCGGACGCTCGATCACGGTCGAGATCACCGGCTCCCTCGCTGGCTACGTCTCGAGGACGATCGTGTCCACGGCGACCAGCCCAGTCGCCGGCGTACCTCTCCCCGATCTGGCGGCGCCGTCTGCGGTCACGGTGGCCGGGACCCCGAAGGTCGGCCGGTCGCTGACGGCGTCGGCCACCGGCTCCTGGACGCCCGGCACGACGGTCGCCTACGCCTGGAAGGCGGACGGTCGGTCCTTCGGCGACAACGCGGCGACGGTCGTCCTGTCCGCCCGCGAGCTCGGTGCGCGGATCACGGTGACGGCGACCGGGACCCTGGCCGGCTACCGCCCGGCGACCGTCACCTCCACGCCGTCCACCCGCGTCATGGCGGGCACCCTGACGGTTGCGAAGCCGACGATCCACGGCAAGGCCACGATCGGCCGGACCCTGACGGCCAGGCCCGGCCGGTGGACGCCCGGGACGCGACTGACCTACCGCTGGTTCGCCGACGGCAGGCAGATCAAGGGCGCGACGGCGGCGAGGCTCCGGCTGACCAAGAAGCTCGGCCACCAGCGGATCACGGTCCGGGTCACCGGCCGGTTGACCGGCTACGTGACGGTGACCAAGGCCAGCAGGCCGACGGGGAGGGTGCGGTAGCCCTACTCGGCGTCCTCGAGGTGTGCCCGCACCGCCAGGTCGACGCTCGGGTGGATCCGGGCCTCGCCGATGCGGCCGATCACGCCGTCGCGGTCGAGGACCTGGCGCACGGCGGGCCGCAGGCGGGCCAGCCGCAGCTCGAGTCCGGACTCCTCGGCGACGGTGACCAGCTCGTCGAGCGCGGCCGCGCCCTGCGCGTCGGTGAAGGTGATGGCGGAGCAGTCCAGCACGATGCAGTCGAGCCCGCCGTCGTTGCCGTCGATCAGCTCGCGGACGCGCTCGTCCAGCGCCTCGGAGGTCGCGAAGAAGAGGCTGCCTTCGAGCCGCAGGACCTCGATGCCCGGGAACTCCTCGTCGCCGGGGTGCCGGGAGAGCGGGCGGAAGAGCGTCGTCCCCGGCCTCCGGCCGAGCGTCGGCATCGCGGGTCGCGTGGCGACCGCGACCAGCCACAGCAGGGACAGCGCGATCCCCACCAGCACGCCCGCGAGCACCCCGACCGCGAGGGTCGCCAGGATCGCGACCATCGCGACCCAGAAGTCGAAACGCTGGACGCGGGCAAGGCGCCGCATCTCACCGACGTTCATCATGCCCATCACGACGGCCTCGATGACGAGCGCGGCGAGCACCGGCTTGGGCAGGTGGGCGAAGAGTGGAGCGAGGAAGAGCAGGGTCCCGATCACCACGATCCCGGCCGTCAGGGAGGCCACTCCGGACCGGGCGCCCGCGCGGTCGTTGAGCGAGCTCGCGGAGAGGCTCGTGGACACCGGCATCCCCTGCACCAGACCCGCTCCAGCGTTGGCCACGCCCTGGGCGATCGTCTCCTGGTGCAGGTCCACCCGGTAGCGGTGCCGGGTCGCGAACACCTTGGCGTCCCCGGCTGTCTGCGAGAAGCCGATCAGCACCAGGGCGAGCGCCGCGCTGGAGGCGACTCCCGCGTGGTCCCAGACCAGGCCGACGTCGGGCACCTCGGCCGCGGGCAGCCCGCTCGGGATCGAGCCGACGACGGCCACGCCGCGCCCCTCGAGATCGGCGGCCACGCTGACGACCAGCCCACCGACGAGGAGCACGAGCGCGCCGGGCACGGACGGCGCGACCAGCCGCAATCCGAAGACGACGACGAGGGCGACGGCGCCGACCACGAAGGTGGCCGAGTCGGTCGACCCCAGGCCGCCGAGCCACGACCACAGCTCCTGGAAGGCGTTGGAGCCTTTGGCGTCGGTGCCCGTGATCTTGGGGAGCTCGCCGACCACCACGTCGATCGCGGCGCCGAAGAGGAAGCCGGTGACGACCGCCTGGGACAAGAACCTGGCGATCCAGCTCATCCGGAGTACGGCGAGCAGCACGAACATCAGTCCCGACAGCAGGGTGATGCCGGCGACGAACGTCGCCGTGTCCGCCTCGCTCGTGATGCCCGCGGCCAGGACCGCGCGCGCGGCGACTGCTGCGAGCCCGGAGCTGGGACCCATCGAGATCTGGCGGGACGTGCCGAAGACGGCGTACAGGATGGTCGCGGCCGCGGCGGCGTACAACCCGTTCTGGAGGGGGATGCCCGCGATCCCGGCGTACCCCAGGTTCTTGGGGATGATCAGCGCCGCGACCGCCACTCCGGCGACCAGGTCACCGCGCAGCCAGCTGCGCTCGTACGAGCGGATCCAGCCGACCATCGGCACCAGCATGGGGACCACTATCGCGCCTCCCGCGGACCTGCGAGTCTTGAAAGATGGCGGAGATCATCCCGAGGTGGGAGTGGCGCGGCTTCGGCGCGAGCTTCGGCTCCGCGGAGGAGACGCTGCAGCCCGCGGATGCCCACGTCGTCGAGAGCGACGAGCTGTATCTGTTGTCGGCGCTGGGAGCCGGCATCGTCAAGGTGCGGGACGGGCTGATGGACGTCAAGGAGCTCCAGAGCGTCGACGAGCACGGTCTGGAGCAGTGGGTGCCGGTGCTGAAGGCCGCCTTCCCGGTGGCGGGGGCCGACCTCGACCTCGTCACCGAGGCACTCGGTCTGCCGGCCGATGCCGTGTCGGCACGTGCGTCGTGGTCGCTCGCCGAGCTGCTCGCCGAGGTCGTCGACCCCCATCCCGACCTGTGCGCGGTCGAGGTCCACAAGCGGCGGGTGCGGTCGATGCTCGACGGCTGCATGGTCGAGCTGACCGACGTCACGGCCGGGGGATGGCAGACCCGCACGGCGGCGGTGGAGGACCCGGACCCTGACCATGTGGCCGAGGTGGTGGACCGCCTCGGGCTCACGGCCCGGCCGAACCTCAACTACGGCCGGGGTCTAGTGATCCTGCTCGGACTCGGCGACCCCCGGTGCGCGGTCATCGACGTCGGCACCAACTCGGTGAAGTTCCACGTCGGTGAGCGAGCTGCCGACGGGTCCTGGCGCACGGTCGTCGACCGGGCCGAGGTCACCCGGCTGGGTGACGGCCTCACCGCAGGGGGACGGCTCACGCCCGAGGCGGCGGCGAGGACGGTCGCGGCCATCGCCGACATGGCCGACGAGGCCCGGCGGGAGCGGGCGGTCGCCATCGTCGCGGTGGGTACGGCGGGCCTCCGGATGGCCGCCGACCGGGACGAGTTCGTCGACGCCGTACGCCGGCGTTGCGGTGTCGTCGTGGAGATCATCTCGGGCGAGGAGGAGGCCAGGCTGGCCGCCCGGGCGGCCACCGCCGGTCTGGCCGGACCTGGGTCGCTGGTCGTCTTCGACACCGGCGGCGGGAGCTCGCAATTCACGTTCGGGTCGGTCACGGTCGGGCACGACGACCAGGTGGACGAGCAGTTCAGCGTGCCGGTGGGTGCGGTCCGCCTGACCGAGCGGTTCGCGCTGGCCGGCCCGGTGTCGGAGCAGGTGCTGGTGGACGTCGCGGACGAGATCGGCGCGGGGTTCTCCCGCCTGGACGGCCGGGACCGCCCGGGCCTGGTCATCGGCATGGGTGGAGCCGTCACCAACCTCGCCGCCGTCCGCCACGGCCTGAGCGACTATGACCCCGAGGTGGTGCACGGGACGGTGCTGGACCGCAGCGAGGTGGAGCGGCAGGTCGAGCTCTACCGCACCCGCGACGCCGACGCCCGCCGGCGTGACGTCGTCGGGCTCCAGCCGAGCCGGGCCGAGGTCATCCTCGCGGGTGCCTGCATCGTCCGTGCGGTCCTCGACAAGCTCGGCACCGACTCGCTCACGGTGAGCGACCGGGGGCTGCGGCACGGTGTGCTGGTGGACCGGTTCGGTGCGAGACGGGTTCCGACCTTGGGGATGGGTCCCTGAATTCGGGTGGTACCAGGAGGCATGCGCTCGGGCTCCGTGCCATGTCTTCTCCGGTTGGTTGTCGACAACCAACCGGGGGGATCCGGCCTCGGAGCGGCTCGGCCCCGTCGCCCGAGGAGTCGTTGCACCCTGCATCGTCGTCATCTGGCTGCGGCAGTGCGGATCGCGACAGGGGGGCACGCCCTCGGGCTCCGTGTCATGTCTTCTCCGGTTGGTTGTCGACAACCAACCGGGGGAACCCGGCCTCGGAGCGGCTCGGCCCCGTCGCCCGAGGAGTCGTCGCACCCTGCATCGTCGTCATCCGGCTGCGGCAGTCTCCTGATCCGGAAGTGACAAGGAGTCGCACCCAGCCGACCCACATGCGAGACTCAGCGCCGTGGAGACCCGAGTCGACGCCTGCGTGCTGTGGGCACGCGCGCTCGTCGTGGGCTCCCTCGCCTTCTTCCTGGGTGTCGTCGGCCACGTGACGGCCGACGGGCTGCTGCCCGGTCCGGCGTTCCTCACGGCTCTGCTGGCGATGTCGGTGCTGCTGAGCGCTCCGATACTGAGCCGCCCGGCGTCCTCGGTGCGGCTGGTCGCCATGCTCGTCGGCGGCCAGACCCTGCTGCACCTCGTGCTGTCCGTCAGTGCCGGCCATGCCGGCGACACCACGGCCGGGGCCGTCGCTACCCGATCGAGCACGCTCGGCAACCTGCCGGTGCTCGACGGCCGACGGGTCGGCTCGCTCCAGGACGCCTACACCGGTGTCGCCGACCAGCACGGCGGGCTCGCACCGGCGCTGCCCGTCGGCCACCTGGTCAACGACCTGTCGGCGCACGCGCCGATGATGGCCGCCCACCTGGCGGTCGCCGCGCTCGTGGGCCTCTGGCTCGGGTACGGCGAACGCTGCCTCTGGACGCTGCTCGCCCTCACCGGCCGCCGCATCCTGGCTGCCGTCTGGGCGCTGCGCCCGGTCGTCGCCACCCCTCGCGTCACCGCGGTCGACGCCGCGCGCGCTCCCTCCGGACCGCGCTCGGTCTGGCTGGTCCGCCCCGACTCGCGTCGTGGGCCTCCACTTCTCCTCGCCTGACCAGCACCCCACGCCGGACGCCAGAGGCCCCGGCGTACTCGCGCGTCCACTCTTCGAGGAGAACCCATGACCGACGTGATCGCGCCCCGGCGCGACTCCGCAGACCCACCACCACGACCAACGAGACCGAAGCGGCCGGCCACCTCCGGCGGCTGGTTCCGGGCCGTCTGGCGCTGGCACTTCTTCGCCAGCTTCCTGGTCGTCCCCGTGCTGCTGCTGCTCGCGGTGACCGGCCTGATCTACCTGTTCCGCTTCCAGCTCGAGCCCCTGATGCACCCCGACCTGATGAAGGTCGACGCACCGGCGGGTGCGGTGACCCAGCCCTACCTGCAGCAGCTGGCCGTCGTCGAGAAGGCCTACCCCGGCTCGACCCCGGTCTCCCTGGCGGAGCCCCGGGACGCCGACAGCCCGACGATCGTCTCGATCACGACGGCGGCCGGTGAGGGCCGCGACGTCTACGTGAGCCCCTACGGCCCGGAGGTGCTCGGCTCGCTGAACCCCGACACCACGCTGTCGGGCACCGCGATTCGGCTGCACGGCGAGCTGATGGCCGGGACCTGGGGCGACTACGTGATCGAGCTCGGCGCCTGCTGGGCGGTGGTCATGGCGATCACCGGCTACTACCTCTTCGTCCGGGGCTGGCGGGCCAGGCGCCGGGCCAGGACAGCTGGTCGCGCAGGCGCGAAGCTGCGCTGGCGACACGGCCTCGTCGGCGCCGTGGCGGGCGTCGGCCTGCTCACGCTCCTGGTCACGGGGCTGCCGTGGACCGGCTTCTGGGGTGCGAAGGTGCAGACCTTCGCGACCGAGAAGGGCACCTCGATGTGGAGCACCGACCCGGGCGCGGTCAGCGACCCGACCTCCACGCTCGACGAGTCGCTGCCGCACAGCCACCAGACCGACGTGCCGTGGGCGATGGGCGACTCGAAGGTCCCGTCGTCGACACCGCCGACGGACGGCATCGTCCGCAGCGTCGCCAACGTCGACACCGCGATCCAGATCGCGGAGCTCCAGGGGCTGCGGCACCCGATGACCGTCGCGCTCCCTGCGGCCGACGACACCGCCGGCGTCTTCTCCGTGATCGGCTACGCCTTCGACGCGCCGTCAGACGAGAAGACCGTGCACATCGACCGGTACGGCGGGCAGGTGGTGTCGATGTACGGCTTCGACGACTACCCGGCGCTGGCCAAGGTGGTCTCCCAGGGCATCGGTCTGCACGAGGGCCGCAGCCTCGGGCTGTGGTCGTTCTGGGGCTCCGCACTGATGTGCCTGGCGATCATCTTCATGTGCGTGACCGGCCCACTCATGTGGTGGCGCCGCCGCCCGAAGGGTGGCGCCACCATGGGAGCACCTCGAGGCCGGATGCCGATCCGGTCCACACCGGTGCTGGCCGTCATCTTGGTCGCCCTCGGCATCTTCCTGCCGCTCTTCGGTCTCTCCCTGCTGGTCGTGCTGCTGCTCGACCAGCTCGTCCTGCGCCGGGTGCCGGCGCTCTCCCGATGGTTCAGCACCGCGTGAGCGCGCGGCCGGACCACCTCGGAACCCCACTCGACACCACGAAACGGAGCACCACCATGAACACGTCCCGCCTCCGCACCAGCGCCCGCCTCGCCGTCGTCCCGGCCGCCCTCGTGGGTGCGCTCTCGCTCGCCGGAGCGGCGTCGGCGCACGTCACGATCACGCCGGCCACGACCGCCGCCGGCGCCTACACGGTCCTGACGCTCAGTGTCCCGCACGGCTGCGACGGCTCGGCGACCACCAAGATCGCCATCAAGACGCCCGAGGACATCGTCGAGGTGACGCCGACGCGCAACCCGTTCTACGACGTCGAGAAGGTGACCACCAAGCTCGACCAGCCGATCACGGCCGAGGACGGGGACGAGATCACGGAGCGCACCAGCGAGGTCGTCTACACGGCGAAGACCCCGTTGCCGGACGGCCAGCGCGACACGTTCGAGATCTCGCTGCAGATCCCGGAGGGCGACGCGGGCAAGACCTTGGTCTTCCCGGCGATCCAGACCTGCGAGAAGGGCGAGACCGCCTGGACCGAGGTCCCCGCCGCCGGGCAGATGGAGGACGACCTGGATCACCCCGCACCGGCCTTCGAGGTCACGGCGGCCACCACCGGTGACCACGCGACCGCGGCGGCAGACACGGACACCAGTGCCAGCGCCAGTGACGACGACGGTGACGAGGAGGACGGCAACGGCATCGCCGTCGCCGGTCTTGTCGCGGGCCTGCTCGGGCTCGCCCTCGGGGCCGTCGCCCTGGTCCGCACGCGCGGACGCGGCCGGGCGTGAGGCGAGCCCTCCTCTGCGCGTTCGTCGTCGGCGTCCTGGTCCTGCTGACCGGGGCGCCGGCGTCGGCGCACGCCAGCCTGCTCTCCTCCGATCCGGAGGAGGGCTCGGTGGTCGCCGCCGTACCCGACCAGCTGGTGCTCACCTTCAACGAGCCGGTGCGGCTCGACCAGGTCCAGGCCTTCACGCCCGCCGGTGACGACTGGTCGGTGACCGCCGAGGCGCAGGACAACCGGCTCGTCGTCGTACCCCAGGAGGATCCGGGCACCGGCACCGTCGTGGTCGCGTGGAAGGTGATCTCCGCGGACGGCCACGTCGTCGGCGGGTCGCTGACCTTCTCGATCGGCAGCCGGTCCAGCGGTGCCACTGCCGCGCAGTCGAGCGGGGACACCGCCTCCCGGGGCGTCGAGATCGCCCGGTGGGCGGCGGTGGCGGTCCTGGTCGGCTCGCTCCTTGCGATCGTCGTGCTCGCGGTGCTGGTCGCGGCCCGCGGCACCCTGCCGGCCCGGTGGACCCACCACGGGCTGGTCCGAGCCCTGCAGATGCTGTGGAACGCCGCGTTCGTCGCCGCGCTGGCCCTGGTGCCGCTGCTCCAGGTCGTCTCCGTCGGAGGGACCCTGCGCGACGCGGTCGACTGGGTCACCTGGCTGAACGGCCTCACCCGGGGCCGGACCTGGCTGCTCCTGGCGAGCGTGCTGGTGGCGGCGGGGCTGGTCGCCGTGGTCCGTCGTACGGCGCGGCCGCGGCACGGTTCGCTGCCCGTCCTCCGCGTCGTGGCGGGCGCGCTCGTCGCGCTGGTGGTCGCCCCGCTGCTGGTGGTCGTGGTGGCAGGACCCGAGACGCCCGGCGAGCAGGCGGTCGCCGCAGCCCCGTCACCGACCGTGGGTGCGCAGACGGCCGAGCTGGGCCAGGCGGGTACGGCGACCGTGTCGGCCCGCCAGACCGACGGCCGGTCCTACCGGCTGCGACTGACCCTGACCGGGCCGGACGGCGCGCCCCTGCGTCCCTACGCGAAGCCGACGATGTCGATCAGCAGCGACGACGTCGAGCTGGGCGACGTGGCGCTGCGGCGTACCGGTCCGGGCGCCTACGTCGCCGACGTCGTGATCCCGCGCGCCGGGGAGTGGTCGGCGGCGGTCAGTGTGCGGACCAGCGAGTTCGACAACCCCGTCGCGGTGGTGCCGGTCGACGTCGGCTGACGACCGTCTCAGCCGGAAGCGAGCCGTCGGGCGCTGCGCTCCTCGTGGCGGGCGGTCCGCCTCCGGCGCAGGCGCCGCACCAGCCGGGGCGCGTGCGCCTCGGCGGCCGGCAGGTCGATCAGCCGGTTGAGCAGCTGGTGGTAGCCGGTGGGGGTGAGGTCGAACCGCTCGCGGACGGCCTCGTCCTTCGCGCCCGCATGGGAGACCCAGTCGTCCTCGAACGCCAGGATCTCCCGGTCGAGGTCGCTGAGCTGGTCACCTTCCGCGTGCATGTCAGAAATCCTCACACGAGGCCGGAGGAGACGAGGAATCGGTCCACCTCGATCCGGAGGGCCACCCGGAGCGGGTTCGGCTGCGGAGTGCGGTAGCGCGCGGCGTACCGGTCCATCGCCCGCTGCACCGACGCCTGGTCGCTCAGCACCTGGGCGGTGCCCTCGATCGTCGACCACCGGCCGCCGTCGACCTGGCAGGCCGCGACGCGCGGGTCGGCGGCCGCCTGGTGGGCCTTGCGGGAGGTCCCGTAGGTGATCACCCACGCGCAGCGCTCCTCGGGGTCGAGGGCGACGCCGACGGGGACGACGTGCGGGCGGCCGTCGGCGCGCAGCGTCGTGAGCGTGCACAGGTGCCGCTCGGTCCAGAACTCCAGAAGCGCTGGGGGGAAGTCCGCCCAGCCGGGCTGCCACGAGGTCACGCGCACATGCTGGCACGGCCCCAGAGATATGTACGGCGGATACGTTCGTGACATGCGTCAGATCGCTCAGCTCGTGGACACCCTGATGGATCGCACAGTCGTCCCCGGCTACACCCGGCTCGGGCCCGCCGTACGCCGGCACCTGTCGACGTGGCCGGCCGACCCGCCGCCCGACGCGCTCGTGGGCAGGCGCGCGCTGGTCACCGGCGCGAGCAGCGGGCTCGGGAGCGCGACGGCCGAGGGACTCGCCGCGCTCGGTGCCGAGGTCGTCCTCGTGGTCCGCGACACCGACAAGGGTGCGAAGGTGGTGCGCGAGATCCAGGGCCGGCTGCCACTCGCGCGGCTGGACGTGCAGCGCTGCGACCTCGCCGACCTCGACGACGTACGGCGGTTCGCGGCGGCCGTCGACGGGGACGTGGACGTGCTGGTGCACAACGCGGGCGCGATGCCGCCGACCCGCACCGAGTCGCCGCAGGGCCACGAGCTGACGATGGCGCTGCACGTGCTCTCCCCGATCCTGCTGACCGACCTGCTGGGGGAGCGGCTCCGTGACGGCCGGGTGATCCTGGTGACCTCGGGCGGGATGTACGGCCAGCGGCTGCGCGCCGACGACCCGGAGTACCTCGACGGCGACTACTCGCCGACCACCGCCTACGCCCGCAGCAAGCGGGCCCAGGTCGAGCTGCTCCCGGTGCTCCAGCACCGCTGGCGGCCGCTCGGCGTCGGCGTGCACGCCACCCACCCCGGTTGGGCGGACACCCCGGGGGTCGCCGAGTCGCTGCCGACCTTCCGCAAGCTGACCGGCCCGCTGCTGCGGAATGCCGCGGAGGGCGCCGACACCACCGTGTGGCTCTCCGCCGTCGAGCCGGCCCGCGCGGGTGGTCGGCTCTGGCACGACCGGCAGCCGCGGCCGACCCAGCTCCTTCGGCGTACCCGCACCGGGGCCGTCGAGCGCGAGCGTCTCTGGGCCTGGGTGTCCGAGCAGCTGGGGATCGGTGGTTGAGGAAGGCGCGCTAGCGCCTGTCTCGAAACCCGGTGATCCGAGAAGCGGTCTGGTGTCCGGCATCCGACGTGGTTTCGAGACAGGACTTCGTCCTTCCTCAACCAGCGGGACCGCAGCTCAGATCCAACGGGAGAACCAGATCCGGTCCACCCACTCCGCGTGCGTGAGCAGCTGGTTGGTCCAGATCGGCCAGAACCAGGCGAAGTTCAGCAGCACCAGCACGAGGTAGGCGCCGACCACGATGACGCCGGCCGTACGCCGTCTGCTGGGCTCGGTCGTGCGCCCGAGCAGTCGCCCGATCGCCATCGTGATCGCGAGGACCATGAACGGCAGCGTGATGACCGCGTAGAAGGAGAAGATCGGCCGGTCGTCGTACTGCAGCCACGGCAGCCAGGTCGACGCGGCCCCGACGATCACCACGCCGTAGCGCCAGTCCCGGGCGCCGATCCACATCACCAGTGCGAAGAGCAGCGCGAGCGAGCCCGCCCACCAGATCGCCGGGGAGCCGAGCAGCAGCACCTGGCGCAGGCAGTCGCTACCGGCCGGAGCATCGCAGCCCTGGGTGCCCGGCTGGATGTCGGTGTCGGCCGCGACCCCGACGGGCCGGTTGAGCAGCAGCCAGCCGGAAGGCTTGGAGGCGTAGACGTGCGTGCTGTCGTTGAGGAAGTGGGTGTGGAACGCGTAGACGTCGTGGTGGTAGTACCAGAGCGACCGCAACGACTGCGTCACCTCTCCGAGCCCCGACGCGTCCGGCTCGGTGCGGGTCGGCCAGTCCTTGCCGCCGTTGTAGTGGGTGTACTGCGTCGCGGACAGGTGCTCCTCGTACTGGTGGGCGTTGACCAGCCAGCCCGTCCAGCTCGCGACGTAGACGATCGCCGCCACCAGCACGATCTGGATGAACGCCGGGATGCCGTCGGCGAGCACCGACTTCGGCAGCGACCACCTGACCCCGAAGGACCGTCGCGCACCGGCCGACCACAGCCAGGCGAGCAACCCGAACGCCGCGAGCGGGTAGAGCGCCTCCCACTTCGTGCCGACCGCGAGGCCCCAGGTGACGCCGGCGGCGACCAGCCAGGGTCGGAAGAGCAGACGGCGTACGGGCCCCCAGGCCCGGGTGTCGTCGATCTGCTCGGGGACGAGACGGGCCATCCGGGCGCGGTACCAGTCCCGGTCGGCGACGACGCAGTGCACGCCGCAGAGGATGAAGAACGCGACGAAGATGTCGAGCAGCGCGAGCCGGGACAGCACGAAGTGCAGCCCGTCGAAGCACAGCAGCAGTCCGGCGATGCAGCCGAGGAGCGTGGAACCGGTGAGCCGGCGCGCGAGCCGGCACATCACCAGCACCATCAGCGCGCCGACGACGGCTGCGGACACCCGCCAGCCGAACGGGTCCATGCCGAATGCCTTCTCGCCCAGCGCGATCAGCCACTTGCCGACGTCCGGGTGGACCACCATCTCGGGGGTGGACTTCCACTGGCCGCTGGTCTGGCCGGCGAGGATGTGCTCGTTGGCCTTGTCGACGTAGTCGCGGGCATAGCCGTGGTGCAGCAGCGACCAGGCGTCCTTGGCGTAGTAGGTCTCGTCGAACTCGAACTCGCGCGGCTTGCCGAGGTGCCACAGCCGCAGGAAGAGGGCCAGGAGTGCGACCGCGATGCTGCTCGCCCAGCCGACGAACGGGTCCTCCGCGCGCATCCGGGTCCGCGCCCGCTGCCACGCCGAAGGCACGGCGTCGCCGGCGGCGTTGGTGGAGAGGCCGACACGCTCCTTCGGGGGCTCGGGCGGCGCGGCGGTCGTCACGGTGGAAGACTCTAGATCGTGACTCCTGACGTCGGTGTGCTCGTCCTCGCAGCCACGCCGATCGGGCGGGTCTCGGACGCGCCTCCGCGCCTCGCCGAGGAGCTCGGGACGGCCGACGTCGTGGCCGCCGAGGACACCCGCCGGTTGCGCCGGCTCACCAACGACCTGGGCGTCACCGTCACCGGCCGCATCGTGTCCTACTTCGAGGGCAATGAGTCCGCGCGGACGCCGGTGCTCCTGGAGGCCCTGCTCGCCGGGGAGCGCGTGCTGCTGGTGACCGACGCCGGGATGCCGAGCGTCTCGGACCCCGGGTACCGGCTGGTGGTGGCCGCGGTCGAGCACGACGTGCCGGTCACCGCCGTCCCCGGTCCGTCA
>Ga0164307_10000854_pt1 | contig 13596 bp, 9 predicted proteins | sample Whisoiple_243_MG_FD_110214 | JGI IMG/M metagenome (GOLD analysis project Ga0164307, IMG submission 110214) | Soil microbial communities amended with fresh organic matter from upstate New York, USA - Whitman soil sample_243_MG | ecosystem: Environmental > Terrestrial > Soil > Unclassified >...
CTCGCTGCCGCCATCACCGGCGGCATCGGCCTGGCGGCCTCCGGCAACATCAACATGGACCGGACCGCGCCGTCCATGTTCGAGCCGGTCCACGGTTCGGCGCCGGACATCGCCGGCCAGGGCAAGGCCGACCCCACCGCCACGGTCCTCTCCGTCGCCCTCCTGCTGCGCCACCTCGGCTACGAGGCCGAGGCCGCGCGCATCGAGGAGGCCGTCTCCGCCGACCTCGCGGAGCGTGACGGCAAGCAGGCACGCACCACCGACGAGATCGGCGACGCGCTCGCGGTACGCGTAGCGAGCTGACCCGACGTCTCCACTTCGAAGCCGCCGGGTCGCAACCGCACCCGGCGGCTTCTCCATGCGGTCCCCGGGTGCCACCATCGACCTCAGGACCGCGTTCCCGCGTCGCGACAGCGTCACCGTGAACGTCGCCGCAATCACGTCATTTCGTGCAGGGCCGCCCCCGGGAGATAATCGAACGCGGGACCGCGGCTCGCGGCAGAGCTCGGACGTCCTACAACTCGCCCGGTGAAGACCGGGCGGGAGCGGGCGTGAGCGCGGTCCATCACACACAAGACCGGTGAAGGACACGCACTCATGACGACGCCCACGATCGAGCTCAAGCCCTCCTCCAACCCGCTGTCCGACGCGGAGCGCGAGGCGATCCTGACCAGCCCCGGCTTCGGCCGCCACTTCACCGACCACATGGTGACGATCCGCTGGACCGAGGGCCGCGGCTGGCACGACGCCCAGCTCGTGCCGTACGGGCCGCTGTCCATGGACCCCGCGAACATGACCCTGCACTACGCGCAGGAGATCTTCGAGGGACTCAAGGCGTACCGGCAGCCCGACGGCACGGTGGCCACCTTCCGCCCCGAGGCCAACGCCGCCCGCTTCCAGCGGTCCGCCGCCCGGCTCGCGATGCCGGAGCTGCCCGTCGAGACGTTCATCGAGGCGTGTGACGTCCTGGTCCAGCAGGACCAGGCCTGGGTCCCGGCGCACGGCGGCGAGGAGTCCCTCTATCTGCGTCCGTTCATGATCGCCGCGGAGGTGGGTCTCGGTGTCCGCCCGGCCAACGAGTACCTCTTCCTCGTCATCGCCTCCCCGGCCGGCGCCTACTTCCCCGGTGGAGTGAAGCCGGTCTCCATCTGGCTCTCCCAGGACCGGGTCCGCGCCGTCCCCGGCGGCATGGGCGACGCCAAGACGGGCGGCAACTACGCCGCCTCCCTCCTCGCCCAGGCCGAGGCAGCCGCGCAGGGCTGCGACCAGGTCGCCTACCTCGACGCCGTCGAGCACAAGTGGGTCGAGGAGCTGGGCGGCATGAACCTCTACTTCGTGTACGGGCAGGAGGACGGCAGCAAGCGCATCGTCACGCCCTCCCTCACCGGCTCGCTGCTCGCCGGCGTCACCCGTGACTCCCTCCTCACCGTCGCGCGCGACCTCGGTTACACCTCCGAGGAGGGGCGCGTCTCCATCGACCAGTGGCGCGCCGACACCGAGAACGGCACCCTCACCGAGGTCTTCGCCTGCGGCACCGCCGCCGTCATCACGCCCGTCGGCACCGTGAAGTCCGCGGACGGCGAGTGGACCCAGGGCGACGGCACCCCCGGCGAGGTCACGCTGAAGCTGCGTGAGCGTCTGCTCGACATCCAGCGCGGCATCGCCGAGGACACCCACGGCTGGATGCACGAGCTCGGCTAGTCCCCGGCCGGTCCGCGCCGCAGACCGGTCACGCCACGAAGGCCGCGCCCCGCCGGGGGCGCGGCCTTCGTCGTCCCCGGCCCCGGACCGATTTCTGAGCGCCGCTCACAAGCTGGTCGGAGTGCCGCTCCAACCAGGAGATGCGGTCAACCGCCTCTGCTTCCTCCAGGACCGCCACGACCTTCCGCATGCCGCCCGAAGCGGCCCCGTACGAGCGCACCTGGCCCGGGGCAGCGGTGACCTCTCTCGACGCCCGTACGATCTTTGCCGGTGGTGGAGGCATCCACCGCATCACGCAGCAACAGCCCAGGATCTGAGACCGTGCCCCGTACCCCTCGCCGTCGCAACATCGCCCCGCCCCGGGAGGACGTGCTCGCCGCCGTCATGGGCACCGTCGCCGAGCGCGGGCTCGACGGGCTCACCATGGCGGGGCTCGGCCGCGAGGTCGGGATGAGCAGCGGCCACCTCCTCTACTACTTCCGGACCAAGGACGAGCTGCTGCTGAAGACCCTCGAATGGAGCGAGGCGCGGCTCGGCACCGAACGCCGGGCCCTGCTCGCCGGGCCCGGCACCGCACGCGAAGGGCTCGACGCCTGCATCGCGCTCTACGTCACCGGCGGCCACCGCGACCCGCACTGGACGCTCCGGCTGGAGGTCTGGAACCGCTCGCAGGACGCCGACGACGACGCCCGCGCCCGGCAGGCCGCCATCGAGGACGCCTGGCAGGGTGACCTCACGGAGCTGCTGACCGACGGCATCGCCGCCGGGGAGTTCCGGACCGTCGGCGCCGGCCGGACCGCGACCCGGCTGCGGGCCCTGATGGACGGCTTCAGCGTGCACGTCACCGTCGGCATCCCCGGCACCGGGCGGCAGCAGGTCCTGGACCAGCTGCGCACGTACGTGGACGAGACGCTCACGCCGCCCGGAGCCGGTACGCCGGCGGCGGACGTCGCGCCCGGATTCTGAGACGGGCCGGTGCGGGTGGCGCCGTTGTGCCAGACTGCGTGCGTGTCCTCGTCCGCCATGATTATCGGCAGCAGGCGCGCCGGTCCGCAGTGACCGTCCCGTACCACCACGTACGGAACGGACATCGTGCCCCAGACCCGCGCGCAGACCTCTCGCACCCGCGAGGGGTTTTTTCGTTTTCCGGCCCCCACCACGGCCGGAGCGAGGCACGCGAGAGGATGGGGGCAAGTGGAGCCGATTCGTCCGGATCCGCTCACCCGACAGGAGTCAGATCAGCATGACCACCAAGGCCACGGCCCCCGACGACACCTTCCATGTCTTCGACACCACCCTGCGCGACGGTGCGCAGCGTGAAGGCATCAACCTGACGGTCGCGGACAAGCTGACCATTGCCCGGCATCTGGACGACTTCGGCGTGGGCTTCATCGAGGGCGGCTGGCCCGGCGCCAACCCCCGTGACACCGAGTTCTTCGCCCGCGCCCGGCAGGAGATCGACTTCGAGCACGCCCAGCTCGTCGCGTTCGGCGCGACCCGCAGGGCCGGCGGCAAGGCCTCCGAGGACCCGCAGGTCCAGGCGCTCCTGGACTCCGGCGCCCCGGTGATCACACTGGTCGCCAAGTCCCACGACCGGCACGTCGAACTGGCCCTGCGCACCACCCTGGACGAGAACCTGGAGATGGTCCGCGACACCGTCACCCACCTCCGGGAGCAGGGCCGCCGGGTCTTCGTCGACTGCGAGCACTTCTTCGACGGTTACCGCACCGACGCCGAGTACGCCAAGTCGGTCGTGCGCACCGCCCACGAGGCCGGCGCCGACGTGGTCATCCTCTGCGACACCAACGGCGGGATGCTCCCCGCCCAGGTCCAGGCCGTCGTCTCCACCGTCCTCGCCGACACCGGCGCCCGCATCGGCATCCACGCCCAGGACGACACGGGCTGCGCCGTCGCCAACACCCTGGCCGCCGTGGACGCCGGCGCCACCCATGTGCAGTGCACGGCCAACGGCTACGGAGAGCGGGTCGGCAACGCGAACCTCTTCCCCGTCGTCGCCGCGCTGGAACTCAAGTACGGCAAGACCGTCCTGCACGAGGGCGCGCTCGCCGAGATGACCCGTATCTCCCACGCCATCGCCGAGGTCGTCAACCTGACGCCCTCCACCCACCAGCCGTACGTCGGTGTCTCCGCCTTCGCCCACAAGGCCGGACTGCACGCCTCCGCGATCAAGGTCGACCCCGACCTCTACCAGCACATCCACACGGAACGCGTCGGCAACACCATGCGGATGCTGGTGTCCGACATGGCGGGCCGCGCCTCCATCGAGCTCAAGGGCAAGGAGCTCGGCATCGACCTGGGGGACGACCGCGCACTCGTCGGCCGGGTTGTCGAGCGGGTCAAGGAGCGCGAACTCAAGGGTTACACCTACGAGGCGGCCGACGCCTCCTTCGAACTGCTGCTGCGCGCCGAGGTCGAGGGCAGGCCCCGCCGCTACTTCCGCGTCGAGTCCTGGCGGGCCATCGTCGAGGACCGTCCCGACGGCACCCACGCCAACGAGGCGACCGTGAAGCTCTGGGCCAAGGGCGAGCGGATCGTCGCCACCGCCGAGGGCAACGGCCCCGTCAACGCCCTGGACCGGGCGCTGCGCGTCGGTCTGGAGCGGATCTACCCGCAGCTCGCCAAGCTGGAGCTGGTCGACTACAAGGTCCGCATCCTGGAAGGCCGCACCGGCACCGAGTCCACCACCCGGGTGCTGATCACCACGGGCGACGGATCGGGTGACTGGGCGACGGTCGGTGTGGCCGAGAACGTCATCGCCGCGTCCTGGCAGGCACTGGAGGACGCGTACACCTACGGCCTGCTGCGGGCCGGCGTCGAGCCCACCGACTAGGGGAAGCACCTCCCGCCGGGGGTGCGAGGCGCACGGCGCGAGGCGGGGCGCCCGGCCGCCGGGCCGGGGCCGCGCCGGCGGTGGCTGCCCCGCCGGGCAGCCACCGCCCGATCACGCCGCGAGGATCCGCCTGTTACCGCAGCCGCCACTTCTGGTTGGCCGCGCCGGTGCACGTCCATATCTGGACACGGGCCCCGTCGGCGGTGGACCGGTCGGCCACGTCCAGGCACTTGTCCGCGGCCGTGTTGACGAGGTCCCCCGTCGAGGAGTCGTACGTCCAGCGTTGCGCGCCCGACCCGTTGCAGGTGTACAGCTGGACCTTCGCTCCGTCCGCCGTCGAGCCCGACGTCACGTCCAGGCAGGCGCCGAGCACCTTGACCGAGCCGTCGCCGGACACCGTCCACTTCTGGTTGGCCGCGCCGGTGCAGTCCCAGATCTGCACCGGCGTGCCGTCCGAGCCGCTGTGGCCCGTGGCGTCGAGGCACTTGCCGCCGTTCCCGGTGAGGGCGCCGGTGCTGCCGGAGGAGCCCGACTGGGTGCCCGACCAGGTGAACGTCGCCGAGGTGCGGCCCGGCAGGGAGTAGGTGAACTTCTGCCCGCCCCAGTTGACGGTGACCTGCTGGGCGGAGGCCGACCCGTTGTAGGCGATGAGGGCCTTCGAGCCGTCGGGGTTGCGCCATGCCACGTTGGGCACGGCGGAGCTGCCCGTCGACGCGATGCGGGCGGCGCCGGGTCGGACGTACTTCGTCAGGTGGCCCATCGTGTAGTACTCGATCGTGTAGTCGACCTGGCCGTGCCTGCTGTCCCCGTTGTGCACGGTGACCAGCCCGTCGCAGGTGCCGCAACCGCCGTTGTGGGGGCCGCGGTTCTGGTCGACGGCGAGCGACCACTTGGTCACCGACTTCGCCCAGTTGCGGGTGTAGTCGATGATGTTCAGCATGTCCTCGCGCTGCTGGTCGACGATCCAGGTGCCGCCCGAGTGCTCGGTCTGGAAGGCGTCCAGCTGCGGGTACCGGTCGTGGACGGCCGTCTGCTTCGCGACGTCACCGCCGTAGCCGTGCCAGGCGACCCCGCCGAAGTTCGGGTGGTCGCGCACGGCCGGGTCGTCGACGGTGGGGGCGGCGTAGGCGTCGTAGCTGTCCCAGTTCCAGTCGTGCGCCAGCACCTTGGTGGCCAGGCCCGCCGACCGGAGCTTCGGCAGCAGCTCGCTCTTGGTGAAGTAGGCGAGACCCGAGCCGTTCCAGCTCATCGACGGGTAGCCGGAGCAGCAGGTGGGTTCGTTCTGGGCGGTGACGTAGTCGACCGGGACGCCCTGGTCCCGCCACGCCTGGAGGTACTTCACGAAGTAGTTCGCGTAGGCGCCGTAGTTCTCGGCCTTCAGCCAGCCGCCGTTCAGCTGCCCGTTGTCCTTCATCCAGGCCGGTGCCGTCCACGGGGAGGCCACCGTCGTCAGCGCGGGGTTGAGCTGCTCGGCCTGCTTCGTGAGCGGCAGGACGTCCTGGAGATCATGTGCGATCGAGAAGTTCGCGAGATTCGGGTCCGTCTGCCCGGCGGGCATGTCGTCGTAGGTGTAACCGAATCGCGCGAGGTCCGATCCGCCCATCGGATTGCGTACGAAGGACAGCCCGATGCCCTCCGTCGGTGAGAAGAGCTTCTTCATCGTCGCGTCGCGGGTGGCCTGGCTCAGGGCCCCGCTGCCCTTCATCAGCCAGGCCGCCGTGTCCGTGAACGAGGCGCCGCCTCCGGTGAAGGTCTGGTAGCGGGTGTTCTCGTCGACGGTGATGTTCGTGCCCGAGCCGCCGTTCCCGGCACCGAAGGCGACCGGCGTCTGGGCCTGGAGGCCGCGGGTGACGTGACGGCCGCCGGAGTCGTCCGTGGTGGTCAGCACGATGTTCACGGTCTCACCGGCGGCCTGCGCGGTGCCCGGGGAGAGCCCGGCCAGTCCCGCGGTCGCGAGCGCCGTGGCGACGAGGACGCTCGCCGTTCTGCTTGTCCGGATCATGGCTGCTGCCTTTCTCGGCAGGGGCGTGGGGGACGTGCCGTCGAACGACCCGTGAGTGAACTGCCCTTGCGTGCTCACGTCAAGGGGTTGCGTTGTTCAAGAAGTGAACGAAAGGGCTTGTGGACCGGCTTCGCTCATGGGTACGGACCAATCTCGGTGTGAAGTATTGACGGCCCTGTTCCGGGGCGGTTAACTCCAGCCGCAACGCCGGTACCGGTTCCGGTACCGGTTGCGGAACCGGTACCGAAGGCCGTTCCCGTCACCCTGTCCTGCCTTGTCCCTGGAGGCCCGTTGCGTGTCACCATCGCCGATGTCGCCCGTGAGGCCGGCGTCAGCAAGACGACCGTGTCGCGGGTCATCAACCTCAAGGGCGAAGTGGACGGTTCGACGGCCGCCCGCGTTCGTGAAGTGATCGCGAACCTCGGCTACGTGCCCAGCTCGGGTGCCGTCGGGCTGGCCCGCGGGAGCAGCCGCACGGTCGGGATGCTGGTGCCCTCGCTGACCTGGCCGTGGATGGGGGAGGTGCTCCAGGGGGTCGTCGACACCGTCGAGGCCGCCGACCACGGTCTGTTGCTCTTCACCTGCAACCGGGGCGCGGAGTCCGTCGAGCGCTTCACCACCCAGGTGTCCGCGCGCGCCTTCGACGGGCTCGTCGTCGTCGAACCGGAGAACACGCTCGACCACCTCACCGAACTGCACCGGTCCGGTCTGCCGATCGTCCTGATCGACGACCGGGGGCACCACCCGGAATTCCCCTCCGTCGTGACCACCAACCACGAGGGGGGCGCGTCCGCCGCCCGCCATCTGCGGGACGCCGGCCGCACCAGACCCCTGGTCGTCACCGGCCCCCGGCACTTCGGCTGCGTACGTGACCGGCTCGCGGGCTTCCGTTCGGTCCTGCCCACCGAACTGGTCGTCGACGGGGACTTCACCGAACGCAGGGGGCGCCTCGTCGTGGAACAACTCCTCGCACAGGGAGTGGAGTTCGACTCCGTGTTCGCCCACAACGACATCAGCGCGGCGGGGGTGCTGCGCGCCCTGAGAGCCGCCGGCCGCCGCGTACCCGACGACGTCGCGGTGGTCGGCTTCGACGACATCCCGATGGCGGAACACACCGAGCCGCCGCTCACCACCGTGCACCAGCCCACCCGCCAGATGGGCGAGGCGGCCGCCCGCCTGCTGCTCTCCCGTCTCGGCGGCACCGCCGCACCGGAGCGGCCGGTCGTGCTGCCCACCGAACTGGTCGTGCGCCACTCGGCGCCGTAACGGACCCGGCCCCGCCGGTCACCCGTCCGCATCCCCGAACCCGCCGCCACCGGCACCCGCACCACCCGCACCCGGCGCGTCGAGCGCTGCCCGCCACCGGATCTCCCAGACCCGCAGTCCTCCTGGAGTCGCCATGTCCGTACGTCGCCGTCACACCCTGAGAGCGCTCTCAGTCGCCACCGCCGTGGTCGCGCTCGCCGCAGGCTGCTCGTCCGCCAACTCGGGCGCCAACAAGGGCGGAGGTGCGGGCGCCTCGGGCGTGCTGACCCTCGGCAAGCCGGACGGGCCGCAGACGAACAACAGCAACCCGTTCCTCGCGACCTCGGCGGGCGCCACCCTGGGCTACCGCTTCATGATCTACGAGCCGCTGGCGATGACGAACCAGATCCGCCCCACCGACAAGGCGGACCCGTGGCTGGCCACCGCCTGGGACTGGGAGTCGAACTTCACCAAGCTCACCTTCACGCTCGACAAGCGGGCCAAGTGGGCCGACGGCAAGCCGCTGACCGCGGCGGACGTCGCGTTCACCTTCGAGCTGCTGAAGAAGCACCCGGCGCTCAACGGCAACGGCATCCCGTACGACGGGATCGCGGTCGAGGGCGAGAAGGTCGTCCTGACCTTCAAGGAATCGCAGTTCGTCAACCAGAACAAGATCATCACGACCTTCGTCGTGCCCAAGCACGTCTGGGAGAAGGTCGAGAACCCGGAGACCTGGCCCAACCGCACCCCGGTCGGCTCCGGACCGTACAAGCTGAAGACCTTCACCCCGCAGACGACCACCCTGACCGCCACGCCCACCTACTGGAAGGGCGAGACCAAGGTCAAGGAGCTGCGCTACACCGCGTACAACGACAACAGCGCGGCGACCACCGCTCTGGCGAACGGCAAGCTCGAATGGTCGTTCGTCTTCATGCCGAACTACAAGCAGCTGTACATCGCCAAGGACGCCAAGAACCACAAGCTGTGGTTCCCCTCCGGCCTCGGCATCCACGGCCTGTGGTTCAACACCGCCCGCAAGCCGTTCGACAACCCGGCCCTGCGCAAGGCGATGGCCATGGTCGTCGACCGCAAGGCGATCCACGTGCAGGCCCAGGCGACGCTCTACCCGGAGATCAGCAACCCCACCGGCATCCCGCTGCCCGCCGGTGCGCCCTTCCTCGCGCCGGAGTACAAGAACGCGACCACCAAGCCCGACGTGGACGGTGCCAAGGCGCTCCTCATGGACGCCGGGTTCAAGCTCAGCGGCGGCGTCCTCAAGGACCCCAGCGGCAAGCCGGTCGAGCTGACCTTCACCGACCCGGCCGGCTGGAACGACTACATCACCGGGCTGTCCATCATCAAGGACAACATCAAGCAGATCGGCATCGCGGCCAAGGTCAAGACGCAGACCGCCGAGGCCTGGGGCACCGACGTGGCCACCGGCAACTTCGACGCCACCCTGCACTGGACCAACAGCGGCGCCACGCCCTACGACATGTACCAGAACATCATGGACGGGGCGATCCTCCAGCCCGTCGGCAAGACCTCCCAGCTCGGCAACTTCGGCCGCTTCAAGAGCCCCGAGGCCACCGCCGCGCTCAAGGAGTACGCCAACGCCACCGACGACGCCGCGCGCACCAAGGCGATGAACACGCTCCAGAAGATCATGGTCGAGCAGGCGCCGGTCATCCCGACGGCCGCGGCCCCGATCGGTGCCGAGTACTCCACGAAGAACTGGAAGGGCTGGCCCACCGCGGAGGACCCGTACGCAGCACCGCAGCACACCCAGCCCGACGCGCTGGAAGTCGTGCTGAACCTCGAGCCCGCCAAGTAAGTACAGGGAACCGGCCATGACCACCGAACAGTCCGCAGACGTGCGCACCGGAACCGATGTGGTGCTGGAAGCACGCGGAGTCACCAAGCACTTCCCCGTGCGGCGCACCGCCGGCGACCTCGTCGCCCGCAGGCACCGCACCGTCCACGCCGTCGACGACGTCACGCTGGAGCTCCGGCGCGGCACCGTCACGGCCCTGGTGGGGGAGTCGGGCTCCGGCAAGTCCACCGTCGCACGGCTGCTCGCCCAGCTGTACCCGCTCACCGCGGGTGAGATCCGCATGGGCGGCACGGCGGTGAAGGCCGGGCGTGGCCGGTCCTTCCGTACGTACGTCAAGCAGGTCCAGCTGATCTTCCAGGACCCGTTCGCCTCGCTCAACCCGGTGCACACCGTGCGCTACCACCTGACCCGCGCCCTCAGGATCCACGGCCGGGCGGGCAGCGGGGACGCGGAACTGGAGACGAACCTGGCCGCCCTGCTGGAACGCGTCCAGCTGACTCCTCCTCATCAGTTCCTGGACAAGTTCCCGCACGAGCTGTCGGGAGGGCAGCGCCAGCGCGTCGCGATAGCGCGCGCGCTCGGCGCCGACCCCCAGGTCCTGCTGGCCGACGAACCGGTCTCGATGCTCGACGTGTCGATCCGGCTCGGCGTCCTCAACCTGCTCCGCGACCTCAAGGAGCGGCTGAGCCTCGCGATCCTCTACATCACCCACGACATCGCGTCCGCACGCTACTTCGCCGACACCACCCTGGTGATGTACGCGGGCCGCATCGTCGAGGGCGGTGACAGCGAGACGGTCACCCAGCACCCCGCACACCCCTACACCCAGCTGCTCATCGCCTCGGCCCCCGACCCGGACCGGGTCGCGGACGAGGCCGACCAGGGGGAGACCGGGAGCGGCGAGCCGCCCTCCCTGATCACCCCGCCGGCCGGGTGCCGCTTCCACCCCCGCTGCCCCAAGGCCATGGAGCGCTGCCGTACCGCACTCCCGCCGCGCTTCGACCTGGCCGACGGCCAGTGGGCGGCCTGCTGGCTGTACGACGGCGCGACCGTCCAGGCCGCGGACGCGCCCGAGAAGGAGGCGGCGAAGTGAAGTACGTCCTCCAGCGCCTCGCCTTCTACGCGGTGACCGCGTGGGCCGCGATCACCATCAACTTCCTGATCCCCCGACTGATGCCGGGCGATCCCGTCGAGGCCCTGATGAGCCGGTACCAGGGCCAGCTCGACACCACCGCGATCGCCTCCCTGAAGGCGCTGTTCGGGCTCGACGAGAACAAGTCGCTCTGGGCGCAGTACACCGACTACTGGGCGCACCTCCTCGACGGCGACCTCGGACTCTCGTTCACCTTCTTCCCGACCCCGGTCGGCGAGGTCATCTCCCAGGCGCTGCCCTGGACGCTGGCCCTCGTCGGCATCACCACGCTCATCAGCTTCCTGCTCGGCACCGGGATCGGCGTCTACAGCGGCTGGCGGCGCGGCTCCTGGCTGGACGGGCTGCTGCCCGTCACCACCTTCATCTCGTCCGTGCCCTACTTCTGGCTCGGCCTCATCGCCATCGCGGTGTTCGCGGTGAAGTGGCCGCTGTTCCCCTTCGAGGGCGGCTACGACAACTCCCTGGTCCCGGCCTTCGACTGGCCGTTCATCTCCAGCGCCCTCTACCACGGGGTGCTGCCCGGGGTGACGATCGTGCTCAGCGCGGTCGCCGGCTGGATCCTCGGCATGCGCAACATGATGGTGACCGTCTCCTCCGAGGACTACGTCATGGTGGCGCAGGCCAAGGGGCTCTCCGAGCGGAGGGTGATGTTCGCCTACGCCGCCCGCAACGCGGTCCTGCCCAACATCTCCGCCTTCGCGCTCTCCCTGGGCTTCATCGTCAGCGGCACCCTGCTCGTCGAGATGGTCTTCAACTACCCCGGAATCGGCTTCCAGCTCCTCCAGGCCGTCGGGGCGAAGGACTACCCGCTGATGCAGGGCGTCTTCCTGATCATCACGCTCTCGGTGCTCGCCGCGAACCTGCTCGCCGACATGGCGTACGCCCTCCTCGACCCCCGCACCCGCAAGGAGGCCTGACACCATGTCCGTCGCCGCCACCGACCCCGCCGCCCTGGACGAGGTCCCCGCCCCCGCCCCGGCCGGCCGGGCCAGACTCCGCTTCCTGCGCGGCGGGAAGACCCGCACGGGGCTGCTGATCCTCGCGTTCTTCGCCCTCATCGCCGTCATCGGGCCCTGGATCGCCCCGTACGACCCCGACGCGATGAGCGACCAACTGCTCCAGCCGCCCTCGGCCGACCACTGGTTCGGCACCACCCACACCGGTCAGGACGTGCTCTCCCAGATCCTGGTCGGCACCCGGGGCGTGCTCCTGGTCGGCTTCATCGCCGGGTTCCTGGCCACGGTGCTGTCCGTGCTCATCGGGGTCAGCGCCGGATTCCTCGGCGGTGCGGCCGACGAGATCCTGTCGATGTTCTCGAACGTCTTCCTGGTCATCCCCGGACTGCCGCTGATCATCATCATCGCCAGCTTCGTCGAGAACACCACGGACCTGGTGATCGCCTCCGTCATCGCCCTCACCTCCTGGGCCTGGGGCTCACGCGTGCTGCGCGCCCAGACCCTGTCCCTCAGGCGCCGCGACTACGTGGAGGCGGCCCGTGCCACCGGCGAGTCGACCTGGCGGATCATCATCTTCGAGGTGATGCCGAACCTCACCGCCGTCATCGCGTCCGGTTTCGTCGGCACCGTCATCTTCGCGATCCTCTCGGAGATCACCCTCGCCTTCATCGGTGTCGCCGACATCTCCCACTGGAACTGGGGCACCGTCCTCTTCTGGGCCCAGTCCAACCAGGCCCTGGCCCAGGGCGCCTGGTGGTGGTTCGTCCCCGCCGGCCTGTGCATCGCCCTCCTGGGCACCGCCCTGGCGCTGATCAACTTCGGCATCGACGAGTTCGTCAACCCGAGGCTGCGGACCGCGAGCGGCGCCTCGCGGAAGGTCCGGATGCGGGTCGGCTTCACCCCCGTGGCCCGTACGGGCACGCCCACGCAGTCCGGAGTCCCCGGCACGCGCAGCAAGGAGCAGTCCGAATGACCGGCGAGCCGATCCTCACCATCAGCGGCCTCAACGTCGACTACGGCACCGGCACGAGCGGCGTCCACGCGCTGCGGGACATCGACCTCACCCTGCACCGCGGTGAGGTCCTGGGCCTGGCAGGAGAGTCGGGCTCGGGCAAGTCCACCCTGGCGTACGCGGTCACCCGGCTGCTCTCCCCGCCCGGTGTGATCACCGGCGGCGACGTCCGCTACCACCGGCCCGGCGCCGAACCCGTCGACATCCTCTCGCTCACCCCGGACGAACTGCGTGCCTTCCGCTGGCAGGAGCTGTCCATCGTGTTCCAGGGAGCCATGAACTCCCTCAACCCGGTGCACACCGTCCACAGCCAGCTCACCGACGTCCTCAGGGCGCACCGCCCCGGCATGCGCAAGGCCGAGCGGACGGCGCGCGCCGAGGAACTGCTCAACCTCGTCGGCATTTCCGCCGACCGGCTCGCCGCCTACCCTCACCAGCTCTCCGGCGGGATGCGCCAGCGCGTGATGATCGCGATGGCGCTCGCGCTGGAGCCCGAGATCGTCATCATGGACGAACCCACCACGGCCCTGGACGTCGTGATGCAGCGCCAGATCCTGCGCAAGCTCGTCGAGCTCAGGGAGCGGCTCTCCTTCTCGGTCGTGTTCATCACCCACGACATCTCCCTGCTGATCGAGTTCTCCGACCGTATCGCGATCATGTACGGCGGCCGGATCGTGGAGCAGGCGGGCGCCGCCGAGATCTACGCCGACCCCCGGCACCCCTACAGCGACGGCCTGCTGCACTCCTTCCCCGCACTGCACGGCCCCCGGCGCGAGCTCACCGGCATCCCCGGCTCGCCCCCTCACCTCTCGGCGATGCCCGCGGGCTGCGCCTTCCACCCC
>Ga0164307_10000856_pt1 | contig 13581 bp, 16 predicted proteins | sample Whisoiple_243_MG_FD_110214 | JGI IMG/M metagenome (GOLD analysis project Ga0164307, IMG submission 110214) | Soil microbial communities amended with fresh organic matter from upstate New York, USA - Whitman soil sample_243_MG | ecosystem: Environmental > Terrestrial > Soil > Unclassified >...
GGCCACCGGCGAGTTGCTCGCTTCCGTCGCCGAGGGCGATGCAGAAGACATCAATCGCGCGGTCGCTGCGGCGCGCCGTGCTTTCGAGGGACCCTGGAGCAAGGCCAAGCCGTTCGAACGGCAGAACCTGCTGCTTAGGCTTGCCGATCTGGTTGAGAAGAATTTCGAGGAGCTTTCACAGTTCGACACGCTCGACATGGCGCGCCGATCAGCCGCACTCACGGCAACAAACTGCGCGTGCTCGGAATGCTGCGCTATTATGCGGGCCAGGCCACGGCGCTGCATGGCGAAACTATCGAGAACTCGCTGCCCGGCGACATCTTCTCCTATACGCTGAAGGAGCCGGTCGGTGTCGTCGGCGCGATCATCCCGTGGAATGGTCCGCTCGCTGCTACTGTCTGGAAGATCGGTCCGGCGATCGCGACCGGCTGCACCGTGGTCCTGAAACCGGCTAAAGAGGCGCCGCTGACCTCGCTGCGGCTGGCAGAACTGGCGACGGAAGCCGGTATTCCGCCCGGCGTCGTTAACGTGGTGCCAGGCTATGGCGAGACCGCCGGTGCGGCGCTTGCCTCGCATCCGGGCGTCGACAAGGTTGCGTTTACCGGCTCGCATGTCACGGGGCAGTCGATCATCCGGGCATCCGCCGGCAACCTCAAGCGCGTCTCGCTCGAGCTCGGCGGCAAATCGCCGGACATCGTGTTCGCCGATGCCGATCTCGACGCGGCGGCGCCGGGCGCTGCGATGGCGGTCTTCGCCAATTCCGGCCAGATCTGCAGCGCCGGCACGCGGCTATTCGTCGAACACAGGATCTATGACGAGTTCGTCGGCCGCGTCGCCGAAACGGCAAGAAGCTGCAGGTCGGCAATGGCCTCGATCCCAACACCCAGATCGGGCCGCTGGTATCGGAACAGCAGCTCGAGCGCGTGTCCGACTATCTCGCGATCGGTCAGAAGGAAGGCGCCAAGGCGCTGGCCGGCGGCGCGCGGCTGACCCCAGGCGCGTTGTCGAAGGGATATTTTGTGCCGCCGACGGTATTCGCCAACGTGCAAGACAACATGCGGATCGCGAAGGAAGAGATTTTCGGCCCGGTGATTTCGGCGATCTCGTTCAAGGACAGCGACGATCTGATCAAGCGCGCCAACGCCACCACCTTAGGGCTCGGCAGCGGCATTCGGACCATTAATGTCAGCAAGGCCGTTAAGGTCTCCAGGCGCTGCGTGCGGGTTCAGTCTGGGTCAATTGCTATCAGGTGATGGACCCGGCCGTGCCGTTCGGCGGCTACAAAATGAGCGGCTATGGTCGCCAGTCGGGTAAACAGCATCTTGAAGAGTATCTCAACGTCAAAGCGGTCTGGATCAAGACGGCTTGAGTGTTTCAAACTCGCCCCTCACGCCGCGCGAGCGGCTGATCGCGAAGCGACGGACTGCGAGGCCATCGGCGAGTGCGCAAGCGGGCAGGCAAGCCTCATCGGCCCGCGGCTTTAGTTGGGCGTCCTATATCGCTGCGCAACGCCGCAAGTTCCTTCCTGGCCGCGCTTGCGGCGTCCCGCTCGATCTTGCGGTATCGCGCGACCAGCGATTGGCCGAACGGAGTGAGCATCGCGCCGCCGCCGTTCTTGCCTCCGGTTTGCCGTGCCACCGCGGCCTGCCGGCAGATCCGGTTGATCTCGTCGACCAGATCCCAGGCCCGCTTGTATGACATGTCCATTGCGCGCCCGGCGGCCGAAATCGAGCCGCAGGTCCGAATGTTTTCCAGTAGTTCGATTTTGCCCGGCCCGATGCGGCCCTCCTTGTCCAGATCGATCCGGACGCTGAGTGAGGGCAACGATCGTGCGCTGGATTTCTGCATGGAAGGCGTACTCTCTCGGCTTCGGGGGAGCACATTGCCACCAGAGTGGCTTGCGAACAAGACGAACCCCTGTCGGATAGTTCATATACTGAAAAAATTTGAGGGCTGGCATAAATTTTCCGTAACCTCCGGATCGGTCCCCAACTGTTCGATGCACCGCGCCGAGCGGGCGTCGTTGACGCGGGCGGCACGCACGGACGGTAGCTGCAAGGAGTGCAGGTGGTAAATGCAGCAAAACGGGTCGGTATCTCCAAGGGCCAATGCCTGTGTGGCAAGATTCGCTTCGAGATAGATACGCCGGCACGCTGGGCCTGGCACGATCCTTCGCTGGCGAGCCGCCGCGCGCATGGTGCGGCCTATGCCACATATGTCGGAAGTTGGCGCAAGCGCTTGCGAATCACTCGCGGCAAGAGCGGAACTGCCCGGTACGAGGACAAGGCGACCGGAACGGTGCGCAGTGCAACCTGCGGCACGCCGCTGTTTCATGAGCGCGGGCGCGCGCCGCATATGGTCAACATCCCGCGCGCGTTGCTCGAGGGCCGTACCGGCCGGCAACCGCTCTATCATATCGCAATCGAGCAGCTGCGGGAGTGGGCCTATACCGGTGAACCGCTGGTGCCGCTGAATGTTTTCCCGGTGTGGTCTGGCAACGCTCAAAAAAGAAGGAGCCGATCGATCGCGAAGGGATGTTTTAAGCCACGCCAGCCGCGCCCAGCGGTTGCTCGCGTTCGCGGCGACGATCACTATGTCGGGATGGAGTTCGTCGATCCACCGGTGGATTTTGCGGGCGTCGCCAAGTCGCTCGGACTTGAGGCCATCCGGATTACCTATCCCGGTCAAGCTGAAATCGACATTGTCGTCGGCATTCAGCCGGCCTGGAGCAAAACTGATCGAGGTGATGGTCAACGCGATGAATTGAGCCGCCCGTGACCGGCTACTCCGCGACCTTAGCTTTCACACCTCGCGCACGGTCCAGATCGCAACGCAAAAGCACGTACGACCTAAGTCGGTCGGCGCTAATGCCAAAAACCGGCGCCGTCCCTTGTCAGAGGCTGTATTTCGGGGTGGTATGCCGACCGGCGGACGCTCATTCAGTTTGGTCCGGATTATGCAGATCTGATGACCCGACAAGGTCATCCAAGCGGGGAGAACCGTAATGAAACCGATGTATCTGACGGGCTGCGCGGTTGCCGCCATGGTGTTCGCAGGCACGGCGAACGCCGAGGAGCTGACGGGGACACTGAAGAACATCAAGGAGAGCGGCGCGATCACCCTGGGCTACCGCGATTCCTCGATTCCGTTTTCGTATCTCGACGACAACCAGAAGCCGATCGGCTTTGCGATGGACATTTGCTACAAGATCGTCGACGCCGTAAAAAAGGAACTCAAGCTCGACAAGCTCGAGGTCAAGCTGACGCCGGTGACGTCGTCCAATCGCATTCCGCTGCTGGCCAACGGCACCATCGACCTCGAATGCGGATCGACCACCAACAACGCCGAGCGCGAAAAGCAGGTCTCCTTCACCAATACTCATTTTCTGACAGCGAGCCGGTTCGTCTCGAAGAAATCCGCCAAGCTCGCCCGGATCGACGATCTCAAGGGCAAGTCGGTGGTTTCGACCGGTGGCACCACCAATATCAAGCAACTGAACGAAGCCAATGCTGCTCGCAATCTCGGGGTCAACATCATCACGGCCAAGGATCATGCCGAGGCATTCCTGATGGTGGAAACCGATCGGGCGGCCGCCTTCGTGATGGACGACATTCTGCTGGCGAGCCTGGTTGCGGGATCGAAGGATCCGGCCGCCTACGTCATCTCGACGGACGCGTTCTCGAAGCCCGAGCCGTACGGTATCATGCTGCGCAAGGACGATCCTGCCTTCAAGAAGGTGGTCGATGCTGCGACGGCCGCGGTCTACACCAGTGGCGACGGCCAGAAACTCTACGACAAATGGTTCATGCAGAAGATTCCGCCGAAGGGATTGAACCTCAACACCCCGATCGGGCCGGAACTCAAACACGAATTCGCCAAGCCGTCGGATTCTCCGGATCCCGCTTCCTACACGGCCATGTAAGGCTTGCGTGAACTACCACTGGAATTGGCGCATCTTCTGGGAGCCGGCCCCGAACGGGACCGGCACCTATCTCGACATGCTGCTGGCGGGGCTGGCCGTCACCATCGAGACCTCGATCTTCGCGTGGCTGGTCGCGCTGGTGCTCGGCTCGATTGTCGGCGTGATGCGCACGCTGCCATCGAGATCGGCCTCATGGGTCGGATTTTGCTATGTCGAGTTCTTCCGCAACATGCCGCTGTTGGTGCAGTTGTTCCTGTGGTTTTTTGTCCTGCCGGAACTGCTGCCGCCCTCGTGGGGGCTATGGCTGAAGCAACTGCGCAACGCGCCGTTCTACACCGCAGCCATCGGGATCGGGCTGTTCATGTCGGCGCGCGTCGCCGAACAATTGCGGGCAGGGATCGGTTCGCTGCCGAGGGGGCAGAAACTCGCCGCCACGGCGCTCGGGCTGACTACCGCGCAGACCTATCGCTATGTGCTGTTGCCGATGGCGTTCCGCATTATCATGCCGCCGCTGACGTCGGAGTTCCTCAACACCATCAAGAATACGTCGGTTGCGATCACGATCGGGCTGGTCGAATTGACCGGCGAGGCGCGATCCATGCAGGAATTCTCCTTCCAGGTGTTCGAAGCCTTCACCGCGGCCACCGTGCTGTATCTCCTGATCAATGTCGTGGTCGTCATCGCTATGCGCGTCTTCGAGCGTGCCGTGGCGATTCCCGGCTATATCAGCGGGAAGTGAGCGATCGCGCATGTTCGCCAATTTCGACTTCGACGTTATCTGGCGCTCGCTGAGCTATCTGTTCCTTGAGGGGATGCGATTCACGCTGATGCTGACGGCGCTCGCCACGTTCGGCGGAATCGTGTTCGGCACGCTGATCGCCCTGATGCGATTGTCGGGAAACAGGCTGATCGGGCACATCGCCGGGCTTTATGTCGACCTGATACGCTCGCTGCCGCTGGTATTGGTGATCTTCTGGTTCTATTTTCTGGTGCCCTATGTCGGGCAATGGCTGACGGGCGCGTCCCGGCCGTTGCCGGTCGGCGCATTCACGTCCTCCCTCGTCACCTTCATCATGTTCGAGGCCGCCTATTTCTCCGAGATCATGCGTGCCGGCATCCAGTCGATTTCAAAGGGACAGGCTGCGGCGGCGCAGGCGCTCGGCCTGACCTACGGCCAGACGATGCGCTACGTGGTGCTGCCACAGGCGTTTCGCAACATGCTGCCGGTGCTGCTGACCCAGGCCATCGTGATGTTCCAGGACACCTCGCTGGTCTATGTGGTGTCGATCACCGATTTCCTGGGGGCCGCCAGCAACGTTGCACAACGCGACGGAAGGCTCGTCGAGATGTATCTGTTCGCGGCGGTGGTTTACTTTGCGATCTCATGCCTTGCGTCCTTTGGCGTGCGACGCCTGCAGGCACGCATCGCCTTTGTCCACTGATGGATTCGGCAATGATCGAAATCAGCCATGTCGACAAATATTACGGGCCAAGTTTCCAGGCGCTGAAGGATTGCTCAACCAGCGTTGCCCGGGGTGAAGTGGTGGTGGTTTGCGGACCGTCCGGATCAGGCAAATCGACCCTGATCAAATGCGTCAACGCCCTGGAGCCATTCCAGCACGGTGAGATCGTTGTCGACGGGATCAAGGTCAATGATCCCAGGACGGACCTGCCGAAGCTGCGCGCGCGGGTTGGCATGGTGTTCCAGCATTTCGAGCTGTTCCCCCATCTGCGGATCATTGAGAATCTGTGCCTTGCGCAGGAAAAGGTGCTGGGGCGATCGCATGATCAGGCGATCGCCAAGGGTTCGAAACTGCTCGATCGGGTCGGCCTGAAGGACCATGCGCGCAAGTATCCGGCTGAACTGTCCGGTGGACAGCAGCAGCGCGTCGCGATCGCGCGTGCGTTGGCGATGGACCCGGTCGCCATGCTGTTCGACGAGCCGACGTCCGCGCTCGACCCCGAGATGATCAGCGAAGTCCTCGACGTAATGGTCGATCTCGCCGGCGAGGGCATAACCATGATGGTGGTGACCCATGAGATGGGCTTCGCCAGCAAGGTCGCCCACCGCGTCATCTTCATGGACAAGGGCGAGATCGTCGAGGATGCGCTCAAGACCGATTTCTTCGGCAGCCCCCGCAGCGATCGTGCGCAGAAGTTCCTGTCGAAGATCTTGTCGCATTGATAAAGATGGACCATGAATGTCCGCGTCCGCAACAACCGATCAAGCACTAACGAATAGTCGTATTCTGTCCGCCACTACCGCTTCGCTGCCTGCAGGAGAACTCGCTTGGACCAGATTGCTTACGTCAATGGCTCGTTTGTGCCGCTATCCGAGGCCAAGGTCTCGGTGCTGGATCGCGGCTTCCTGTTCGCGGATGGAATTTACGAAGTCGCCGCCGTGCTGGACGGCAAGCTGATCGACAATGCGTCGCATCTGGCGCGGCTGGAGCGTTCGGTCGGCGAGATCGCGCTCGCGCTGCCGGAAACCACCGCGCGGATTGAGGAAATCCAGAAGGAATTGGTCAAGCGCAATGATCTCATCAACGGCATGGTCTATCTCGAGGTGACGCGTGGCGCCGACAAAAGCCGCGACTTCGCTTTTCCCAACGGCGTCAAGCCGACGCTGATCATGTTCACCTCGGTCAAAAATATCGTGGATGCGGCATCGGCGAAAACCGGCATTGATGTGATTACGGTGCCTGACATCCGTTGGGTTCGCCGCGACATCAAGAGCGTGGCGCTGCTGGCGCAGGTCCTGGCAAAACAGGCCGCGGCCGAAGCCGGCGCCGCCGAGGCCTGGATGATCGAAGACGGCAAGGTGACCGAAGGCGCTTCGTCGTCCGCCTTCATCCTGACCCAGGACAACGTGATCGTGACCCGGCAGAACGGCAGCGAAATCCTGCCGGGCTGCACCCGCAAGGCGGTTGTCAAGCTAGCCGGGGAGCATCAGCTCCGGGTCGAGGAACGCGCCTTTTCGATCGATGAGGCGCTGGCAGCCAAGGAAGCCTTCATCACCAGCGCCACCGTATTCGTGCAGGCGGTCGTCCGCATCGACGGCAAGAAGGTCGCCGACGGCAAACCGGGGCCGATGACCAACCGGTTGCGCGAAATCTATGTGGATTTTGCCAAAGCCACCGCGACCTGATCTTGCATCGTCGCGGCAATCCTACGCCGCGTTGGCTTTAGCCGTTTTTACCTCGGGCACCGCGCGGAAACTGATCGCGATCCGGTTCCAGGCGTTGATGGTTGCGATCAGCATCGTCAGGTTGACCGTCTCGGCTTCCGAGAAATGGGCGCGCAGTTCCGCGTAGACATCGTCGGGCGCGTGGGTTTTCGAAATCAGCGTTACCACTTCGGTCCACGCCAGCGCGGCGCGCTCACGGTCCGAGTACACCGGCGCCTCGCGCCAAGCATCGAGCAAATATAGCCGCGCCTCGGTCTCGCCATGCTTGCGGGCGTCGGTCGTATGCATGTTGATGCAATAGGCGCAGCCGTTGATCTGCGAAGCCCGGGTCTTGACCAGTTCGATCAGCGACCGCTCCAAACCGCTGGTCTGCACCTGGTTTTCCAGCGCGAGCAGGGCTTTCATCGTGTCGGGCGCAGCCTGCATCGGGTTCAATCTGGCTTTCATCGCGGTTCTCCTTCTCTGGTTTGGTTGACGGGATATTTTAGTGGACGCCACCGACGTCAAGATGGCCGGGTTTCTTCAGGAGCAGAGCTGCCATGAGCGCAACGATCAGTGCGGCGCCGATCAGATAGAACGTGTCGCTGAAAGCGAGAATAAATGCCTGCTTCTGCACGATATGGCCGATGGCGACGACCGCCTCATGGGAGGCCTCCGTGCGGTCGGCGATGCCGTGGTCGAGGAAGTATTGCGTGAGCTGATCGATCCGGGTGCGGGTGGCCTGTTCGAGCAGCGAGACCGACTGGTTCAACACGTTGGAATGAAACTGTTCCCGCTTGGTCAGGAAGGTCTGCAGCATCGCGATGCCGACCGCACCGCCGAGGTTTCGCATCATGTTGAACAGGCCTGAGGCGGAGCCGGCATTCTCGGCCTCGATACCCGCCGTAGCGACAGCGGAGAGCGGCGCGAAGGCCAGGGCCTGGCCGATGGCGCGCACCACATTGGGCCAGAACAGTTGATCCGAGCCGTAATCCGGGGTCATGAAGACGTTCATGAAGTTGGAAGCCGCGAACAGCGCAAAACCTGCACCGATCACCAGCCGGGCGTCGAAGCGCTTCATCAGCCGCGGCACCAGCGGGATCAGCACCAGCTGTGGCAGTCCGGTCCACGCCAGCACCATGCCGATCTGTTCGGAGTTGTAACCCTGAATGCGCGCCAGATATTGCGGCAGGATGAACACCGAACCGTACAGCGCGATGCCCATCAGGAAATTGGCGAGAATGCCGAGGCCGAAATTGCGCCGGCCCAGCAGCCGCAGGTTTAACAGCGGCTTGGTGCTGCTGAGTTCGATCCACAGGAACGCTGCCAGTGCGACAACCGCGATCACCGACAACCGCACGATGAAAGGCGATCCGAACCAGTCGTCCTTGTTGCCTTCCTCGAGCATGGTCTGCAGCGCGCTCAATCCGATCGCCATAGTGATGACGCCGGGCCAGTCGCCCTGGCACAGCAGCGACAGCTGCATGGGTTTCGCTTCGAGCGAAAACCACAGCATGCCGATCATCACGATGCCCGGCACCAGATTGACGTAGAAGATGTATTGCCAGCCCCAGTTCTCGGTGAGGTAACCGCCGATGGTCGGCCCGATCGCGGGTGCGAACGTGGCGGACACAGCGAACAGCGCAAGCCCGACCGGTTGCCTGGCCTTGGGCAGCAGCGTGATGATCAGCGTAAAAGCCATTGGGATCAGCACGCCACCGGTAAAGCCCTGCAAGGCGCGCACCGCGATCATCTGCGGCAGGTTCTGTGCCAGCGCGCAGGCGGCCGAAAACACCAGGAACAGCGTCGCGTTGGTAAGGAGATAGATCCGGATCGAGAAAACCCGAACGAGCCAGCCGCTTAAGGGAATCACGATGATCTCGGCAATCAAATAGGAGGTCGAAATCCATCCGCCGTCATCGATCCCGGCGCCGATCGCGCCCTGAATGTCGGCGAGTGATGCATTGACGATCTGGATGTTTAGTACCGCCATGAAGGCGCCGAGCGTCGCACCGCAGACTGCCAGCCAGGTTTTGGCGGATACCGCGGTGGCGGCCGGATTGGTCCGGGGTTGCCGAGCGATGGGAGCAACGGATCCGACGTTGATGGTGCTGAGGCTGCTCTGGAGCGCGGTCATGGAACTATTCTCCCGTTGACACACACAGATTGCACTGAGCGCTGCGGCCCGATAATCCGTTTAGAGGTGGAAGGATTATCCATCCGGGCTTGATGATGATTTCTACTGGATGGAGGCGCTCAGTTGCCGCTCGGCCGTGCCGAGGCGAGATGCGACCCGGCTCGGTGGATTGCGCTCAGCAACCGTCGTCGCCTTGGTGTCGACGGTCGGCTCGGCGGACATGCCCGGACGCAGCAGGCCGGTCAGGCTGTGGTCATCAAGCGCGATCTTCACGGGAACGCGTTGCACGATCTTGGTGAAATTGCCGGTCGCGTTATCCGGGGGCAGCAGCGCAAACTCGAGGCCGCTGGCCGGCGAGAGGCTGGCGACATGTCCCTTGAGCTTCGTGCCATGGAAGCCGTCGATCCGCACTTCGACCGGTTGGCCGTTGCGCACGTAAGTAAGCTGGGTCTCCTTGAAGTTCGCGACCACATAGACCGCGTCCAGCGGCACCACCGCCATCAATTGCGTACCGGCCTGTACGAATTGTCCGAGCCGCAGCGTGCGCGCGCCGACGGTGCCGTCGACCGGCGCAGTGATCCGCGTGTAAGACAGGTTCAACGCCGCTTGCTGTTCGACCGCGCGGGCGTGATCGAGCGCCGCCATCGCCTTGGCCCGTTCAGTGGTGAGAACGTCGACCCTCTTCTGCGCGGCCAATAGACCGGACTTGCCGTGCTGCAACAGCGCGGTCTTTTCGCGCAACGCCGCATCACTCTGCTGGGCGCGTTGCACCGTGCCGGAGCCCGACTTCATCAAGCCTTCGTAGCGGGCCTGCTCCTCTTGCGCGAACTGCAAATTGGCTTCGGCGGCAGCGACGTCGGCGGTGCCTTGCTCGATCAGCGGCGGTTGCAGCGCGATCTGGGCATCGAGGTTGCGTACCGCCGCTTGCGATCCCGCCACGTCGGCGTTGGCCTGATTCAGCGCGGTTTGGAAATCGCGGTCGTCAATCCGTGCCAACAACTGGCCGGCTTTGACCTGCTGGTTGTCGGCGACCAACACCTTGGCGATATAGCCGGAGACTTTCGGCGCGATAATCGTGGAATCGGCTTTGACGTAGGCATCATTGGTCGTTTCGAGATATTGCCCAGTGGTCAGGTAGCCGTAGCCGAAGTCGCCGGTAGCGCCGATTCCGAGCGCCACGGCGAACGCCAAAGCCGCCCGCTTGATCGTCTGGCGGGACGGACGAAGGCCAGTTTTCGTATGCAAATCAGCGATATAGGAAACCTCCACCATGACATCCTCCTGTGTCCGACTTGGGCACCGCGATGTCCGCAAACATGCAATGTCGCTTGCGATGTGATAATCCGGAAAAAACTGAAAGGATTATCCAGTACAGGTAGATAATCGGAGACGGCCGATGGACCGGTTGACCAGCCTGATGGCGTTCGTGCGGGTCGTGGATGCAGGCGGGTTTTCGGCCGCGGGTCGCAAGCTCAACATGTCGACCACAATGGTCAGCAATCACGTTCAATCGCTCGAAGACAGGCTCGGCGCGCGGCTGCTCCATCGCACCACGCGCAAGGTCAGCCTCACCGAGGTCGGCAAAACCTATTATGATCGCTGCACGCAAATTCTCGCAGATCTCGAACAGGCCGACGAAATCGCTGGCGCCTCGCAGTCGGTGCCGCGCGGCACATTGCGCATCTATACCGCCACCCACATCGTGCCGTTTGTCGCGCCGGTGATTGCCGAGTTCCTTGCCGGGTATCCCGAGGTCAAGGTTGACCTGACCATGGGTGAACGCACGGTCGACATGATCGACGAAGTTTACGATGTGGCTTTGCGCCTGACCCCGTTGCCGGACTCTAGCCTGATCGTCCGCAGCCTTGCGACCTGGCGCCACGTGCTGTGCTGCTCGCATGACTATCTCGAAGCGCATCCGAAGCCTCAGCAATTGTCGGATCTAACGCAGCATAATTGTATACGCCACGTACTCTATCCCTATCAGGATGAATGGCATTTCACCGATCGCAAGGGTACGCCTGCCGCGGTGCGAATAGCTGGCAATCTGATCACCAACAGCGGCGAGACGCTGCGCGTGGCCGCGCTGCGGGGTGCGGGCATCTCGCTGGCGGCGGGCTTTTTGGTGCATGATGATCTCGAAGCCGGCCGGCTGGTTCGGCTGCTGCCGGAATTCCGGCCGGTGGAATTTGCCATGAACGCAGTCTATCCCCACCGCCACCATCTGTCGGCAAAGGTGCGGATCTTTATCGATCTCTTGGTGCAGCACAGCGCCGAACAACAGAAACTGATCAATCCCTATTCCTGACGGTCAGGCGCTTAGTATCTCGGGCAGAAATTCATGCTCAACGATGATACCTGTGCCGCGTTCTACCGCAATCTAGTCAGCGAAAACCTCGGCAACGGTTACGCCGTACTGACGGCGCTGACGGCCGGCGACGACGTCGCGACACTGCTCGGGGTCCGCCACGGTTCGCACTATGTGATGGTGCGGATCAGCAATGCCGGAGACAAATGGTCGAACTGTTCGCCCGGCCGCTTGATCACCGAACGCACTATGGCGGCACTTCATCGTGATGGCGTGCGGCATTTCGATTTCAGTATCGGCAACTACGCCTGCAAGCGCCGCTTCGGCGTGAAGCCGGTGGCGCTGGCCGAGATCACCGCCGCGTTAGTCTGGCGTGGATGGCCCTTTGCGCTACGCGATCACGCCGCCCGCGTGTTGCACCGTTACCCAAAGCTTGCCACGTGGGTGACCCGCGCGCTGGGACCGTCGCCATCGCGCGAAGAGAATTAGATCTGCCGCACCACACGTGGCTGGCCAGATGGGCATTCCAGCGCCTCGCGGTCCCATTTCGCGGTATTGGCCGCAGCCTCGTATGTGCTTTGCAGGAATTCCAGCAAGGCGCCGTCGGGATCGGCGGCGGTGCGCACTGCGTCATAGGGCAGAATGAATTCGCCAAGCGCTTCGCTGAAGAAGGCGGCATCGGGTCTGGCCTTGACCGCGCGATAACCGGCCGGCTCGGGATAGGCATAGGAATAGAACGCGGGATAATCGATCGCGCCGCTGCCCGGCCAGAAGCCGGCGCTGCATTCCTCGTGGGAATAGGCTTCACAGGCCACCGCGTCCGGCAGGTTCGGCACGCCGCCGGGATGGCGCGGCGCCCGCCGGCCGGAGAAGCGCGTCACCGCCAGATCGAAACTGCCCCAGAAAAAATGCACCGGGCTCGCCTTGCCAAGGAAGCCGGTGCGGAATTGCTTGAACACGCGGTCTGCATTGACAAGGATCTGGAAGAAGCGCCGTACCGCATCCGGATCGTAGGATGCATGTTTGCGATCCAGCGAAAACCTGATCGGCTCCGGCAATTCGTTCGGCATCTCGTCGATGGCGATCTGAATGCCGAGCTCGGCGACTGCCGCCATCACGGCCGCATAGAAACTCGCGACCGATTGGCCGGCGAGTGTCAACTGCCGCTGCGCGCCGTTGCTTGAGAAAATGCGCAAAACATGATCGATAAAGTCGAAATCGATCTGGAATGTCCTGGCGCCGTCCGGAATCGGCGAAGTGGTCAGGCCGCGCGCCGTGACGTAGAGCGCCACATGCCAGGAGTGGTTCAGCCAGGGCGAGCGTGCGTAACGGATCTTGCCGACGATCTGGGTCCAGAGATGAAGGGTGTCATAGGTCTCGCGCCATCCGGCGGTCGGCAGTTCGGGCCATGGGGCGGGCAGGGCGTTGCTCATGGGTTCACCGTGACATGTTTTGATCCGCGACCTTCGTCCGACGACGCCTCGCGCGAAGCCTATACACGATTTAAGGCTTGGTCCATTCAACGCAGCGGTGTTGTCCGCGCGAGGCGCGGTACAGGTTTTTGCACCACCAGAAGCGCGTGATCGCGTGCAGTGGCTTCCAGACCCATTGATACATAAAAACAATCTCGAGCATGACGAAATCCGTCGTTGTCCGTACGGACAAGTGGGAACGGCATCGGCAGGAAAGGATGCCGTCCCACACGTATCAGCCATGCAGTTTTTTCGCCGTCTCCGCGATCACGCGGCCTTGATAACGCGCGCCGGCCAGCTCGTTTTCGCTCGGCTGGCGTCTGCCATCGCCGCCGGTGATCGTGCTGCTGCCGTAGGGCGAGCCCCCGGTGACATCATTGAGCTCCGTCTGGCCGGCAAAGCCGTAGTCGAGGCCGACAATGATCATGCCGAAATGCAACAGGTTGGTGATAATGGAAAAGAGTGTGGTTTCCTGACCGCCGTGCTGGGTCGCGCTCGAGGTGAACGCGCCGCCGACCTTGCCGTGCAGGGCGCCCTTGGCCCAGAGGCCGCCGGCCTTATCAAGGAAGTTGGCCA
>Ga0164307_10000857_pt1 | contig 13574 bp, 11 predicted proteins | sample Whisoiple_243_MG_FD_110214 | JGI IMG/M metagenome (GOLD analysis project Ga0164307, IMG submission 110214) | Soil microbial communities amended with fresh organic matter from upstate New York, USA - Whitman soil sample_243_MG | ecosystem: Environmental > Terrestrial > Soil > Unclassified >...
CAGCTCCCGGGCGCGGGACAGGCGGGCCGCGGCGACGGGGTCGCGGTCGACCCACGCCTTGGGCGGCGGCGGGCCGCTCGGCGGGAGGGCCAGGACGGGCAGGTCCTCGTCGGGCAGCGCGAGAGCGCGCGCGACGACCTCGATGATCGCCTCCTGGTGCCGGCGCACCGAGCGTGCCAGCCGGGGCTCGGCGGAGCCCACGGTGCGTGGCGGCTTCGTCGCCCGCTGGTTGGCGATGGCGATCTCGCTGATCGCCGCATCGGGGAGGACCCGTCCGGGGGAGGTGTCGCGCTGCTGGGCCGCGGCGTCGCGCCAGAGCCAGAGCTCGCGCACGATGGCCAGGCCACGACGGCCGCGCACCTTGTGCATGCCCGACGTGCGCCGCCACGGGTCGACGCGCGGCTCGGGGCCGGTGAAGTCGAGCAGGTGATCGAACTCCTCGGCGGCCCAGGCCGCCTTGCCCTGCGACGCGAGCTCGGCGGCCACCGCGTCACGGAGGTCGACGAGCACCTCGACGTCGAGGGCGGCATACCGCAGCCACGGCTCGGGAAGGGGGCGCACCGACCAGTCGACGGCCGAGTGCTCCTTCGCGAGCTGGAGTCCGAGGTAGTGCTCGACCATGGCGCCGAGCCCGACCCGGGGCAGTCCGGCCAGTCGGCCGCCGAGCTCGGTGTCGAAGAGCGACTGCGGGTGCAGCCCGACCTCGGCGAGGCACGGGAGGTCCTGGGTGGCCGCGTGCAGGATCCACTCGGCGTCGCCGATGGCCTCGCCGACGGGGGAGAGGTCAGGGCAGGCGATGGGGTCGATGAGCCAGGACCCGGACCCCTCGCGCCGGATCTGGACGAGATAGGCGCGCTGCCCGTAGCGGTAGCCCGACGCCCGCTCGGCGTCGATGCCGACGGGCCCGGTGCCGCTGCGGATGGCCTCGGCGGCGCGCATCAGGGTGCGCTCGTCGACGACGACGTCGGGCACCCCGTCGCGTGGGTGGGTCAGTGGGACGAGCTCGGGGACGACGTCGGGTGCGAGGTCGGCGGCCTGGTCGTCGTCGAGGTCGTCGGCGGGCTCGTTCGGCTCTGCCGTCACCGTCGCTGCCCCGGGAGGGGGACGACGCCGTCGGGCAGGGGCGGGATGCCGGCGATGGTGCAGAGCATGTCGGCCCAGGCGCGCAGGTGGTCCGTGGCATCGCCGCCGACCGGGGTCCACGAGGCGCGGATCTCCATCTCGACGCTCGCCTCGCGGTCGGCGAGCCCCGCGAAGCTCTCGCTGACCACGCGGGTCACCGTGCCGGCCTCGGCGGTCCACCCGAGGTTGCGGTTGGTCAGCGAGTCGGTCAGCCACGACCACCCGACCGCCCCGAGCATGGGGTCGCCGGCGAGCTCGGGCTCGAGCTCGGCCCGCGCGAAGGTCACGATGCGCCACTGGCCGTCCCACGTGTCGGGGGCTGCCGGGTCGTGCAGCAGGACGAAGCGTCCGGTCGCGAGGTCGTCGTCGGGGTCGGCGACGTCGATGACGTCGGCGGTCAGGGCTGCGGCATACGGGGCGATGCGCGTCGGCGCCGGCACCTCGGTCAACCGCACCTCGGAGCGCAGACGGACGTCCCGCAGGGCGCTGAGCGTCCTGGCGAAGACCGCGCCGTGGTTGCCCGGCAACGTTCGCGTGTGCACCAGACGAGGGTATGCCGGAGTCGGGCGATCTGTCCTCAGGGCGCGCCGGACGCGCGTGGCGCGGGGGCACACGCTTGCCGTGGCAGGATTGACCGGTGCCGACCACAGCCCCGCCAGACACCCGCCAGAGCGATCTCGTCCGCGCTGCGCGCCGCGAGTCGGTGACCCGGACGCCGGTGTGGTTCATGCGTCAGGCCGGTCGTTCGCTGCCGGAGTACCGCGCCGTCCGCGAGGGCATCCCGATGCTCGAGTCGTGCATGCGGCCCGACCTCGTCACCGAGATCACGCTCCAGCCCGTGCGCCGCCACGGCGTCGACGCGGCCATCTTCTTCAGCGACATCGTCGTCCCGCTCAAGGCCATCGGCGTCGACCTCGACATCGTCCCGGGTGTGGGGCCCGTCGTGGCCCACCCGATCCGGACGGCCGCTGACCTCGACCAGCTCGCGCCCCTGACCCCCGAGCACGTCCCCTTCATCACCGAGGCCGTGGGCCAGCTCGTCCGCGAGCTCGGTGACATCCCGCTCATCGGCTTCGCCGGAGCCCCCTTCACCCTCGCGTCCTACCTCGTCGAGGGTGGGCCCTCCAAGAACCACGAGAAGACCAAGGCGCTCATGCACGGCGACCCCGAGCTGTGGGACGCCCTCTGCGCCAGGCTCGCCCAGATCTCCGGCGAGTTCCTGCGCGTGCAGGCTCAGGCCGGCGCCAGCGCCGTGCAGCTGTTCGACTCGTGGGCCGGTGCGCTGTCGAAGGCCGACTACGCCGCGCGCGCCATGCCGCACTCGTCGGTCGCTCTCGCAGCGGTCGCGGACCTCGACGTGCCTCGCATCCACTTCGGCGTCGGCACGGGCGAGCTGCTCGCTCTCATGGGGGACGCGGGTGCCGAGGTGGTCGGCGTCGACTACCGCGTGTCGCTCACCGACGCCGTGGACCGCCTCGGGCCGACGTATGCCGTCCAGGGCAACCTCGACCCCGCCCTGCTCTTCGCGCCGTGGGACGCCCTCGAGCGCCGCGTGCGGGAGATCGTCGAGGAGGGGCGCCATGCGCCGGGCCACATCTTCAACCTCGGCCACGGCGTGCTGCCCACCGTGGACCCCGACGTGCTGACCCGGGTGACCGAGCTCGTCCACGAGTGCTCGAGCCGCCGATGACGACGGCGGCACCGTCAGTCGCTCGATCCAGCCTCACGATGCTCGGTGGGTCGGTCGCATCGCGCGTGCTCGGGGTCGTGCGCAACGGCCTCATCACCGCGATCATCGGCGCCAAGCTCGCCGGTGACGCCTTCTCCCTGGCCAACACGCTGCCCAACGTGCTCTACGTCCTTGCCGCGGGGGGCATCCTCAACGCGGTGCTCATCCCGTCGCTCGCGCGGGCGATGAAGCTCGAGGACGGAGGGCAAGAGTTCACCGACCGCGTCATCACGGTGGCCCTCACGGCGATGGCGGTCATCACGGTCGTCGTCATGGCAGCCGCCGGAGGGTTCGTCTGGCTCCTCGCCCGCAACTCGTCGCCGGACTTCAAGGACCTCGCGCTCGCCTTCTCGCTCATCTGCCTGCCGCAGATCTTCTTCTACGGGCTCTTCGCCCTGCTCGGGCAGATCCTCAACGCGCGCGGGCAGTTCGGCGCCTTCGCGTGGGCACCCTTCATCGCCAACGTCGTGGCCGTCACCGGGCTGGTGCTCTTCCTCTTCGTATTCCCGAAGGACGCACCCCTTGGAGCCCCCGGGCGCGACCAACCGCGGGACCCGTCCGAGTGGACCGGGCCGATGATCTGGCTCTTCGCCGGCTCGGCCACGTTGTCCGTGATCGTCCAGGCACTCTCCCTCGTCCCCGCCCTGCGGCGGACCGGGTTCCACTACCGCCCCCGCTGGGGCCTGCGCGGCGTCGGGCTCGGGGGCGTCAGCCGCCTCGCCCTCTGGGCGTTCGGAGGCCTGGCGGTGTCACAGATCGGCTTCTTCATCAGCCAGGGCGTCCTCAACAACGCGACCGCCTCCGCCACGACGCTCGGTCTCGAGGACGCGGTACGCGGCCCGGCGGCATACGCCATCGCGTTCACGCTCTTCATGCTGCCGCACGCGTTCATCACGGTCTCGATCATCACCGCGCTCTTCCCGCGCTTCTCCGCCGCCGCGGCGTCCGACGACAAGGCGAGCCTGCGCCGGGACTTCCGCACCGGCCTGACGATGCCACTCGTGGCCAACGTGCCGATCATGGTCGCGGTCATCGTGCTCGCCAACCCGATCGTCGCACTGCTCAACCCCGGCATCGAACCGCGCTCGGTCGAGGTCTCCGCCAGCGTGCTCATCATCATGATCCTCGGGCTCGTGCCCTTCGGGCTCGACCTTCTTTGCTACCGCATGTTCTTCGCCCTCGAGGACGGCAAGCCCACCGTCATCATGCAGGTGCTCCTGACCGGCATCAGCGCTCTTGCCGGCGTCGTCACGCTCTTCATCAACCCGGTCTGGGCCATCGGTGTCATGGCGATGGGGCAGACCGTCGGCAACGTCGTCAGCTCCATGGTCGGCCTCTACCTGCTGCGCCGGCGCATCGGGACGCTCGGGCTGGGCGCCGGTCTCGTCACGGCCTCGCGGGTCGGCGTCGCGGCCGCCGTCGCCGGCGTCGTCGCGTGGGGCGCCACCCAGGTGCTCGACCCGATCACGAGGTCCGCGGTCGAGGGGTCGACCTCGGCCCTCAAGCGGATGTTCGCCAGCGCGCTGGAGATCGGTCTCGTCGGTCTCGTCTTCTTCGTCATCTACCTCGGGATCGCCCACGCCATGCACGTGCGTGAGGTGCGGCAGGTCGGCGACATGGTCCGCCAGCGGCTCGGTCGCTGACCCGAGCCGCCGACGGCTCCTTCACTGCTCTCCGCTTCGGGGTGTCAGTCGTCCGTCGTGGAGGCGGGCGCCGAGGCCGAGGCTCCCGCGGGCTGCGGGGAGTGGCCTGCGGCGGGGGCGGCGTTCACGGCGGAGGCCGCTGCCGGCGTACCTGCGACGCGGCGACGCCACAGCCGCAGGGCCAGCAGGGTGAGCGGCACGAGGAGGACGAGCCACGGCAGGAGCGCCGCGAGCCCGGTGAGGATGACGGTGAGCGAGCCGAGGAAGCTCTCCCACGCGGTGCGCAGCCCACCGCCGAGTCCGCTCTCGGTCTGCACGGGGGTCGTCGCGTCGGTCCAGAGCGTCACGGTGACGTCGCTCGTCGTCGTCATCGCGTCGAGCTGCGCCAGACGCTGGGTCAGCGAGTCGAGCTCGGCCTGACGGCGGGTCAGCTCGCTCTCGAGAAGGATGACCTGCTGGAGGTCCGTCGTCTTGGTGAGCAGGGCGCGCACGCGGGTGATCCCGTCCTGCATCGGCTCGATGCGCGCCTTGGTGTCGACGTAGGTGTCGGTGACGTCCTGGGACTGGGACGAGCGGTACGACACCGAACCGATCCTCGACAGCTGCGTCAGGACGTCGTCGAGGGTCTTGGCGGGGACGCTGAGCACCATCCGGGCCTCGTCGACGCCGACGGTCGGCAGGGACGAGCCCGACTCGAGGCGAGGGTCGATCCCACCCGGGCCGGTCGGACCACCCGTGGGGTCGACCGAGGTGACGACGTTCTCGGAGGTCACCTGGCCTCCGGCGTCCGTGGCGATGACGCGGGCCCGAGCCGCCGACCCGGTGAGGTCGGTCACCTTGATCCCGAGCCACGCGGAGCGCGCGATCTTCGGCTCGATGACCGCGACCGAGCCGGCGACGCCGGCCCCGAGCGTGCCCGTGTCGGCGGCGGGCGCCTTGGCTCCGGCCGAGGCGTCGGCCTGCGGCGCGAGCTCCGGCCCGACCACGCCGCTGCCCGTCACGGCACCACGACTCGCCTCCCCGGCTGAGGCCGCGGACGAGGAGGATGAGGACGAGGCGCCCTGAAGAGCCTTGAGGCCCAGAGGTATCGCCAGGGCGAGCACGGCGACGGCCACCAGGACCATGGCGAGGAGGCGCCGACGGGCAGGTGGGAGCTGAGAGAGACGCGGCAGGTGTGGGGTGGCGGTCATGGCGAGCCTTTCGACGGGTCGCCTCCCGTGCCGCAGCCGGTGGTGGTGCTGTGGTGCGCACGGTGTGCGTGGCGACGTCCCTTGTCACCAGAGACACGCGGCCGGACCCGATCGTTGCGCCGCCCGACCCAGTCGAGGACGGACGAGTGGCGGTCGACGAGCTCGTGGCGCGAGCCCGAGCGCCCAGCCGAGTCCGATGAGCAGGCCGTCCACAGGGCGCTGCCCGCGGCGGTGAAGACCGTGAACCGCGCGAGCGGCAGGCGCACGGCGCCAGCGCGGGCGTGCTCATGCGCCCAACATTTCGTCATCGGTCGGGCCCCGGCCCAACCGCCGCAGCCGGGATGGGAGAGTGGCGCCATGGGCAGGACGGTCGCGGTCATCGGCGGTGGGATCAGCGGGCTGGCGGCCGCCTGGGAGCTCAGTCGCCCGGGCACCGACGTCTCCGTCACGGTCCTCGAGGGCTCAGACCGGCTCGGTGGGAAGCTGCGCCTCGAGGACGTCGGCGGGGCGCGCATCGACGTCGGCGCCGAGTCGGTGCTGGCTCGTCGCCCCGAGGCCCTCACCCTCATCGAGGAGCTCGGCGTCGCCGACCTGACCACGCATCCCGGCCCCGTGGGCGCGTCGATCGTGTCGAGGGGCCGGCGTTGGCCGATGCCCCGCGGCACGGTGATGGGCGTGCCGGCCGACCCGGAGTCGGTGCGGGGGCTGCTCAGCGACGACGAGGTGCAGCGCCTGGCGCACGAGCAGGTCGACGGCCCCGTCGTCGGTGACGTGTCGGTGGGCGACCTCGTCGACGCCCGCCTGGGCCGGGCCGTGACGGACCGCCTCGTCGAGCCCCTCCTGGCCGGTGTGTACGCCGGGCACGCCCGCGAGATCTCCGCCGAGCAGGCCGTCCCGGTCCTCGCGGCCGCCGCGCACGAGGGTCGACCACTGCTCGACGTGGCCCGAGCCGCGGTCGAGGTGGCGGCGAGCGGACCGATGGCCAGTCGCCCCGTCTTCGCCTCTCTCGTCGGCGGCCTCGGGACGCTGCCCGAGGTGCTCGAGCGCGAGCTCGTCGCCGCGGGTGTCCGCGTGCGCCGTGGCGCGGTGGCCCGCGGGCTGCGCCGCGACGGCGACGGGTGGGTCGTGTCGACAGGTCCCACGACCGACGTCGTCGAGGAGCGCTTCGACGCCGTCGTGCTCGCCGCCCCCGCAGCGCCCGCCTCGCGCCTCCTGCGCGAGGTCGCACCCGAGGCCGCAGCGGCGCTCGCGACCGTCGAGTACGCGTCGATGGCCATCGTGACGTTCGCCCTCGAGGGTGCCGCACCGGCCGTCCTCGACGGCAGCGGCTTCCTCGTCCCGCCCATGGAGCCGCTGACGATCAAGGCGTCGACGTTCAGCTCGGTCAAGTGGCCCTGGCTCGCCGCCGCACACCCCGAGCGAACGTTCCTGCGCGCGTCCGTCGGCCGTCACCGCGAGGAGGTCGCACTCCAGCGCTCGGACGACGAGCTCGTGGCCGTGGCCCTCGCCGACCTCCGGACGGTGCTCGGCCCCGGCGTGCCCGACCCCGTCGACGCGCACGTGCAGCGCTGGGGTGGGGGACTGCCGCAGTATGCCGTCGGGCACCGTTCGCGTCTCGCACCCACACGCGAGCTGCCGCCAGGGCTCGCGCTGTGCGGGGCGGCATACGACGGCGTCGGCATGCCGGCCTGCATCGCGTCCGGCCGCGCCGCCGCACGGTCGATCCGGTCGGTCCTGACCCGCTGACGTCGGGGTCCGAGCCGCTTGGGATGATGGGGCCATGAGCGAGCGCCTGACCCCGGCCGAGATGCGGGAGATCAACGACACCATCCGCTACTGCATGTGGTCGGTGTTCAGCACCGTCACTCCGGTCGGCGACGACCGCGATGCGGTCACGGCGGACCTCGAGGCCTTCCTCGACGAGATCGCCGGCGAGGGGGTCGTGGTCCGGGGCCTCTACGACGTCGCGGGGCTGCGCGGCGACGCCGACTTCATGGTGTGGTGGCACGCCGAGACGATCGAGCAGCTCCAGTCGGCCTACCACCGCCTGCTGTGCACCGAGCTCGGCTCGCACCTCGAGCCGGTCTGGAGCAACGCCGCGCTGCACCGCCCGGCCGAGTTCAACAAGAGCCACGTCCCCGCTTTCATGGCCGACGAGGTCGCCCGCAAGTACGTCTGCGTCTACCCGTTCGTCCGCTCCTACGAGTGGTACCTCCTGGAGGACGCCGAGCGTCGCGACCTGCTGCGCGAGCACGGTCAGATGGCACGCGACTTCCCGGACGTGCGGGCCAACACCATCGCCTCGTTCGCCCTCGGCGACTACGAGTGGCTGCTCGCCTTCGAGGCCGACGAGCTGCACCGGATCGTCGACCTCATGCGCGAGCTGCGCGCGTCGCGCGCCCGGATGCACGTGCGCGAGGAGATCCCGTTCTTCACCGGGCCCAAGGTCGAGCCGGCCCAGCTCGTCGCCAACCTGCGCTGACCCCGGCGACGCCCACGCACACCACTGAGCCCCCGCCTGCACGTGCAGACGGGGGCTCAGTCGTCGATCGCCTTGGCGATCGCCGCGATGACCGGGATGAGCAGGAACACCAGCCACGACTCGGTGCGCAGGAACGCGGCGAGCGCGATGAAGGGGGCGAGGCTCAGCAGGACGCGTGCCACCGTGCCGCGTGGCCCCTGGTGGGGCGCCGACGGGCGGGACACGCCACCCCGACGCGCCGGCGTGAGCCGCGGACGGGGCTCGGGGAGGTCGACGAAGAGCGAGGTCAGGTCCCGGCGCACGACGGCGTCGGTGGCCCGGCCTCGCCGGTCCTCGTACTCGTTCGCGTCGAGGCGGCCCGCGGCGTGGTGCTCGGCGAGCGCCGCCAGCGCCTCGTCGCGTTCGGCGCTGCCGATGCGGATGTCGCCGTCGTCGACCATGGGACGAATCTAGGCGCTCAGGACTGCGACGGTCCCTCGTCCGGCTGGAGGCGCAGGGAGATCGAGTTGATGCAGTAGCGCTGGTCGGTCGGGGTGTCGTAGCCCTCGCCCTCGAAGACGTGCCCGAGGTGCGAGCCGCAGTTGGCACACCGGACCTCGACGCGCTTCATGCCGAAGGCGCGGTCCTCGATGTACTCGACCGTGTCCCCGGCGAGCGGGGAGTAGAAGGACGGCCAACCGCAGTGCGACTCGAACTTCGTGTCGCTGCGGAAGAGCTCGCTGCCGCAGGCTCGGCACGAGTAGACGCCCTGCGTCTTGGTGTCGGTGTACTCCCCCCGGAAGGCCGGCTCGGTGCCGGCCTGTCGCAGGACCTTGTACTCGGCCGGCGTCAGGGCAGCGCGCCACTCCTCGTCGGTGCGCTGGACGGCATACGGCTTGTCGGAGGTGTTGTGGTGGCTCATGTCCAGACCAACGCCACGTCACCCGGGTTTGTGCCCGCCCGGCGGCGACGCGGTCCTTACGAGGTCTTACGGACCGGGCGAGCGCGTGCCACGAGGGCCCCGGCGGGTGGCCGGGGCCCTCGTGCTGCTCGGCCCGGGGTGGTCCGGGCCGGGCAGGCTCCTCATCGTCGGAGCGACGTCACTTCTGCTTCGGCGGGACGCTGCAGGACGCGGTCGTCGTGTTGCCGGCCGCATCCGTGGCCGTCAGCGTGGCATCACCCTTGAAGGTGAAGTGCCAGTCGACGGCTCCCTGGAACGGGACGACGGTGGAGGCCGACGTGCCAGGTGCCTGGGTCAGCTTGAAATAGGTGCCGGGGGCGTACGGCCCGAAGGTCGTGCCCGTCCCCGTGTCGGAGATCGTGACGGAGACGCCCGGGAGGTTGTCGGCGGCGACCATCTGGAAGAAGCCGGCGTTGCGCCACCCACCGGGCGTGTGGCCCGCCGGGTTGACACCGGGACCGCACGAGACGGTCGGCGGGGTGACGTCGTTGACCTTGATCGTGACGGTCTGGACGAACTCCGGCCCGGCCTCGGCGCCGTTGACGAGGAAGGTCGTCGTGCACGTCAACGTCGAGCCCTGGGGGGCGTCCGCGGCGACGGTGATCGCCTCGTCGAGGACGACGTCGCTGCCGCTCGTGACGGTCTGGGGCAGCGACGGCGTGAACGCGATCGACAGGCCCGTGGCGCACGAGACGTTCGCCGTGACCTCGGCCGGCAGGTTGCCCAACCCGGCGAGGATCGTGCTCGCGACATTGCCCGGGGTCACGCTCGGGAAGAACGTCCCCGAGGTGGCGGCGGCGATGCGCTGCGCCTGACCGGTGGCGTTGAGGCCGTCGGCGCCTCCGGACTCGACGTTGATGGCGATGACCTGGGCGCCGACGCCCGTGAGGGACGCCGTGGCGTCGGCCTCGCTGTGCCCGCCGCTCGGGTCGTGCCCGCTCGCGTCACCGAACCAGACGACGATGCGTGAGGAGTCGGGACGGAACGCGATGGCGTTGCCGCCGGTCCCGACCTCCCACAGGGCGTTGATCTGGCCCTCGGGCGTGTCGCCGCCGCCGGACGCCGACAGGCTGTCGATCGCGGTCTGGGCCGTGGCCTGGCTGCCCGTCAGGCCGGTCTCCACCTGGAAGAACTCCGCCCCGTCGCCCACGTCCTTGTACGACGCGATGGCGAACTGGGCCTGTGGCTGGGCTCCCTGGACCGTGGAGACGATCGAGCCCATCTCGGACTTCACGTTGGCGATCGCCGGACCCATGCTGCCGGTCTCGTCGACGACGAGGACGATGTCGGGCTTCGGCGGGATCTCCGGCGTGCTGACGGTCTTGGTGACGTGGACGGTGTCGCCCGGGTTGACGGACGCGTCGTAGGTGGCCGGGCTGACGCCGGCCCCCATCGCGAGGGCGGGCGTGGCGACGAGCGCCCCGGCTGCCGCGATGCTGAGTGCGCCGCGGCGCATGGTGCTGAACACGGGTGTCCCCTTTCGTGGGACGAGACGGTGAGAAGCGGCGCGCGGAGCTGGTCCTCGCACCCCGAGGCGGACAGGTGGTGACCGTGACCCCGAACGGCACCGCTCGACCGCGACCGGCCCGACGGGCGGACCGGGGAACGATCGGGGGTGTGCGGCTCGCCGCCCGTGGTCCCCGAGGCTCCCGAAGGACGGTGCCCCGAACGTCCTGTTTGATACGTCTGGTCCGCATACCGTCCCTGCGGCGGCACGCCCTCCCACGACGTGGGCGGGTCGTTTGCGACGATGGGCCCGTGCAGGTGCGCCGTCTCGTCTCGCGTCCGGTGCTCGTGGCCGCGGCCGCCGGCACGGGTTCGGTGCTCGGCGCCGCCGGAGGCTCGGTGGCTGCTGCCGCCTACTTCGCCCGCCGCGTCATCACGCCCGACGAGCTGCAGCCCGACGACGTCGAGATCCTGCGCCACGACGCCGAGACCGTCACCTTCGCCGTCACTCCCGAGACGGTCGTGCCCGGCCGCTACGGCGTCTGGCTCGACGGGGGAGCGGGGCACGCGCGGGTCGGTGGGATCGTCGACGCGGACCCGGAGTCGGTGACGCGCCGACTCGTGGCCGTCGACCGGGGCGCGATCGAGACCGGGCCCGCCCGCTGGAACCAGTACTACTTCTGGGACCGGCCGTCGGTGAGCCTGGGTCTGCCTGACGAGGACGTGGCCATCCTGTCCGACGTCGGTCCGCTGCCGGGCTGGGTGGTTCGTCGGGAGGACGGCTCGACCGGGTCCGACTGGGCCGTGCTCGTGCACGGACGCGGCGCACGCAAGGAGGAGACGCTCCGGGCCGTGCCGGTGCTGCGCGAGGCCGGGTGGACCAGCCTCGTCACGGCGTACCGCAACGACCGCGACGCGCCGCGAGGCCCGGACGGGCGCTACAACCTCGGCCTGTCCGAGTGGCGCGACGTCGAGGCGGCCATGGGGTATGCCGTGTCGCACGGTGCCCGACGCATCCTCCTTCTCGGGTGGTCGATGGGCGGCGCCATCGTGCTCCAGGCGCTCGACCGGTCACCGCTGTCCGACTACGTCGTCGGTGTGGCGCTCGACTCCCCGGTCATCGACTGGGGCGTCGTGCTGCGTCACCACGGCCGGTTGCACCGGGTGCCGAGCCCGCTCGTGCGGGTCGCGACCGACCTCATGGGCTCACGCCGCACGCGCCGGCTCGTCGGGGTCCACGAGCCGATCGACGTGGCCCGCACCGACTGGGTCGCACGCGCGGGCGAGCTCCGTTCCCCGATGCTCGTCATCGCCTCGGACGGCGACGACTTCGTGCCGATCGGTCCCGCGGTGGCCCTGGCCGGTCGCCGGCCCGACCTCGTGCGCCTCGAGCGGTGGGACACCGCTCGGCACTGCCGGGAGTGGAACTACGACCCGGACCGCTGGGAGCGCGTGCTGCGGGACTTCGTCCACGGGTTCGACGAGCGTCGCTGAGCCACCGTCGTCCCCGTCGTCAGCGTCGGACGTACCAGCGGCCCATCAGCGTCGCGTCCTGCTCGACGAGCACCTCGAGGTCGAGGTGAGCCGGAATGCCCTCGGGGCCGACCGGCCGCGGGTGCTCGCCGCCGACGACATGCGGGGCGATGGTGAAGCACAGCTCGTCGAGGCGGCCGGCCGCGAGGAAGGAGCCGAGGAGGCTCGGCCCGCCCTCGGTGAGCACGTGGTCCCAGCCCCGGCGGTGCAACGCCTCCACGAGGATAGCGACGTCGACCGCCTCGTCTCCACAGACGAGGACGTTGTCCTCGCCGAGGTCACGGCGCGCCGAGTCGAGTCCGGGCGCCGAGGCCGGAACGGCCATGAGCGCCCGCCCGTCCCGACAGCCGTTCAGCGTCGGGGGCACGTGCCCGCGGTTGCTCACGGCGACGAGGGGCAGCGCGTCGGGGAGCCCCTGGTGACGGCGCAACTCGACGAGTGAGTCGTCCACGGACAGTGGCGGATAGCCCTCGGCGCGGATCGTCCCGGCCCCGACCACGACGACGTGGCTCAGGGCACGGAGCACCTCGAAGACGACGTGGTCGGCGTCGTTGTTGATCGAGCCCGAACGTCCGTCCGCGCCCGTCGCAGCCCCGTCGAGGCTCGTCACCATGTTGCAGCGCACCCAGCGGTCCTGCGGTGCGGCATAGGCGCCGAAGAGCCCCGCCGCATCAAGATCGGAGAGGGCGGGACGTCCGGAGTGACCGGGCACGAGCAGGCGCATGGGGTCAGTATCGGCGACGGTCTGTCACGCCGCGCGGATCGGTGACCTCACATCCCGTCGCGCCGGTCTCCGGTCGGGCAGGATGACGGCATGGGCAAGGGCGCGAAGGGCAAGAGCAAGAAGTCCGTGAAGTCGTCGGGCAAGGGGGGCGGCAAGGTCTCGAGCAAGAAGGCGGCCAAGCTCGAGGCCCAGGCCGCCGAGGACGAGGTCATCGCGGCGCACGAGGAGGCGGCCGTCGAGGAGATCCAGGACGTCGCCAACGCGCTGCGCGTCGGCAAGGGCTTCGTCCTCGCCGACGTCGACACGTCGGGGACTCCCGGCTTCACCGGGAAGAAGCTCGAGGGCAAGGCGGCGCTCAAGGCCTGCGAGGCCGAGCTGTCCGACCTGCTCGAGCGGCTCTTCGCGGAGTCCACGACGGGCTCGAAGCGGTCACTCCTGCTCGTCGTGCAGGGCATGGACACCTCGGGCAAGGGCGGCATCATGCGCCACGTCATCTCCGTCAACCCGCAGGGCGTCAAGGCGACCGGCTTCAAGGCGCCGACGAAGGAGGAGCTGGCGCACGACTTCCTCTGGCGCATCGAGAAGGCCCTGCCCGGCGCAGGCCAGCTCGGGGTCTTCGACCGCTCGCACTACGAGGACGTCCTCATCGTGCGAGTCCACGACGTCGTGCCCGAGGCCGTGTGGTCCAAACGCTACGCGCAGATCAACGCCTTCGAGCGCAAGGTGATTGCCGCGGGCACGACCGTCATCAAGGTGATGACGCAC
>Ga0164307_10000860_pt1 | contig 13561 bp, 11 predicted proteins | sample Whisoiple_243_MG_FD_110214 | JGI IMG/M metagenome (GOLD analysis project Ga0164307, IMG submission 110214) | Soil microbial communities amended with fresh organic matter from upstate New York, USA - Whitman soil sample_243_MG | ecosystem: Environmental > Terrestrial > Soil > Unclassified >...
CGGGACCGGCCCGCTGTCGACCGCGGCGACGGAATCCTGCTCGCGGGCGACCAGGTCGCCGCCCCGGGACTCCTCAGCGAGGTCGCGTTCAACAGCGGGATGGAGGCGGCGCTCCTGGCCCTCGACCACCTGGGCGGAGCGCAGCGCGCCGGGTCCCGCACCGCCTGAGCCCTCCGTCCCCGGGCACCCCTGGAAGCGGCTCGCGCCACCCCGGCTCAGGCGGCCCCGCGCTCAGGCCGCCCCGAGCTCCGCGAGCGCCCCGTCCGTCAGCCGGTACACCGTCCACTCGTCCTGCGGACGCGCGCCCAGCGCCTCGTAGAACGCGATGGACGGGGCGTTCCAGTCCAGCACCGACCACTCCAGACGCCCGTAACCACGCTCCACGCAGATCCGCGCAAGCTCCGTCAGCAGCGCCTTCCCGTAACCGCCACCACGCCTCTCCGGGCGTACGTAGAGGTCCTCCAGATACACGCCGTGGACCCCGCGCCACGTCGAGAAGTTGAGGAACCAGAGCGCGAAGCCGACCACGTCGCCGTCGTCGTCCGACACCGCGACATGGGCGTACGCGGCGGGCCGCTCGCCGAACAGCGCCTCGCGCAACTGCTCCTCGGTGGCGTTCGCCTCGTCGAGCGCCTTCTCGTAGTCCGCGAGCTCACGGACCATGGCGTGGATGGCGGGGACGTCTTCGGAAGTGGCTGCACGAATCATGGGGGCAGCCTAAGGGCCGTTCCGTGCCTACCGGTCCCGCCCCAGCAACCGCCGGGCGATCTCCGCGTGGTCCGCCGGAAGCCGGCTCCCCCCGCCCCGGATCCACAGCCCGTTCTGCAGCACCCTCCCCAGCGTCCACGCCCGCGCACGCTCCCGGTCCAGCCCCAGCGCCCCCGACAGCAGGTCGAACCTCCACAGCACCTCGGACGCCTCGAACCTGTTGTCCAGCGCCGGAAACAGCTCGAACCCCGGATCCCCGCCCAGCGGCTTGGGATCGAGCACGACCCACTCCCCCGCCCGGCCGTCCTCCGCACGTCCGGCCAGGATGTTGTCGTAGTGGAGGTCCCAGTGCAGCAGCCGGTCACCCGGCTCCCCGGCCACCTCCCGCACCGCGGCCGCGCAGTCCATGAGCAACCGCCGCTCGCCCTCGTCGGCCAGTCTCGCGGCCGCACCGGGCGCCTCCTCCAGCATCCGGACGGCCTCGTCCCCGAGCGTCCGCATCCCCGCCGGAGCCGGCACCCGGACCAGCCGGGCCAGTGACTCCGCGAGCACCCGCACCGCCGCCCGCGCATCCGCGACCCCGGTCAACGGACGCCGCTCGTCCAGCCGTTCCAGCAGCATCACCCCGGTCGCCGGATCATGGTCCAGCAGACCCACCACCCCCGCACCGGCCTCGCCCCAGACCCGCAGCGCGACCGGCTCCCCCACCGTCTCCTCGTCCACCAACTGCAGCTTCAACGCCGCCCGTCGGCCGTCCGCCGCCCGCAGCACGGGAAGCACCAGCGCACACATCCCGCTCATCGCGGCCCCGTCGGGCCGCAGCCCCCACTCCTCCAGGTACCTCCCCGCGAGAGCGGGCAGCGCGTCGGCGAACTCCCGCCCCACCGCACCGCTGTGCGTCCTCAGATTCACGACCAGGTCACCCGGAACGTCGATCACAGCGCGAGCCTAGAGGTAACGTCCCTCCAGCGACTGGGCTGCACACGGACAAGCAGGGGACACATGAGCACCGTCAGTACCGTCAACGGCGGCATTTCGTTCTGGTACGCGAACAAGGGCACCCCCACCCCACGCGAGCCCCTGCCCGGTGACACCTCAGCCGACGTCTGCATCGTCGGCGGCGGCTACACGGGACTCTGGACGGCGTACTACCTCAAGAAGGCCGTCCCCTTCCTCAACATCACCGTCCTGGAAGCCAAGTTCTGCGGCTACGGCGCCTCCGGCCGCAACGGCGGCTGGCTCTACAACGGCATAGCGGGCCGCGACCGCTACGCGAAGCTGCACGGCCACGACGCGGCGGTCCGCCTGCAGAAGGCCATGAACGACACGGTCGGCGAGGTCATACGCGTCGCGGACGAGGAGAACATCGACGCCGACATCCACCACGGCGGCGTCCTCGAGATCGCCCACACCCCCGCCCAGCTCGCCCGGCTCAAGGACTTCCACTCCGTGGAGATCGCGTTCGGCGAGACCGACCGCGTCCTGCGCGGAGCCCGCGAGACCGCCGAACGCATCCGCGTCTCCGGCGCCGTCGGTTCCACCTGGACCCCGCACGGCGCACGCCTGCACCCCGCGAAGCTGGTCACCGGCCTCGCCGCCGCCGTGGAGGCCCTCGGCGTCACGATCCACGAGTCCACCCCCGTCACCGAGATCAAGCCCAAGCACGCCGTCACCCCGTACGGAACCGTCCGCGCCCCCTACGTGCTGCGCTGCACCGAAGGCTTCACCGCGGGACTCAAGGGCCACAAGCGCACCTGGCTCCCCATGAACTCCTCCATGATCGTCACCGAGCCGCTGCCCGCCGCCCTCTGGGACACCATCGGCTGGGACGGCCGCGAAACCCTCGGCGACATGGCCCACGCCTACGTGTACGCCCAGCGCACCGCCGACGACCGCATCGCCCTCGGCGGCCGCGGAGTCCCCTACCGCTACGCCTCCGCGACCGACAACGACGGCCGGACCCAGCCCGCCACCGTCGAGGCCCTGCGCGACCTCCTCGTCCGCTTCTTCCCCACCACCGCGGGCACCCGCATCGACCACGCCTGGTCCGGCGTCCTCGGCGTCCCCCGCGACTGGTGCGCCACCGTCACCCTGGACCGCAGCACCGGCCTCGGCTGGGCCGGCGGCTACGTGGGCTCCGGCGTCGCCACCGCCAACCTCGCCGCCCGCCCCCTGCGCGACCTCATCCAGCAGGACTCCGGCCAGGCCGGCCCCACCGAGTTCACCACCCTCCCCTGGGTGAACCACAAGGTCCGCCGCTGGGAACCCGAACCCCTCCGCTGGCTCGGCGTCCACGCCCTCTACGCCGCCTACCGCACCGCCGACCGCCGCGAAGCCGCCTCCTCCTCCCTCGCCACGGATCCCCTCGCGAAGGCGGCGGACCGCATCTCCGGACGCCACTGACCGGACCGGCCACCGGCCCGGCTCCCGCTGCCCCGGGCACCGTCGGCCCACATCCCACCGACCCGGGCACCGCCGGCCCGGGTCGGCCACCGGCCGCGGCGTCGCAGGCCCGGGCCGGCCACCCCTGTGCGCCGCCGGAGACCCGTCCTAGGCCGATCAGGAGAAAGCCCGGCTCCGAACGGGTGACGGCACGTATCCCCGTCCTCGCGCACCACCGCATCCGCCATTGACTGAGGGCCCATCACCACGGCGTCCCCTCACGGGCGCCTCCACGCGACCTCGAAGCCCGCCTGCCGCCCTCCGCGGCCGACACGGGCCGTGAGAAGGGACCACCTCCATGCGGGTGCTGCGAAACATCGCATCGGGCGCCATCGCCTCGCTGCTCCTCCTCGTCGGGCTGACACCCGCGGCCGCCCACGCCGACCCCGGCGACCATGGCCGCCCCGCGACCCACTGCCCGACGGACGCCCGTACACGCGGGACCAACGGAGCACCCACCACACCCCTGGAGGAGTACTACCTCGACGACTGGCGGCTCGGTCCACAGGTCCTGCCGAGGACCGGCGCCATCGGGGCGATGCTGCGTGACTACCACCGCACCGGCCCGACCTCCGCGTACTGGTTCCTCGGCTGCTACTGGCAGACCAACCCGACCAGCGGCGAGTCCGGCTGGTGGTACCCGGACCACGACGGCTTCGTACTCGACCGCGCCGGCAACCCGGTGAAGAAGAACCTGACGCTCCGCGTGGGACAGCTGGTCGACCTCTTCGGCAGCGGACGCGGCAACTTCCTCGCCCCCGCAGGGACCCCGTACGCCAAGCGCGCCATCCCGCCGAGCAACCTCGTCACCTACACGACCGACTACCCGAACAGCTACCACCTGTACCGGGTCACGGAGGCGTTCACCGTCGAGGCCGGCCGCATCCGCCCCTGGTTCGGGCAGCCCGGTCTGGGGATCCAGTACAAGACGGACCAGCGGGTCTCGGAACTGGTCAACGCCGAGAAACTCGAAGCCCTGAACTGATCACGACCGCACTCCCCTGGGCGGGCCCGGCACGACCGGGCCCGCCCAGGCGCATGCAAGGGGAACCGATGAACAGGACCGAGCTCACCGAACGGCTCCGCCGCGAGGAGGTACCGGACGCGCTCTACGAGATCCCGGGAGTCCACGGCGTCCCCGTCCAGCTGGACGCCTACTACGTCCTGCGCCCGGAAGGCGACGCGTGGCCGGTCCTGCTGCGCCAGCGGGGCCAGGAGGAAGTCATCGCCCGCTTCGCAACCGAGGCGGAGGCCTGCGACTACCTGTACGACACCCTCACGGACGTCCCCCCACCCGTCCCCGGCGGCGCGGCCCGCATCGAACGCCTCCTGGCCGACGCCGACGAGATCCAGCGCCAGGCGGAGGAGGACTTCGAACGCGCCCCGGACCGGGAGGACGGCGGGACTGGGGGTGTCTGAACCGGGACGCCGGGCCCCGACCCGTGTGGACACCGCGATAGGCGTCGGCACGGGGCAGCGAGGGGCGGCGGCCCTCTATGCGACCTCGATGCCGTACTCCCGCAGCAAGGCCCCCAACCCGTCGGCGTATCCCCTTCCTCCCGACACGAACTCCCAGTCACCGGAACCCCGCAGTCTGAACGAGCCGAGGACCAGCGCCACCTCCCCCGCCCTGCCGTCGGACACCTCCAGTTGGTCGAGCTCCACGCCCCGGGCATCCCGCAGCCGGATGCAGGCCTGCGTGAAACCCGCGAGATCGCCGGAAGGCTCAGCCTCCGGATCCACAGCGGCCACGAGCACCACACGGTCGGCCTCAGCGGGAAGCGCGTCGAACGACACACTCAAGGCCGCCCGGTCCTCCGCGAACCCTGGCACAGCCCGCACAGCGCCGTCGGGAGTCCGCGGATTGTTGAAGAAGACGAAGTGGTCATCACTCAGCACCCGCCCGCCCCGGCACACCAATGCGCACACATCGAGGGCCACGCCGCCCGACCACGTCATACCCAGCACATTGTGTTCACCGGCGGGTTCGCCCTCGGGCGACGACCGTTGAGCCGGTACCCCGGCCCCGCCAGCACCCGGCAGCCTCCCCCGCAGCCCACAGCGCCCCAGGAGGTCGACCAGCTCCGTACCCGACACGAGAGTCAGCGGCTTGCCCTCAGCGAAGGTGTACGAGCCGGGGCCGAAGCCTGACGTCGTCACCAGCACACCCTTGTTGGCCCCAGCTCCCTGGACCGTGCCGTAGAGATCACGCACGGCACTCGGAGGAACCGTGTTCCGGTAGCGCTTCACCTGGACGATGATCTTGCCGCCGCTGATCGGGTCCGGATCCATGGCCTCGACATCGACACCACCGTCGTTGGAACGCTGCGTGGTCACCGCATGCATCCCTCGCGCCCGGAAGAGCTCGGCGACCAGTCCTTCGAACTCGATGGGATCCATCTCCAGCAGATCCGGCTCAGCACCGCCGCCGTGCGACACCGAGCCGGACTCCAGCTCCGCCGGAATCCTGCCCGGCCGGACGGCCAGGCGCTGATCGGGACGAGCCGACAGCTGTCCTCGCAACGCGCCCGTCAGGCAGTCCACCGCATTCACCTGTTCCAGGTTCAACCCGCCGAACTCCGTCCGCGAGACCATCGTCGTGCTCAGGCAGACCGACGCCTGGCGCCCAGTCGCCGGATCGATGTCATGCACAAAGCCGTTCAGCGCCACCGACTCCACGACCTCGAACTCGTCCGCCGCGAAAACGTCCCGCAACACGAGGAGCACGCATTGAGCCAGCACGTCCCGGTAGAGGGCCCTTCGCTGGCCCACGGGCCGCGGCGTCTCCTTCTCCGTGTCCGAGCCCACCAGATACCGCACGCTCTTCGACTCGGGAACCACCGTGAAGCCCGGCAGCTCCCAGTCCAGTACAAGCTGCCGACCCGCCGGATCGAACGCGACGGTCACCTGACGGGGAAACTCCGCCGGCCAGGCCGACGACGAGTACAGCGCAGCCGAGAAGTACTCCACCACAGCACCCGCATCACCTCGTCGCAGCGCCACCGCCAGCTCGGAGACCCCCGCGTTGTGCCGCCGGATCTCGCTCAACTGCCCCTGCGCCCAGTCGTCGTACTGACGCCGATATGCCGCGAGCTGCTGCTGTCGCTGCGCCTCCGCCGCCTGCGCGGCCCGCCAGTCCTGCTGGTACCTCGCGTGCGCCTCCTGCTGAGCCTGAGCCCGCCGTCCGGCGGTCCAGCCGCCCTGCACCTGGTACCGGTTAACGTCAGGCATGGGTACGGGACAAGCCAGTTGCCCAGGAGCGAACGGCTCGATCTCCTCAGCGCGCCCCAGCGACGCCGTCCGGAACGCAGACACCCGGGAGCCGGCCGCCAGCAGACCCTCCAGCACACCGACCCGAGCTTCGAGCTCCTCCGTACGGCGTCTCGCGTCCGCCTCACGCCTGCGCCGGTACTCGGCCTGCTGCTCCCGGTGCAGCCTCGCCATGTCGCGCTCGTGGGCCCGCTGCAACCGCTCCTGCTCGCGTGCTCCCTGAACGGCAGCACGATGCTGCGCTTCGTGCTGGCGCTGAAGCTGCCGCTGGGCCTCCGCCCACGCACCGACCAGACCGTTGGACCGACGACTCATCTATCGCTCTCCCCACCCGTCTCCACGCTTCCTGCACATTTCTTACACGCGCGGAAACGTCCGCGTCCCGGGAGTGGTGGATCTGATCCGATATCGCGGCCCGGGCAACAAAAAACCAGGCCAGCATGATGCTGACCTGGCGTTTCGAGCCGCCTGTCGGAATCGAACCGACGACCTGGAGCTTACAAGGCAACCGCTCTGCCAACTGAGCTAAGGCGGCACAGCGCACGCCGAAACCGCGCGCGCAAGCCCTCACTCTACACAGCAGCGCGCGCCGCGATCCACGAAGTTTCGCCACCGCCGTGACCCTCCGACCACCCGTGCGTTAAAAGGACTGACGTGCTGTTCCGTATATCGGACAGTCGGAGGGCGGGCATGACGGACACGGTGGACAAGCCGGTACGGGTGACAGGCGAAGAGGCGAGACGCATCAAGCGGGAGGCCCTCGGCATCGCCGACCGCAGGACGGACCACGGCAGCACACGCGGGGTTCCGAGAAGTCGGGCCAAGGAGGCCGGCACGCAGCAGCGTGTGTACCGCTACCGCTTCTACCCGAGCCCGGCACAGGCCGAGCAGCTGGAGAAGACCTTCGGGGCCTGCCGTTGGGTCTACAACGAGGCGCTGACCCTGCGTGTCGGCGCCTGGGAGCAGCATCGCGTGTCGGTGGGGTTCGCCGAGTCGTGCCGTGCGTTGACGGGGTGGCGGCAGGCGTCAGGGACGAGCTGGCTGCGGGAGGTGTCGTCGACGGTGCTGCAGCAGTCACTACGTCATCTGGACGGAGCGTTCACACGCTTCTTCAAGCAGTCGGCGAAGTATCCGCAGCGGAAGACGAAGCGCCGCTCGCGGAACTCGGCGACGTACGTGCGCACCGGATTCCGCTGGGTGGAGGACCCCGAACTGCCGGGCACGGGGCGGCTGACGCTGGCGAAGCAGTCGGAGCCGCTCGACGTGCGGTGGTCGCGACCGCTGCCGGAGGGTGCGGACCCGGTGAAACTGTCGGTGACACGAGACCGGGCGGGGCGCCATTTCGTCTCGGTGCTGGTGGAGGAGCGGATCCAGCCGTTGCCTGCCGCGTTCCTGCCAGGTGGGCATGAGCCGAGGGCGGTGGGGATCGACCTGGGTCTGGCGGCGCTGGTGGCGCTGGACGACGGGACGAAGATTGATCATCCGCGCCTGATGCGGAAGTACGGGAAGGAACTGGCACGGCTGCAACGAGGGCTGCACCGGAAGAAGAAGGGCTCGGCGAACCGGGACAAGGCCCGGGAACGCATCGCTCGGCTGTACGCGCTGATCAGTGACGCGCGCAAGGACATGCTGGACCAGTTGACCACCCGCCTCGTGCGCGAGAACCAAGTGCTCGTCGTGGAGGATCTGGCCATCACGAACCTGCTGCGGCCCGCCACGGGGAGAGGGCGTCGGCGTAAGGCCGGACTCATCCGCTCGATCAAGGACGCTGCCTGGGGCGAGCTGCTGCGGCAGCTGCGGTACAAGTGCGCGTGGTACGGGCGCACGCTGGTGATCGTCGACCGCTTCTTCCCCTCGACACGGCGGTGCGCCGACTGCCATGCCAAGGGGGCGCCCCTCGACGTGTCGGTCCGGGAGTGGTTGTGCGCGGAGTGCGGCGCGTGGCACGACCGGGATGTGAACGCGGCGCGAAACCTCAGGGAGGAAGGGATGCGGCTCTACCGCCTGGTGTCGTGCGCACTGCCGTCGGGGCGCGTGCCTCCGCCTGTGATCAAGGCGTCGGAGCTGCCGGCGGTGCTGTCGGCCGCGTGAGGGAGCGGTACGGACCGACGGGCCGTCGGCCGTGATGCCCGTGGAGCCCGTGTAGGACCGGGCGGGCGCATCCCCCAGGGATACGTACGACCGGCAGCGGGCGCTGAAGCAGGAAGTGCAGCGAACGGCATCGGACCCGGAGACGGAGTTCTGCCGTGGCTTGCACACGGTCAAAAGTGCGTTGCTCTGCCGGCGAATTTCTCACGGCCTCGGACTTTTTCATGCCCTTCGGACTACTGACAGATCCGAAAACGCCAGGTAGCGTCACCTCAGGTTCACTCCAGTGGACCACACCACTCCCTTACTCGGATCGTCCGGCACGTTCCTGCCGGTGGAGGAGAAGAATCGCCATGGCCAGTGTCACGTTCGACAAGGCGTCCCGCGTCTACCCCGGCTCCACGAAGCCGGCTGTGGACCAGCTCGAGATCGACATCGCGGACGGTGAGTTCCTCGTCCTCGTCGGTCCTTCCGGTTGTGGCAAGTCGACCTCCCTGCGCATGCTCGCGGGTCTCGAGGACGTCAACGGCGGTGCCATCCGCATCGGTGACCGCGACGTCACGCACCTGCCCCCGAAGGACCGGGACATCGCCATGGTGTTCCAGAACTACGCGCTCTACCCGCACATGTCCGTCGCGGACAACATGGGCTTCGCCCTCAAGATCGCCGGTGTGAACAAGACCGAGATCCGGGCGAAGGTCGAAGAGGCCGCCAAGATGCTGGACCTCACCGACTACCTCGACCGCAAGCCGAAGGCGCTCTCCGGTGGTCAGCGTCAGCGTGTGGCGATGGGCCGCGCGATCGTGCGTGAGCCGCAGGTCTTCCTCATGGACGAGCCGCTGTCGAACCTCGACGCCAAGCTCCGTGTGTCGACGCGTACGCAGATCGCCTCGCTGCAGCGCCGCCTCGGCATCACCACCGTGTACGTCACCCACGACCAGGTCGAGGCCCTCACCATGGGTGACCGCGTCGCGGTCCTCAAGGACGGTCTGCTCCAGCAGGTCGACTCGCCGCGCAACATGTACGACCGCCCGGCGAACCTCTTCGTCGCCGGCTTCATCGGCTCCCCCGCGATGAACCTCGTCGAGGTCCCGATCACCGACGGTGGCGTGAAGTTCGGCAACAGCGTCGTCCCGGTCTCCCGCGAGGCGCTCACCGCCGCCGCGAACCGTGGTGACACCACCGTCACGGTCGGCATCCGCCCGGAGCACTTCGACATCGTCGAGCACGGTGGCGCCGCCGCGACCGGCCTCTCCAAGGCCTCCTCCGACGCCCCGGCCGGTCTCGCCGTCTCCGTCAACGTCGTCGAGGAGCTCGGCGCCGACGGCTTCGTCTACGGTGCCGCGCAGGTCGGTGGCGAGCACAAGGACCTGGTCGTCCGCGTCGGCGGCCGTGCCGTGCCGGAGAAGGGCACCGAGCTGCACGTCGTGCCGCGCCCGGACGAGCTGCACGTCTTCGCCACCTCGACCGGTGAGCGTCTGACCGCCTGATCCGTCCGGTCCGCCTGAGCGGACCCGGCGTCACGGCCCCGCGTCCCTCGAGGACGCGGGGCCGTTCGCGTGTCGCGGCCGGAATCGGGTTTCGGATCCGAAGGGCTCCAAATACCCTGGCACACCGGTCAATTCACCCCAGCCTGTCAACGTGTGATTCGAAAAGACCACTCGAACCATCCCCCGCAGGGGTGACGAAATGTCGTCATGCGGTCACTGCCCGCTACGCTCGCTGCGTGACCCACACCGCGCGCCGAATCGGCCGAACCCTAGCCCTCGTCCTGCCCGTCGTCATGGTTCTGTCCGGGACCCTCGCGGTCACCCGTGTGCAGTGGTCGGGGCAGGACACCGAGACCCAACTGCTGACCGCCTCCTCGGAGACCGTGTCCAAGCAGGCGAAGGCCCCGGCTCCCCAGGACGTTCTGCGGGACAAGCTCCTGCTGGAGCTCCGCGAGAAGGACCCGGGTGCCGCCCTGACGAGCCTCCAGCGCACCGTCGAGGGGCGTCCCTCACTGGCGAAGCACTGCATGTCGATCGCCAAGGCGCTCGGCAAGGCCGCCGTGGACCAGTACGGTCCGACGCGCGCCCACCGCTTCTCCCGTCCGGTCTGCGACACGTCCTTCGCCTCGGGCGTCGCGCAGTTCAGCTGAGCCGGGTGTGTCCGGGCACGGCATATCGTGCCTGGCATGCATACGTTTCCGACGCAGGCCGTGATCCTGGCGGGTGGTCAGGGCTCGCGGCTTCGCCCGTACACCGATGACCGCCCGAAGCCGATGGTCGAGATCCCGGGGACCGGGACCCCGATCATCGGCCATCAGCTGTCCTGGCTGGCCGCCGAGGGCGTCACCGACGCCGTGATCTCGTGCGGCCATCTCGCGGATGTGCTGCAGGAGTGGCTGGCCTCGGCCGATCTTCCGTTGCGTGTCACGACCGTCGTCGAGACCGAGCCCTTGGGCCGGGGCGGCGGTCTCAAGCATGCCGCGGCACGGCTGCCCGATCCGTCGGAGCCCTGGTACGCGACGAACGGTGACATCTGGACCCGCTTCTCGCTGCGGGAGATGGCCGCGTTCCACGCCGAGCGGGACGCCACCGCGACGCTCGCGCTGGCCCGCCCGCGGATCCCGTGGGGCGCCGTGGAGACGGACGCGTTCGGCCACATCACCGACTTCATCGAGTCGCCGCCCTCGCCGTATCTGATCAACGCCGGGGTGTACGTCTTCGCGCCCGCGTTCACGGGGATGCTGCCCGACCGCGGTGACCACGAGCGGACGACGTTCCCCAGGCTGGCCCGTGAGCGCAGCCTGGCAGGGTTCCCGCTGCCCCACGGGGCGTACTGGCGGGCCATCGACACCGCGAAGGACCTCACGGAGGCGGCGAGGGAGCTGGGCGCCCGGTCGGACGGCTGACGGCGTCCCGGACATGGGCGAGGGCGGTCACCGGTGTCCGGTGACCGCCCTCGTGGTGTGAACCGGCGGTGTCAGCCGAGGAGGCCGCCGATGGGGTTCTGTCCGGCGCCGCCGGACGAGCCCCCGTCGGAACCTCCGTCGGACCCGCCGTCGGAGCCGCCGTCGGAACCACCGGACGCGGCGGAGCCCGACGAGCTGGGGCCCGAGTCGCCCGCCGGGGGCTCCTGCGGGGCCGGCTCCTGCGGGGGCGCCTGGCCCGTGCCCTGGGTCTGGCTGGGCTGCCCCGTGCTCGCCCCGGCCGTCGGGCCGGACTCGCGCTCGGACTCGGCACCAGGCGTGGACTGCTCGGCCGACGGGGTGCCCGGGGCGCTGGAGGGCGCCGTCTCCGGGGTGCGGTTCTCCGGGGTGCTGGACGGCTTGCGCTTCTTGCCCTCGGACTTGTCGGGGAGCGGGGAGCCGGGCAGCTGGTTGGTCGGGTAGCTGTCGGGGCCCGGCACGGTGACGACCTGGGTGGAGCGGACGGCACCGCCGAGCATCGAGCCGACCAGCAGCGTCAGGCCGACGACGACGGTGGCGATCACGGTGCCGCGGCGCAGTACCCGGCGCCGCAGGTCCCAGATCTCGGAGCGGGGGCCGAGCGTGCGCCAGGCCTCCCCGGAGAGGCGCCCGTCGAGGGAGTAGACGGGGGCACCCGCGATGACGAGAGGGCTCCAGGCGGCCAGCAGGATGATGTCGGCGGTGTCGTAGGCCCCGTCGGTACGCCAGCTGACCGCCACCAGCACGGCGGCGGAGAGCAGGGCGCCGAACGCGGCGGCGACCCGCTGCCAGAGCCCGAGGACGGTGAGCACACCGACGACGACCTGGAGGAAGGCGACGGAGAGGCCCGCCGCGACGGGGTGCGCGAGCGCGAAGTCGCGCAGCGGCTCGGCGGCCGTCCACGGGTGCAGCGAGGTGAGCCACTTGACCATGGAGCCGCGGTCGCCGTCGTCGAAGTAGGCGGGGTCGCAGAGCTTGCCCATCCCGGCGTAGATGGCGAGGAAGCCGAGGATGACGCGCAGCGGGAGGAGGACGACGCCGAGGTTCATCCGGCGGCCGGGGTAGTAGGCGTGCCGGACGGTGTCGCCGCTCTGGCGCCGGTCACCGGCGGTGGCGTCGTCGCGGTCCTCGGCCCCGAGGTCGTCGTTGTAGGTGATCTCGTACGCGTCGCGGGCCGGTGTGCCGACGGTGTCGTAGGCGCCGACGGCCTGCCGCATGGGGGGCAGCAGGGGCCCGGTGCGGCCGCCTCCGTCCCGGTGCGGCGCGGGGATCACGGGGTTGGGCTGGGTCTCGTCGAGGCGCGGGATGACCTGGGTGCCGCCGCCCGTGTCCTCGTGGCCCGCGCCGAAGTCGCCGCCGGGGCGGGTGTCGAGGTGGCCGGCGGTGGAGTTCCGTACGGCCTGCAGGAGTCCGGTCGCTCCGGGGTCGCCCGGCTCCGACCTGCCGCTCCAGACGACGGGGGCCCGCCTGCGGCCGCCCGCGCCGCTCATGGCGGGGATCCTGGCCCGTCCGGCGGAGCCCACGGGGCGCAGACGGGTGCGCTGGCCGGGGGCGAGCTGCACCCGGAAGCTGGCGTGGCTGACGATGACCTGCGCGGGGTCGCTGTCCACCTTCGTCATGCTCAGGGCGGGTTGGTCGTCGAACCGAGGCGTTCTGGTGTCCACACTCATCTAACCGAGTGATGTGTGATTAGGACACTGCCTTGACACGTCCAGAGTGTCCGAGACCCGTCAACCGTCCTCGGCCACGGGTCCGGCGGCGTACGCCGGGGACGCGGCGGGAGGGCCGGTGAGCCCACCGGGACGGCTTCGTCGCTGGTGGGGCGGCCTGTGGCGGGCGGCCGACGGCTCCTGCCCCGCCTCTCGTGCCCCTCGTGCACCGGCCGCGTCCAAGGGGGCGTGCGTCCGGCGGACGCGCGGGCGTTCCGCGCCTCCGCGGAAGGCGCCGAGCCCGGCGGCGGTCGCGTCGGGATCCTTCATCGGTCCCGACGCGACGGCTCGGGTGTCACGCCCGGCGGCGTGCCACCTCGTAGAGGACGATGCCGGCGGCGACACCGGCGTTCAGTGATTCGGCACCGCCGGGCATGGAGATCCGGACCCGGTAGTCGCAGGTCTCGCCGAC
>Ga0164307_10000861_pt1 | contig 13558 bp, 8 predicted proteins | sample Whisoiple_243_MG_FD_110214 | JGI IMG/M metagenome (GOLD analysis project Ga0164307, IMG submission 110214) | Soil microbial communities amended with fresh organic matter from upstate New York, USA - Whitman soil sample_243_MG | ecosystem: Environmental > Terrestrial > Soil > Unclassified >...
GGACAGCCGCCAGATCACCGACGGCGTCCGGCTCCTCGAGGAGCTCCAGGCCTTCGCCCCCGAGGACGACGAGCCCGCCCCGGCGCGGGGGAGGCGACGTCCGGGACGCCGCCTGACGGCATACGGCCGCACCATCGCGACGCTGCCGATCGACCCGCGTCACGCGCGCATGGTCATCGAGGCCGACAAGCGCGGTGTCCTGCGCGAGGTGCTCGTCATCGTCGCGGCCCTGTCGATCCAGGACCCGCGCGAGCGGCCGCAGGACAAGCAGGAGCTCGCGAACGCCTCGCACAAGCGCTTCGCCGACGAGACGAGCGACTTCGTCACGTGGCTCAACCTCTGGGCCTACCTCAAGGAGCAGCAGCACGAGCTGAGCAGCAGCGCCTTCCGGCGGATGTGCAAGGCAGAGTTCCTCCACTACCTGCGCATCCGCGAGTGGCAGGACCTCCACAGCCAGGTCAAGCAGGCCGCCAAGCAGGCCGGTCTCGACCTGGTCCGCGGGAGCACCCATGTTTCCCAGGGCGAGCTCGACGTCGACGCGATCCACCAGTCGCTGCTCGCCGGACTCCTCTCGCACGTCGGTGTCCGGGACGAGCAGAAGCGGGAGTATGCCGGGGCGCGCGGCACGCGCTTCGGCATCAGTCCCGGTTCGGCGCTCTTCCGCAAGCAACCCCAGTTCGTCATGGCCGAGGAGCTCGTCGAGACGAGCCGCCTGTGGGCGCGCGTCAACGCCCGCATCGACCCCGTGTGGGCCGAGCAGCTCGGCGAGCACCTCGTGAAGCGGCAGTACTCCGAGCCACGGTGGTCGGGCAAGCGTGGCTCCGCCGTCGCGACCGAGCGCGTCACGCTCTACGGCGTGCCGCTCGTCGTCGGCCGCGTCGTCGGCCTCGGCCGCATCGACCCCGAGCTCGCGCGCGACCTCTTCATCCGGCACGCCCTCGTCGAGGGCGACTGGCACACCGAGCACGCCTTCCTGCGCGAGAACGCCGCCCTCGTCGAACGCCTCGGCGAGCTCGAGGCCCGCACCCGGCGCCGCGACATCGTCGTCGACGACAGCACGTTGATCGCGTTCTACGACAAGCGGATTCCCGCCGACGTCGTCTCGGGACGTCACTTCGACACGTGGTGGAAGAAGGCACGGCGTCAGACGCCGGACCTGCTGACCTTCACCGAGGAGCTGCTCCTGCGCGAGAGTGCGGGCAGCATCGCCGACGAGGACCACCCGACGACCTGGACCCAGGGCGAGAACGTCCTGTCGGTGACCTACCAGTTCGAGCCGGGATCGGCACAGGACGGCGTGACCGTGCACATCCCGGTCGAGCGCCTCAACCAGGTGACACCCGACGGCTTCGACTGGCAGGTCCCGGGCTTCCGCGAGGAGCTCGTCACCGCGCTGATCCGCAGCCTTCCCAAGGGGATCCGCCGCAACCTCGTTCCGGCGCCCGACCACGCCCGCGCCGTCCTGCCCGAGCTCGACCCGATGTCGGGACCGCTCCTCGTCACGCTCGCGACCGTGCTGCGGCGCCGGGCGGGCGTCGCCGTCACCCCCGCGGACTTCGACGTCGAGCGCATCCCGCCGCATCTGCAGGTCACCTTCAGCGTCGACGGCGCCGACGGCCGACCCGTCGCCACCGGCAAGGACCTCGAGGCGGTCCGTGACATCGCTGCGCCGCAGCTGCGCCGGCAGGTCAGCCGCGCCGGCTCCGGACTCGAGCGCGCGGACCTCACGTCGTTCCCCGACGCAGGCGTGGCCGAGTCGTTCGAGAGCGCGCAGGGCGTCCACGGCTACCCGGCCCTCGTCGACACCGGCTCGGCCGTCGACCTCCGGGTGCTCCCGACGCGTGCTGAGGCCGACGCCGAGCACCGCCTCGGGGTCCGGCGACTCCTCCTGCTCGGCATCTCGCCGCCGTGGAAGCAGATCCTCGCCCGCCTGACGAACACCCAGAAGCTCGCGCTCGGCCACAACCCGCACGGCAGTGTCCCGGCCCTGCTCGACGACTGCCTCGCCGCGGCCATCGACGCGATCCGCGACGACGCCGTCACCGACAGGTCGGACCACACGGTGCGCACCCGCGAGGACTTCGAGTGGGCCCTGTCGGCCGTGCGCACCCACACGACCGCCAAGGTCGTGCAGGTCGTCGGGCTCGTCGAGCCGATCCTCGCCAAGCACCTCGCCCTGACGAACCGGCTCGCCGAGCTCGACCGGTCGAGCAGCCCGGCCATCCGACCGATGCTCGCCGACGTCCGGGCCCAGCTGGGAGAGCTGGTGCGCCCCGGCTTCGTCGCCGACACCGGGCTGCGCCGTCTGCCCGACCTCGATCGCTACCTTCGGGGGATCACGCACCGCCTCGACAAGGCGCCGGCCAACCTGGCCCGCGACGCCCAGGCGCTCGAGCAGGTCGACCTCGTCGAGGGCCGGTACGCCGACCTGCTCGACACCCTGCGGCCCGCCCAGCGCGGCGCCGCCGACGTCGTCGACATCGGCTGGATGATCGAGGAGCTGCGGGTCTCGCTCTTCGCGCAGACGGTCGGGACGGCATACAGCGTCTCGCCGCAGCGCATCCTCAAGGCGATCGCCAAGGTGGACGCCTGACCGCTGCCGCGCCCGGACATGGGGAATCATGGGATGCAGGGGAGCGTTGCACGAAAGACCCCGTACGACGAAAGGCCAGACCCGTGCAGGACCCGACCGAGCTCTTCCAGTTCGAGAGCGACACCTCACCGAGCCAGCTCCAGCAGCTGCAGGCGTCGGTGCTCGTGGTCGCCCTCGGCGGATTCATCGACGCCGGCCACACCCAGCGACTCATGGCCGACCACATCCTCGAGACGCACGAGTCGCGCGTCATCGCCTCCTTCGACGTCGACCAGCTGCTGGACTACCGCGGCCGTCGGCCCGTCATGGTCTTCGACCGCGACCACTGGAGCAGCTACGACGACCCGAGCCTGCTGCTGCACCGCGTCGTCGACAAGGAGGGTGTGCCCTTCCTGCTCCTCGTCGGCCCCGAGCCCGACTACCAGTGGAACCGCATGGTCGAGGCGACCACGATGCTCGTCAAGGCGTTCGGCGTCGACCTCACCGTGAGCGTCCACGGCATCCCCATGGCCGTCCCGCACACCCGACCGCTCGGCGTGACCGCGCACGGCACCAACCCGCGCCTCGTGACCGGCAACGACCCGGCGTTCGGCACGGTCCAGGTGCCGGCGAGCTTCTCGTCGCTGCTCGAGCTGCGGCTCGGCGAGGCAGGGCTCGACGCCATCGGTTTCGCCGTCCACGTGCCGCACTACCTCGGTCAGAGCGAGTTCGCCGACGCGGCCGTGCTCGGCCTCGAGCGGGTGCGCGCTGCGACGGGGCTCGACCTCGACCTGCGCGAGCTCGCCGCGACCGCCGGGCTCAACCGGGCCGAGATCACCCGGCAGATGGAGGAGTCCGACGAGATCTCCGCTGTGGTGCACGCGCTCGAGCAGCAGTACGACACGTTCCTCGAGGGTCGCCAGCAGCGCAACCTGCTAGCCACCGACCTCTCGGACCTCCCGACGGCCGACGAGATCGGCGCCGAGTTCGAGGCGTTCCTCAAGGACGTCACCGACGAGGACCAGGGCGACGACCGCACCTGAGGCCTTCTGACGAAAGGCGGGTCCGACCACCTGGTCGGACCCGCCTTCGTGTCCCCTGCTCCCGTATGCCGTCGGCCGCCGCCGATGCCGCTCCCCCCGCGCCCCGCTCGCTCGTGTTCGGCTCGGCTGCCTCGGGTCAGGCCTTGGCTTCGCTCCAGCGGCGGACGATCGAGGTGTCGGCGACGAACCGGACCTCGTCGGTGCCGGCCCACGTGCGCGCCGCGCTCGTCAGCGTGCCTTCGACGGAGGCCGCCGCGGCCGCGGCGTGCGGCTCGGGCACGTGGACGAGCAGCTCGTCGTGCAGGCACAGCACGATCTGCCCGCCGAGCGGGCGCACCGCGTGGCGCACCGTCGCCGCCCACGCCTTGAAGAGCTCGGCCGCCGAGCCCTGGATGATCGCGTTGCGCGCGTAGCGGCCCCGCGCCCCGTCCGCGCCCGTCGCCGAGAACTCGGCGCTGCCGGACGGCTCGGGCGCGCCCGGCTCGAGCGCGGGCACCGGCACCCCGCCGAAGCGGATGAGCCGTCCACCCCACGTGCGCACCGGACGGCGGGCGACCCCGTCGGCGTAGGCCCGGTCGAGCAGGCTCATGGCCACGGGGTAGGCGCGCTCGAGGTCCTTGAGGGCCTCGCCCGCCGCACCCGAGCGCTGGCCGTACATCGCTGCGAGCACGGCCACCTTGGCCCGGGGCCGGTCGGCGCCGAGCTTGGCGGCGACAGGTGCGTAGAGGTCGTCGGCGCGGGTGGCCTCGGCGAACGCCCGGTCGGCGCTGACGACGGCGAGGACGCGCGGCTCGATCTGGCCGAGGTCGGCGCGGACGAAGACGTGGCCCGGTGCCGCGCAGATCGCTGGACGCAGGGGTGCGGGGAGGTTGTGCAGACCGTTCTGCGCGGTCATGCGCCCGGCCGCCCCGTCGCAGGCGGTCCAGCCGCCACGGAGCCGGTCGTCGGCGCCGACGTGGTCGTCGAGCCAGCGGTAGCCGTAGGTCGTCGCGATCCGCTCGTCCTTGCGCCACCGGAGCAGCGCGTCGACGAGGGGATGGGTGTGCCGGTACGGCTCGAGCACCCAGGCGCGCGTGTTGGGCACGTCGACACCGACCGAGAGGAGCAGGTCGCGCACCTGGCCCGGGTTGCGCAGGTCGGTGCGCTCCCGGCCGGGGGCGTGGCGAAGCACGACCGCATCGCGCTCTGCCCTGATGCGCGCCGCGTCGGCGTCGTCGTCGGGTCGCGCCCCGGCGGACGCCGCGATGAGGTCCTCGGCGGCGGGCCGGTCGACGGGGAGCCCGTCGCGCTCGAGCTCGAGGCAGAGCACGGCCGCGGCGGACTCGGACCACACGGTGCGTTCGAGCCGGCCGACGTGGTCGCCGCCGAGGCGGGCGAGTGCCTCGCGCTGCGCGGTGCAGCACTCGAGCGCCAGGACGGCCAGCTCGCGCAGACGGGCGTCGTCGGTCGCCCACGCCAGAGCATCGGCGCGGAGGTGGCCGGCGGCGGTCAGCAGGGACACGTCCTCGCCGGCAGCGACGTCGAAGAGGTCGCCGTCGAAGCCGCTCAGCCGCGGCGCGCGTGGCGCGGGCACGTCGGCCTCGTCGAGCCCGCGGCACCCGGCCACGACATGACCGGGCGTCGCCCACCAGCCGCCGTGGACGATGCGGTGGGCCTCGGCGAGGTCCCACGTGCGGGAGACGTCGACACCGGCGCCGACGACGGGCCGCAGGGTCGAGGCGGCCGACCACACGACCCAGCGCGGACCGAGCCGCGTCGTCGTGTCGACGAACCGGCGCACCACGTCGCCGAGCGGCCACGCCTCGTCGACATCCGGCCCGACGGCATACGCCCCTCGGGGGCCGACCACGAGCGCGACGAGCGGTGGACCGGAAGCCTTGTCAGTCAAGGCAACCCGCGATCCGCTCGATGGCCTCGCGGAGGATGTCGGGGGAGGTCGCGTAGTTGAGCCTCGCGTGCCCCGCGCCGCCGGAGCCGAAGATCGGACCGGGGGAGAGCGCGACGCGGGCGCGGCGCAGCACCTCCCCGGTCGGGTCGTCGCCGAGGCCCAGCCCGGAGAGGTCGAGCCATGCGAGATAGGTCGCCTCCGGCACGACGAGACGGGCGCCGGGCAGCTGCGCTGCGACGAGCTCGGCGAGCAGCCGCCGGTTGGAGTCGAGCTCGCGGACGAGGCGGTGCACCCACTCGCGCCCCTCGCGGAAGGCAGCGGTCTGCGCGATGACACCCAGGTGGCTCGCGCCGAACGTGACCCAGGGGTGGAGCCGGCGCACGTCGTCGGCGGCGTCGGCCCCGGGGACGATGATCGCGGCCTTGAGCCCTGCGAGGTTCCACGCCTTGGAGGCCGACGTCACGGTGATGCCGCGCTCGGCACCCGCGACGGCGAGGTAGGGCGTGAAGGTGCTCGTCGGCAGCACGAGCGGACCGTGGATCTCGTCGGAGACGACCCGGACGCCGCGCTCGTCGGCGACCCGGGCGAGGGCCGCCAGCTCGTCGGGGGTGTGCACCGAGCCGGTCGGGTTGTGCGGGTTGGAGAGCAGGTATGCCGCGCGGTCGCCGTGAGCGGTCACCTCGGCGAAGACGTCGGCGAGGCGGTCGAGGTCGAGCCGGTGGTCCGGACCGAGCGGGGCCTCGACGACCCGTCGCCCGCACGCCTCGATGACCTCGTAGAAGGCGTTGTAGGCGGGCGGGCTGACGACCACCGGGCCACCGGGGTCGGTGAGGAGCCCGAGCAGGTGGGTCACGCCGGTCAGCACGTCGGCGACGCGTGTCGTGCTGTCGTGGTCGAAGCCCCAGCCCCACTCGTCGGCGGCGAACGCGGCGATCTCGGCGGCATACTCCTGCGTCAGGGCGTAGCCCGTGTCGCCCCGGGCCACGGCGGCGCTCACGGCGTCCACGACCGCGGGGCACGGCGCGCAGTCCATCTCGGCGATCCACATCGGGATGACGTCGGGCCCGTAGCGTCCCCACTTGACCGACGTGCGGTCGCGCCGGAGGTCGGCCAGCGGGACGCCGAGGATCGTCGCGCCGTCTGCGTGCCTCTCACCCATGGGAGCGACCCTACGAGAGCGGGGCGTCGTCGTCTCCCGCGGTCCCCGGTCGGCTCGACTGGGTACGAGGGTGCCACGAGCGACCCGGGCGGCATACGGTGGCGTCGGCGGCGAATCGACAGCCGCCACACAGGGACGACGGACGAAGGGGTGGAGCCGGTGGGCATCTTGGGTTACGGCAGGGACGAGACCGTCGAGGCATCGGACGCGACCGCGGTGAAGCTGCGCACGGCGAAGGACGCCGGCGCGCTGGAGCGGGCTGCCCTGCCGGCCGAGGGAGGTCTCTCGGGAGCCGCGACCCGACTCGTCGAGCGTCTCCTCGACGTCGGGATCGACGGCAAGGGACCGTTCGACCCGGCCCACGAGGTCGCCGCCAACGCGCTCAAGCACGCCCGGGGAGACCGCGACCAGGCCCTGCGGATCATCGTGCGCGACCACCGGCAGCTCGGCGCGATCGGCGGCTTCGCCACCGGTCTGGGCGGCTTCTTCACGATGCCGCTCTCGCTGCCGGCCAACGTGCTCGAGTTCTACCTGCTGGCCACCCGCATGACGGCGGCGACGGCCAAGGTGCGCGGCTACGACATCGACCAGCCCGAGATCCGCTCCGCGATCCTGCTGACCCTCGCGGGCGCCGACAGCGACGACCTCCTCAAGAAGGCCGGTCTGCAGGCAGGCGGAGGCAAGCTGTCGTCCGTCGCCTTCGACCGGCTGCCCGCCCCGGCGCTCATGGTGCTCAACAAGGCCGTCGGCTTCCGCCTGCTCGGGCGCATCGGGCAGGGGACCTTCGCCCGGCTCGGGCGCCTCGTGCCCGTCGTCGGAGGCCTCATCGGCGCCGCGATCGACGTCTACATGCTGGGCCGCATCGGCAAGCAGGCGGCCAAGGAGTTCCCTCCCGTCGAGACCTTCGGTCGCTGAGCGACCGGCTGGGCAGGCCTCACCGTGAGGGACACGCAGATCACCGTTGCGCATCGCCGTCCGGGCCGGGGAATCGCACGCGTCACCCGTTCGTTGGGCCGGGCATGAAGCCCGCATCCCGGATCAAGATGGCCGCGACCGTCGCGTCGGTCGTGCGCGCCTCGACGCGACCCGGCGCGCCCAGCCTGCCGGAGCGGCTGCAGGCCGTGCCGCGCCTCGTACGCGCCACCGTGGACGGGACGTATGCCGGCACGACCCTCAAGCGGCTCGGGCTCGTCGCAGGGGCGGTCGCCTACGTCGCCTCGCCCGTGGACCTGCTGCCCGAGGCGGTCCTACCGGTCATCGGCGCGGCCGACGACGCCGTCGTCATCTCCTGGGCGGTCAAGGCCTTCTTCGAGGAGACCGAGCGCTTCATCGCGTGGGAGGTCGGTCAGGGTCTGCACCGGCAGCGGCCCCGGCGTGGCTCTGCGAGCTGGGAGCCGGGTGGCGAGCGGGCGACCGAGGCGTCGCGCACGACGGTGCAGGGTGAGCCGATCGCGGTGCCGGGCGATCCGGCGACCGAGGCGTGGGCCGGAGGTGCCGAGGACGGACTGCGCCGCGACCGTGACAGCACCGGGGCTGCTGCACCCCGCCGCATCGTCAGCCGCGTCACGCGTGTCAGGGGCAGGTCCGCCAGCGGTGACCCCGGGCGGGGTCGGGACGACCGGGCGCGACTTCCGGAAGGGACACGCCAGGCCGCGACCGACTACGTCCTCGAGTCGGTGCGCAAGCGCCTCGAGCGCTGAGCCCAGCCCACTCGGCGACACGGCGTACTGCTGCGGCGTGCTGCGTGACGTGAACCCTGCCGCTGGGTCCGCGATCCACACCCCCTGACACGAAAGGCCCTCGGTCCACAGGAGCCGATCGGGGTCTGCCGGTCAACGGTGCGTGCCGCGAGGCTCGGGACATGCCGAAGATCTCACTGTCCGGGCCGGCCGAGCTGCTGACCATCATCCCCTTCCACCTGGGCTTCCAGCCGGAGCGCAGCGTCGTCGTGGTGTGCTTCCACCGCAAGCGGCTCGGGCTCGTCGCGCGGCTCGATCTCGTCGACGAGACCCTGGCCGCCGAGGCCGCCGCCCAGACGGTGCCGACCCTGCTCCAGGGTTCCCCGTCGTCGGTGGCCCTCGTGGGTTTCGAGCAGGTGCGCGACGAATCGCTGGCCCTGCTCGAGGCGCTCGCCACGGGCGTCGAGGACCACAGGGTCGTCGTCCGGGAGCGACTCGCGGTCCTCGAGGGGCGCTGGCGCTCGGTCGGGTGCGACTGCTGCCCCTCGGAGGGCTGGCTCCTCCCGGAGCAGGCGGACGTGCCGGCCGTGGCGAGCTACGTGGCGCTCGGGCACTCCGTCCTGGCGGACCGAGAGGGGCTGGCGAGGCTCGTCGAGCCGCTCGCCCCCACGGAGCCCCGGCACGACCTCGCTGCCGCCGCGATCGACGACTGGCAGCGCCGCTATGTCGCAGCCGGTGGCTCCCTCAGCAGGACGCCGGCCCGGGCGAGCCGGACGGACCGGAAGCCCGACCGGGGTCGGCGCCGTCGACCGGCGGGACGGGGGCGCCGACCCGGCGCGGCGCTCGGGGTCCTCGACGGCGGCGACCCGACGGCCCGCCAGTTCCTCGTCCACGACTCCCTCGTGGCCTGGGGAGGGGTGCTGCACGGCGAGATCGAGGGGTACGGCGTCGAGCACTGGCTCCCGTCCCTCGTCGGTCCGCTGCGTGACCCGCGCTTCCATGACGCCCTGCTGGCCTGGCTCTGCCCCGGGATGGCCTCGGCCGACTTCCTGTCCGACGACCTCGCAGCCCTCCTCGGGGTGCTGCTCGGTCCTGACCTCCGGCTCGCCCCGGCCGCGGGCGATCACGAGACGGCCGCCGTCCCGACACCCGACGGCGCCGAGCCCGGTCGCTCCCCGGGATCGCGCGCGGACCCGGGCGACCCCGACACTTCGGAGGGGTCGGGGACGGCCGTGCAGGAGCGCCTCGAGGAGGGCGACTCCGATGCGCTCCGAGCGCTGTTGCAGCTGCTGGCTGCGGGGCCGCCGTCGTCGGACCGGCACGACGACGACACCGACGACGAGGACACCGACGACGAAGACGACCACGAGGACGACCACGAGGACGACTACGAGGACGATGGCGAGCCGCCGCGCGACGTCTTCGAGGCACGACGGGTGCTGGACGAGCTGGACGCCGTGGGGACCTTCGCGGCGCTCGAGGCGTCGGTTGACCGGGACGCACCGCGCTCGCTCGACCTTCGGGCCGGCCTCGCCGCAGCGCCCGACGCGCCTCCCGAGTCGTGGCTCGGAGACGGCAACGACCCGAGCGGCTGGGAGGAGTGGGACGAGGCTGCGACGCCACGACTCGTCCTGTCCCGCCTCGAGCAGGTCTGCCGACTCACGCCGGCGGATCATGCGGTTCCCGTCCTGTCGCTCTTCGCCTCGATGGCGTGGTGGTGCGGCGACGGTGCGCGGGCCGGGGTCGCGGTCGACCGTGCGCTCGAGCTGGAGCCCGATGACGGGCTGGGGCGGCTGTTGCGACACGCCCTCGACGTCGGACTCCGGCCCCGGGAGTGCGCCTGAGCGTCTCCGGCGGCGGCGCCGTCCGTCCATGTCGTGGAACGGCGCGCGGCCTCTCCGTGAGGCCTCGCGTATGGTTGGAGCAGGTCATGAGTACCAGCGACAAGCCCCGGCTCGCTGGTCGGCAACCCTCCTTCGCGGTGGGGTGCCCCGGGTGAAGACCTGGCCGCCCCGTCCCCGGGTGCGTGCAAGCGCGAGGACCGAGGAGTACCCCGATGACCGTCACCCACCGGACGCAGAGCACCCGCCGCCGCGCGCGGCCCGGGACCGCTGGCACCGGCCAGACCGGCGGCTCGGCGACGAGGGACCGTGCGGCGACGAGCCACGTCGACCCGACGGCACCGGAGCCCCGCCGGCCCGACGGCGCCTGGCGTGACGGCGACCCGGTCGGCCGGCGGCAGTTCGCCCACGTCGGTGACATCGAGCTCGAGCGCGGGGGAGTGCTGCCCGACGTCCGCATCGCCTACGAGACGTGGGGCCGGCTCAACGAGGCTGGCGACAACGTCATCCTCGTCGAGCACGCACTGACCGGCGACAGCCACGTCATCGGTGAGGCCGGCGACGGACACGCCTCGCCCGGCTGGTGGAACGCCCTCATCGGGCCCGACGGACCCGTTGACCCCGAGCGGTGGTTCGTCATCGCGTCCAACGTCCTCGGCGGGTGCCAGGGCAGCACCGGCCCCGCGAGCCCTGCGCCCGACGGTCGTCCCTGGGGCAGCCGTTTCCCCTACGTCACGGTCCGCGACCAGGTCGCCGTCGAGCGACGCCTCCTCGACGGGCTCGGCATCCGCCGCCTGGCGGCCGTCGTCGGCGGCTCGATGGGCGGGATGCGTGCGGTGGAGTGGGCCGCGACGCACCCCGACGACGTCGACCGCTGCATCGTGCTCGCGTCGACGGCGTACGCGACCGCCGACCAGATCGCCTGGTGCCAGCCGCAGCTGTTGGCGATCCGCAACGACCCCGACTTCGCGGGCGGCGACTACTACGAGGGCCACACGCGTCCCGACACCGGCCTGGGCCTGGCCCGCCGCATCGCCCACATCACGTACCGCACCGAGACCGAGCTCGGCACCCGCTTCGGGCGCGAGCCCCAGCTCGGCGAGGACCCGTTGCGCGCCGGCGACCGCGGTCGCTTCGCCGTCGAGTCCTACCTCGACCACCACGCGGGCAAGCTGGCCCGGCGCTTCGACGCCAACTCCTACGTCGTGCTGACCGAGGCGATGAACTCGCACGACGTCGGGCGCGACCGCGGGGGGCTCGAGGCCGCCCTCGAGCGCGTCCGCGCCGAGTGCACCATCGTCTCGGTCGACACCGACCGCCTCTACCCGCCCCGGCTCTCCGACGAGCTGCACGCCGCCCTGCCGGGGTCCCGTCGCGCACACATCACCTCGGAGTTCGGGCACGACGGCTTCCTCATCGAGGAGGACCAGGTGGGTCGCATCGTCCGAGACGCGCTCGAACGGCCGCGCGACTGAACCCATCTGCGCGCCGGGCCGGTTCGCCGACAGCCGGCGCTGTGGCACGCTCGTCGTCCGCGTCGCCGACGCCGCGGTGAGACTTCGCCCGGGACGCGCCGGACGCCTCGTAATCGGGTACGGTGCGAGCACTGGTTGTTTCCGTCCCAAGGAGGTCCGGGAAAGTGGCCATCGTCGTTGGTTATGTCGCCACCAAGGAAGGTCGCGCGGCGCTCAAGCGAGCCGCCGAGGAGTGCGTCCTGCGTGGAGCGAAGCTCGTCGTCATCAGCTCCCACCGGGGCGGCAAGGACTTCGACGCGAACGAGGCCAGCCAGTTCGAGAGCGAGCTCGCCCGGGTGCAGACGCTCCTCGAGGAGAAGGGCCTGGAGCACGAGGTGCGCCAGCTCGTCCGGGGCAACGACCCCGCCGAGGACCTCATCTCCGTCGCCGAGGAGGAGAAGGCCGACTTCATCGTCATCGGCCTGCGTCGCCGCAGCCCGGTCGGCAAGCTGATCCTCGGGTCCAACGCGCAGCGCATCCTGCTCGACGCGAGCTGCCCGGTGCTCGCGGTCAAGGGCGACTGAGCCCCTCTCCGGCACGTCGTCCGGCCCGGTTCGTGCGGGCCGGACGCCCGTTCGCGGCACGCGGGTTGGACGCGCGTTCGCTCGGAGGGCGTACGCCGTTTTATAATGTCCGAGTACCGGATCGCACGAGGCGCACCGAGAGCTCGAAACAGGGATCGACTCCGACAGGCCAAGCTCTTCCGGCACCAACCCCCATTCTCGTTCGTTGTGATGGTGCATGCCCGGATTCGGGTCGACCATCCGACGAGACCTGCGACGAAAGGCGACTGCATCCGTGCCTAAGGCAACAACCGCTGGAGCTCCCAAAACCCTGCCGAAGGTGTTCCAGCACGAGGCGATCATGCAGCTCCTGGTCAAGGGCAGCAGCAGCGGCACCATCACCGGGACGGAGATCGCGCGCGCCCAGGTCGATGCAGGACTCGACCTCAAGCAGATGAAGCCGGTCCTCACGACCCTCGAGGCCCACGACATCGAGATCGTCGTCGACGCGCCGCACTCCAGCACGACGAAGAAGACCCGTACAGGGACCAAGGGAGGCACTGTGGCCACCGCACGCAGCACCACCGCCGCGGCGACGAAGTCCGCGACGCGGACGACGACCGCGACGACGAAGACCGCCGCCAAGAAGACGACGGCCAAGGCGGCGCCGACCCGTGCCGCCGCAACCACCGACGACGAGGCGGCCACCGCCCCCAAGGCGGCTGCAGCCCGCACGGCCAAGAAGGCTGCCACGAACGCCGGTGTCGCCAAGGCGGCCGCGAAGCCCGCTGCCAAGAAGACCGCCACCCGCAAGACCGCCGCGAAGAAGGCCACGACGTCGGCCGACGGCACCGTCGTCGCCGGTGACGACGCCGAGCCCGAGGATGCGCCGGTCGGCGAGCTGGAGGAGGTCGTCGTCGAGCCCGTCGACGTGGACGACGACGCCGAGGACGGTGACGAGGCCACCCCCGCAGCCGCCGCGAAGACCGAGGAGACCGAGGAGTCCGGCTTCGTCATCCGTGATGACGACGAGGACGACGCACCGGCCCAGCAGGTCGTCACCGCCGGCGCCACGGCCGACCCGGTCAAGGACTACCTCAAGCAGATCGGCAAGGTCGCCCTCCTCAACGCCGAGCAGGAGGTCGAGCTCGCGAAGCGCATCGAGGCCGGACTGTTCGCCGAGGAGAAGCTCAACTCCGGCGACAAGATCGACATGAAGCTCAAGCGTGAGCTGTGGTGGATCGCCCAGGACGGCAAGAAGGCCAAGAACCACCTGCTCGAGGCCAACCTGCGACTCGTCGTCTCGCTGGCCAAGCGCTACACCGGCCGCGGCATGCTCTTCCTCGACCTCATCCAGGA